>Ga0209310_1000085_pt1 | contig 167424 bp, 136 predicted proteins | sample AD_UKC030_MetaG_FD_184415 | JGI IMG/M metagenome (GOLD analysis project Ga0209310, IMG submission 184415) | Active sludge microbial communities of municipal wastewater-treating anaerobic digesters from USA - AD_UKC030_MetaG (SPAdes) (version 2) | ecosystem: Engineered > Bioreactor > Anaerobic... | reverse complement strand
CCGGCGACCGCCGCTATCCCGGCCGCCAGGACCCCGGCGAAGGCCTTCCCGCCGGGCGGCTCGAGCTCGCCCAGGGCCTTGCCCAGCCATTCGGCCGGCGGCCGGATGCCCACGATCCCGGGATCGATCCAGCCCCTGAGGGAGGAGAAGGACTCCTCCCTGATGCGATCGAGCACCTGGTTGACGGCGGTTGAGGTCGGGCAGACGGTGTCCAGGCCGATCCCTCGATAGAAGGACTCGAGGGAGGGATCGGAGATGCGGGCCAGGGCCGCCGGCACCTCGAAGACCTCGCGGGCTAGCTGCGCCGCCATCGCGTTGAGCCGGTCGTCCGCGGTCGCGGCCACGAAGATGTCGGCTTGCCCGATACCGGCGAGCGCGAGCAGGCCCTCGTCGATAGGGCTCCCCGGCACGGTGGTCCCGTCGAACTCGCCCCCGAGCCTCCTCGGGTCGATATCCTCCCCGACCACCACGACGTCGTTCCCCTGGGACGACAGGACGCGCGCGAGCGCCGCGCCCAGCCTTCCGCATCCCGCTATCATCGCGAACATGGGTATATGATCTCGAGCGCGGCCCCCCCGGCCTATTCGGGAGCCGTTAAGAATGCGCGGGGTGGCGTTAAGGGGGCGTTAAGAAGGGGCCGGGGCCTCGCGGCATCGGGCCGCCTAACGTCCCCCGCCCGCGTCGAAGATGCGCCCCGCGTACATCCGGACGGCCTCGGGCGGCATGCCGAAGCCGGAGAGCTGGGGCACCAGGCGCTCGTCGACGATCTTGGCGATCCGCGAGGCGATGGCCGAGAAGGCGAAGTACCCGAGGTCGGCCCAGGAGTAGGGGACGCAGATCTTGAAGTCGTGCCCGTCGCGGTAGACGAGCTCGTAGGAGAAGTCGGGGGGATACTGGGCCAGGTCCGCGGCCCTGCCCGTGACGAAGCGGTCCCTGGCCTTGGTCCTGACCTTCTCGCGCAGGAGCTTGTACTGCACCGTCTCGCTCTGGTAGAGGAGCTCGCCCCTGAGCACCATCTCGTCGAAGTCGCGCTTGAACTTGTCGCCGCAGAGCTCGGCGAAGCCGAGGAAGCGGGCGCGCGATATGTAGCTGTAGTCGCTCTCGGCGCTGTAGCTGCGCATGACGATGTCCAGGAGCTCCTGGAGGTAGAGCATGAGCTTGTGGGCGTCGCGGAGGTAGCGGTAGTCGGGATCCATCCCGAGCTCCTCCTCGGGGGCGTCGAAGCCGATCTCGCGAAGGCCGTGCCCCGCGGCGCGCATCGCGGCGACGTAGTCGTAGACGCGGTTGACGAAGTACTTCATGGAGAAGACCCAGTCGGGCGGGGAGAGGAAGCTGCGGCGCGGGAAGAGGCGCTGGCAGTAGGCGTCGAAGCCCTTGGAGCCGACGACCGCCGCCGCGCTCGCCTTCGCGCCCCCCTCGGCGGCCAGGCTCAGGGGCTCGAGGCCGGAGCGGAGCTTGGCGTAGCTCTGGCGCCGCCCCTCGAGGCCGAGGAAGTGCTCGAAGAGCCGGCAGTCCGGCTCGCCCCGGGCGGGGGCGAAGATCCGCTCGCGGATCTCGGCCGAGTCCTGGATGATCCCGATGCTGCGCTCGTTGCTCTTGTAGAAGCGGCGCGCCTCGGAGCGGGCCGCCGGGTCGCCCTTGGTGAGCCGCGCGACGACGTCCTTGGCCCGCGAGACGGTGTAGTCCCGGTTGACCTCGAGGTTGAAGCCGAAGCGGTGGCGGAGCTCCGCCTTGAGCTCGCCGAGCCGCTCGTAGACCAGGTCGAGGTCGGCGGCCCGCGCCTCGTCGCCCAGGACGATGTTGAGGTCGAGGTCGGTGCAGCGCTGGATGCCCATGTCGTTGTAGGACGAGAAGAGCCGGCCGAGGCCGAAGACCAGGGCCCCCTCGGCGAGCCGGGGCTTGAGGGTCGGGAGGAAGACGAGGCGTATCCACCCCTCGGCCACGAAGCGGTAGAGCTCCCGCCGCGGGAGGAGGTAGTCCCGGACCACCGTGCCCGGATCGAGGAGGCGGAAGTCCCCGTTCCTGATCGAGCGCTCGCGGGCTACGAAGGCCGACTCGAGGTAGGCCCCGATCTCGTCCCCGCCGGCCCCCAGGGCGACGAGGCGGGCCAGGCCCTCCCTCGCGTCGCCGAGGACGGACGCGGCGGCCCCGGGCCGGCCCGGGGCCGGGCCGCGATGCGGTGGCCGCTTGCCCGGCCGATGCTCGACGATAGCCATACGGATGGCCAGTATCACCGCATATTCCGAGCCTGGCAAGTTAGGAAAAAGACGCTCGCCTTTCAGAGCTCCAGGCTGAGCCCGTCCCAGGCGGGCCGGGCCCCCACGTCCGCGCCCTCGGCGGCGCAGTAGGCCTCGATCTCCTCGTGGGTCGCCTCGTGGCAGATGTGGGTGATCCAGGTCGAGGCCGCGCCGATCCGCCTGGCCGCGGCTATGGCCTGGCCGAAGCTGAAGTGGGTCTCGTGGGGCCGCGCCCTGAGGCCGTCGACGACGAGGACCTCGACGCCCTCGAGGAGGCGGAAGGAGCCTTCGGGTATGGCGGACGCGTCGGTGAGGTAGGCGAGGCGGCCGAAGCGCCAGCCTAGGGCGGGGATCGAGCCGTGGAGGAGGGGCACGGGGACTGCTTTGAGTTCGCCTAACGCTCCGATCTCGATGCCGCCGGGCGGCGCCTCGCGGAGCTCGATGCGGGGCTTGCCACCTCCCTCCTGGGTCTTCCGGAAGGCGTAGGCGAAGCGCCGGGCGGTCTCGTCCAGGGTCTCCCGCTCGCCGTAGACGGGGAGGACCCGCTCCATGGTGAGGGGCCGTATGTCGTCGAGGCCGTTCACGTGGTCCGAGTGGGCGTGGGTGAGGAGGAGGGCCTCGGGGGGCGGCGGCCCGCCGGGCAGGCCGATCCGCGCCCGCAGGGCCTGGAGGCGGAACTCGGGGCCGGCGTCCACCACGGCCGAGGCCCCGCCCTCCTCCACGAGGATCGAGGCGCGGTAGCGCGCGTCGCGCCCGTCGGGCGAGGAGCAGGCGCGGCAGGAGCAGCCGATGACGGGCATGCCGTGGCTCGTGCCCGTGCCGAGGAAGGTGAGGCGCATGGCCGAGAGTATGGCGGGGGAGGGGCGCGTTGGGGAAGGAGCTCGCCGGCGGGGGGCGGGGGCCGCGCTCCGGGCCTCAGCCCTCCAGCAGGGCGCGCACGAAGTCGGAGCGCTCTCCCGCGCCGGAGAGCCCTATCGAGGGAAGGCCGTCGAAGGTTCCCGGGAGCATGCCGGGCAGGACGACCGCGGCGACGAGCTTCGCCGCCTTCGCCATGGGCGCGCGGGCCCCGCCCGAATCGAGGACGGCGCCCAGCTTGGCCACGACCGCGCGCAGCCCCCCGCGGAGCTCGGTCCCGAAGCGCTCGTCGCCCGCCCTCGCCGCGAGCATGGCCTGCATCATGCGCGGCCAGTCCAGCGATCCGTTCAGGATATACAGCAAGAGGTCGAAGGCTCGCTCCTGGACCGGCTTCCCGCCGTCGTCGAGAAGGCCGAAGGCCTCGCCGACGAAGTGGTCGAGGCGGTCCCGCAGGACGCGCTCGATCAACGCGTCCTTCGAGCGGAAGTAGTAATTGACCGCGGCGACGTTCACGCCGGCTTCCTTCGCGATGTCCCTGACGGTGAGCTCGTGGATCCCGAGGCGCTCGATGCAGGCGACGGCCGCGAGGACGATCCTGCCGGCCGCGTCATCGGAAGGATTTCCCATCCCAGCACTGTACGCGCCGCCCCGGCCCCTGTTCAAGGCCGGGGCGGCGGGCGGCGCTAGAGGTATCGCTCGATCCAATCCATGATCCTCGAGGTCGAGAAGGCCAGGGCCCCGACCTGGACGTGGAGCGAGGCCGCGTCCTTCGCGGCGAAGCGCAGGTAGTCCTTGGGGCAGCTCAGCGCGTCGTAGAGCTCCCGGGCCTGCCCGTACTCCTCCTCCTCGCCGTCGACGACGAGCAGCCTCGCCCGGATGCGCCCGACGTCGGCCGTCGCGTCGAAGCTCCGCAGGATCGCCATGAGCTCGGAGGGCGAAGCCCCCCCATGGCGCCATTCCATGTCCTTGATGGCCCAGCCGAGGAAGGCGTCCTCCCGCATCAGGGCTTCAATGGCGAGATCGAAGGCGGCCGGATCCCGCTCGAGCAAGGGCATCAGCTCGGGCAGCTTCGCCTGGAAGTAGCCGTCGATGACCCGTGACCAGTCGAGGACGCCGGGATTCGCCACCGCCACCTTGAGCCGGCCCTCGTAGGCCGCGGCCCGCGGGATGAGCGCGCCTCCCATGCTCAAGCCGATGACGCCGATCCTGGACGGGTCGATGCCCGCCTGCCCCTGGGCCCAATCCACGACGGGGCCCAGGACCTTCTCCCAATCGGGCCGGAACGCGAGCCGCTGGAGCCGGACGACCTCCCCCTGCCCCGGCCCGTCGAACAGGAGGCAGCTGATGCCGCGCGAGAGCGCCTCCCTGGCTATGTAGGTGCAATCCTGCGCCCAGGCGTCGCGCCCCTGCTGGACGATGAGGAGGGGCGTCCCCTCCTTCGAGCCCTCGGCCTTGAAGTAGTAGCCGGGGAGGCTGGTCCCCTCGTAGGGGATCCGGACGGGAAGCCCGCCGAGCTCGGGCAGGAGCTCGAGGGCCCGGCGATAGCAGCGGACCGCCTCCTTCGCGAGCTCGGCCATGTCCTGGCCCGCGGGATCGGGATGTCGATGCGCGGCCGCCCGGTAGTAGCTCGAGGCGCGCAGGTAGCTCTGCCCCGCCGTGCGAAGCTGTCCGCCGGCCTCGGCTTTCGCCGCCTCGCCGGCGAGCCGGCTCGCGCTGGCCTTCCAGGCCCGAGTCCAGCTCCAGGGCTCGTCATCCCGCACGCGGCTGGCGGTTTCCAGGCATTCGCCGACGTCGGTCATGCCGGTCCAAGCTTCGCCGAGATAGAACAGGAGGACCTGGTCCAGGATCGGGTCTGCCATCATGTCGAGCTGGTGCCAGGGTTTAGGCGCCTTCGGACCCGCCTCGGCGTGGCCTCGCGGGCAGAAGGAGGCGATGCCGAGGACCAGGAGCGTGAGAGCTGGGATGCGTTGCATAGAACCTCCAAACAAATGTATTAAACAGATGTTTTAATGTACTATGCGGAGACCGCGCAGTCAAGGTCCTCGTTCATAGGAGCCTGCTAGGGGCCTGCGGGCGATCCAGCGAAGACCAGGGAGGCGGAAGGCAGGCGCCGCCGGCCCGGCTAGGCGGGGTCCCGCTTCACCGCCACGCCGCGCTCGGAGCCATCGCCGCCCTCGAGGCCTTCGGAGGGGGCCACCTTGAAGCGCTCGACGGCGCGGCGCATGGCGACGGCCGTCTCGGCGTTGGCGCGGGAGAGCTCGGCCAGGCGCGCCGCGGACTCGCCGATGCCCTCCATGCCCGAGGCGATGGAGTCGGCGGACTCGCGGTTCTCGGCGGCCAGGGCGCGGAGGGCCTCGACGCTGCCGGAGATGGCGCGCGCCTCCTCGCCCAGGGAGGCCGAGGCCGAGGCCAGGTCGCCGGCGGTGCGCTCCACCCCTCCCAAGGCGGCGAGGACCTCGCGGCCCCGCTCCCCGAGCCCGGCCAGGCCCTCGGCGCCCTGGCCGATCTCCCCGGTGAGCCGGCCTATGCCCTCGGTGGCCTCGCCTATGGAGTCGGCGGCCAGGGCCGCGGCCGCCCCGGCCTCGCGGGCCGCCTCGGAGCTCGCCTCGATCGTGGCGGAGATGCCGCGGGCGTTCTCGGCCGTGTTCTCGGAGAGCTTGCGGATCTCCTCGGCGACGACGGCGAAGCCGCGGCCGGCCTCGCCGGCGTGGGCCGCCTCGATGGCGGCGTTCATGGCCAGGAGGCTCGTCTGCTCGGCGATCCCGTCGATGATGCGCACGAGCTCGAGGCTGCGCTCCGCGCCGTCCTTGACCCCGGCCATGGCCGCTACGGCCCCCTCGGCGCACTCGCGGCCGCGGGCTCCCCGGGCCGAGAGCTCCTTGGCCGCGTCGCGCTGCGCGGCGGCCATGCCCTCGAGCTCCTCGAGCTTGGCGGACATGGCCCCGATCAGGGAGCGGGCCTCGTCGAGGGCCGCCTCGAGGGCCTGCGAGGCCCCTCCCACGGTGGAGGAGGCGGCGACGAGGCCTTCGGCGGCGCGCTCGGCCTGGAGGGCCGCCCCGTCCAGGCGCTCGGTCCGGCTCCGCATGGAGGAGATGCCGGCGCCCATCATGGCGATGCTGCCCGCGGACTCGGTGGAGTGGGAGGCGAGGGCCGCGGCCGAGGCCGCCGCCTCCTCCTCGGCCTCGCGGACCCCCTGGACGATGGAGGCCAGGCCCGAGGCCAGCTCGGCGGCCGATCTCCTGATCTCGCCGATCTCCGCGATCCGCTCGTCGACCTCCGCCGCGACGAGGTCCCCGGCCGCTATCGAGGCGAGGGCCCCCGAGAGGCCGCGGACGGAGCGCGAGAGCTTTCGCGAGACGAGGGCGATGACCAGGAGGCCGATCACGAGGAAGGCCGCGACGGCCTCGGCGGCGAGGACGGCGATCTTGCCGATCGGCTTCATGGCCTCGGCGACGGGCTGGTAGAGGACGATGCGCCAGTCGATGCCCCGCTCGTCGCGGAAGGGGCTCGAGCTGAGGAAGTGGGACTTGCCTTCGGAGGCGAAGCTCCCGTACCAGGTGGACTCGCCCTCGCTGGCGGCGCTCGTCGCGTCGACCCCGCTCTGGGCTGCCGCCGCCTCGAGGACCGGGAGGCCGCAGGAGGCCGCGGCCACCGCGGCGAAAGCCCCGTCGGCCGCGCTCGCCGTCGTGGCCAGGCCGAGGCTCGAGGCGACGAGGCCGCCCTCGGCCGAGGAGAGGAAGGCGACGAGTCCCGTGCCCTGGGTGGTGCGCTCGAGCAGGTCGTTGAGCCCCGAGAGGGGGAGGAGGGCGCCGAAGGCGCCGCGGACGCGGCCGTCGGGGCCGCGGCTCGGGACGAAGGCCAGGAGCGAGAGGCCCTCGGCCTCGGCCAAGGCCCCGGTCCAGCCGGGGCCCTCGAGGCGGGAGGCCGCCTCGAAGGCCTCGCGGAGCCAGGGCTCGGGGATGGGCCGGCCCGCGAGGGCCCGGCCGCCGCCCGAGTCGGCGTAGAACAGGGAGGCGGCCTCGGGGGCGAGGCCGGCGAAGGAGGAGAGCTTGGCCTCGAGCTCGCCGCGGGAGCCGAGGGGGAGGAGGCCGGCCTCCGACGCGCGGGCCAAGGCGGCGATGAGGGTCTGGGAGCGCTCGAGGTAGCCCCGCGCCGCGGCGTCGACCTCGCCGGCGGCCCGCCAGGAGAGGAGGTTCGTCATCTGCTGGACCTCGCCGTAGCCGGCGCCGAGGGCGCTCGCGACGACGGCCAGCATCGAGATCACGAAGAGGCAGACGAAGGGGAGGATCACGATCACCCAGATAGGGAAGACCCGCTTGTGCCGTCGCATCCCCGCTCCTTGCCGGCCCAGCCCGGGGCCCGGTTCCCGTTAAGACTAACGCAGGCGGGCCGCGGGGGCCAGGGCCTAGAAGCGGGGCGGGTCGAAGTCGGGCAGGAGCCTGAGCCGCACGAGGTGGGCGAAGTCCTTGGAGGAGCGGGCCATGAGGGAGGCGACGCTCGTCTCCGCCGCGCTCTCGAAGACCGCGGCCCGGAACTCGCCCGTCGCCTCGAAGTAGGGGACGAGGAGGGCGACGTGGTAGTGGCGCCTGAGGCCGGGCAGCTCGCCGCCGCCCTTGCGCGAGAGGCTCGCGAGGTAGATCGTGCCCGGCTCCCGGATCGCCAGGACGTAGAGGAGGGCCTTGAGGCCCCTGCCCTCGTAGCCGAGGTCCTGGTCGAAGGCCGGGTAGTCCTCGTAGGCGGAGCTGCCGTTGACCGCCCCCGACGCGGCCTCGGCGGCGAAGAGGGCGAAGGGGGCCCAGCTCACGTCGTTCTCGTACAGGCCGTGCCGCCTCGAGGGGAAGGTGGCGTCCTCGAGGGCGCGGGCGAGGTTCCGGGTCCAGTCGAGGCCGAAGTAGGGATCGAGCTCGGCCTCGTAGGTCGCGGCGAGGGAACCCCCGCGGAGCTCGGCGTGGCGCTCGGCCATGGCCTTCGGGTCGAGGGAGGCTCCCGTCAGGGGGCGGTAGAAGCCGTCGACCACCCACTTGGCGAAGCCGGAGCAATTCAGGCCCGCGGGCTCGGCCTGGGGCAGGCCCGTCGCGATGTAGACGGGCCTGCCCTCGGCGTCGAGGGCCCCGTCCTCGGCGTAGCGCAGGCCGGCCATGCGCTCGCGGAGCTTGGCCGCGAAGGCCCTCGTCCCGGCGTAGGCGCCGAGCCGGGGCGAGAAGAGCTCCCAATCGACGACGTCCCCGGTCCAGGCGACGATGGAGGAGAAGGGAGAGCCGAAGACCTGGGCGAAGGGGAGGGGCAGGGCGACCTCGCGGTTCAGGACCCCCCCGTAGGCGACGAGGTCCAGGCGGCTGCGGTCCCCGTCGGGGTAGATGCGGATGAAGCAGCCGGGGTCGGAGCGGAGGAAGACCTTGGCCTGCAGGGGGGCCCCCGTCTCGCGCGAGCGCTTGAGTATCCAGGTGCCCTGGGCGTAGAGGGGGGGATCCGGGGCGATCGCGGCCCTGCCGCCCGCGCCGGCCTTCGCGGCGGGCCCGAGGGGGGAGAGGAGCTGGTAGAAGGAGTCCTTGCCCTCGATGAGGAAGAGCTTGAAGGGGCCGGCGGCCGTGTCGAGGCGGAGGGGGGAGCGGAGGGCCGCCGCCGCGGGGGGGGCGGAGAAGTAGGACTCCCAGTAGCGCGCGCGCAGCTCGGCGGCGTCGGGGAACTCCTCGAGGGGGAGGTCGCGCGGGGCCCAGGCCGCCGCGGGGGCCGGGGCGGCGGGAGCGGCCGGAGCGGCGCCGAGGAGCGCCGGCCGGGCGAGGGCGAGGATCGCGGCGAGGGTCGCGCCGAGGGCGCTTGTTCCGAGCTTCATCACCAACAATCATCGGCGCGGCCAGGGTCCGCCTACAGTGCCGAGCCCGCGAAGCCGATACTCGAAAGCGATCGCCATCATCGTGGAGCCCCGCAGCATGCGCCTAAGCCGTCCGTACATCCTCGGTCTCGCCCTCCTGTTCATCTTCGTCGCGGCCGGGGGCCTCGTGGCCTCCCCGGGCGAGATGGCCCTCCTCCTCGGCTCCGAGGCGAGCCCGGCCGCCGCCGCCGCGGCCGCCCGCCGCAAGCCTCCGGCCGCCGCGAGGCCCTGGTTCCCGGCCCTCTACAACCCCGAGGTGGCGGCGGAATCCTCGGGCGGCGCCGAGCCGGGCGTCCTCGACGGGCCGGATCCCGAGGCCGGCCGGGCCGCCGAGCTCCCCGTCCTGGCGAACAACCAGGTCCTCGCCTTCTACGGCAAGCCCGACTCGAGGCGGATGGGCATCCTCGGCGAGTACTCGAAGGAGGAGCTGGCCAAGCTCCTGCGCGGCTACGCCAAGCTCTACGACGAGGCCAACGGCGAGCCGGGCGTCGTACCCGCCTTCTACCTCATCTACGGCACCTGCTGGCCCGGCGGCGAGATCGGCTACCTCAAGGACTCGGTGGTCCAAGAGTACGTCGACTTCGCCGAGCGCGAGGGCATGCTCGTCTTCATCGACCACCAGATCGGCAAGTACCCCGTGGACGCGGCCATCCGCCGCCTCCTGCCCTACCTCCGGCACCCGAGCGTCCACCTCGCCCTCGATCCCGAGTGGAGGACGACCGCCCCCATGCAGGAGATCGGCCAGGTCTCCGCCGAGGAGCTCAACGCCGCCCAGCAGACGGTCCAGGACTACCTCGACGCCGAGGGGATCGCGGGCACCAAGATGCTCGTCGTCCACCAGTTCAAGCCGAAGATGATCGGCGGCCGCGAGCGGGTCCGCGCCGACTTCGGGCGCGTCCTCCTCGTCCATACCGCCGACGGCTTCGGCTCCCCGGCCCTCAAGCGCCTGACCTACGCCGCCAACGCCCAGGCCGCGAACATGCCGATCAAGGGCTTCAAGCTCTTCTTCAAGACCACGGTCCCCGGCGCGGGCTATGACGAGCCCCTCCTCACCCCCCCCGAGGTCCTCGCCCTCGAGCCCCGTCCCTCCCTCGTTATTTATCAATGAGGGAGGGATTTCGCTTCATTTTCCGCTGACCCCTGCCGCGACCCCCTCGATGGTAGTATAGTAAGCTGTGCGCGCGGCCGGGCTTCCCGTAAGCCCCCGGCCGCGCCGGAGCTTTTTCCTCGGAGGGAACGATGAACCACATCCGGCGCTCGAGCCTCCTCGCGGCCGCCCTGTTCCTGGCCTGCGCGGCCGGGGCCTACGCCTACGACCCGCCTCCGGGCGGGACCATCGTGCCCATCCTCCCCTCGGCCCACGCCCTCGCCTACGGCCCCGCGGTGACCGCCTCGGACGCGCCTTGGGCCGACTGGCTCAATCCCGCGGCCTCGGCCGCCCAGCAGCGGCCCGTCCTCGAGGCCGGCTACGTCGGCCTGAGCGACTTCGGCAAGGATGACCAGGGCTGGGGCAGCGCCGCCGACCTCGGCATATCCCTGCCCAAGCCCTACGGCGTCTGGGGCGCCGGGGCCCGCTTCGTCTCGGTCCCCGACTCCATGAGCTCCCTGCCCCTGGGCAGCTTCCTCCAGCTCAGGGGCGGCATCGCCAAGGACCTCTACCCGAACCTCTTCGTCGGCGCCGGCCTCCAGTTCGCCTTCGGCGACTCGGGCGGCACCGCCTGGGGCGGGGGCCTGGACCTGGGCTTCCTCCACCTCCCGGGCAAGCTCGGCCCCTTCGAGGACTTCCGCTGGGGCGCGACCCTCTCGGGCCTCGGCAAGGGCTACGCCGCCGAGGGCGCCTCGGACTACGCCTTCCCCCCGCCCTACACCCTGACCATCGGCGGCCGCGGCACGGTCTTCAGCACCGCGGATCTCCGGGGCGGCCTGGGCCTGGAGCTCTCGGCCCCGAGCTTCGCCGACCTCGAGGCCAGCCTCTCGGCCAGCCTCACCTGGCGCGAGCGGCTTGCCCTCCGCGCCGCCTGGGACCTGAGCCTCCGCGAGCTCTCCGGCGACGCCGAGGAGCGGAGCTACATCCCCTCCATCGGCCTCACCGCCTCGATCCCCATCGAGAGCAAGCGGGCCGACGACGCCCTCGCCAAGCAGGGCTTCGACAAGGCCGAGCTCAAGCCCGCCCTCGTCCTCGCCCCCCTCTACGGCGATCTCTGGGCCCTCGGCCTGGGCGCCACCCTGCCCCTGGGCACGGTCGACAAGACCGCGCCGCGCATCAAGGCCTCCTTCCCCGCCTCGGCCCAGGGCCCCGCCTACATCTCCCCCAACAACGACGGGGTCCAGGACCAGCTCGTGATCCCCCTCGAGATCAAGGACGAGCGCTACGTCGTCGGCTGGAGCTTCTCCGTCGCCGACGCGAAGGGCCAGGTCGTCCGCACGATCTACAACAAGGAGTCGCGGCCCGAGCTCGAGGGCTTCAAGGGCCTGTGGGAGCGCCTGGTCTACGTCAAGAAGGGCGTGCCGGTGCCCGCCGAGATCGTCTGGAACGGCGTGGCCGACTCCGGCCAGGTCGTCCCCGACGGCGAGTACGCGGCGACGATCGAGGCGGTGGACGACAACGGCAACCGCCGGACGGTCGGCCCCTTCCCCGTCGTCGTGGACAATACGCCCCCGACCGCCTCCCTATCCTCGCCCGAGGGCACGATCTTCAGCCCCGACGGCGACGGCAACAAGGAAACCCTCCCCTTCAAGATCTCCGGCTCCGTCGAGGACGCCTGGCTCGGCCAGGTCCTCGACGCCGCGGGCGTCGCCCGCCGCAAGGTGGAGTACGCGAAGGCCGCCCCGGCCGACTTCGCCTGGGACGGCAAGGACGACGCGGGCAAGATCATTCCCGACGGCGTCTACTCCTTCTCCCTCGCCGCGACCGACCGGGCGGGCAACTCGGTCTCGCGCCGCCTCGACGGCCTGGTGGTGAACACCCAGCAGCCTCCCATCGGCCTCGTCATCGACCTCGGCGCCTTCAGCCCCAACGGCGACGGCTCCAAGGACCTGGTGAGCCTCTTCCCGAGCGTGCCGGTCAAGACGGGCCTGGTCTCCTGGACCCTCGCCGTCCTCGACGGCGCGAAGCGCGAGGTATGGTCGGTCTCCGGCAAGGACGCCGCCTCCCTCAAGGACCGCTTCCCCTTCGACGGCCGCGACTCGGCCACGAAGGCCCTGCCCGAGGGCCAGTACCAGGCCCAGCTCTCCCTGACCTACCTCAACGGCTACAGCCCCAAGGCCGCCTCGCCCTCCTTCCTCCTCGACTTGAGCCCGCCCCGGGGCTCGGCCTCGGCCGACCGGCCCGCCTTCAATCCCGCGGGCGACCCGGGCCAGAACAGCGTGATCTTCGCGCAGAAAGGCACCAAGGAGGCCAAGTGGACAGGCGAGATCGTCGGCCCCGACGGCGCCGTCCTGCGCCGCTGGAGCTTCTCCCCCCTCCCCGATCCCCAGGTCGAGTGGGACGGCACCGACGAGTCCTCCAAGCCCCTCCCCGACGGGGCCTACAGCTACGTCCTCCGCGCCCTCGACGGCGCCGGCAACTCCTTCGCCACGGCCCCCGTGACCGTCTCCCTCGACACGGTCAAGAAGGCCGCGCGCCTGGTCGCCGACCAGAAGGCCTTCAGCGTCGCCGCCGGGAGCCCCAGGCCCCGGCTCGGCCTCGGGGCCGAGGTCAAGTCCAACGAGACCGTGAGCTACTACGAGCTGGGCATCGCCGCCGTCGAGGCGGCCGGCCTCGAGCCCGGCACCGTCGTGCGGAGCTGGAAGGGCTCGACCGGGGTGCCCGCGACCTTCACCTGGGACGGGACGACCGACGCCAAGGCCAAGGCCCCCGACGGCCGCTACGCGGCCCGGCTCTCCGTCTCCTACCAGAACCGGGACACGGCCTCGGCCCAGTCCCCGGTCTTCCTCCTCGACTCCGTCGCCCCCTCCGTCACGGTCTCTGCCTCGCCCCTCCTCTTCTCCCCCTCGGAGACCTCGCGGAGCAAGGTCGCCAAGTTCCTCCAGAAATCGGTCCCCGGCGACGATTGGGAGGGCAGGCTCAAGGGGCCGGACGGCAAGGTCGTGCGTACCTGGAACTGGAAGGGCGTCGCCCCCGACTTCATCTGGGAGGGCACCGACGAGGCGGGCAACCTCGTCCCCGACGGGATCTACCGCTACGAGGTCTCCTCCGTGGACGCGGCCGGCAACAAGGGCTCGGGCCTGGTCCCCGCGATCGAGGTGGACAAGCGGCCGGTCCAGGTCTTCGTCACCGCCTCCGACTCGGGGCTCTCGCCCAACGGCGACGGCTTCAAGGACGACGTCGCCTTCAAGCTCATCGTCAAGCTCCGCGAGGGCATCGATACCTGGCGCTTCGCCGTCGTGGACCGGTCCGGGGCCGAGCGCGACGTCTTCGAGGGCAAGGGCAACGACGTGCCCGAGCGCATCGTCTGGGAGGGCCGCGACGCCTCCGGCGCCGTGATCAAGGGCCTGGTGCGCGGCGAGTTCTCCGTCGCCTACCGCAAGGGCGACCTCGCCGAGGCCCGCACGGGCGACATCCTCGTCAGCGTCGACCCGCCCCAGGCCGGCATCAGGCTCACGCCCGGCGTCTTCAGCCCGGACAACGACGGGGTCGACGACGAGCTGGCCATCGACCTCGACGTGCGGGGCCTGGCCGAGATAACCGAATGGAAGTTCGAGGTGCTCGAGCAGGCCGTGGTCGAGGGCGCCAAGCCCGGCGCGGCCGCCCAGACCAGGACCTTCGCCTCCTGGGGAGGCTCGGGCGCCCCGGCCAAGACCATCACCTGGGACGGCCGCTCCTCCAAGGGCGAGCTCGTCGAGTCGGCGAGCGACTACCCCTTCGTCTTCACGGCGAAGGACGCCCTGGGCAACGCCGTCAAGGTCGAGGGCCTCGTCACCGTCGACGTCCTCGTGATCCGCGAGGGCGACAAGCTCAAGATCAAGGTGCCCTCCATCGTCTTCCGGCCCAACGGCCCGGACTTCGACGGCCTCGACGAGGAGACGATCCAGCGGAACAAGCGGGTGGTGGCGCGCATCGCGCAGATCCTCAACAAGTTCCGCGACTACCGCATCGGCATCGTGGGCCACGCGAACTCGGCCGCCAAGATCGGCGGCCTCTCGGCCGCGGCGATCGCCAAGGAGGAGTCCGGCGAGCTCCTCGCCCTCTCCCTGGGCCGCGCCGAGCTCGTGAAGAAGCTCCTCGCGGAGGACGGCGTGGACATCAAGCGCCTCTCCACCGAGGGAGCCGGCTCGAGCCAGCCCGTCGTGGACTTCTCCGACGCCCAGAACCGCTGGAAGAACCGCCGCGTCGAGTTCATCCTCATGAAGAGCGCCGCCCCGGCGGCCGGGCGCTGAAAGCCCGGGGCCGAGGGGCCAGCGCTCCAGGAACGGCAGGGCCGCCCCGCGAGGGGCGGCCCGTTTTATCCGGCTAGCCGGCCCGCGGAAGGGCCGGACCGGTCAAGTCCTGCTCAGTAGAGCGACCAGAGCTCGGCGCCGCCCGTCCTGGCCTCGCTCGCGTCGAGCGCTCGCGGAACGCCGATGATGCCGCCCTCCTCGCTCAAGGCCACCGAGTAGCCGTACCAGTCGTCGGCCTCCCCTCCGCCGGCGGCCGTCAGCTTGAGGAGCTGGGACCAGGCGCCGTCCGAGAGGACGAAGAGGTAGGCTCCTCCCGTATACGCCGACTTGATTTTGGGCGCGCCGACGAGGGCGCAGCCGCCCCGCAGCGCCACGGAGCAGCCGAAGCGGTCGTAGCCGGCGGCGTCGGAGGCGCGGAGTTTGGCCTTCTGCGGCCAGGCCGCGCCGGATCGCTCGAAGACGTAGGCCGCGCCCGCGTCCTCGATCTCCGCCGAGGCGTCGGCCCACGAGGCTCCCACGAGGGCCCGGTTCCCCGCGATGGCGACGGAGGAGCCGAGATTGTCGTCCGCTCCGGCGTCGTCGGCCGTCAGCTTGGCGGCCTGGGCCCAGGTTTCTCCGGAACGTGAGAAGACGTAGGCCGCGCCGCAGTTGGAAACCGTCTCCGTGTCCATGTAGGGCGCGCCGACGATCGCGTACTCCCCGCCGATGCACCCCGAGCTGCCGAAACAGGCCCCCGGGGCCGCATCGGAGGCCGACAGCTTGACGGCCTGGACCCAGCCTGAGCCGGAGCGTTCGTAGACGTAGGCCGCGCCGCAATCGCCGAGCTCTCCCGCGTCCTCGTAGGGCGCTCCGATCATGGCGCGATCGCCGTCTATCGCCACCGACCGGCCGAAGCTATCGCCCGGGGCCCCTTCGGATGCCAGCAGCTTGGCGGCCTGGGCCCAGGTTCCTTCGGAGCGCTCGAATATGTAGGCCGCGCCGCAGTTGGAGACCGTCTCCGTGCTCGCGTAGTACGCGCCGACGATCGCGTACTCCCCGCTGATGCCCACGGAGCTGCCGAAATACGCGTACGCGGCCGCATCGGAGGCCGACAGCTTGGCGACCTGGACCCAGCCCGAGCCGGAGCGCTCGTAGACGTAGGCCGCGCCGCTATCGCCGAGCCCCCCCGCGTCCTCGTAGGGGCAGCCGACGATGGCGTAGTCCCCGTCGATGGCCACCGAGGAGCCGAAGCTGTCTCCCGAGGCGAGGCCCGTCGCCGAGAGCTCGGTCAGGAAGCGGGGATCGAGCTCAGGATCCCCCTCCGAGGAGCCTCCCGCGCAACCGAAGCAGCAGAGGACCGCTGCTGCCAGAATCGACCATGCCAATTTCCCCATAGATCGCCTCCTTCTGAGCTTTTTACTCATCTTTCAACGCGCGGGACGAGCCTGGATGGGGATCGATTATAGCGCGGTAACCCGTCGAATGCGTAGGGTGTTATGTAAAATGTACGGACCCGCGAGGGCGAGGCAGGGGCGCGTTGCCCGCTTTCGATCTATCCCCAGGCCGCCCTCGGCCGGAGCCTCAGGAGGGCTCGATGCCCAGCCGCCGCGCCACGGCCCCGTCCTTGAAGAGCCTCGCTATCTCGCCTAACGCGGCGAGGTGCTCCTCGGGGCTCTGCTCGAGGGGGGCGCAGAGGATGACGACGATGCGCACGCTCTCCTCGAGGGCCAGGAGGCGGAAGCCCTCGGGGCGGGCGCCGAAGAACACCAGGGGCTCGGAGGCCTCCTCGACGTGGGCGTGGAGGAGGAGGACCCCGGGCTCGAGCTCGATGGGCTCGTTCTGAGCTATCTGGGTGAAGAGGGCGGCGAGCCTGCCCAGGGCCCTGCGGTCATCGGGGAAGGAGGAGCGGAGGAGCTCGCGGATCCCGTCGTTGATGGCGGTTTCGCGCATCGCGGGCCGCACCCGCCCCGCCGCCGCCGCCCGGTCCAGGAGGTCGCCGGCCCGGGCCGCCTGTCCCGCAGGCCGGGCGGAGGGGACCGCCTCGCCCGCGGGCCGAGCGGCCCCCTCCGGGCCTTCGGCCGACGGGCCTCCCGCGGCGCCGGCCGCCTCGGGGAGGGCCGGGCCGGCCTCGGCCGCCTCGCCGGCCTCGCGGCCCGGGCGCGAGCCGACGCCCTCGGGAAGGTAGAACAGGAGGAGGGTCGCGTCGGGGAAGTCCTCGCCGAGGCGGTGGGGCAGCTTCTCGACCGCGGGGTGCCAGGCGCTCTCGCCCGGCCGGGCGCTGAACAGGACGAAGGCCCGCCCCGCCTGGCTTCCCGAGCGGGCGGCGGCGGCGAGCTCCTTCCACGAGCCGAGCTCGACGAGCTGGGACAGGCCCCGCGAGGCGACGCCCCGGGCGGCGGCCTTGGCCTCGGCCCCGTGGCCGCCCAGGGCGTAGATCGTCAGCTTCGAGCCCGTGCGCTCCACGAAGGAGGCGAGGGCGTCGAGGGCGCGGCCGAAGCCCGGGTGGCGCTCGATGAGGACGGGGAGGACGAGGGATACCTGCGAGACCTCGGCCAGGGGCCGGGTCGCGCGGGCCACCACGACGAGCTCCTCGCCCCCGAGGATGACCTGCTCGATGACGCTGCCGAAGAAGGCGTGGGAGAGCCTGGGGGCCTTGTTCCAGCCGATGACGATGGCGCTCGCCCGGTTCTCCCTCGCGGCCTTGAGCACGCCCTCGGGGGCGTTGACGCTCACCCGCGCCGAGGGGATCACGGGCACCTCCGCCGCCACCCCCTGCACGACGGCCTGGGCCAGGCGGTTCTCGGCCGCGGCGAGCTCGGCCTCGGTGTCCGAGGACTCCGGCACGACGGCGACCGGGTAGATCGGCTCGCGGTTGCCCCGGCCGCGGAGGAGGAAGGCCAGGTCGACGAGGCCGCGGATCGAGGAAGGGTTGGCCACGGCGACGAGGATGCGCTCGGCCCTCGCCTGGCCGGCCTCCGGCTGCTCGCCCTGGCCGGCCGGGCGAGCGGCCGCCCGGCCGGAGAGGAGGCTCCCGAGGGCCCCGGCGAGGACGACGAGGAGGAGTATCCCGTCGAGCGCGGGGCGGCCGAGGAGGCCGAGCTCGAGGGCGACGAGGGCGATGGCCAGGGCCGTGGCCCCGCGGCCCGAGGAGAGGCCCGCGAGGAGGCGCCGCTCGCGCCGGGGGAGGCCGAGGGCCGGGCCCGCGAGGGCGGCGGCCAGGGAAGCGGAGCCGAGGCCGAGGGCGGCGACGAGGCCGAGCTCCCGGAGGCTCGCCGGGTCGCCGAGGGCCTGGAAGGGATCGGCGAGGGCGCCCAGGTAGACCATGAACAGGGGCTGGAGGAGGGCGTCGCCGGCGAAGCGGACTCGGTTCATGATGACGCTCGACTCGGGGAGGAAGCGGGATAGGAGGAGGCCCGCGAAGAAGGCGCCGACCGCGCTCTCGATGCCCGCCAGGCGGGCCCCGTAGGCGCAGAGGAAGGAGAGGGCGAGGACGAAGGCGAACTCGATGGTGCCGTCGGGCTTGACCCGCTTGAAGAAGATCGAGGCCGCCCGGGGGAGGATGAGGAAGGAGGCGGCCGCCCAGAGGGCCGCCTTGGCCGCGGCGAGGGGGAGGGCGCCGGGCTCGGGGGGGAAGGCGAGGCGGAGGGCCAGGCCGAGGACGAGCATCGAGGCGGCGTTGGCGAGGACGGCCGCCCCCGAGGCGGCGGAGAGGGCTCGGCGCCCGGCCTGGCCCAGGCGCTGGGCCGGGGGCTCGGAGAGGAGGGAGACGGCCGCGAGGGCCGAGCCCAGGAGGAGGGAGGAGGGCAGGCCCAGCCCGAGGAGGAGCCGGCCCCCGACGGCGCCCGCCGCGAAGGGCAGGCCGAAGGCGAGGGGGAAGAAGGCGAGGGCGTTGCGGCGCTCGGCCCCTCCCCGGCGGATCCGGGCGGTGTCGAGCTCGGCCCCGGCCACGAAGAAGACGTAGAGGGTCCCTACCTCGCCGAGGAAGGAGATCGTCCCCCCCGCCGTGACGAGGCCGAGCCCGTGGGGCCCCACGAGGACGCCGGCCAGGGCGAGGCCGACGATGGGGGGCAGCCTCGCCTTTTCCGCGAGGTAGGGGGCGACGAGGACGATCGCGAGGACGACCGCGAGGACCCCCGCGGGCTCGGTGATGGGAAGGGCCATGTTCCGTATAGTCTAGGGCCTCAATTCCATACCCGCAAGGAAAAATCGATGGTATCGCGCCGGGGCCCGCGGCTGAGGCTCGGGCCCGAGGCTGACACTCGGGATGGATCGTGTTATCCTCGTGGTCATGCGCATCGTCATGGCCAACGACCACGGAGCGGTATCGCTCAAGATGGAGCTGAAGTCCTGGCTCGAAGCCCAGGGCCACCTCGTCACGAACCTCGGCGTCGATACCGAGGAGCGGGTGGACTACCCGGACATGGCCCGGGCCGCCTACGCCGAATACGAGAAGGGCGGCTACGACTTCGGCATCCTCCTGTGCGGGACGGGGATCGGCATCTCCATCGCCGCCAACAAGCTTCGAGGCATCCGCTGCGCCCTCGTCCACGACGAGTTCACGGCGACCATGGCGCGCGAGCACAACGACGCCAACTTCATCGCCATGGGCGGCCGGGTCGCCTATCCCGTCCCCCCGGCCAAGATCCTCGCCGCCTTCATGAACGCGAGCTTCGCCGGCGGCCGGCACGCGGAGCGGGTGGCCAAGCTCGTCGAGCTCGACCAGGGACGGAAGGCCTAGCCGCGATGGGCGAAGCCGCGTGGGCGCTCGGGCTCGAGCCCGAGCGATTGTGGTCGGCCTTCTCCTTCGTCTGCTCCGTCCCCCACCCCTCGCGCCGCGAGGGGGCCCTCGCCGCGGCCATCGTCGAGCGGGAGCGCGCGCTCGGCATCGAGGCCAGCCTCGACCGGGCGGGCAACGTCCTCCTGCGGCGGCCGGCGAGCCCGGGCCGCGAGGGAGGGCGGGGCCTCATCCTCCAGGCCCATCTCGACATGGTGCCCCAAGCCGTCCCGGGCTCGGCCCACGACTTCGCCCGGGACCCGATCCGCCCGCGGATCGAAGCCTCGGAGCCCGGCTGGCTCCGGGCCTCGGGCACGACCCTCGGCGCCGACAACGGCATCGGCCTCGCCGCCGCCCTCGCCCTGATCGAGTCCGAGGGCCTGGCCCGCGGCGAGCTCGAGTGCCTCTTCACGGCCAACGAGGAGGACGGCATGGACGGGGCCCGGGGCCTCGAGCCTGGCTCCCTCCGCGGCTCCCTCCTGGTCAACCTCGACTCCGAGTCGGCCGACGAGATCTGCATCGGCTGCGCGGGCGGCTCGCGGATGGACCTTTCCCTCCCCCTCGCCGCATCCGCCCTCCCGGCCTCGGGACTCTCCGCCCTGGAGCTTTCCCTCGGCGGGCTCAGGGGAGGCCACTCCGGGGTGGACATCCAGCTCGGCCGCGGCAACGCCATCCGCCTCCTCGCCCGCATCCTGCGCGCCGCGGGAGCCGCGGCCGCCGGCGCCCGGCTGGCCGCCTTCGAGGGCGGCAGCGCCGCGAACGCCATACCGCGGGGCGCCCGGGCCCTGGTCCTCCTCCCCCCGGCCTCCCGGCCCGCCTGGGAGGCCGCCCTGAGCGCCGAGCTCGGCTCGGCCGCCGCCGAGCTCGGCGAGGCCGATCCCGGCCTCCGGCTCGAGCTCGCCCCGGTTCCCGGGGCGGCCCCCGGGGCCAGCCCCGCGGCCGCCCTCGAGCCCGGCTCGACGAACCTCCTCCTCGATCTCGTCCTCTCGCTGCCGAACGGGGTCTTCTCGATGAGCGAGGCGACGCCGGGCATCGCCCGCAGCTCGAGCAGCCTCGGCGTGGCCCGGCTCTCGGCCGGGGCGGGGGAGGGCGCCCCCTTCTCCCTCGAGCTCTCCTGCGCGCCGCGCAGCGAGGACGACGCCGAGAAGGAGGCGACCCTCGCCGCGATCGAGGGCCTCGCCTCGCGCTCGGGCGGCCTCGCGCGGCGCGTCTCCCAGTCGCCCGCCTGGACCCCCGATCCCGCGAGCCCCCTCTTGGCCCTCGCCCGCTCCGCCTACCGCGAGCTCAACGGCCGCGACTGCGCGATAGGCGCTACCCACGGCGGCCTCGAGACCGCCCTGTTCCGCACGAGCTTCCCGGCTTGGGACATGATCTCCATCGGGCCGACCATCCGCTTCCCCCATTCCCCGGACGAGGCGGTGGAGATCGAGTCGGTCGGCCGCTTCTGGCGGCTCCTGACGGCCATAGCCGCGCGGGCCTAGAAAGCGGGCCCGCGGGACGAAGGGAGATGATCGCGATGGCGGCACCCAGGCTTTCGACGCGCGCGGCCCTCCTCGGCGCCCTCCTGGCCCTCGCCCTCCTCGCGCCGGCGGCGGCCCAGGGCGGCTCCTCCTCGCAGGGCCCAGCCCGCCCCGCCTTCGGACAGGCCGGGCTCCACTACCTCGCGGGAGAGCTGCACCTCTACCGCAACGGCGACGACGACGTCTACCTCTGGTACGAGACCGAGGATCTCGCCGCCGAGGTCATAGCCGACTCGAACGGCTGGTGGCGCCTCCATGCGGAGGGCGAGGAGTACACGGTCTTCTCCTCCGGGGACCGGGAGGAGGCCTCCTTCTACGAGCGGCCCTGGACCGAGGCCCTCCCGCCCCGGATCGTCGAGGGCAGCCTTTCCTTCGAGGTATCCGGCAGCGAGGGCAGGACGGCCTTCGAGCTGGACGGCCCGGGGCGCAGCCTCCGCGTCAGCCTCGCCGACGGGGGCCTCCTGACCTTCTCGACCGAGGCGCCGCGGCTGAGCTTCGCCGACTACGAGGGCGAGCTCAGCGAGTACCCGGGGGCCCCGGCCGAGGAGGAGGAGCCCGGCCAAGCCGGATTCCACTACCTGATCGGCGCGCAGCTCCACCTGTATCGGGACCGAGGCGGCGACGTCTACCTCTGGTACGGCTCGGGCAAGCTCGCGGTCGAGCTCATCGCCGACTCGAACGGCTGGTGGCGCATCCTCTCGGGCGGGAAGGGCTACGCGATCTTCCCCTCGACCCCGAGCAAGAGCGCCCAGGACTTCTACGAGCGGCCCTGGGAGGAGCCTCTCCCCGAGGCCGAGCCGGTCGAGGCCGAGCTGTCCTTCCCGGTCGAGGGCTCGGAGGGGCAGACCCGCTTCGAGCTCTCGGAGGACTCGGTGGAGATACTCCTCCCCGACGGCCTGACCAAGCTCAGCCTCTCCGCGCGGGAGCAGAAGGTCGTGATGGTCAACGAGTACGGGAAGCGCTTCGCTTATCCCGCCGACCTGCGCAAGACCGAAGGTAACTGAGAGGAGGCCCCGGGGCCGCCGGCCGCTCCTGGGCCCCTCGCCCTATCTCCTGATCTCGAAGTTCCTGAAGGCCACGCCCGCCCCGAGGGTCCGCAGGGAGACCGACACTCCCGAGCCGATCCCGAAGAAGGTCCGGTAGGCCGTGCGGACGCTGCCGTTCACGGCTATCACCACGAACTCGGCCCCCGGCTCGTAGAGTACGTCGAGGTGGTTCCACTCGCTCACGCCTTCCTGTATCTCGGCGTCGAGGACCCGCTCCATGTTGACGTCGTCGTCGCTCCGGTAGATCTGCAGGTAGGTCTCGCGGTCCCCCCGCATCTTCGAGTCCCGGGTGAGCCAGACCAGGAGGCTCTTGCCCTCGCCGTAGCCCTTGGGCCTGCGCACCCCCTCCGCGAAGAAGTGGAGGCCGGCGCCTACCCAGCCCTTGGGGCCAGCCTTCACGTCGAAGGAGTAGAGGGTGGGCTTGGCCGACTGGACGAGGGGGAAGGTCAGGCGGGAGAAGTACTGGGCGCCGTCGGTCTGGGCCGCGACCCCATCGGCGATCTTCCAGGAGCCCAGGCGCCGCGTCGCGCCCTCGAAGCCCCGGCGCAGGAGCTCGGGGTAGGCCGCGGGATCGAGGCGCAGGCCGCCCCAGGACGAGAGGGCCGCCGCGCTGGCCTCGCGCGCGGCCGAGAGGCTCACGATGCGCGACTCGAGCTCCGCGGTAGCCGCTCGGAGCTTGGCGGCCTCCGCCTCGTGGGCCTCCGCCTCGGCCTTGGCCTGGGCCGCCTTCTTCTCGGAGGACTCTGCCCCGAGGGCCGCCTCGGCCTTGGCCGCGGCTTCCGCTGCCGCGGCGGTCGCGCGCTCGGCCTTCGCGAGCTCCTCGGCCGCCGTGGCCTTGGCGTCGAGGGTCTTCACCTCTTCGCGTAATCCGTCGATGAGGCCGTTCGCCGACTCGAGCTCGCGGCCGAGGCGCTCGACCTCGGCCTTGAGGGCTTCGGTCTCGGCCTGGGCCTCGAGGGAGGGCTCCTCCTTCGGCGGCGCCTCGGCTTCGAGTTCGGCAGGGACGGGCTCGAGCGCGGGAGACTCCTCGACGAGGGGTTCCGCGGGCTCGGCGACCGCTTCTGTGGGCTCGGCGACTGTTTCGGCGGGTTCGGCGACGACTTCAGTGGGTTCGGCGACCGCTTCAGTGGGTTCGGCGACCGCTTCCGCGGGCCCGGCGACGGTTTCTGCGGGCTCGGCGACGGCTTCTGTTGGCTCTGCAGCGACTTCCGCAGGCTCTGTGAGCGTTTCTGTGGGCTCGGCAAGGACTTCCGCGGGCTCGTCGACCTTTTCCGCGGGCTCAGCAACCGTTTCTGTGGGCTCTGCAGCAGCTTCCGCGGGCCCGGCGACCGCTTCCGCGGGCTCGCTGGCGGGAGCTTCGGGAATCGGGACGAGGGGGAGGATGGCGGCGGGAGCCGTCTCGACCGGGGCGGCCTCGAGCCTGGCCTCAGCCTCGCCGCTGGCCGCTCCCAGGGCCTCGGTCTCGGGAGTCGCGGCGACTTCCTGGGCGCCCAGGGGGGCGAGGGCGAGGCAGAAGAGCGCGGTGAAGAGCAGGGGCACAGGCGTTCGCATGACCGACCTCGGTTCTCAAGTATGGCGGCCGCCCGAGGGCATCGAGGGAGGCCGCTTTGTCTTTAGATTATCGGCTCTAAAGCGTCTTTACCCGAGGAGGAGGGCGCGTCGCCTGTTCTCCCTTCAAACAAGCTTCGAGGCATTCGCGATGAGCGACGTACTGCGCAGTTTTTGCGCAGTACCCCGTCGAAGGGGTAAAGCCTGCGCATCGAAGCGGCTCCGGGCCTGTCTGATCTCGTAAAATCCATAGCAAAGCGGCCTTTTCTATTGACGGAGTTTGGCACGGAAACTGCTTTTATATCGGCAAGGAGCCATGATGAACAAGAAGCTGATCCTGAAGATAGTCCTTCCCCTCGCCCTGGCCCTCCTCGGCGCCGCCTTCTTCCTCGGCTCGAGGCCGGCCTCCGCCGGGGAGGCTTCGGGGCCGGACAAGCAGAAGTACGAGTTCACGAAGCTCGCCCGGGGCTCCATCGAGAGCCTGGTGACGAGCTCGGGCAGCCTCTCGCCCGTCTCCGAGGTCAGCGTCCTCCCGCAGATGAGCGGCCGGGCCCTCGCGGTCCACGCCGACTACAACGACCGCGTGAAGAAGGGCCAGCTCCTTGTCGAGATCGACACCACGATGCTCAAGCTCGAGGAGCGGGAGAGCCGCGCCTCGGTGGCCAAGGCCAAGGCGGCCTGCGAGCTCCAGGCCCTCACGGTGCGCAACAACGAGAAGCTGGCCGCCAAGGGCCTTGTGTCGGACTTCGACCTGGCCTCGAGCAGGAGCGCCTTGGCCGTCGACGAGGCCGAGCTCGAGGCGGCCGAGGCCGCCCTCGAGTCCATCCTCATGCAGATCGAGAACTACGCCTACGTGACCTCGCCGATCTCCGGCATCGTCCTCGAGCGGAGCGTCGACGCGGGAGAGAACGTCGTCGAGGGCTCCAGCTCCAACTCCTCGAGCCTGTTCACCATAGCCGGGGACCTCTCGAAGATGGAGATCGAGGCGGACGTGGACGAGCTCGACATCGGCGCCATCCGCGAGGGCCAGGAGGCCCGCTTCACCGTCGAGGCCCTGCCGGGCAAGACCCTGAGCGGCACCGTGCGCGAGGTCAGGCTCGTCCCGACGGTGTCGAGCAACGTCGTCACCTACACCGTCATCGTGGACGCGCCCAACGCCGACGGCAAGCTCCTGCCCGGGATGACGGCCGAGATCGAGTTCGTCAAGGAGAAGAAGGAAGGCGTCCTCGTGGTGCCCAACGCCGCCCTCCGCTTCACGCCCCCGGGGCTGAGCGCCGAGGAGATCGCCAAGGCCCAGTTCCTCGCGGGCCTGGGCGATCTCACGGCAGAGCAGCGCAAGGAGGCGGAGGCCGCCTACGACGAGCGGGCGAAGCTGGCCGCCGAGGGCGGGGCCCAGGGCGCCAAGCCCGCCGGCCTCAGCGGCGTGATGATGGGCGGCGGCCCGCCCGGCGGCTTCGGGGGCCAGCGCAGCCGGGCCGCGGCGGGCGCGAACGGCGCCGCGGCGGGCAACGCGCAGAAGCAGCAGGCCCAGGCCGTCCGCAAGCCCCTGTGGTACCTCGGCGAGGACGGGAAGCTCGCGGTGAGGATGGTCGAGGTCGGCTCGAGCGACGGCAAGAGCACCGAGGTCTCGGGCTCCGGGCTCGAGGAGGGGATGCAGTTCATCCTCAAGGTCAAGGTGGAGTAGCATGGCTATCATCGAGATGAGCGGCATCAAGCGCCATTACCAGGTGGGGGAGGTCCTCGTCAGGGCCATCCGCGGCCTCGAGCTCAGCGTCGAGTCCGGCGAGTTCGTCTCCGTCATGGGCCCCTCCGGCTCGGGCAAGTCCACCCTGATGAACATCCTCGGCTGCCTCGACAAGCCGACCGAGGGGAGCTACGTCCTCGACGGCATCGATACCCGGGCCGCGGGGCCCGACGAATTCGCGGACATCCGCAACCAGAAGATCGGCTTCGTGTTCCAGGGCTTCAACCTCCTCGCCCGGACCAGCGCCCTCGAGAACGTGGAGCTCCCCCTCTTCTACCGCCGAGAGGGCGGCCCCGGCCGCGGCGGCCGGGGGCGCAAGGGCGAGCAGCTGGAGCGGGCCCGCAAGGCCCTCGAGGAGGTGGGCCTCGGCGGCCGTCTCGACCACAAGCCCTCCCAGCTCTCCGGCGGCCAGCAGCAGCGCGTGGCCATCGCGCGGGCCATGGTCGCCGACCCGGCCTTCATCCTCGCCGACGAGCCGACCGGCAACCTCGACTCGGAGATGACCCTCGAGGTCATGAGCCTCTTCCAGGAGCTCAACGAGCGGGGCAAGACCATCGTCATGGTCACCCACGAGCCCGAGGTCGCCGCCTACACCAAGCGCGTCGTCACGATGCGCGACGGGGCCATCGTGTCCGACCGCCCCGTGGCCGAGCGCCGGCGGGCGGCCGAGGACCTGCGCGCCTGGCAGGCCGAGCACGCGTCCCTGTCCGGCGTCAAGGACGAAGCGAGGGCATCGTGACCGCGGCCAAGCTCGTCACCCTCTCCGCGCGGAGCATCTTCCGCAACAAGATGCGGAGCCTCCTCACCTCCCTGGGCATCATCATCGGCGTCTGCTCGGTCATCGTCATGGTGGCCGTCGGCCAGGGCTCGCAGGAGCAGGTCAAGAGGCAGATCGCCGCCATGGGCACGAACCTCATCATGGTCATGCCCCCCCGCGGCCCCCAGCAGGGGAACCGGCTCACGACCGCGGACGTCAAGAAGATCCGCGAGGAGTCGAGCTATATCTCCGCCGTGTCGGGCGTCTCGCGGGGGAGCGTCACCGTCGTGGGCGGCGAGGGCGCCGGCGAGGAGGCCAACTGGTCCACCACCTTCTACGGGGTGGAGCCGGACTACCTCCTCATCAAGCAATGGGAGGTCGCCTCGGGCGAGTTCTTCGCCGACAAGGACAACGCCGCGCGGAGCAAGGTGGCCGTCCTCGGGACGACCGTCGCGGCCAAGCTCTTCGGCTCCGAGGACCCGGTGGGCCAGCGCCTGCGCATCGGCTCCCAGCCCTTCACGGTCGTCGGGGTCCTGGCCTCCAAGGGCTCGAGCGCGATGGGCGACGACCAGGACGACGTCGTGATGGTCCCCCTCGACACCGCCATCAACCGCCTCTCGCGGGGCCGCTACATGGGCTCCATCGAGATGAGCGCCGTCAAGGAGGAGTACATGGACGCGGCCCAGGCCGAGATCACGACCATCCTCCGCGAGGCGCACCGCCTCGCGGAGGGGGCGACCGCCGACTTCGACGTGATGAACCAGTCCCAGATCATCGAGACGGCCTCGGCCACCTCGAAGACCCTCACCACCCTCCTCGCCGCCATCGCGGGAGTCTCCCTCGTCGTCGGCGGCATCGGCATCATGAACATCATGCTCGTCTCGGTCACCGAGCGGACCCGCGAGATCGGCATCCGCATGTCGGTCGGGGCCCGCCGCCGCGACATCCTCCTCCAGTTCCTCTCCGAATCCGTCATCCTGAGCCTGCTCGGCGGCGTCGCGGGCATCCTCCTCGCCCTGGCCATAGCGGCCGCCCTCGACAAGCTCGCCGGCGTGCCGGCGCTGGTCCAGCCGGGGGTCATAGCCGTATCGGCGGCCTTCGCCGCCGCCGTCGGCATCTTCTTCGGGTTCTACCCCGCGCGCAAGGCCGCGGACCTCTACCCGATAGACGCGCTGCGCTACGAATAGGAGCTGCGATGAAACGCACCACGATCCTGCTCGCCCTGGCCCTGGCCGCCCTGGCCTTGGCCGCGCCCCTCGCGGCGGAGGGCTCCGCCTCGAAAGCCTCCGGCGCCGCCGCGGCGGCGGGCTCGGCGGCCGGAGCCGCTCAGGCGGCCGTCACCCTCGACCAGGCCCGCGAGGGGGCCCTGGCCCGCTCGCGGAGCCTCCAGAAGGCCCTCCTGGGGGCCGACGCCGCCAAGCTCGCCTCCGCCGCCCGGAAGTACGAGATGCTGCCCTCGCTCTCGGCCTCGGCCCAGGCCGGCCTGTCCTACGACGAGGGGACCGATCCCCTGTCGACCTTCAAGGCCTCGCTCGGCCTCTCGGCCTCGCAGACCCTCTTCGACGGGGGCCGCAACGCCGCCCTCGCCGCGATCGACGCGATAGACGAAGCCGTCGCCCGCGAGGCGGCGCGCTCGGCCTACCTCGCCGCGGCGGCGGACGCCGAGTCCGCCTTCTTCTCCGCCCTCGAGGCGCGAGCGGCCGAGGAGGCCGCCCGGAGCGACCTCGAGGCGGCGCGCCTCCACCTCGAGATCGCGGCGGCCCAGCTCGAGGCGGGCATGATTGCCAGGCCCGCCTACCTCAAGGTAGAGTCGGAGGCGGCCACCAAGGAGACCGCGCTGAACCAGGCCCGCATGGCCTCGACGACCGCGTCGAGGAAGCTGTCCTCGCTGACCGGCGTACCCGCCGGGGCGGCGCTTTCGGAGGAGGGCCTGGCCGAGCTCGAGGCCCTGGCCTCCCGCGTCGGAGCGCTCTCGGAGGAGAGGACCGAGTCCTTCGCCTCTGCCCTCCTCGCCGCCGCGGCCTCGGGCAATCCCGACCTCGCCCAATCCTCCCTCGCGACGGCCCGCGCCGAGGGCGAGGTCTCCTACGCCAGGAAGGCCGGGCTGCCGACCTTCTCCGCCTCCTGGTCCCACGCGGCCAGCTACGCCGAGGAGCCCGGACTCGAGCTCGGCGGCGGCTCGGTCTCCCTGAGCGCCTCCCTCTCCCTCGAGCCCTGGGCGGTCAGGAACTCGGTGGCGCAGAAGCGGGCGGCCGCGTCCCAGGCGGCCCTCGACGAGGAGGAGTCGCGCTCGACCCTCGAGCTCGACCTGCGGAGCGCCGTGTACGAGGCCGTCGCGAACGCCCGCGCCATCGCCTCCTCGCGCAAGGCCCTCGAGTACGCCGAGGGCAACTACGAGAGCCAGCTCGAGGCCTTCAAGCTCTCCTCCCTCTCCTCCTCCGACCTCTCGGACGCCGAGGTCCTGGTCGGATCCGCGCGCTCCTCCCTCATCTCCGCGCGCTACAGCTTCCTCGCGGGACTCTCCGAGCTGCGCTCCCTCGCGGGGCTCGAGGACCAGGCCCGCCTGGCCGCGGCCCTGCCCTGACATGGGAGCCGAGCCGATGAGGCGCCGCGGCGGCGGCCGCGCCGCGAGCCTGGCGCTCGCCCTCCTCGCCTTCGCCGCCTTCTCGGCGGCGGCCATCCTCGTGTTCCGGATCGTCGCCGACCGGGACCGCATGCGGAGCCGCAACGAGATCGAGCGGGCGATGAACGCCCTCTTCGCCTCCCTGCGCTACCACGAGGACTTCGGCTCGGCCATCGAGTCCTCCGACGAGCTGCGCTCGCGGGTGGTCGGGGTCGGCGCCTACGGCTCGGGCGCTCTCGTCTACTCCTGGGGGGCCGTGCCGGAGTCCTGCGCGGCACCGGCCGAGGAGGAGCCCGGGAGGCCCGGGCGGGAGTACCGCGAGGACCCGCGCCGGGGCAGCGTCGCGCTCCTCTCGGCGGTGCCCTCGCGCCGCCCTCCGCCCCCTCCTGAGGAGCCCGGGCAGGACGGGCGCCCCCGCTCCTTCCTCAAGGACGCGTTGCGCGACGTCGACGTCATCTACCTCGAGCTGCGCCAGCCGGAGTACTGGGCCCGGCGCCGCCTCTCGGCCCTCCTCCTCCCGGCCTCCCTGGCGGGGGCGGCCGCCCTCATCCTCTTCGTCCGGCGCCTGGTCGCGCGCAACGCGGAGTACCGGCGCACCATCGCGGAGCAGCGGAACCTCGTCATCCTCGGCACGGCGGCGAGCACCCTGGCCCACGAGATCAAGAACCCCCTCCTGGCCATCCGGCTCCAGACCAGGATACTCGGGAAGACCTGCCCCGAGCCCGCCCGCCGCGAGCTGGGCATCATCGACGAGGAGGTCGAGCGCCTCGCCTCCCTCGCCCACCGCATGAACGACTACCTCCGCGACCCGGCCGGCTCCCCCCTGCCCGTCGAGGTCGCCGCGACGGCCGCCGAGGCCGGCCGGCGCCTGTGCGGGCGCGAGCTGGTCCCGGCCGGGACCGAGCCCGCCCTGGCACTGGTCGACCCGGAGCGGCTGCGCTCGGTGATCGAGAACCTCCTGCGCAACGCCCTCGAGTCGGGAGGCGAGGAGTCGGCCGTCTCGGTCGAGGTCGCGCGGCGCGAGGGCGAGGTGGCCCTCGATATCCTCGACCGCGGCCGGGGCCTCTCGCCCGAGGCGGCCGCCCGCGCTTTCGATCCCTTCTTCACGACCAAGGGCAGGGGCACCGGCATCGGGCTGGCTATCTGCAAGCGCTTCGTCGAGGCGGCCGGCGGGAAGATCTCCCTCGAGGCCCGCCCGGGCGGCGGCGTCCGCGCCCGGGTCCTCCTCCCGGCCGCCGCGGCCGCGGCGAGGGGCCGGCCATGAAGGTCCTCGTGGTGGACGACGAGGTGAACATCCGCGAGTCGATCTCCCGCCTGTTCGAGCTCGAGGGCATCGAGTCCTCCTGCGCCGAGGACGGGGCCGCGGCCCAGGCGCTCCTTTCCTCCGAGGCCTACGACGCCGTCGTCCTCGACCTCAGGATGCCCGGCATGGACGGGCAGGAGCTCCTGGACTGGATCGCGGCCGAGGGGATCCGCTCCCCCGTCGTCATGATCTCGGCCCACGGCGAGATCGACGACGCGGTGCGCGCCCTCAAGGCCGGGGCGGCCGACTACCTGACCAAGCCCTTCGACCCCGACGAGCTCGTGCTGCGCGTCCGCTCCGCGGCGGCGGCGCGGCGGAGCGCCGACCTCGTCGAGGCCGGGGCGCGGACCGCCCCGGGGGCCTCGGCCCTCGTCGGGGAGAGCGAGGCGATGCGCGAGCTCAGGCGCACGATCGGGAAGGCGGCGGCGGCCAACGCGACCGTCCTGGTCACCGGCGAGAGCGGCACGGGCAAGGAGCTCGTCGCGCGGGAGCTCCATGCCCGCTCGCCCCGCGCGGCCGAGCCCTTCATCGCGGTGAACATCGGGGGCATCCACGCCGAGCTCATGGAGAGCGAGCTCTTCGGCCACGAGAAGGGGGCCTTCACCGGGGCCGACGCGCGCAAGGCCGGGCTCTTCGAGCTCGCCGGCCGGGGCAGCCTCTTCCTCGACGAGATCGGCGAGATGCCCCTGCGGCTCCAGGTGAAGCTCCTCCGGGTCCTCCAGGAGCGGCGCATCCGCCGCCTGGGCGGCTCCCGGGACCTCCCCGTCGAGGCCCGCTTCATAGCCGCGACCAACCGCGACATCGAGGCGCTCGTGCGCTCCGGGTCCTTCCGCGAGGACCTCTACTACCGGCTCAACGTCCTGCGCATCGAGGTGCCGCCCCTGCGCGAGCGGCTCGAGGACCTGCCCCTCCTCGCCGGCCACCTCCTTTCCCGCATAGCCGCGCGCATGGGGCGCGAGCCGCCGGAGCTCGAGGGGCCGGCCCTCGAGGCTCTCCTGGCCCAGGACTTCCCCGGCAACGTCCGGGAGCTCGAGAACGAGCTCGAGCGGGCGACGATCTACTCGACGGGAGGGAGGCTGCGGGCGGCCGACCTCGGGCTCGGGCCGGGCCGGGGCGCGGCGCGGGAGTCCCGATCCTCGCGGATTCCCGCGCCCGGCGCCGCGGCTTCAGAACCGGCCGGATCAGCGGCCACCATGGACGAGGCCGAGCGGCGGGCCATCGAGGAGGCCCTCGCGGCGGCCGGCGGGAACAGGACGAGGGCCGCCGAGGCCCTCGGCATCAGCCGCCGGAGCCTTTTGTACAAGCTCAAGCGCTACGGCTCGGGCTGAAAGAGCCCCCCGCGCGACTCTAGGCCTCGCGAGCGGGCCGGCTAGAGCTCGTAGCGCTCGCCGTACCTCACGATCTGGACTTCCTTCACGCCCTTCGAGCGCAGGTGGCCCTCCATGTGCTTGAGGCCCTCGGGCTCGCCGTGGACGAGGAAGACCTTCTTGAGCCGGCCGAGGTCGAGGCCCGACATCCACTCCCAGGCCTCGGCGTAGTCGGCGTGGGCCGAGAAGGCGTTGATCTCCTCGATCCTGGCCTGGACCCGGAAGACCTCGCCGTGGATGCGCACCTCCTTCTCGCGGTCGCGGATGCGGCGCCCGAGGGTGTTGGCCGCCATGTAGCCCACGAGGAGGATGGCGTTGGCGGGATCGGCTATCGTGTGGATGAGGTGGTGCTGGATGCGCCCGGCCTCGCACATGCCGTCCGCCGAGATGATGACGCCGGGGCCCTGGTAGTCGTTGATCTTCTTGGACTCCTGCACGCTCGAGGCGAAGCGCAGGGAGTTGAAGCCGAAGGGGTTCTCGTGGTGCTTGATGAAGGCCTCGTGGATCTCCTCGTCGTAGCACTCGGGATGGATCTGGAAGATCGAGGTCGCGTTGATCGCCATGGGCGAGTCCACCCAGATCGGGATGTCGGGGATGCGGCCCCGGTCGGCGAGGAGGTGGAAGTAGAAGACCAGCTCCTGGGTCCGCTCGATGGCGAAGGCGGGGATGACGACCTTGCCGCCCCGCCTCGCGGTCTCGTTCACGACGGCCTCGAGCTTGGCCAGGGCGTCCTCGGTAGACTCGTGGAGGCGGTCGCCGTAGGTCGCCTCGAGGACGAGGTAGTCCACGGGGGGGATCCTCGCGGGATCGCGGATGATGGGCTTGTTCCTGCGCCCGAGGTCGCCGGTGAAGGCGATGGTGACCTCGCGGCCGGAGCGGTCGCGCGCGTGGGTGTAGGCCATGGCCGAGCCGAGGATGTGGCCCGCGTCGTAGAACTCGATCTTGAGGCCGTCGCCGATGGGCATCGGCCGGTTGTACGACACCGTGACGAACTGGCTGGTTGCCTTGATGACGTCGGCCTCGTCGTAGAGGGGCTGCCAGTCGAACTTCTGCCCCTTCTTCGCGGCCTGCTTGGCCAGGTACTCCTGGTCGCGGGCCTGGATGGCGGCCGAGTCCATCATCACGACCCCGGCCAGGTCCCGGGTGGCGGGCGTGGCGTAGATGTTGCCGCGGTAGCCCCGCTTGGCCAGGAGGGGGAGCATGCCGCAGTGGTCGAAGTGGGCGTGGGTGAGGATCACCGAGGAGATGGACTCGGGATCGGGGACGAGGGCGCGGTTCTTCTTCTCCGCCTCCTCCCGCCTGCCCTGGAAGGCGCCGCAGTCGACGAGGCAGCGGGCCCCGTCCACGGAGATGACGTGCTTGGAGCCGGTGACCTCGCCGGCCCCGCCCTCGGAATGCAGTCTGATGCTCATGGAACCGAATATAATGCCCCGCCCGCGCGGATGCAAACTCTCCCGGGCGTTACCCTTCAGATACATTTGACTCACTTATCAGGGAGGGTCCTGTCATCGGAAAACACGCACCCAGCTACACTGGGCGCGCGTTTCCCGATGACACCCTCCGCCCTACTCATTGAACCATGAAGTGCCGCTCACCTATCCCCGACAGCTTTCTGGAGCGCGGGAGCGCTGTCATACGCATCTGTTGCAAGAGCTAAATCGTGTTGCCGTTGCCAGCCCGTGTCAGTCGCTGACAGGTTGCGCGATATGAATTTTCAGCCAACAGTTGAGAATCCTGGCCTGCTTGGCCGCCTGCTTGCCGGGGAAGCCTTCGGGGTTGAGGGGGCGACGGATGCTGTCGTTCGGGCCGCCGAGGCGGGGCGCCGCGCGGCGGCTATCCGCGCTCGCCGCGAGTCGCCGAAGCGCGAGCGGGGCCCCGCCGCGTGCACGTGAACGAGCGAGTCCGTCTTCGCCGGCGCGAATGCTCGGCTACAGCAGGAAGAACAGCGCCGCCCCGGCGCAGGCCACGCAGGCCCCCGCTATCTCGAGGGGCCGGACCCGCTGCTTGAGCAGGAGGATCGAGGGCGGGATGATGAGGACGGGGGTGAGTCCCATGAGGGTGCTCGCCGCCCCGGCCGAGGTGGCCTTGAGGGCCACCAGGGAGAGGGTCACCCCGACGAAGGGGCCGAAGACCGCCCCGACGGCCGTGGCCTTCATGGCCTCGCGGTCGCGCCGGGCCTCGACGAAGAGCTTTCGCGCCCCGCCGGTGACGATGCCCTGGAGGGCGAAGCCGACGATCGCGGTGGCGACGCGGATCTGGGTGCCGGCTATCGCGTCGTAGCCCTCCACCCCGATCTTGGTGAATATGAGGCCGACGGCCTGGAAGAGGGCCGAGGCGAGGGCGAAGGCCAGGCCCTTCGCGGTCCTGGGATCGAGGCGGGCCGCCCCTCCCTTCCCCACGGCGGCCGGGCCCCCGGCGAGCTCGCCTCGCGAGGCGTTGCGCGACGCGATCACGATGAGGATCCCGGCCGCGACGAGGACCATGCCGACGAGGCCAGCGCTCCGCATGCGCTCCCCGAGGACGAGGTAACCCAGGAGGGCGGCGAAGAGGGGGGTCAGGGGCTGGAAGAGGACGGTGAGCCGCGAGCCCACGAGGATGTAGGCGTTGAAGAGGAAGTAGTCCGCGACGAGGAAGCCCACGACGCCCGAGACGGCGAGGTAGGCCCAGGCGCGGGGCGTCGCGTCGAGGGGGAGGGGGGAGCCGCGGAGGAGGAAGCCCGCGGCCGCGAGGAAGGCGAAGGCCGCGCAGACCTTGTAGAAGTTGACCGCGAGGGCGCCGATCCGCTTCGAGGCGCGCTCGAAGAAGATGGCCGAGGCGGTCCAGCAGATGGCCGTCCCGAAGGCGGCGAGCTCCCCGATGCGTTCCATAGGAGCTCGACTATATACGAAAGCCCCCGGGAGGGTACAGGCCGGCCGCTCCCCGACCGCCGCTTTCGTTTGACAGCTTCCCGGATAGGGCCTAAATTTGAAGTAGTCCCGCCCCTCCGGGCGAGCCGACCCCGCCGCGGGGCCGGCTCGCCCGGATCCGGGGCGGGCCAGGAGGAAGCCATGGCCGTGATCACCATCGCGAGGGAGCTGGCCACGCTCGGCGAGGAGATCGCCCGCGAGCTGGGCTCCCTGACGGGCTACAAGCTCGTCGACAAGGAATTCCTCGAGAAGCGGCTGGGGGAATTCGGCCTCGGCCCCGAGAAGAGCCTCAAGTACGACGAGAAGAAGCCCGGCTTCTGGGCCTCCCTCTCCCAGGAGCGGGACGACTACCTGCACTACCTCAAGACCGCCCTCTTCGAGGAGGCGGCCGGGGGCGACTGCATCGTCGTGGGGCGGGGCGGCTCCCTCATCTTCAAGGGCCTGCCGAGCCTCTTCTCGGTCCGGCTCGTGGCCCCCCTCGCCGTGCGGACCGAGCGGGTCATGCGGCGCTACTCCTGCGACGAGCGCCACGCCCTCCAGATCGTCGAGCAGAGCGACCACGACCGGGCCGGCTTCCACAAGTACTTCTTCTCCATGGACTGGAACGATCCCCGCGAGTACGACCTCTGCCTCTGCACGGCGCGGCTGGAGCCGGCCGCGGCCGCCGCCGTCATCGACGGGGCGCGGCGCCTCCTCGTCGACGCGGGGAAGGACGAGGCCGGCCGCGCCCGCGTGGCCGAGCTCCTCCTCGGCCAGAAGGTCGTCACCGAGATCGTCTACGCCAAGCGCGTGCCCGTCCACTTCCTCGAGGCCAACGCCTCGGGCGGCCGCGTCGTCCTCCACGGGGTGGCCAACACCCAGGCCGCGATCGACCTGGCCCTCGCCGCCGCCCGCTCCGTGCCCGGGGTGACCGAGGCCGAGAGCGCCATCCAGGTGGTCCAGGAGTTCACGGTCATGCCCTAAGGCATGACGATGCCATGAGGCATGGCGATGCCCCGGGGCATGACGGGGCCTCGCCTTGCGGCCGGCCGGCCGGCCGGTCTATCATGGGCCCATGCGCTCGCTGACCGGCTTCCACGCCATAGAGGAGCTCCTCCGCTCGGCCCTGTCCTCGGGGCGGCCGCCTCGAGGGCGGCTCCGCGTCTCCGGCTCGGGGCCGCGGATCAAGGAGATCCTCGAGCTCGCCGCCAAGGTCGGGCTCGCCGCCGAGCGCGTGAGCAAGGCCGAGCTCGACCGGGCGGCGCCCGAGCACCGCGGCGTCCTCCTCGAGGCCGAGGCCGAGTCGGGCCAGGAGGCTCCTGCCTCCCTCGAGGGCTACCTCGCCGGCCCGCCCGAGGCGGGCCTGGTCATCCTCCTCGACCACATCGAGGACCCGCAGAACCTCGGCGCGATCCTGCGCTCCGCCGACGCCTTCGCGGCCGACTTGGTCGTGGCCCCGACCAGGCGCTCCGCCCCCCTCTCCGAGGCGGCGGTCAAGGCCTCGGCGGGGGCGGCGGCCTACGTGCCCCTCGCCCTGGTGCCCAACCTCGCCGAGGCCCTGCGCCGCCTCGAGGCCGCGGGCTTCTGGCGCTACGCGGCCGACATGGCCGGGGAGGACGTCGGCTCCGCGGAGCTGCCCGCGCGTTGCGCGATCGTGCTCGGCAACGAGGGCTCGGGGGTCTCGCGCCTGGTCAAGGCCGGGTGCGACGGCATCCTGTCCATACCCATGGCCGGCCATGTGGATTCGCTCAACGTCTCGGCCTCGGCCGCCATCCTCATGCACGAGTACCGCAGGCGCTGGCCGGCCGGCGGGAGGACCCCGCGATGAGCCGGAGCCGCGCCGTCGCCGCCCTCTCCCTGGCCCTCCTCGCGGCCTCCTGCGCGAGCGCGGGCCGGGCCCGGGCCCCCGTCCAGGCCACGGCCGCCGACCCCGCCGAGGCGCGGCTCGCCCGCATCGCCGCCGCGGCCCGGATCCTCGACGAGGCCGGCATGCCGGCCTACGGCTCGAGCCCCCTCTCCCGCCTGTCCATGGACGGCCGGGAGTGGACCGAGCGCTCCCTCGAGCTCATAGCCGGGGCCCGCGACTACGTCCTCGTCTGCTCCTTCCTCCTGACCGAGCACCCGAACGCGGAGCTGGTCCTCGCGGCCCTCGCCGAGGCCCGCGCCCGGGGCGTCCGCGTCTACCTCCTCGTCGACAGCGCCTCCTACTACCGCACCTACCCCATGAGCCTCGAGCCGGTCCCCGCGGCCGTCGGCCGGGCGCGGGAGCTCGGCCTGCCGATCGCGGAGTACAACCCGATCCGCGGCAGGCGGATCTTCACCCTCCTCGGCCTCCTGGACCGCGACCACCGCAAGTTCTGGGTGGTGGACGGCCGTATCGCCGTCGTGGGCGGCCAGAACGTGGACCACGACTCGCTGCGCTACCCCTCCGAGGCGGGCTGCATCGACGCGATGGCCGAATTCGCCTCGCCCGGGGCCGTCGCCGAGCTCCGCGACTCCTTCGTCGACACCTGGAACGCCTTCTCCTCGGAGCGCCTCGAGGCCGGGAGCTTCCCCGTGGCCGAAGGCCGGGGGCCCGAGCCGGCCGAGCTCAGGCTCGTCGACCAGGGCCTGCCGCGCCGCGCGGGCGCCGAGGGCGGGGCGGGCCGGACCACCGCGATGTTCGACGCCCTCTTCGCCCGGGCGGGCAGCGAGCTCCTCCTCCTCCAGTGCTACGCCTTCCCGACCCCGGCCCTCCTCGAGCGGATCAGGCAGGCGAGGGCGCGGGGCGTGCGGGTGCGCGCCGTCCTCTCGGCCGGCCACGTCTCGCAGCGCTTCGTCTCGGGCACCTACTACGGCATCGCGAAGCTCCAGGACGCCGGGGCCGAGGTCTACCTCTTCGAGTCGCCCGAGCGAAACCTACTCCACATGAAGATGATCATGGCCGACGGCGAGATGGCCGCGATCGGCTCGGCCAACTACAACTTCCGCTCGCAGGCCCTCTCGCGCGAGGCCTCGGTCGTCTTCTCCGACCCGGCCTCCCTCGAGCTCGTGGCCGCGCGGCTGCGCGAGCTCGAGCCCTGGTTCCGCCCCGTGGGCCGCGAGGAGGCCGAGGGCTACCGCACGGTCGGCAACCTCCTGGCCTTCCTCCTCATGCAGGTGGCCGGATGAGGCCCGCCCCCCGCGCCGCCGCCCGGGCGGCCCTCGCCATCGCCCTCGCGGCGGCCTGCCTCGCCGGCCTCCGCGCCTCGCCGGTCCAGCGCCGGACCCTGGGCTTCTCGGTCGCCGCCGAGGGCTACGGCGAGGGGACGGGCGTCGAGGCCGGCGAGCTCGCCGCCCTGGGCCTCGTCCTCGAGCCCTTCCGCTGGCCCTTCCTCGCCCCCACGGTTTCGGCCATCGCGTCCGTCCCCGCCTTCCCCTGGGACCCGGGGCGGAGCCTCCTCGAAGCGCGGCTGGACCTGAGGCTCGCGAGCGTCCGCTCCGGGGCCATCGACCGCCTGGCCCGGGAGCCGGCCCTCTACGCGCCCGCCCTGTCGGCCTCCTGGCTCATCCCCCTGGGCCCCGGCGGAAGCCTAGCCGCGGCAGGGGCCCGGCCCCTCGTCCTCAGGATGGGGGACGGGATCTACTCGATCCTCTCCCCGGCCCTGATCCTCGATCCCTCGGACGGCCTGCGGCCGCTCGGCTACTCGATCGAGCTCTTCGAGTTCTCGTACTTCCTGTTCTAGGGAGGGCAGATGGGCATCCAGCGTCGCGCATCGCGCCTTCGGCCCGGCCTCCCCGGCCGGGCCTTCCTCGCGGCCTCGCTCGCCCTCGCCGCCTCCGCGGCCGGGGCCCTCGACCTCGGGCTCTCGGCCGGGGCCTGGTCCTTCTCGCGCCCGGTCTCCGCGGCGAGGGCGGAGGAGGGCCGGGAGATCGAGCCCGGGCTCTACGCGCGCGCAGGCGCGATCGCGGGCATCGCGAGCCGCCTCGAGCTCGAGGCCTTCGCCGTCGGCTCCCTCGCCCCCGCGCCGGGGCGGGAGCTCTTCCTCGGCGCCGAGGCGACGCTGCCGGCCCTCGGGAGCCGCGAGAAGAGCTACTTCAACCTCTTCGCCAGCCTCGGCTACCTGCGGGCCCTGCGCCTCGAAGGCGGCCTCGAGCCGGCCGGCGGCTACCTCTCGCTCCGCGTCTCGCCCCTGGCCATCGGCAACCCCTCCTACGGCCGGCGGGACCGGATCTTCTCGGTCGGCGCCCTCTACGAGCTCGGCAGCGGCGAGGTCTCGCTCACCTGGAGCGTCCTGACCTTCGACTTCTTCTAGCGGAGAAGGCCGTGGCAGCCCGGGTACGCGTTAGGCGACGTTACTAGCGACGATAGCCGGAAACACCCGGGGACCTGGTTTCAAAAAGCGCCCTTCATTGACACGCTCCCGATCGCGGGATATCCTCGGGCTCTCCGCGGCAGGCCGCGGAACGCCGCGCGCGGCCGGCCCAGCGCCGCGCAGCCCAGCCGACAGGCTCGTCAACCAACGTCACGCTACGCCAAGGAGTAACAGATGCGAACGAAGATAGGACTCTTCCTCCTCCTCGCCGCCCTGCTCTGCGCCGTCCCGGCCTTCGCGGCCGCCTCGGGCGACCCCATCAAGAAGTACGGCTTGCCCCTCCTCATCACCAACGCCGGCCAGGGCCCCGGCGGCAAGATGGCCCGGCTCCTGGTAGCCCAGACCAAGACCATCGTCCTGGACACCGACTACTGGTACAAGTCCGAGCCCTGGGAGGCCGACATCGTCGACCGGCCCTACCAGGCCCTCATGTTCGTCATCGGCTCCTCGGACAAGGGGCTCGGGGCCTCGGGCATCACGATCGAGCAGGAGATCGCCCGCCTGGAGAAGATCGTCAAGCACGCCAAGGACAAGAAGATCCCCATCATCGCGGTGCTCCTGGAGAAGGACAAGCGCTCGGCCATAGCGAGCAACCCCAACGAGCGCTGCATCGACACCGTCTGCCCCTTCGCCGACTGGATGATCGTCGTCAAGGACGGCAACAAGGACGGCCGCTTCGACAAGCTCAAGGCCAAGCACAAGATCCCGCTGACCCTGATCGACAACGCCATCGACTTCACCCAGCTCTGCAAGCAGAGCTTCGCGAAGTAAGGCCCGCGGCGAGCAGGGGGCACTACTTGTATCTCACCACCTCGCTGATCCTGGCGGCCATGGCCGCCTCCTTCGCCCTCGCCAGCTGGAAGCTCAAGTCTCCCGAGCTCTCGATGGCGATTGCGGCGGTCGTCGGCGCCCTGGCCGGCGGCCTGGGCTTCCCGACGCGCATCCTCGTCGAGGGCCTGTTCACCAACCTCGACCTGGCCATCCTCTTCGTCTGCGCCTCCGTATTCGTGAACGTCTACTCCTACACGGGGGCTATGAACGCGGTCACGCGCAAGCTCGTGCGGAGCGTCGACAGCAAATGGCTCCTCCTGGTCTTCATGGCGATCTTCATGCTGATCCCCGGGGCCCTGACCGGCGCCGGCTCGGTCTCCATCTTCGTCGTCGGGACCCTGGTGTCGACCGTCATCCGCTACATGGGCCTCTCCGAGAAGAAGGCCGTCGCCTTCGTCTTCGTCTTCGCCATCCTCTCGGCCGCGGCCCCGCCCATCAACCTCTGGACCATGCTCATGACCGCCCAGGCCAACATGCCCTACGTCGGCTTCACCAAGCTCCTCGCCCTCCCCATCCTCCTGGTCGGGGCCTTCACCATCGTCTACCTGGGCTGGGGCGCCAAGCGAGAGAGCAAGGAGAAGATCCTCGCCGAGCTCCCCGAGGCCCCCGAGGGCATGAACTGGTTCCGCATCCTCTGCCCCCTGGCCGTCCTCGCCGGGCTCATCCTCCTCTCGCTCTACCTGCCCTTCTCCGTCCCCGTGCTCGGGCTGCCCCTCATGTTCGTCCTGGCCACCATCGTCGCGGTCCTGTGCAATCCCCGGAAGGCGACGATCAAGGACTACTACGAGCTCATCGGCCGGACCATGGAGCAGGTCTTCCCCCTGGTGGCCACGGTCATCAGCGTGGGCGCCCTGGTCAACGTCATCGCGGCGACCGGCGTGCGCGGCCTGATCGGCATCACCTTCGTGACCCTGCCCATCGCCTGGATCTACCTGACCGCCCTCCTGTTCTGCCCCTTCGCCCAGGGGGCCCTGAGCTACGGCAGCGCGATCATCCTCGGCACGCCCCTGATCTTCCTGTTCAACGCCCGGGGCATGAACACGACCGTCGTGGCCGCGGCCCTCAGCCTGATCTTCCCGATCGGCGACTGCCTGCCGCCCTCGCGCATCGTCGGCCGCATCAGCTGCGAGACCGTCGGCTACGCGGGCTCCTATATGTCCTTCCTCAAGCAGATCGCCCTGCCGGTCCTCCTCCTCGGGGCCCTGGCCTTGGCCATGCTGGTCGCGCCGAACAGCTTCTCGTTCCTGAAGTAAGGAGGAAAGCGTGGTTTTCCTGGAGCAAGCGATCCACGTCCTGTATTTCGTCTTCGCCGGGATCATCGGGTGGTTCCTCCTGCGGAACCTCTTCAAGCGCGCCTCCCGGCCGGGGATCGTCTACGACATCGTGTACGCCTACTGCGTCATCCCCTTCCTCCTGCGCGTGCTGTTCATAAAGTGACGGAAGGCCAACGAGCATGAACATCAAGGCAACTCTCTCGAACCCCAAGGCGCGGGCCGGCCTCAAGGCCGCCTTCCTCGCCCTCGCCCTCCTCCTCGCCTTCCTCGCCGGCCGCGAGTTCCACGAGCTCCGCCATTACGAGGAGACGGTCGTGTCCGCCCCCGGGCTGACCGAGCGGAAGATGCTGAGCGACTACCTCGCCAGCCTCGAGGGCACCTGGATGGACAGCCCCGTCTTCGTCTACGACTCGGGGGTCCCGGGCGGCTCGGTCTTCGTCATGGGCAACGTCCACCCCTACGAGCCGGCGACGAGCCTGGCGGCCTACATCATCATGGAGAACATCAAGGTCTCCAAGGGCAAGGTCTTCGTCCTGCCCCAGGGCAACCGCTCGGCCTCGACCACCGGCATGCTCGCGAACGCCTACCCCAAGTTCTTCAGCGTGCCGACCTCCTTCGGCGCGAAGAAGTACCGGCTCGGCGACCGCGGGACGAACCCCCTGGACCAGTGGCCCGATCCCTTCACCTACGTGAACTACCCCTCGCGGCAGAACCTGGCCTACCAGGACATCCGGAACATGAACCGGACCTATCCCGGCCGGCCGGACGGGACGCTGACGGAGCGGGCCGCCTACGCGGTCATGGAGCTCATCAGGCGCGAGAAGATCGACCTCGCCATCGACATGCACGAGGCCTCGCTCATGTACCCCGTCGTGGGGACCTACGTGGCCCACGACCGCTCCTTCGACCTCGCGATGATGGCCGCGATGACCCTCACCGCCGGCTCCTTCGACATGAAGTGCGAGTCCTCGCCCAAGGGCCTGCGGGGCCTGTCCCACCGCGAGTGGGGCGACTACAGCGACACCCTGGCCGTCCTCATGGAGACCCCCGAGCCCTTCATCGACCGCGTGGTCGGGCCCATGACCGAACAGCTGTTCACCGAGGGCAAGGACGAGTTCCTCGACGTCGCGGCGAGGCACGGCCTGACCTACGTGCCCTACTCCTACGAGACCGGCGCCCCCCTGTGGTACCGCTGCGGCCGCCACCTCTCGGGCGCCCTCGAGGCCGTCGCCCAGATGGGCGCCTTCTTCCCCGAGAAGGAGGTCCTCGTCGAGTGGCCGGGCTACGAGGAGCTGAAGGAGCATGATTGCGGCTACTTCCTCCACGACCCGGGGAAGGCCGATCCCAAGCTCGTGTTCAAGCAGTGAGGCCCCTCGGGGTCCCCCCAGCCACGGAAATCTCGGGGCGAATGCGTCCCGAATAAAGGAGAGAAAGGCATGAAGAGATTGCGAATCGCGTTCCTCTTCCTCGCGGTCCTGCTCGTCGCGCGGGTCCAGGACCTCGCGGCCTGCACCGTCATCGCGGTGGGCACCGAGGCCAGCGCCGACGGCTCGACCATCGCCACCCACAACGACGACTCCTCGGGCGCCGACTTCCGCCTCTGGATCACCCGCGGCCAGAAGTGGCCCGCCGGCGCCAAGCGCGACATCGTCGCCGACTCGCACAACTACGGCGACTTCGGCAAGTACCCCAAGGTCAAGGACTACGGCGCCGGCATGCTCGTCGGCGAGATGCCCGAGGCCCCGCTGACCTACTCCTACTTCCACTCCCGCTACTCCTTCATCAACGAGAAGGGCGTGTCGATGGGCGAGGCCACCCACCGCAACGACTTCAAGTCCACCGAGCTGCGCAAGAAGACCGGCGACCTCCTGTTCGGCAAGAACACCGGCCTCATCGACTGCTGGAACGCCCAGGACATCGCCCTCGAGCGCGCGACGACCGCCAAGGAAGCCGCCCAGATCATGGGCGACCTCGTCGAGAAGTTCGGCTGGAAGGACCCGGGCGAGACGATCAACATCGCCGACGGCAAGGAAGTCTGGATCGCCGAGTACTACGGCCGCGACCTGTGGTGCGCCGTGCGCATGCCGAAGAACGCCTTCTTCGTCGCCGCCAACCACGCGCGGATCCACAGCTTCGACTTCAACGACAAGGAAAACTACATCGGCTCCCCGAACCTGAAGAGCTTCGCCGTCGAGAACGGGCTCTGGTCCGAGGCCTCCGGCCTCCCCTTCGACCCCGCCGAGATCTACTCCCCCTTCAAGGCCGGCGACGTCTACAGCACCCGCCGCGAGTGGAGGATCCTCGACCTCGTCGCGCCCTCGCTCAAGCTCGACCCCAACGCCGAGACCTTCCCCCTCTTCGTCGTCCCCGAGAAGAAGCTCTCCGTCGCCGACGTGTACAAGCTCACCGCCGACTACTACGAGGGGACCGACTACGACCTCACCCGCCAGCCCCTCTCCGGGCCCTACGGCGACCCCCAGAACCCCTACCACATCGAGCGCTCGGTCAACTGCTTCCGCTCCTGCTACGTCATGATCGCCCACGTCAAGGGCTGGCTCCCCGACGCCGCCAAGTGCCTCGTGTGGTACGGCTACGGCGCCGCCGACACCAACTACCTCACCCCGCTCTGGCCCACCATGACCAAGCTCCCCGAGCTCTACACGATCGGCAACCGCTACGAGGAGTTCCGCCGCGACTCCGGCTGGTGGACCAACTCCTACGTCCAGCAGGTCGCCAGGACCTACTACACGGGCGCCATCAAGCAGATCCGCGAGATGCGCGATCCCCGCATGGAGAAGATCTACAAGGAGACCGACGCGATCCAGAACCAGGCCGCCGAGCTCATCAAGGCCAAGAAGGACAAGAAGGCCATCGAGCTCCTGACCAAGTACGGCAACGACACCGCCGTCGCCTGGCACAAGGACTGGCTCTTCCTCGGCGACCAGCTGATGGGCCGCTTCATGTGGACCAAGGACAAGATGAAGGACCTCCCCGCCTCCAAGTGGTGGAACGACATCATGAAGGCGGCCCCCGTGCGGCCGGCCGAGGAGATGAAGAAGTAAGCCCCCGCGGCTCGCTTCCGTCGAAGCGACGCCCGGCGCGGCGGCCCGCCCGCCGCGCCGGGCCCGTCTCCGCGATGGACAGGGGACGGGCGAAGCCCGATAATCGGAAAGCATCGTGACCCTCGTACTCGCCCTCGGCCTCGCCCTGCTCGCCTGCGGCGCCCTCGAGGCCGGCCTCCACCGGAGGAACCTCGAGCGCATACCGGTACGCGTCCTCGTGAACGGGACCAGGGGCAAGTCGAGCGTCACCCGCCTCGTCGCCGGGGCCCTGCGCGAGTCGGGCTGCCCGACGGTCGCCAAGACCACCGGCTCGGCCGCCCGCATAATCCTCGAGGACGGGAGCGAGCTCCCCCTGGCCAGGCCCTTCGGGGCCCGCATCACCGAGCAGAAGGCCCTGGCCCGCCTGGCGGCGCGGCGCGGGGCCCGGGCCCTCGTGGTCGAGTGCATGGCCGTCCGGCCCGAGTCCCAGGAAGTCATGCAGTCCCAGCTCGTGCGCGCGACGCTCGGCCTGATCACGAACGCCCGCGTCGACCACGTCGAGGAGATGGGGCCGAGCCTCGAGGAGACCCTCGCCGCCCTCGCCGGAACCGTCCCGCGGGGAGGGACCTTGGTCACCGCGGAGCCTCGCCTCGCCGAGCCGGCCTACGCGCGGCGAGCCCGCCGCGTCGTCCTGGCCGAGGCCGCTTCCGTCGGGCCCGAGCTCCTGGCCTCCTTCCCCTACCCGGTCTTCGCCGAGAACCTGGCCCTGGCCCTCGCCGCGGCCGAGGAGCTCGGCATCGAGCGGGAGACCGCGCTGCGCGGCATGGCCAAGGCCAGGCCCGACCTCGGGGCCCTGGGCCTGTGGCGGCTCGAGCTGCCCTCCGGCCCGGCCTACGTCGTCAACGCCTTCGCCGCGAACGACCTGGCCTCGACGGCCCTCGCCTGGGAGGAGGCCGCGCGGCGCCTCCCGGCCGGGCTGCCGGTCTTCCTCCTGTACAACGGCCGCGCGGACCGCGAGTACCGCCTGGCGGAGTTCCTCGAGCTGCCCGCGAGGATACCCGGCCTCGCCGCGGTCGCCGCGGCCGGCCAGTACGCGCGGAAGGCCGCGCGGGCCTTCGCGCGCCGCGGCTACCCGACGCTGGACCTCGAGCCGGGCGCCGGCTGCGAGGCCATCCTCGCGAGCCTCGCCGCCCGGGCCGGGGGCGGCTTCGTCCTCTTCGGCGCGGGCAACTTCCAGGGCCTGGGCCGGGAGCTGGCGGAGCGCTGCGAGCGGGAAGGCTCGATCCTATGACGACGAAGGGGAGGGGCACATGCTCCAGGAATCGATAGGCCTGAGCCTCGTGCTCGGCTTCCTCGCCAGCGAGCTCCTCGGGCTCTCCGCGGGTGGCCTGGTCTCGCCGGGCTACCTCGCCTTCTTCCTGAACCAGCCTGCGCGCCTCGCCTCGACCCTGGCCCTCGCCGCCCTGATCTTCCTCCTGGTCCGCCTGATGCAGCGCTTCATGATCGTCTACGGCAAGCGCCGCTTCATGGCCGCCATGCTCCTGAGCCTCGTCGGGACCTGGGCCCTCGAGCGGGCCCTCTTCGCCTCCCACGCGGCGGGCCAGGACCTCCGGGCCATCGGCTACGTGATCCCCGGCCTCATAGCCAACGACATGCTCAAGCAGGGCCTGCTCAAGACGGCCCTCCTGACCCTCCTGGGCGCGGTCCTGGTCCGGCTCGCCCTGGCGGCGGCGGGGCTCTGGTGAGGCGGGGCGGGGGAGGGCGGGGCGCGGCGGCCTCGCCCCTGGCCTGCCTCCTGGCCGCCCTCCTCCTCGCCGGCGGGGGCCTCGCCCTCCTCGGCCGCGCCTCGGCCGAGGAGCCCATACCCGCGGCCGCGGCCGCGCTCCGGGCCGCCCAGCGCATGGAGCTCGCCGAGGCCGTCCTGAAAAAGGCCATCCTCGCCGAGGGCATTCCGATCGAGGAGGAGCTCGACCCCAACCGCACCGGCCTCGTCGGCCCCGAGTGGAGCCCCCTCACCACCACCCTGGGCAGCCTCGAGGCCAAGCGCAGCGTCCTGAACCCGAACTTCGCCGCCCTCATGGTCCGCTACTTCGACGAGGCGGGGCTCGAGGCCGGCGACGCGGTCGCCCTGGGCGCGAGCGGCTCCTTCCCCGGCCTCGCCCTCGCCGCCCTCTGCGCGGCGCGCGAGCTCGGCCTCGAGGCGACGACCATCGCCTCCTTCGGCTCCTCGATGTACGGGGCGACCAGGCCCGAGCTCACCCTGCCCAGGATGCTCCGCATCCTCGCGGCGGCCGGGGTCCTGCCCGACTCCCTGGCCGCCGTCTCGCCGGGGGGGGACGCCGACCACGGCGAGAGCGCGCTGTACGACGACGCCCGGGCCGTCATCGCCCGCCTCGCCGCGGAGTCCGGGGTCGAGTTCATCGACTTCGATCCCCCCGACCTCGCGGCCAGCGTGGCGCGGCGCATGGAGATCTACCGGGAGCGGGCGGGGGCGCGGGGCGCGGCCTGCTTCGTCAACATCGGGGGGGCGAGCCCCAACAGCGGCGAGTCTCCCTACACCCTCGCCTTTCCCCAGGGCCTGGTCCTCGACCCGCCGCCCATCCCCGGCGGCGCCGAGAGGGGGCTCGTCTACGAGTTCGCGGCCAGGGGGATCCCCGTCGTCAACCTCCTGAACGTCCGCCTCCTGGCCGAGCGGGCGGGCCTGCCCTACGATCCGGTGCCCCTGCCGCGGGCCGGGGAGGGCGGGGTCTACCGGCGCTCCCGGCCGAGCCGCCCGCTCGCCGCGGCCGCCCTGGCAGCCTCGCTCGCGCCCCTCGTGGCGGCCGGCGCCGCCCGCGCGCGCCGTATCCGGCGGGAGCGCGGGGAGCGCTCGGCGGCGCGTTAGGCGGCGTCAACCCGCGCTCAGAGGCCGCGCTCCGACTTGTAGACCGAGACGAGGGCCTTGAGCATGCCCAAGGTCCGCTCGCAGGGGATCGTCCCCGACTTCCGGTCGACGGGCCTGCAGGGCTTGGCGAGTTGGAGGTCTACCAGGACGGGCCCGGATTCGCCGCTCTCGGCGACGATCCGCGCGAGCTCCTCGCTCCCGCGCGAGCTGGCCACGGCCCAGACGGCCGAGGCGACGCGGATCTTGGCGTCGGCGTCGATCGCGAGCCCATTCGGCCAGAGGGAGCGGATGAAGTCGTCGAAGCCGTCCCCGCGAGCGGCGACGCCCCGCCTGACGAGCTGGCCGCGGAGCTTCGAGCCGAAGGAGCCCGCGAAGTCCGCGAGCTCGCGGAGGGCCTCGATCTTCCGATCGACCTGGCTCTTGACGTTGGGGCTCGTCACGCCGGCGGCGGCCTCCTCGAGGGCCTTGATCCGCGCGCCGAGGATATCCTCGATCGGGATGGCGGCCAGCTCCTGCTCGGCGGCGACCATCATGAGCACGCGCTCGTCGGCGACGCGGGCCGCCGCGGCGGTGAAGACGTCGCCGTCCGGATCGTCGGCCGCTATCCTCGCCAGGAGGGCCTGGTCGCCCAGGGCCTCCACCGCCTTCAGCCGCTTGTCCTTGTCCTTGCTCTGCCATGCCGGCGCGAACAGTCCCATGTCGTGCTCCTTTTTGTCGATATGCCGTCCCCTGGCGGGACGGCGCTCAAGCCGGGGACCGTCCCCGGCTCAATGGCCGCCTTCCTTGAGCTCGCGCGCGATGCGCAGGTAGACCTCCCGGATGTCGAAGCCCGCGAGGTTCATCCTCCAGGCGTCGACCAGGTCGGCATGCGACACGCCCCGCCAGCGCCGGCTCTCGATCAGGCCCCGGTCGGCCCCCCAGGCGGCCGAGCTCGTCGCCACGAGGCCGTCGTTGTCCCCCTCGACGAGCTTGACGATCGGATGGCTGAAGGCGAAGAGCGGGTCGCTGAGGGCGTTCCGCATCTTCCCGGCGTAGCTCTGGTAGAGGACGCCGGGATGGTCGGGGTTCGCGCGGTTGAACTCCCCGCAGGCGCGGGTCGAGAGCTCGCGCACGGCGGCCGCGAAGTCGGATCGCCGGTCGCCGAGGAGCCGGTAGTGCAGGTTGACGAAGATGGCCGCGAGGCCGAGGGCCGGCCCGGCGAGGGCGCAGACCAGGTCGATGGTCTTGGAGCCGCGGTGCGGCGTGGAGATCGTGGTCAGGGACTCGACGCGGTCTCCCATGCCCAGCGAGGAGATCATGTACCGCGCCTCGAGGCCGCCCTTGGAGTGGGCGATGATGTTGAGCTTCCCGCTCCCCGATTCGCGCAGGCAGGCGAGGGCCCGGTCCCGCAGCGCGAGGGCGTTGTCCCGGACCGAGCCCCAGGCGTCCTGCCTCCCGTAGTAGACCGCGGCCCCCTCGGCCCGCAGGGCTTTGGGTATGCGGCCCCAGTAGCCGAACAGCGCGTAGTCGTCCCGGAAGCCCGCGCCGTGCACGAGCAGGATCGGGTACCTCGTGGCGCAGCTCGAGCCCGCGCCCGCCGCCTCGCCTGCGGCGGGATCAGTTTCGCCCATCGTCCCGCCCTAGACGTCCCAGATCTCGCGGTAGCGGTGCTCGCGCTCGCAGTAGCGGCAGACGAAGACCGACTCGCCCTTGCGCGTGAACTCGGGTGCGATGCCCTCGAGGTGGGAGGGGTGGGAGACGCAGCTGGGGTTCTTGCAGGATATCTCGTCGAAGTTGTAGATCCGCGGCGGCATGGACAGGCGGTACTTCTTGGCGACCTGGTGCCCGCGGATGAGGTTCAGGGTGCAGCCCGGCGCGATGGCCGCGAGCTTCTTGAGCTCCCGGCCGCCGAAGCTCGTCACGTCGGGCAGGGAGATGATGCCCTTGTAGGTGCCCTGGTTGTTGTGGTAGACGCCGTGGCTCCCGCGCACGTCGAGCTTGAGCATGCGCCGGATCGCGTCGACGTGGCCCCAGATCTCGCCGATCGGCTGGCCCGAGGAGACGTGGTCGATGACGATGCCCTCCTCGACGGGCCTGATGCCGACCTTGTACTCGGGCTTGACCCGGCGCTCCGGCGCGGCCTCGGCCACGAAGTCGTCCTCGAAGCGGCGCTCGGCCTTCGGCTCGCCCTCGAAGTCCGCGCCCAGGAGGCCCGAGACCATGCCGATGAGGACGATGCGGGTCCAGTAGCCGTTGGCCGACTGCCCGTCCCAGCCGTTCAGGGGCAGCTCGTCGAGGAAGGTGGGGTTGGTGGGGCTGAGGCGGTCGCGGGGCAGGGGGTGGTAGAAGCGGGTCCCCTCGGGCAGCTTGCCGAGCATGTCCTTGCGGAAGGTCACCGCCTCGCGCAGGAGCTTGGACTTCTCGAGGACGGACTCGCCCATGCGCTCGAGCTGCAGGCGCGTGAAGTACCAGATGGGCGCGACCTGGCCCGAGGCGAGGTACTCGTCGAGGGACTCGAAGCAGGTGACCTCGTAGCCGTTGTCGCGCATCTTGTCGACGTAGTGCTCCGGCATGCCCAGGAGCTCGGGGGCCACGAGGTCGACCTTGGCCTCCTTGAAGACCCGCAGGCCGTCGGCCTTGGAGTGGGCAGTGCGGCCGTGGTAGAGGTCCCCCGTGAGGGCGAGGTGGATGCGCTCGTCGCGCCAGCCCAGCTGCTCGAGGAAGGAGAACTCGTCGAGGAACTCCTGGGTCGGGTGCTCGTGCTTGCCGTCGCCGGCGTTGATGAAGGCCGGCTTGGCCCGGCCCGTCAGCTCGGCGTAGCGGCCGAGGGCGTCGTCGAGGGCGCGGCAGACCCCCTCGAGCTTGGAGCGGATGACGTAGCAGGACTCGTCGGAGTAGCCGTAGAGCATCTTCATCGTGTCGACGATGGACTCGTTCTTGTTGAAGGAGGAGGTGGCCGTGTCGAAGACGTCGGTCCGGCAGCCGCAGAACTTGGCCGCGTTGCGGAAGGACTCCTTGGTGCGGGTGGAGTCCTCCATGAACACGAGGTAGGCGGCGTAGTCCCGGTCGTCGACGCGGAACGCCCGCCCCTCGCCGCCCGAGCGGAGCTCCTCCTTGAGCTCGCGCGCCTTGCGGTAGAGGTAGCGCTGCTCGTCGAGCGAGAGGTCGTCGACCACCGCCACCGTGCGCCCCTTGAACGGACCCTTCCTGCCACTCATACGCCCCTCCTCCAGAAGGATCTTATTGTGGTATTCAGCCACAGAGGCACAGAGGCACAGAGGGAAGAAAAAAGAATGGAAAGGGGAAGAAGATCCGCATTGCTACGTTTCTCCCTCCCTGCTCCGCCACTCATTCTCCTTCTCCCTCTTAACTCTGTGCCTCTGTGACTATATCTTGGAATTACGGTTTCAGTTCCTTGGTCTTCTCGAGGCTCTGCCGGTCGAGGATCGCGAAGGCGCCCGAGGGGGTCTGGACCGCGAGGCCGCCGGCGGCCTCCGTGAGGAAGGTGAAGGGGGTCACCGCCTCCTGCGAGCGCACGGCCTCGGCGAGCTTCGCGTCGAAGCGGGCGAGGCGGAAGCCCCCGCCCTCGGCCTTGGCCACGGCGTAGACCGAGTCGCCGAACTTCCACAGTTGGCTCTCGGGGAAGAGGTCGACCGTGCCCTGGGCGACGACCTCGAGGCTGGCCTTGTCGATCCGCACCAGGCGCACGGCCCCCGAGCCCTCCTCCTTGCCCGCCACCGCGACGAAGGAGTCGCCCGCGTCGAGGACGGAGCGGCCGCGGATGGAGTTCAGCCGCGAGGCCCGGATGAGGCCGCCTTTGTCCGCGTCGACGAAGACCACGCGGGCGAAGGGGTAGGCCTGGTCGACGACCTGGAGGAGGAAGACTCCCGCGGCCTCGGCCGAGCCCTTGGCGGCCACCTCGGCGGCGATGACCTCCTTCTGGTCCTTGGTGATCTCGACGCGGTCGGCGGCGGCCTCGGCTTCCTTGGCCTGGGCGGCCGCCTCGGTCTTGGCGGCCTCCTCCTTCTTCTCGGCGACGGCCTCCTGCTTGGCGGCTACCTCCTTCTCGGCCGCGGCGACCTCGGCCTCGCGGGAGGCGAGCTCCTCCTTCTTGGCCTCGGCGGCGGCGGCCTCGGCGGCGGCGCCGGGCTTGCCGGCCGCCTTGTCCGCCTCGGCCTTGGCCGCGGCCTCGTCGGCCGCCTTCTTGTCCGCCTCGAGCCTGGCCTTCTCGGCCTCGAGCTTGGCCTTTTCGGCGGCCAGGTCGGCCTCGCTGCGGCTGATCTCGGCCTTCTGCTTCTCGGCGGAGGCCTTGAGCTCGGCGGCCTCCCTTTCCTTGAGGCCCGTCATCTCCTGGCGCTCGGGCACGGCCCGGCCGGGCTCGGCGCGGAGGCTCTCGGCCACGTCCTTGCTCGCCACGGCGCCCGTGTCCACGGCGCTCAGGGAGCCGGGCTTGGCCCCCGAGCTCAGGGGCACGACGATGGCGCTCTTGCCCGGCCACTCGCTGTAGCGCAGGGAGAGGCCCGCCGTCTCGGCGGTGAGCTCGGCGGCGACGACCTTCTTGTACCTCGACTGGAAGAAGGCCAGGTCGCCCCGGTGGAGGGCGTTGTAGTAGGTGACGAAGGTGGCCAGGAGGTAGGCGTCCTGCTCGGAGTAGCCCCAGGCCGCGCCGAGGTAGCCGGCGATGATCCAGCGGAGGTTGCGCACGTGGTCGACCTGGGCGTCGGCGGCGAGGAAGATGATGTCGGCCTCGAGGCCCTCGGCGGCCTTGGGGTCCACGGCGCGGACGACCCGGTAGCGGGCTCCGCCTCCGAAGCGGGCGGGGACCAGGCCGGCGCGGCGCGCCTCGGCGCCGAGGGAGGCGCCTATGCCCTTGATCTCGGCCAGGGAGTCGATGCGCGACTGGGGCCCCTCGTAGTTGACGAAGACCACCTTCGCGTCCTTGGCCGACTCCAGCTCGGCCTTGTCGACCTCGAGGGCGAGGGCCGGGACCGCGGCGAGGCAGGAGAAGAGGGCGAGGATGGCAAGGGCTCGACGCATCGGTATTCCTCCTATTCCGCAATGGCGCCCGCGATGCGCCCGAGGGCGACCGAGGCGCGGCTCCGGACCGCCGGTCCGTAGGGCTTCGACGCGAGGGCGAGCAGGGTGCCCACCGCGTCGCGGCCGGGCGCCGAGCCCGACCGGAGGGCCATGCGCTCGATGGCCGCGATCAGGGAGAGGGCCGTGCGCTCCCAGGCGGGGGCGCGGGCCGCCTTCAGGAAGGCCGCCCCGGAAAGGCCGCCCGGATCGACCCCGATATCCGCCAGGGCGTCGCAGGCGGCGTCGCGGACGGCCGGGTCCGGGTCCCCCGAGAGGACGGCGGCGAGGGCGCCGCGGTAGCCGGGCGAGCCGAGCGCGCCTAGTATAGCGCAGGCCCGGGCCCGCGGCAGGGGGTTGTCGCGGGAACGGCGCTCGGCCTCGGCCAGCTCCGCGTCGAAGTACCGGGCGGCCAGGGCCGCGCAGTAGGCCGCGGCCTCCGGCTCGTCCACACCAATACTACCCGAGCGGAGCTTTTTTTCAATATCGTCCAACCGGGCGTTCTGGCGGTCCGCGTCCCTGGCGAAGGGATCGTAGAGCCGGGCCTCGGCGGCCAGCTTCCGCGCCGCCTCCTCGATAGCGGGGTAGGGGGCGCCCTCGGAGCGGCGCCGGGGGCCCAGGGGGGCCTCGAAGCGGTAGGCCGCGAGGACCCAGTCCTCGCCGGGGGCGAAGAGGAGGCCCGAGGGGGCCGCCGCCGAGGGCCCGGCCGCGTGGCTGATCGATATCTCGCGGAAGAGCTGGCCTTCGAGGGAGAGGGAGACAGCCCTGCCCCTGCCCTCGACCACGATCCGCTCCTTGAAGAGGGCGATCCTGCCCCGGGAGCAGCCCGTCTCCGCCGCCCAGACCGGGGCGCCCGAGGCCGAGCGAGCCTCGAGGCGGCCGGCGGCGTCCAGGGTATACAGGAGGGCCCCGTCCCAGGCGAGGTCGAGGAGGGCCGAGCCCCGGCCTCCCAGCCGCTGCAGGGGCGCGCCGTCGTCGCCCAGGAGTAGGAGGCTCCCGTCGGCCAGGGCGGCCGCGAGGACCGGGAGCTCCGAGCCCGCCTCGGCCATCGGGGCCAGGCGGGCGGCCGGCGAGGCGGCCGCGTGGCTGGCCGCGAGCTCGCCGTAGGGCGTCAGGATGAGGATGGAGCCGTCGGCCAGGCCGAGGGCGGGCCGGCCCGAGGCGTCGACCGCGGGGGGGCAGGAGGGGGCGGCGGGGAGGGCGTAGGACCAGAGCCGCCGCCCCGCGGGATTGAGGCAGTACAGCTCGCGGCCCGCCGCGACGAAGGCCCGGCCGTCCGAGCCGAAGGCCGGGGGATAGGCGGGGGCGGTCGGGAAGGCGGCCGCGTAGGCCAGGGTGCCTGAGCGGGTCAGGACCCGGAGCTCGGCGCCGGCCAGGCAGAGGGCCCTGCCGAAGGGGTCGAGGGCGAGGAAGGGAGCGGCCTCGCCCGGGACGGGGATCCGGGCGACCAGGCTCCCCGCCTCGGTCAGGGCGTAGAGGGAGCCGTCCTCCGAGAGCATCCAGGCGGTGGCCGGGGCCGAGCTCTCGACCAGGGGCCCGGCCAGGGCCCGGCCCCCGGCGGCCAGGCGGAAGGCCGGCTCGAGGGCGCGGGGCCCCGCGGCGGCGCCTCCCCCCGGCGTGCCCGTCCCCGGGGCCCCCGCCGCCTGGCCGCCCGCCGCCGGGGCGAGGGCGAGGAGGACCAGGGCCAGGAGGGGCCCGGCCCCGCGCCGGCGGGCCCTAGGCCCGGACGAAGCGCGCATGGCACTCCACGTGGCCGGTCTGGGGGTAGAAGTCGTAGGCTGCCAGGGACTCGAGGGCGAAGCCCCCCGCGAGGAGATCGGCCGCGTCCCGTGCCAGGGTCACCGGGTCGCAGGAGACGTAGACCAGGAGGGGGGGCTTGGAGCGCTTGAGCCAGGCCCGGACCGGGGCGCCGAGGCCCGAGCGCGGCGGGTCGACGAGGACGCAGTCGAAGCGCTTCCCCGAGCCCGGGCCGCGGACCCAGTCCTCCACCGCCAGGGCGTGGTACTCCGCCCCCGCCGCGCCGACGTTGGCCCGGGCCAGGCCGAGGGCGGCGGGATCCTGCTCGACGCAGCAGACCCGCTCGAAGCGCCGGGCGAGGAAGGCGCCGAAGAGGCCGACCCCGCAGTACAGGTCGGCCGCCGAGCCCCCGCCGAGACCCGCGAGGGCCTCCGGCACGAAGCGCTCGAGGAGCTGGAGGTTGGACTGGAAGAAGCTCGCCAGTCGGAAGCGGATCGCCTGGCCGGCGACCGCCACCTCGACGAGGTCGCGCCGGCCCTCGAGCCAGAGCTCCCCGCCGTAGCCGAAGGCGAGGAAGCGGCCCGCGCCGCCCGGGCCCCCGAGCCCCTCGAGGCCGCCGGAGCCGGCCGCCCGCTCGGCGATCCAGTCCGCGATCGGCGCCACGGCGACCGGGCAGCCCGGCGCCTCGACGATCTCCGCGGAGGAGCGGCGCATGAAGCCGACCCGGCCTCGGGGGCTGCGGTGGAGCTGCATCCGGTTGCGGTAGCCGAAGGGCGGGGAGGGCCGGACCTCGAGCTCCCCGAGCTCGATGCCGCCCGTGCGGCGGAAGGCCTCCGCCACGATTGCGGCCTTGGCCTCGAGCTGGGCGGGATAGGCCAGGTGCTGGAGGTTGCAGCCCCCGCAGGCCCCGTAGATCGGGCACTCGGGCGGCGCGCGCAGGGGGCTCGGCTCGAGGACCTCGAGGAGGGAGGCCTGGGCGAAGTCGCGGCGGGAGCGGCGGAGCTCCGCGCGGACCAGCTCCCCCGGCAGGGCCAGGGGCACGAAGACCGCCTTGCCCTCGTGGAAGGCGAGGGCGTCCCCCCCGGCGACGAGCTTCTCGACGCGGAGCTGCAGAACCTGCGGATCGGCCATGTCGGCCCCATCATACCCCGGAACCGCGCATCGCGTCAGCGAGGGAACCGGGCCGCGGCCGCTTTCATTTGCGGGAACGCCGGATGCCCACTATACTGGATTACGCGCCCGCCCCGGCGCCCGCGGCCCCCCGAGAACCCGGAGGCGCGGCATGCAGCAAGGGAGCCCCCACGTGAATCGACTGATCGCCTTCTTCCTGGCCAGGTACGAGGCCGAGACCTCGATGGAGAAGCGGCGGATCGCCGCCCTCGCCCTGACCCTCCTCGCCCTCGTCCTGGGCTCCGGCCTCATCTCCGCCGTCCTCCGCAGCTCGGCCGGCATCCGCCTGGCCGTCCTCGGCCTGGCGGCCGTCTCCCTCGCCCTGGCCCTCCTGGTCAGGCTCGGCCTGGCCCGGGCCGCCAGCTACGTCACCACGACCATGCTCTCCCTCCTCTTCGCCTCCATCGCCTTCCTCCAGCCCTACCGCAACGAGTACGAGATCTACCTCATCGCCTCGCTCCAGCTCTTCTGCCTCGTCATAGCCGGCCTCGTCGCGAGGCGGCGCTGGCAGTCCTTCGCCGTCATGGGCATCGCGGCCGCCGCAATCCTGGCCGACTTCATCCTCCGCGTGGTACCCGCGAGCGAGTCCAAGCTGGACCACGTGAGCGACCCCGTCGTCTGCCTCGTCGTCGTCACCCTGGCCACCTTCGTCGAGTGGGGCATCGCCAACCGCGGGGCGGCCGCCCTCCGCCTCGCCGTGGAGGAGGCCCGCAAGTCGCGCGAGCAGGTCGAGCGGCTGGGCGCGGCCATCGTCTCCGGCGAGGACGCCCTCCACTTCGGCTCCCTGGTCACCGCCTCGGCCGAGAAGACCGAGTCCCAGATCGCCGAGCTCCGCCGCACCCTCGCCTCGGTCGAGGCCGAGATGCGGGGCCTCGAGGCCAACGCCGCCGCCATCGTCGACTCCCACCGCGCCATCGACGCCGCGGCCCTGACCGTGCGCGAGAAGGTCGCCGACCAGTCGGCCATCGTCGAGGAATCCTCGGCCGCCATCGAGCAGATGACCGCCTCGGTCAACAGCATCGCCGAGATCGCCCGGGCCCGCCGCGAGTCGATCGGGCGGCTCAAGGAGTCGACCGAGCGGGGCGCCGCCGAGATGGGGCGCTCCGCCGCCGCCGTCAAGGCCATGGAGGACTCGGCCGCCTCCATCGTCGACGTCGTCAAGGTGATCCGCGCCGTGGCCAGCCGCACCAACCTCCTGGCCATGAACGCCGCCATCGAGGCCGCCCACGCCGGCGAGGCCGGCCGCGGCTTCTCCGTGGTCGCCGACGAGATCCGCAAGCTCTCCGAGGAGACCGGCCGGAACGTCAAGCTCATCAACGAGGACATAGCCGGCACCCTCGCGGCCGCGCGCACCGCCGCCGAGGTCAACGCCGGCGCCGCCGAGATCTTCCGCACCGTCGACGCCGAGGCCGACGCCGTGGCCGCCGCCATGGAGGAGATCGGCCGGGGCTTAGGCGAGATCGAGTCAGGCTCCGGCGAGATCCTCGAGGGCGTCTCCCAGTCCGTCCAGATCACCGCCACCGTCAAGGAGGCCGCGCAGAAGATGGGCGAAACCATCGGCGCCTCCTCGGGCGCCCTCGACTCCCTGGGCTCGGCCACCGCCAAGGTCCAGGCCAGCATCGGGGCCTCGGTCGGCGGCTTCGACGCCATGCAGGCCGAGGCCGAGGGCCTCTCCGAGTCCGGCCGCCGCAACGAGCTGGGCCTGCGTGAGCTGGCCGAGGCCCTCAGGCACATCAAGGGCTAGGGGCGGGGGCCTCCCATGAGCCAGGCCGAGCGACTCGCGTACATCGATTCCCAGATCAAGGAGCGCGGCGGCGTCACCCTCCGCGAGATAGCCCAACGCTTCGAGATCAGCGAGCGCCAGGCCAGGCGGGACCTCGACTACCTTAAGGACCGCTTCGGGGCGCCGGTGGAGTGGAAGGCCGGGACCCGCCGCTACGAGTACGCGGAGGAATGGCGGGGCCTCGATTTCGCCGACGAGAAGGCACTGCTCTTCTCCATCTTCGCCCGGGCAGCGGCCGGAACCATAGCCTACGTCCCCCTCGCCGAGGAGCATTCCCTCGAGCGACTCCTCAAGCGAGTACCCAAGAAGCTCAGACCCGTCGAGAGCGCCATCCGCTACGAGCTCCCGGGCTACGAGCCCGCCGACCTCGACAAGCTCGTCCTCCTCGTCCAGGCCCTCGCCGATCGCCGCTGCCTCGACCTCGCCTACCGCGACGCCGACCGCAAGCTGAGCCAGCGCAGGATCGAGGCCCAGCGCCTCGTGAACTACGCCGGCAGCTGGTACCTCGTCGCCTACGACCACGCGAGAGCGGCCCTCAGGACCTTCAAGCTCTCGCGGATCGACAAGCTCTCGATCTCGCGGGACAAGGCGAAGGCCGCCGTTTCGGACGCGGAGCTCGATCGCTTCCTCGGCTCCTCCTACGGCATGTTCAAGGGCGCGGGCGACAAGACCGCCGTCCTCCGTTTCTACGGCCGCGCCCTCGCCGTCGTCCGCGACGAGCAGTGGCACCCCGCCCAGCGCCGGACCGAGGGCTCCGACCCGAGGCGAGGCGCCTACCTCGAGCTCTCCCTCCCCGCGAGCCGCTGGGAGGAGCTCGTCGGCCGGATCCTCCGCTTCGGCGCCGATGCCGAGCCGGTCTCGCCGCCCGAACTTCGCGAGCTGTGGAAGGCCGAGGCTCGCCGCCTGGCAGCCGCTATCGATACTTAACAAACGTCTAGGACACCCGGCGTCCGGGTGGCGGGCGTATCCTTCATGATCGAAGGAGGCCCGCCATGAGCGCGAGGAGCTTGTCCCCGGGATACCCCCGTCCGTTTCACTGCCTGCCTGCGACGAATCGCCGTTGCGCGATGAAGGGATCACGATATACTAGACGATCAGGTAAACACGAGCAGCGCCTATGATCGACCTCCTCCATCCCGACCACGATCTACGCTCCAGAGATCGTCCAGAAACCAAGCGGGAGGGGAACCTTCCCCAAGGTTTCCCTCCCGCGCCCACCCTTCCAAGGGGGAGGGGGATATCATGAGCTCTTCTCCAATCGCACATGTGCGGAAAGAGGCCGATGGTCAGTGGGCCGAACCCCAGACCCTCGCGGAGCACCTCGAAGGCACGGCTGCCCTAGCCGAGCGCTTCGCGTCGGCCTTCGAATCTGGCTCCTGGGGACGGGCAGTAGGCCTCTTCCATGATACGGGGAAAGCGCGCGAAGCGTGGCAACGCTATCTCGCGACGAAGAGCGGCTATGACGAGGAAGCTTGCCTCGAGAACAAGCCTGGCAAGGTCGATCACTCGACGCCGAGCGCAAAATTAGTGGAGGAGCGCTTCGGCAAGGGAATTGGCCGTATACTCGCTTATTGTATCGCGGGGCACCACGCGGGCTTACCCGACGGTGTTGGATCGCAAAGTGCACTTGCGTTTCGTTTGCAGAATGCCTCTACCGAAGGTATCACTGCGGGATACGGAGAGCTTGTCGCATCGAACCGACCCGGTTCGCCACCTCATAAATTCGATTCGAAGGGCCTCGATCTTTCGCTTTGGATACGGATGCTTTTTTCTTCCTTGGTGGATGCTGATTTCCTCGATACCGAAAGGTATATGGAAGATGATAAGCAAGACCTGCGCGGTCAATACCTATCCTTGCCAGAACTTCTTTCACGTTTCAACGAGCATATTGCTCGGCTGTCTAGAGCTGCTTTAGCAGCTGAGAACAATCCGGTCAACCGCGCCCGGCAGCGCGTACTCGCAGACTGTCGAGCAGGAGCACAGCTTGAACCGGGGCTGTTTTCGCTTACCGTTCCGACTGGTGGCGGGAAGACGCTTTCGAGCATGGCCTTCGCTCTTGAGCATGCGGTGAAGTACGGTAAATCGCGTGTTATCTATGTCATTCCCTATACGAGCATAATTGAGCAGAATGCCGATGTATTCCGCAAGGCCGTGGGAGAAGATCAGGTCGTCGAACACCATTCCAATCTGGATGAGGATGATTCGAGCTCAAAGGCGAGACTCGCGGCGGAGAACTGGGACGCGCCCGTAATCGTTACGACCTCGGTGCAGTTTTTTGAATCGTTATTCGCGGCGAAGACGAGCCGATGCCGCAAACTACATAACATCGCAAATAGCGTCGTTATTCTCGATGAGGCCCAGCTTTTACCGGCCGAATTCCTAGAGCCTATTTTAGCGGCGATGCGTCTCTTGTGTGCTCAGTATCGAGTGAGTTTTGTGGCTTGCACGGCTACTCAGCCGATACTCGAGCAAAAAGAGGGCTACCCACGTTTTCCTGGCTTCGCGCCTGGGACGATACGCGAGGTCATCGCCGATGTACCGAGCCTCTACCGCGATCTCAAGCGGGTGGAAGTGGTAGTACCCGAAAACCTGAGGATTGCGTCGCCTTGGGAGGAGATCGCTTCCAGACTTTCCTCGGTGGAGCGTGCGTTGTGCGTCGTATCCGATCGCAAGAGCTGTAGGGAGCTCTTCTCCCTAATGCCACAGGGAACATACCACCTATCCGCCCTCATGTGCGCCCAACACAGGAGCGAGATCATCGCTCAGATAAAGGAAAGGCTCAAAGACAGCGATCCCATCCGCGTCATCAGTACCCAACTTGTCGAAGCGGGAGTCGATTTGGACTTTCCCGTCGTATTCCGCGCCTTAGCCGGCCTCGACTCAATAGCCCAGGCGGCGGGACGATGCAACCGCGAAGGAAGGCTTAATCGTGAGGGGCGGCTGGGTCGAGTCGAAGTATTCGTAGCGCCGCGTAGAGCACCTCTCGGCATGCTTAGGAAGGCGGCGGAGACAGCGCTGCGAATGCTGGGCGAGGGCTTGGCCGATCCTCTAGCCCTCGAATCTTTCGAGCCATACTTCGCCGATCTATACTGGAAGGCCAATTCGCTGGATGCAAAAGGGATAATGAAGTTACTAGCGCCCCAACCTCCCGAATGCGATATACAGTTCCGGAGCGCCGCTGATTCCTTCAAGCTCATCGACGACAGCGCCCAGCGTTCAATACTCGTTCCCTATGGTACAGGCGAGATGCTCATCAATACCCTTAAGAAAAACGGGCCTGAGCGATGGCTCCTCCGGAAGCTTCAACGATATGCGGTCACCGTGTATGTCAATCAATTCAACGACCTTCTCGATCGCGGCTCGATAGCTGAAGTGAGCCCCAAGGTCTTCGCTTTGACTTGCAAGGTCGAATATGACAGAAACGTCGGACTGTTGATAGACGAGATGCCGAATGATCCCGCCGCCTTCATGGCAGGCTGATACAAGGAGGCAAAATGAGAGACTGGTGCCTTGAAGTGTGGGGCGACTATGCCTGCTTCACCCGTCCGGAGATGAAAGTGGAACGGGTGAGCTACGACGTTATAACCCCATCGGCGGCTCGCGCCATTTTCGAAGCGATCCTGTGGAAGCCTGCGATAGCCTGGCATGTTACCAAGATTGAAGTGCTCGAACCGATCCGTTGGATATCGGTACGGCGTAACGAGGTGGGTCGGATCGAAACAGGCCCTACTCAAGCACAGATGGAAGGGACTAGCGGAGAGCCCATGGGCCTATATATCGAAGAGAGCCGCCAGCAAAGAGCCGGATTATTCCTGCGCGATGTACGGTATCGAATCCATGCCCGGTTTGAGTTCATCCCACCGGAGCGCCGTAAGGCAAACAGGTCCACCTCACCCGAATACTGGGCGGATACGGATGAGGAAGAAATGGCATCCCGGAGCGACGAGAAAGAAGCCAAGTACGCGGCCATGTTCGAGCGTAGGGCGAAAAAGGGCCAATGTTTCCACCGGCCGTACTTGGGTTGTCGAGAGTTCGCCTGCGACTTTCGTTTGATCGATAATGCAGGACAAGATAAGCCCGCTATCGCAAAATCCGAGGAGCTCGGCTGGATGCTCTACGATATGGACTTCTCAACTCCCGATGATCCGAAGCCGCTGTTCTTTCGAGCGCGGATCGATGAGGGTGTCATCAATACCGACCGTCGATTCGTGGAGGTTCGCGGATGATCCTTCAAGCGCTCAAGGAATATTACGACAGGAAGGCGGCCGATCCTGATGGTGGCATGGCTTCCGAGGGATGGATACAGGGAGGCATTGATTTCATTATCGAGCTCGATCTTGATGGACGCTATCTCGGAATCGAATGCCTACAAGAGCAATCAGGCAAGAATTACATCCCCAAAGCCATGCAGGTGCCAAATATCGGCAAGCAGTCGCTTAAACATACGAATAGTGGGAGAGACGCGAATCTTCTCTGGGATAACGCTTCCTTCGTCTTTGGCATGGGGGAGAAAGGCGATGCGCGTTTATCTAGCATGATTGAGGCAATTGATCACTGGCTCCCCGATTGCAGCGATCCGGACGTAAAATCGGTTCGAGCTTTCCTTTCGTCGGGACTACGCGATCGAGCCGCATTCGCTTCCGCATTAGGCGATGCTGTATACGGTGAAGCCATATCGACAGGGCAACCTAAAATAACGTTTCGCATAAAGGGATCACAAAATAGGAGTATTCTCGATAGCAGGATACTGAGTTCTGCGCTCTCTTCCTCCTCTGGTCGTACTGAGGGGCCGATTGGCGTATGCCTCGTCACCGGCGAGAATAATGTAGCGATCGAGCAGACGCACACGGTGATAAAAGGTGTATGGGGAGCTCAGACCTCCGGTGCCTATATTGTTGGATTCAATAAAGAATCATTCCTTTCTTATGCCAAAGAACAGGCTGCGAATGCACCCATTAGCAAAAAAACCGCATCAGAATATGTCAAGGCCCTCAATTATCTGTTGAGCTCCGAGCAGCGCATGCAAGTGGGCGATGCATCGACCGTCTTCTGGTCGGCACAACGGACCGATTTCGAATCAGATTTCGCGTCCTTCTTCCAGGAGCCAGCTAAAGACGATCCTGGCGCTGGGACGAAGAAGGTAAAGAATCTATTCGAATCGGTATCCAATGGAGCCTACCTTGATGACAAAGGAACTGAGAAATTCTATATCCTCGGCCTAGCGCCCAACGCCGCTCGTATCTCGGTCCGGTTCTGGCAGTCGGGGACAGTAGCCGAGTTCTCCGAGACGATCCGGCGCCACTTTGAGGATCTCGCCATCATCAAGCCGCCGAACGAGCCCGAGTATTACTCGCTGTGGCGCCTCCTCGTCAACATCGCGATCCAAGATAAGAGCGAGAATATACCGCCGAATGTAGCCGGTGATTTCATGCGATCGATCCTGAATGGTACGCCATATCCTGCGACACTCCTGCAAGCCGCGCTCAGGCGGATCCACAGCGACGCGAAAGAACGCGTGAAGCCGGTTCGCGCGGCCCTCGTCAAGGCCTACTTGAACAGATACTTGCGGGCGCACCCCGACAACGTGCAAAAGGAGATACAGATGGCTCTCGATCCGGAACAGCCTTCGACCGGCTACCAGCTCGGGCGACTCTTCGCCGCGCTCGAGAAGATCCAGGAAGAGGCGAATCCAGGACTCAACGCGACAATTCGGGAACGCTATTACGGTTCCGCATGCAGCTCTCCAGTATCCGTATTCGGAACCCTGATGCGACTCAAGAACCACCATCTCGCGAAGCTCAATAATAAGGGCCGGGCTGTGAACTTCGAGCGCATCGTCGGCCAGATCGTGGGGCGCTTCGACGACTTCCCCGCCCACCTCGACCTCCACGAGCAGGGGAGATTCGCGATCGGATACTATCATCAGCGGCAAGTTTTTTTTACGAAGAAAGACTGATACAAATAAAAGGAGAACGAGATGGACCTTACCAAGCGCTACGATTTCGTGTTTTTCTTCGACGTCAAGGATGGCAACCCCAATGGCGATCCGGACGCCGGCAACCTGCCCCGCGTGGACGCGGAAACCGGCAATGGCCTGGTAACCGACGTATGCCTCAAGCGGAAGGTACGGAACTACATCGGCCTCTTGAAGGGCGAGCAGCCTCCCTACGATATCTACGTCAAGGAGAAGGCCGTCCTCAATAACCAGAACGCGCGAGCCTACCAAGCATTAGGGATAGACTTGAGCAAGGACGAGGGCAAGCGCAAGGGCGGAGACAAGGTCGACGAGGCCCGCGCCTGGATGTGCAAGAATTTTTACGATATCCGCACATTTGGCGCTGTCATGTCTATACAGATCAATTGTGGCCAGGTTCGCGGCCCCATTCAGTTGACATTCGCTCGCTCGGTCGAGCCCGTCGTCGCGTCGGAGCACAGCATCACGAGGATGGCAGTAGCTACCGAAGCCGAGGCGGAGAAGCAGGGTGGCGACAACCGTACGATGGGGCGGAAGTTCACCGTGCCCTACGGCTTGTATCGCGCACACGGCTTCGTATCCGCGCCCCTCGCCAGGCAGACGGGTTTCTCGCGGGAGGATCTCGATATTTTCTGGGAAGCGCTCCAGAACATGTTCGAGAACGATCGCTCTGCTGCCCGCGGTCTCATGAGCGCCCGGCGACTCGTTATCTTCGAACACTCCTCCCTCATGGGCACCAAGAGCGCGCAGGAGCTCTTCGACCGCGTGAAGACCGAGCGAAAGGAGCCGAGGGACAAGGCCGCTCGGGATTTCTCGGACTACAAGGTGACGCTGGACGGCGCGGAGCTCCTGGGGTTCAAGCAGGTCGTGCAGGTCTGATGTCGCTCCCCGTATGGGGGTAGCGGAGCGCACCGCAGGCGCGGCCCGGCAGGGCGCGCCGAGGAGCGCGGAGCGAGGGGGCGCAGCGGCGCGTAGGTCGGCCCTGGATGAATGGCCGCGCGCCCCCTTCGTGTAACACGAAAAGGCTATCCGAGGCATGAAAACGGGGAAGGGACTGTTTCTTGACAGGACGTACGCATAAAGGGACGCTTTCCTCGGGAGGCGTATATGCCCATTCTGAACGCGAGCGAGGCTCGAGCCGATCTGTACCGGCTCATAGATCGGGCCAACGAATCGCACGAGCCGCTGAAGGATAATCCCGAGAATGCGACCTGGTGATTTAGTCTACCAGCTGTTCGAGGAGGAGCATGTCGTCAGGATCCTCCGGATGTGGACTCACTATGAATGATGCGGACTGACGAGGCGAGCCGTGTATTCCGAGGACGACTTGATCCCCATCTCCGGCCTCCAGCACCTGGCCTACTGCGAGCGGCAGTTCGCCCTCATCCACGTCGAGCAGCTCTGGGCCGACAATCGCTTCACCGCCGAGGGCGACGTCCTCCACGAGCGGGTCGACGCGGAGCACCACGAGTCGCGGCGGCTCTTCCGGCAGGAATACGGCATGGCGGTACGATCCCTCGAGCATGGCATCATCGGGAAGTGCGACCTGGTCGAGCTCTACCTGAAACCCGAGGGCGGCGTCGCGGAGGCCGTGCCCGTCGAGTTCAAGCGCGGTCGGGATAAGGAGAGCGACGTCGACCGGGTGCAGCTCTGCGCCCAGGCCTTCTGCCTCGAGGAGATGGTAGGCGTCGAAGTGCCGCGGGGCGACTTCTACTATCTGGGCGCGCATAGGCGGACGAGCGCCGAGCTTTCCCTGGCGCTGCGCGCCGAGACGCGGCGACTCATCGAGCGGGCCCGGGCGATCCTCGCGGGAGGGGAGAGCCCCGCGGCGAGCTACGCCGCGGCGAAGTGCGACCGCTGCTCCCTCGTCGACCTCTGCATGCCGCGCGCCCTTTCGGAAGGAGGCAGGCGCGTCGAGCGCTACCTCAAATCAGGCATCGCGGCGATGCGGAAGGAATGCGACTGATGCGCAAGCTGCTCAACACCCTCTATGTCAGCTCGCAGGGCTCCTACCTCCGTAAGGAGGGAGAGACTGTCGTGGTCGAGCGCGAACGGGAGAAGGTGCTCCAGCTCCCCGCGCACACGATCGGCGGGATCGTCTGCTTCGGCGACGTTCTTTGCTCCCCCTTTCTCCTGGGTTTCTGCGCGGAGAAGGGCATCGGCATATCCTTCCTCTCCGAGCACGGGAGGTTCCTCGCCTCGGTGCGGGGGCCGGTATCGGGCAACGTCCTTTTGCGTCGCCAGCAGTACCGCCTCGCCGACGACATGGGCGCCACGAAGGCGATAGCCGAGCACATCGTCGCCGGGAAGCTGGCGAACACGCGCGTGGTCATGAACCGGGCCCTGCGGGATCACGCCGAGCGCATCGACGCCGAGGCCGTGAGGCGCGCCTCAGCCTCGATCGATCGGATCATCGACGACCTGCCGCGGGCCGCCGACGCCGACTCGGTGCGCGGCCTCGAGGGCATGGCCGCCGCCGAGTACTTCGCGGTATTCAATAACTTCATCGTGGACCAGAAGGACGCCTTCGTCTTCACCGACCGTAACCGTAGGCCCCCCCTCGATCCGGTCAACTCGCTGCTCTCCTTCGTCTATACGCTGCTCGCGCACGATATGCGATCGGCCATCGAGACCGTCGGACTCGATCCGGCCGTTGGCTTCCTCCATCGGGATCGTCCCGGGCGTCCCGGCCTCGCCCTCGATCTCATGGAGGAGTTCCGCCCCAGCATCGCGGACCGGCTCGTACTCTCTCTCATCAACCGCCGCCAAGTAGACGCTCGGGGCTTCAAGCGCGCGGAAAACGGGGCCATCGTCATGGACGACACGACGCGGAAGGCGGTCCTCGTCGAGTACCAGAACCGGAAGCAGGACGAGGTTTCTCACACCTACCTAGACGAGAAAGTACCGGTCGGCCTGCTCTTCTTCGTCCAGGCCAACCTCATGGCCCGGTTCATCCGCGGCGATATCGACGGCTATCCCCCCTTCTTCTGGAGGTAAGGCGTGCTCGTCCTCGTGAGCTACGACGTATGCGTGACGGCGAAAGGGGGGAAGCGCCGTCTCAGGCAGGTAGCCAAGACCTGCGTCGACTTCGGCCAACGCGTCCAGTGCAGCGTCTTCGAATGCGTCGTCGAACCCGAGCAATGGGTCCTCCTCAAGCACCGGCTCGAGAGCATCATCGATCCGGAGCTCGACAGCCTGCGCTATTACTATCTCGGGTCGAACTGGCAACGCCGGGTCGAGCATATCGGAGCCAAGCCCAGCCTCGACCTGGACGACGCTCTCATCGTGTAGTATGATCGATTCATCACAGCACTTTCTCCACCTTCCTCTCGTTCACTCGCCATTCAGCGAGTATTCGAACGATTCTAGCCGCGAACCTCGATCATACAGGGGAATCCACTACCTTTCGCGCTTTCGCTAATTGTCGACATTGTAGTTCTTTGTAAATACCAGGGAAGGGGCTCCTAGCTTTACGCGCGGTACCTGTTCTCAGGTTCGCGGACTTGCGGTCTCAGGTGCTTTCCATATAAAGTTTTAGTGTATATACAGTCGCGCCCTTCGCGGGCGCGTGGATTGAAACAAGTTTGTAGCCAGGGAATAGGATTAAAGTGGTTGTCGCGCCCTTCGCGGGCGCGTGGATTGAAACTTAAACGTTGCTGACTTTGCCCAAGGGCCAGTCGGGTCGCGCCCTTCGCGGGCGCGTGGATTGAAACATGGCGAACGCCGCGAAGTCCCTCCTCTGGATCGAGTCGCGCCCTTCGCGGGCGCGTGGATTGAAACATTACGGGCGGAGTTGAAAAGTACGCCGATGATGCGGTCGCGCCCTTCGCGGGCGCGTGGATTGAAACCCCGAGGAGGGGGAGGGCAAAGGAGGGGTGTTCGAGTCGCGCCCTTCGCGGGCGCGTGGATTGAAACAATCCCGTGGGCTGGGCGCTCATCGCTGGCGGCGGGTCGCGCCCTTCGCGGGCGCGTGGATTGAAACCAGGGCAAAGCCGCGCTCATCGTAACCGCCGAGGGCGTCGCGCCCTTCGCGGGCGCGTGGATTGAAACATGCCCGCGAAGGGGTTGTTGACGCCGCTGTTGGGTCGCGCCCTTCGCGGGCGCGTGGATTGAAACGAGATTGAGATCCATATGGACCTCCTCTTGAGAGGTCGCGCCCTTCGCGGGCGCGTGGATTGAAACCACTATCATCTCACCCGAGTTTTTCTCGGGCTCGCGTCGCGCCCTTCGCGGGCGCGTGGATTGAAACTCGCCGCCCTCAACAAAAATCAGGTTGACCTGTCGTCGCGCCCTTCGCGGGCGCGTGGATTGAAACCGGCCTAGCCTCGTCGGCATGAATGGGCCAGGCTCGTCGCGCCCTTCGCGGGCGCGTGGATTGAAACTTACGGAAGTATTCGCGCGCGCTCTCGATTCCTTGTCGCGCCCTTCGCGGGCGCGTGGATTGAAACATAGGATGCAGTATCGGCGCGACCAAGGGCTGAAAGTCGCGCCCTTCGCGGGCGCGTGGATTGAAACGCCGCCCGAACGGGATATCGTAGCTCTCCGGGAGCGTCGCGCCCTTCGCGGGCGCGTGGATTGAAACTCATTAGTGGCGAACCACTTGACCGCGCCGATGAGTCGCGCCCTTCGCGGGCGCGTGGATTGAAACCTCAGTCTCGGCCGCGTCCGCCTCGAGGATGACGAGTCGCGCCCTTCGCGGGCGCGTGGATTGAAACATCAAAGGGCATGTCGAGCTGGGCGGCAAGCTCGTCGCGCCCTTCGCGGGCGCGTGGATTGAAACAGATTGAGCAAACTGCGGAGCATTAGTTGACCCTCGGTCGCGCCCTTCGCGGGCGCGTGGATTGAAACGAGGCTATAAATGCGGATTGAACAAATACACGAAGGTCGCGCCCTTCGCGGGCGCGTGGATTGAAACTTGGCTTTATCTAATGCAATAGCAATGGCCTGCTTGTCGCGCCCTTCGCGGGCGCGTGGATTGAAACCAGCGAGTCGCCGATATTGCCTGCCGCTATGTACGGTCGCGCCCTTCGCGGGCGCGTGGATTGAAACCCGAGGGGTACTTACAATATCCGGACGGCCGCCTTGTCGCGCCCTTCGCGGGCGCGTGGATTGAAACTTATCCACAGTATCGCGCCCAAGCCCGCAAGGATCGTCGCGCCCTTCGCGGGCGCGTGGATTGAAACGGCTTGTAGAATTGCATATGCGCGAGAATGGGCATGTCGCGCCCTTCGCGGGCGCGTGGATTGAAACGCATTTCGTCGTACATGCCCTGGTACCCGAAAATGTCGCGCCCTTCGCGGGCGCGTGGATTGAAACTACGCGCCGCCGTCGTATGAGAACCGGGGCCTGGGGTCGCGCCCTTCGCGGGCGCGTGGATTGAAACTCGCGGGGTACTGCGGCTACACGATGGGCGCGCGTCGCGCCCTTCGCGGGCGCGTGGATTGAAACATATACGGGAACGTGAATATGTAGTTAGGCGAAAAGTCGCGCCCTTCGCGGGCGCGTGGATTGAAACGGCGCGGCCCCCAAGGCCGCCGCGAAGGCCGTCGTCGCGCCCTTCGCGGGCGCGTGGATTGAAACCTTGGCTACAGAGCTGAAAGGGCCGCTGTTTGTGAGTCGCGCCCTTCGCGGGCGCGTGGATTGAAACATAATTAAGCCCGGGGGATTTACTCCCCCGGGCCGTCGCGCCCTTCGCGGGCGCGTGGATTGAAACCCCGGGACAGTGACCGGCGTGAAGAGGTCGCCGGGGTCGCGCCCTTCGCGGGCGCGTGGATTGAAACTGCTCACTCGGAGAGAGGTATTTGACTTGATCGGGTCGCGCCCTTCGCGGACGCGTGGATTGAAACGCACTCGCGGTCAAGGCCTTCTTCGACCCGGCCCGCGTCGCGCCCTTCGCGGGCGCGTGGATTGAAACTTCTCGGTCGGTAGCACGATCTCGAAGGCTGCGGGGTCGCGCCCTTCGCGGGCGCGTGGATTGAAACCTCATGAGCCCGGCCACCGGCGCGACTATCAGCGTGTCGCGCCCTTCGCGGGCGCGTGGATTGAAACTCGCAAGACCCGTCTGTGCTAGTGCGATCTTGGAGTCGCGCCCTTCGCGGGCGCGTGGATTGAAACGAGTCCTGGGAGGGCTTCGGCGGTCTGTGGTCGGGTCGCGCCCTTCGCGGGCGCGTGGATTGAAACCTGTACCGCCTCGCGCGTCGTCATCTGCGCCCCCGTCGCGCCCTTCGCGGGCGCGTGGATTGAAACGATATCTCCGCAAACTCCTTGAGATTAAGCGGAGGTCGCGCCCTTCGCGGGCGCGTGGATTGAAACCTTGTGGAGATCGACTACCGCTGGCCTGGCCTGCGGTCGCGCCCTTCGCGGGCGCGTGGATTGAAACACGTGAAACATTAGAATTAGCTGAACACGATAAAGTCGCGCCCTTCGCGGGCGCGTGGATTGAAACAAACCCTGCAAGGATTGCCGCTACCGGATGCGCGGTCGCGCCCTTCGCGGGCGCGTGGATTGAAACATGACAAGACCTCGCGCGCCGATGGGACGTTCGAGTCGCGCCCTTCGCGGGCGCGTGGATTGAAACATCCTTAATGTACATGGGCGCCCGGACCATATAGGTCGCGCCCTTCGCGGGCGCGTGGATTGAAACGAGGCCGCGCTGGCATACCAACCCTGTAAATCATCGTCGCGCCCTTCGCGGGCGCGTGGATTGAAACAATATACTATCGACAGTATATGCGCCGTTTTCCTGTCGCGCCCTTCGCGGGCGCGTGGATTGAAACACGTCGAAAACGACAGGCGCAACGATCGAGACCGGGTCGCGCCCTTCGCGGGCGCGTGGATTGAAACCTCCGCGCTATCGAGAGTAAGGACCGCTATCAACAAGTCGCGCCCTTCGCGGGCGCGTGGATTGAAACGGCAGGAGAATGGATACCGACATGGGAGAGGCGTCGTCGCGCCCTTCGCGGGCGCGTGGATTGAAACTCCTATAATGCAGGCCCAGAATGACGCTGTGGCGCGTCGCGCCCTTCGCGGGCGCGTGGATTGAAACAGGACCTTAAAGCGGCTGGACTGTCACCTACACTAGTCGCGCCCTTCGCGGGCGCGTGGATTGAAACTAGCCACCTTTCCGCCCCTTCGGGGCGTTGTAGAGTCGCGCCCTTCGCGGGCGCGTGGATTGAAACACCTTGCAAAGATGGATGGAGCGCAACGCCCGAGGGTCGCGCCCTTCGCGGGCGCGTGGATTGAAACACTCTGCCGGGAAGGTTTTGGGGAGTTCGGCGCGTCGCGCCCTTCGCGGGCGCGTGGATTGAAACAGGCTCTGGAAGCGTCGGCGGAAGGGGTACTAGGTGTCGCGCCCTTCGCGGGCGCGTGGATTGAAACCCGAACTTATCGCGCTTGATGTAGGGGCCTCGGCCGTCGCGCCCTTCGCGGGCGCGTGGATTGAAACTCTGCCGCCGCGAAATATCGCTCCCTCGCGTCTTGTCGCGCCCTTCGCGGGCGCGTGGATTGAAACTAATATCGTCGAAGTTGCAGAAAATAAAGCTGGAAGTCGCGCCCTTCGCGGGCGCGTGGATTGAAACATGTAGTCCGAGACTAGCAGGTCGTAATCGTCTATGTCGCGCCCTTCGCGGGCGCGTGGATTGAAACGCAAAAACGGGAGGCCAAAACTACAGACTACCGAGTCGCGCCCTTCGCGGGCGCGTGGATTGAAACTATTCGTCGTGTATATATTCCTGTGTCACTACGGTCGCGCCCTTCGCGGGCGCGTGGATTGAAACTTCTAATCCAGGCCATAATTCAATCATTTCAGGTGGTCGCGCCCTTCGCGGGCGCGTGGATTGAAACTCGGGTACATGCTCGCGGGGGTCGCGATCCTTGCGTCGCGCCCTTCGCGGGCGCGTGGATTGAAACTCGTCGCGGCCCTGAATACAAAAATCGCCCGACTCGTCGCGCCCTTCGCGGGCGCGTGGATTGAAACCTGATGAGTCCGGCCACCGGCGCGACTATCAGCGTGTCGCGCCCTTCGCGGGCGCGTGGATTGAAACTTGTCGCCGATCTCCTTCAGCCCGAGTTTCCGGGGAGTCGCGCCCTTCGCGGGCGCGTGGATTGAAACACGCCCTGCTGATATTCCCCGAGGCGAAAAATTGGGTCGCGCCCTTCGCGGGCGCGTGGATTGAAACGGGTGTACCTGGGGCGACGGCTCGGAGCTCGGGCGTCGCGCCCTTCGCGGGCGCGTGGATTGAAACTCGGCGCTATCTGTTTGACCATAGCTACAATCGTAGGTCGCGCCCTTCGCGGGCGCGTGGATTGAAACGGCGTGTCCTATGAATTGATGTACATTGGCGAGTCGTCGCGCCCTTCGCGGGCGCGTGGATTGAAACCTCTGAAAATAAAAGCGAAGAGCCCCCGGAAAAAGTCGCGCCCTTCGCGGGCGCGTGGATTGAAACGCCAATTTCGCGAACGCGATGGGAGCGGCGTCTAGTCGCGCCCTTCGCGGGCGCGTGGATTGAAACTATTTGGCGCGATATCAAAGTAAGGCCAATCTACGGTCGCGCCCTTCGCGGGCGCGTGGATTGAAACACGAACAGGCCGCGAATGGGCGTGACGACGTTGAGTCGCGCCCTTCGCGGGCGCGTGGATTGAAACTGGCCGAGTACCAGGCCGAAAGCGATTTAATCCAGTCGCGCCCTTCGCGGGCGCGTGGATTGAAACGTTCCCTACCGACTCCTTTGGGATCAGTGGGAAGAGTCGCGCCCTTCGCGGGCGCGTGGATTGAAACTCGCCGACGGAGAGCTTGATCATCTCGTCGGTGAGGTCGCGCCCTTCGCGGGCGCGTGGATTGAAACACGGCCTCCTGTCACACCGTGCCGCCCTCGCCTCGGGTCGCGCCCTTCGCGGGCGCGTGGATTGAAACCAGAAGCGCGGGCCGTGGATCATGGGGGCCTCCTTGTCGCGCCCTTCGCGGGCGCGTGGATTGAAACCAGTCCATCCGTGCCGCCCTCACCCAGATCTTCACGTCGCGCCCTTCGCGGGCGCGTGGATTGAAACTCAATAGCGATATGCCGAGGCCGGCGAGGCCGATGGTCGCGCCTTTCGCGGGCGTGTGGATTGAAACATGGTCATCGTCAACTCGCTCCTCAACTTCGCCGGTCGCGCCCTTCGCGGGCGCGTGGATTGAAACTTGCGTGGCCGAAGGCCTTGGCGAGGCCCCCGAAGGTCGCGCCCTTCGCGGGCGCGTGGATTGAAACCTCGAGTCCCTCGGCTGGCCGGGCATCTGCGGCGGTCGCGCCCTTCGCGGGCGCGTGGATTGAAACCAACGCCCGCGGCGGCCGGCCCTGCTCAAACCAGGTCGCGCCCTTCGCGGGCGCGTGGATTGAAACCGCCGCCGTAGCGACCTCGCCGCTTCCGACCGCCGGTCGCGCCCTTCGCGGGCGCGTGGATTGAAACTCGTCGTCCTTGGACTGGGTCCCGAACTCGACCGCGTCGCGCCCTTCGCGGGCGCGTGGATTGAAACACGCTCCAACGCTGGATGGAGCGCAACGCGCGTGGGTCGCGCCCCTCGGGGCGCGTGGATTGAAACCGGATCAATTCCCGGCCGCCATTCAAGCGCAGAGGTCGCGCCCCTCGCGGGCGCGTGGATTGAAACCAGCGGACGGTCGCGCTCAAGGTAAAGGAGCTCTGGTCGCGCCCCTCGCGGGCGCGTGGATTGAAACGGCTATCAAGGCTGTTATGACGAAATGCGCAGTAATATCATGTCCTCTCGCGGGGTCATTGGGATACATTCCGCACGGTGAAGGGGAGGTGAGGCGGCTACTCTGCCGCGCTCCCCCACTCCCATCCCCCCGCTGGACAGTTTTCTCATGGTTATTTCTTTACAACTTGTAAAGAAATGATTTTGACAGCCTGTTAAAGGTCATTTTGACAGCTTGTCGAAGCTCCATTTGATAGGCTGTCAAATACATCTTTGACAGCCTGTCAAACTCCCGTCGACAGGCTGTCAAACTCAATTCGACAGCCGGTCGGCCATTCCCCGAGCCCGTAGTGGAGATTTTTTGAGTTCCAGGCGGAATAATCTGGCTGTCAGGCGGCCGCCTAAACGCAGCCAGGGGTGCGCGCGGCCTGCCACTCGGGCCCCGCGCCGGCCGGATACGGGCTCAGGCGCGGGGCCGGGCTCGGGCGCCTAACGCTCGATCGTTACCCGCGCCGTCTCGGCGCCGGAGGCGAGGTCGAGGAGGACGATGGCTTTAGCGGCCTTGTCCGCGTAGGCGGCCAGCTTTCCGTCGGGCGAGAAGGCGACGTAGAGGTAGTCGGCCGGCACCCGAGCCGCCACCTCCCCGCGCTCGAGGGAGATGATCAGCGAGCTGCCTTCCGGCTTCCGCAGGTTCACCAGGACCTGCGCGCCCTCGGGCGAGACGGCGTACTCGTAGTCGTAGCCGAGCTCGATGCCCTCCCCGGGGATCGCGAGCTCGCGGGGCTCTTCGCGGGGCTCGAGGCTATCCAGCGCGATGCTCTGGTACGCGAACAGGCTGCCCTTCATCTTCGTTATGGCGAGCAGCGCGTCGGGCCCCGCCAGGTAGGCGAGGCCTGCGTAGCCTTTGGTCTGGATCCGGTCGCGCAGCACGGTACCCTTGCCGATGCCCGCCGCGACGCCGAACTCGCGGAGCCAGGAGGCGTAGCGATTGGCCAGCAAGGTCCCGCCCTTCGTGAAGGCTAGGGGCGAGAAGCCCCGCTGGAGCATCGCGAAGTCTCCCTGGGGCGAGGCCAGCCAGGCCTGGTCCTTGCTGGTCAGCTTGGGGAAGCGCAGGTAGTCCTTGTAGGCCTGGCCGGTTTCGAAGACGATCACGCAGCTCGCGTCGTCGGCCGTGGAGGCGGCGAGGTAGCTGCCGTCGAGGGAATAGGCGAGGGCCGAGACGGCGTTCTTCTTCGACGAGGCTTTGAGCTTGGCGAGGCGCTTGAGGCTCGCCGCGTCGAAGACCCAGACCATGCCGTCAGCGTCGCCGGCGGCGAGGCGGCTGCCGTCGGGGGAGAGGGCGAGCTTGCGGATCGGCGCGCCGCCGGCCTTGGCCAGGGCCTGCAGGGTTCCGGATGTAATATCGAAGCAGGCGAGCTCGCCGCCCGCGTAGCCGACGAAGAGCTTCGCGTTGCCGATCGAGAGTATGTGCGCGGTGCGCTTGGCCTTGGGCAGCGAAAGCTCGGCGGCGCCGAGGGCTGTTGCCGCGCAGGAAAGGACGGCGATGAGGACCCAGAGCTTTTTCACGATCCCTCCATGTAGCGATTAATAAAAAGATACTCGATTCTAGGCTTTCGGAGCGCTTCGGTCGAGTGGCCCCCGCGTCGGGAGCTCCGTCTTCCCCCTTCCCCGGCCCGCGTCGCCATGCTAGTATCCTTCCACCATGATCTCCGCCCGCTAGCCACCGCCCCAAGCCCGACCGAGTATCGCCCCGCCCGAGCCAGCGCTTCCCGCCTTCCCGCGGGAGGCTCGGGCATCCTCGACTCAAGGAGATCATGGTATGGATATCGATAGCCTCATCGCCTGCGCGAAACGTCCCGAGCCCTACGAGGCGGGGACGGCGCTCATGTGGACCGACCCCTACATCTCGAAGCGCCTCCTGGCCTGCCACCTCGATCCGGATACGGACCTGGCGAGCCGCCGCGCCGTGAAGATCGACCTGACGGTCGACTGGATCCTCTCCCAGGCCGGCCGGGAGGGGATGGACATCCTCGACCTGGGCTGCGGCCCGGGCCTCTACGCCGAGCGCCTCGCCGCCCGGGGCCACCGCGTGACGGGCGTCGATTTTTCGAGGACCTCGATCGACTACGCGGAGGGCGTCGCCCGGAAGAGCCGCTCGGGCGTCGAGTATCGCTGCGGGGACTACCTGAATCTCGATTACCGGGATCGCTTCGACCTGGCCATCATGATCTACCTGGACTTCTGCGTCCTCAAGCCCGCGGAGCGCGCGGCCCTCCTCGCGCGCGTCGCCGCGGCCCTGCGGCGGGGCGGGCGCTTCGTCTTCGACGTGGTGAACGGCGTGGATATCGAGGCGAAGGTCCTGCGGCCCTCCTGGGAGCTCGCCTCGGGGGGCTTCTGGCGGGAGGGGCCCTGCCTCGCGTTAGGCGACGGACTCCATTACCCCGAGATAAAGGCCCTCCTCAACCGCCACCTCGTGATCGACCGGGGCGGGAGGGTCGAGCGCTACCACTTCTGGAGCACGTACTACGAGCCCGGGGACCTGGAGCCCCTGGCCGCCGCGGCGGGCTTCGCATCGCTCCGCTGCTTCCCCGGCTTCCTCCCCGGCGCGGGGCCCTTCGACGGCGACCGGGTGAGCTTCTGCGTCGCCGAGAAGGGCTGACCGGGCATCCCCGCGCGGCCCGGGCGGGCGCGATCGCGCCTCGCCCGGGCATCGTATCGTTAGGTTCTCAGAGCTCCCGCTTCGCGGCGGCCCGCAGGTAGAGGGCCGAGCCGGCCGCGACGGCGAAGCCGAGGAGGATGGGTATGATGAGCACGGGCTTGGGGGCGAGGAAGGCCCCGGGCTCGGGCATGCGGATCTCGGACACGCCCCAGACGAAGACCGTCGCGAGCAGGCCGTTGGCGAAGCCGCCGAGGTAGGCGTTGCCCGTCCTCTGGTAGATGGCGCGGGCTATGAACACCATGGCGAAGGTGATGGGGGGGAAGGGCGCCAGCGCCGTCGCCGCCGAGCGCAGGCCGCCGATCATGGGGTTCCGGCCGGCGAGGATGAGGCTCCCGAAGACGTAGAGGATCACCGCGAGGGTCGGCAGGGCCTGGAAGGCCGAGACGATGAGGTTGTTGGCCAGCTTGCTCGTGCCGAAGACGTCGGTGAAGTTGAAGCAGTTCACCGAGATCGACATGAGGGTGAAGCCGACGACGAAGAGGGGCAGGGCGATGAGGATGCCCGGGATCCTGTGGGCGCCGAACACGACGAAGCCCCACTGGATCATGTAGTAGTCAGTGCCGAGGAAGTAGCCCGTGGCGAAGAGGACGAGGTAGACGGCCAGCACACCGGTCAGGGCGGCCAGGGCCGAGAGGCCGATGGCCTTGCCCGAGGCGAAGATCCCCGTGGCCTTGAGCTCGAAGCCGTGGCGCTTGCCGTAGAAGGCGTACCACAGGAGGCTGAGGACGATGCCCAAGGAGCCGCCGAGGAGGCAGATCAGGCCGTAGTACACGGCGTTGCCGTTCCGGAACAGGGAGTCCCAGTAGGCGCTGAGCTTGACCTGGTTGAGGGTCTTGATGATGAGGATGGTCCCGGCCAGCCCCAGCACCTGGAGGCCCCAGAACCAGAGCCTGCCGGCGGCGTCCGAGGCCGAGGCGAGCTCGGGGCTGGACAGCTTCGCGGCCGCGAAGAGCTTGGTCTCCTCGGCGAGATAGAGGACGAGCCCGACCAGGAACAGGAGGAGCCCGACGATGCCGAGGAGGGAGAAGGCGTAGTTCCAGAGGAAGGTCTGGTCGGCGGCGCCGAGGGGCTTGGGCGCGGGGACGTTGGCCTGGATGAAGTCCATGGATATCCGCATGACCCGCGGCGAGAACTCCGCTCCCTGGTGGACCTCGTTGGTCACGTAGATGACGCGGGTGCCGGTCCCGCCCTCGTAGGGCTTGGAGTAGACCGTCTCGCCCTTCCTCGCCTCGAGCCCGGCGGGGTCGACGCCGAAGTTCAGGAAGGACTGGGCGCTCTTGTTGACGATGTAGTCCCGGGGCGAGGTGAGGATCTGCGCGTACTTGTTGGCGTCGTTGACGTAGACCCCGGTATCGTCCTTCTTCTCGGAGAAGAAGAACTCGTCGTTCTTGTCCGCGATGACGCCGGCGGCCCGCGCCCCGTAGACGTCGATGAATCCCTTGGCGTCCTTGTAGATCGGGTCGGCGTGGATCATGAAGGCCGCCTTGACCCGGCGCCCCTCCTGGTTGTCCGCCACGAGGGACTCGCTGACGGCCTTGCCGCCGCGGCTGACGCCGAGGAGGGCGATCCGGTCCTTGTCGACGTAGGACAGGCCGGAGGCGAAGCGCACCGCGTCGTACATGCCCCGGCCCGAGCTGGTCCACTTGGAGTCGGGGAGGACCTCCGAGAAGCCGTGGCAGTACATATCCACCGAGATGGCCACGTAGCCGCGCCGGGAGAGCTCGACGGCGAAATGCTCCATCCGCTCCTTGCTCGTGGTGCCGCCGTGGGCGAGGACGACCAGGGGGGCGGGACGCTCCGCGGTGGCGGAGCTGGGGCGGTAGATGTCGGCCGACAGGGAGTAGCCCTCCCTCGTCTCGACGAGGACGGTCTTGATCGCCGTGCGCCCCCAGTCGGTCCGTATCGCCCTGGTGCCCAGGGCGCTGACGAGGCAGAGCCCGATGGACAGGGCGATGAAGCGGCCTAGCTTGGCTCTTCCGGATAACGTTTGCATGGTGCCTCCAGGAATTAGAGATCGTTTTTGGCAGCCTTCGGCCGGAAGGCAGGCTGCTCGCCGGGGAGCGGCCGCGATCTATGCCGGCTAACGTGCCATAGGAACGCGATAGGCGAACTAGTCCCGCCCGGATTCACGTACGCCTGTCAGGATAGGCGCGCTTCCGGCGCGGGGGAATATTCGGCATTGACATGCTATATCCCAAATTGATATTGCGCTTTCCTTCCTGCCGGGGTATCGAGGCAGGCGCGCGCCCGTCCCCCGGGCCCCCTTCCTGCCGAAACCGGCCCGCCCGGGGCCGGGCGGGCGGGCCCGCCGCCCTTGACGCCGCGGCCGGGTGGGGTAGCATGGGGCTCAGGCCGGCCCGCGCCGGTCCGGGGGAGGTCGGGGATGCGCCTAGGGCTCTGCCAGTACGATATCGCCTGGGAGGACAAGGAGGCGAACAAGCGCCGTATCGAGGAGCTCGTGGCGGCCCGCCCCCGGCGGGAGGAGATCGACTGGCTCGTCTTCTCGGAGATGTGCCTCACGGGCTTCACGATGGATGCCGAGCTCGCCGAGCTCTCCGACGCGGACCGCTCTTTCTTCGCGGGCCTGGCCGCCCGGCTGGGCTGCAACCTGAGCTACGGCGGGGTCGAGGGGGGCTGCAACAAGCTCATCACCCTGGATCGCGAGGGCAGGCGGGTGAGCGAGTACGCGAAGATCCACCTCTATTCCTTCGGGGAGGAGGACAAGCACTACCGGGCCGGCTCGAGCCCGGTAATCTTCGAGCTCGAGGGGCTCCGGGTGGCGCCGGCGGTCTGCTTCGACCTCCGCTTCCCCTACCTCTTCTGGAGCCAGGCCCCGCGGGTCGACCTCTTCCTGGTTGTCGCCGCCTGGCCGGCCCGCCGCGCCGAGCACTGGCGGGGCCTCCTCTACGCCCGGGCCGTCGAGAACCAGGCCTACTGCGCCGGGGTCAACCGCCTGGGCCGGGAGGGGAAGCTCGAGTTCTCGGGGGGCTCGGCCTGCTTCGATCCCCTGGGCAAGGTCGTGGCCGACTCAGGCTCCGCCGAGGGGATCTGCCTGGCCGAGCTGCCGCTGGACCCGGCCCTCGTTGCGCGGACCCGCGAGCGCTTTCCCTTCCTGGGCGAGCGCCGGGACCTGGGCTGGGGCTGAGCCGGCCGCGATAGGCGGCTTTGGAAAGAAGGGCGCGGGAGGAAAACCTTTCGATTCGAAAGGTTGTCCTCCCGCTCTTTTTATTCGTTCGACTAACGCAGGAGCAGGGTGGGGAGCCAGAGGGAGATGGCGGGGATGTAGGTGACGAGCATGAGCCCGAGGACCATGACGCCGTACATGGGCAGGGTCTTCACCGCGGTCCGCTCGATGGGGGTCTTGCCGATGGCGCAGCCGACGAAGAGGGCCGAGCCCACCGGCGGGGTGCAGAGCCCCACGGCGAGGTTGAAGATGAGGACGATGCCGAAGTGGACGGGATCCATGCCGATGACGGGGTCGGTGACCACGGGCAGGAGGATGGGGGTCATGATGAGGATGAGGGGTGCCATGTCCATGAAGCAGCCCAGGAGGAGCAGGAGGACGTTGATGATCAACAGGAGGAGGAACTTGTTGTGGGTCAGGCCGGTCAGGAGGGCGGTCAGGGCGTCCGGGATGCGCAGGACCGTCATCATGTAGGCGAAGGACTTGGCCGCGGCGATGAGGGTGAGGACGATGGCGAGGGTCTTCAGGGTGTTCTTGGCCACCTTGCCCAGGCTCGAAAGGGGGGCCGAGCGGAAGATGAGGTAGGTCAGGAGGAAGGTGTACATGCAGGCGATGGCCGCGCTCTCGGTGACGGTGAAGACGCCGATGGAGACGCCCACGATGATGATGACGAGGATCATCATGGGGAGGATGGCGTCGACGACGATCTTGAGCCGCTGGCCCTTGGGAACGGGATCGCAGCGGGGGAACTTGTACTTCTTGGCCATGAAGAAGCACAGGAGCATGAGGGAGCCGCCGAGGAGGAAGCCGGGGAGGAAGCCGCCGAGGAAGAGCTCGCCGATCTGGCCGCCGATGCCGGCCGCGAGGGCGTAGATGACCATGTTGTGCGAGGGGGGGATGAGGACGCCCTGGCAGGCGGTGGTCACGGTGAGGCCGACGGCGAAGTCCTCGTCGTAGCCCTGCTTCTTCATGAGGGGGATGACGATGGAGCCGAGGGAGGAGACGTCCGCCACGGCCGAGCCGGAGACGTGGCCGAAGAGGGTGGAGTCCAGGACGTTGACGTAGGCCAGGCCGCCGCGGAAGCGGCCGACGAGGAGGTTGGCGAGGTCGACGATCTTGTTGGAGATCCCTCCCTCGTTCATGATCTCGCCCATCAGGATGAAGAAGGGGATGGCGAGCAAGGTGAAGCTGTCGATGCCCTTGACCATCTGCTGGACCAGGGTGGACAGGCCCTGGCCGCAGGCGAGGGCGCTCATGACCGCGGACAAAAGGAGGGCGAAGGCCACGGGGACGCGGATGAGCATGAGGACGACGAAGCCGCCGAGGAGGAGGACCGTCGAGAGGGTAGTGCCGTCCATGGCCTTCAGTCCTTCCCGCTTTCGCGCTTGTGGTGCTTCTCGACGTGGATGACCTGGTACTCCTCCTCCTTCTCGGAGAAGAGGAGCTCGTCCTCCTTGATGACGCCGAAGAGGAAGAGGAGGGAGTCGAACACGATGATGGTTCCCGCTATGGGCATGGAGACGTACTGGACGCTGCGGGGCAGGCCCGTGGCGGGCATGGTGAAGCGCCACAGCTGCACGCAGAGGTTCCAGCCGTAGACGGCCATGATGGCCCCGCAGGCGAGGAGGACGAGGTTGATGGCGGCGTCGAGGACCTTGCGGCCGGCCCCCCCGACCTTGAAGCGGTTGTAGACGAAGCCGACGCCGATGTGGAGGTGGTCACGCACGCCCATGGCGCAGGCGATGAAGGCGAAGAGGGCCACCAGGGTCCGCGGCACTTCCTCGGCCCAGATGATGCCGGTGCTGAGGACGTAGCGGTAGAAGACGGTGACGCAGACGATGGCGATCATCCCCAGCAGGGCCACCTGCGCGACGACGAGGAGGACCCGGTGGATGGCCGTGTCGACGGCCCGCAGGATGCCCGTGAATGTCATGCTATTGCTCCCAGGGTTAGGCTTTATGCACGGAGAGATGAGAGAAGAAAGAAGAGAGGCACAGAGGAAGTGGAAGAAGAAGAAGAGAATGAGAATAGGTCCTGGCGAAGGCCCCGTGCCTTGATCCCGCCTTCTTTCCTCTCCTCTCTCACATCCCCTCTGTGCCTCTGTGTCTCTGTGGTTTTAATTCCTCTCGTATCTTCTCTTATTCTCCAAGCGCCGCTATCTCAGAACTTCTTCCCGACCTCGGCGATGGCGTCGATGACGGACTGGTACTTGGCGCCGTACTCGGCGTAGAGGGGCTTCATGGCGTCCTGGAAGAGCTTGAGCTGGGCCGGGGTAAGCTCGACGACGACGGTGCCGGCGGCGCGGACGTTGGCCTCGGACTTCTTCTCCATGGCCTTCCACTGGGCGATCTCGTACTCCTGGGTGGCCTTGGCGCATTCCTTGATGATGGCGATGTCGGCGGCGGAGACCTTGCGCTGCCGCATGGAGGCCTCGGACATGAGGAGGATCTCGGGGACGCGGGTGTGGTGGTCGAGGATGTAGAACTTCGCGGCCTTGTAGTCGCCCTTGGTGTCGTAGGTGGGCCAGTTGTTCTCGGCCCCGTCGATGACGCCGGACATGATGCTGGAGTAGATCTCGTTCGAGCCGATGCCGGTGACGGCGACGCCGCCCAGGAGCTCGGTCATCTTGACCATCATCTTGTTGTCCTGCATGCGGATCTTGAGGCCCTTGAGGTCGGCGGGGGTGGTGGCCTTCTTGGTCAGGTAGTAGCAGCGGCTGCCCGCGTCGTACCAGCACAGGCCGATGAGGCCGGAGCCGGAGGACTGGAGCTTGGCGAGCATGTCCTGGCCGATCTTGCCGTTGAGGACGGCCCACATGTGGTCGGCGCTCTTGTACAGGTAGGGCAGCTGGATGGCGTTGAGGTCGGGGACGAAGGAGGCGACGGGGGCCGCGGAGACGCGGGCGAAGCCGAGCTCGCCCAGGACCAGGGCCTCGATGCCCTCGGCCTCGGTGGCGTTCAGCACGCCGTTGGGGTAGACGGTGATCTCGACGCGGCCCTCGGTCTTCTCCTTGACGAGGCGGGCGAATTCCTTGTCGGCCAGGGTCGTGGGGTAGCCCTCCATGTGGATCTCGCTCAGCTTGAGCTTGATGGGGGCGGGGGCGGCGGCGAGGACGCTCGCGGCCAGGGCGAGGACGAGGAGCGCGAGAACGGCTTTCTTCATGGTACCTTCCTCCTTGGGCGATGAAATGGCGATGGATCGAGGCCGCCCGGGCCGAGCCGGGGAGCCTTCGATACATTTTTGCACGGTATCGAGGGTAGCGGACGGGTACCTTCATGACAAATCCGGTACTTTGATCGAGTTCCCCCTGCGCGGGCGAGGGGCCGGGGCCTCGCGGAGGCGCAGCGCCATACAGGGGGTCAATTCCGAATAATATTCGTACATGAGTGAATGATAGCGAATACCATTTGACATTCCGCGGCATTCTCGGAATTATTCTCCCCATGATCGACGCCAAGGACCGGAGCCTCCTCGAGCTGCTCCAGCGGGATGCGCGGCTCTCCACCCTGGAGCTGGCCGAGGCGGTGGGGCTCGCGGCCTCCTCGGTGCACGAGCGGGTGAAGAAGCTCGAGCGCGAGGGCTACATCACGGGCTACGGGGCGAGGGTGGACGCGGGGAGGCTGGGCAAGACGCTCCTGGCCTTCATGCGCCTCTCCTTCGGGACCACGGAGTCGCAGAGCCTCGAGCAGGTCAAGCGGGCCCTCCTCGCCCTCTGCGCCGAGGAGCCGGACGTGCTCGAGTGCCACAACGTGGCGGGCGAGGACTGCTACGTGCTCAAGCTCAGGGCCGAGGGGCCGGCGAGGCTGGAGGAGCTCATTGCGCGGATCCGGGGCTGCGCCCAGAGCTCCCGCTCGGTGACGAGCATCGTGCTGTCCACGTACAAGGAATCGGCCCTCGTGGCGCCGCTCGCGCCCGCCCCCGCCCCCGCCGAGGGGAGGGCCTGATGCGCCTCGACACGAGCGTCCTCGCCGCCCTGGCGACGGCCTTCTTCTGGACGGTCACGGCCCTGTCCTTCGAGTACGCGGGCAGGCGGATCGGCTCCTTCGCCCTCAACTTCCTCCGCCTCGTCCTGGGCTCCCTCTTCCTCGGGGCCTACGGCCTGGCGACGCGGGGCCGCTTCCTCCCCTCCGACGCCCCGGCCGCTGCCTGGCTCTGGCTCGGGGCCTCCGGCCTGGTGGGCCTGGTCCTCGGGGACCTCTGCCTCTTCCAGGCCTTCATCGACATCGGCTCGCGGATCGCGATGCTGGTCTACGCCACCGCGCCCGCGATGACCGCCCTCCTGGGCTTCGCCGTCCTGGGCGAGGGCCTGGGGGCGGTCCAGGCCGGGGGCATGGCCCTCACCCTCGCGGGCATAGCCCTGGTGGTCCTCGGGAAGCGGGGGGCGGGCGAGACCCCGGCCCGCGCCGCCGGCGCGGCGGGAGGCGGAAGGCGGGCGCGGGGCCTGGCCCTCGCCTTCGCCGCGGCCGTCGGGCAGGCCGGGGGGCTCATCCTGAGCAAGCTGGGCGCGGGCTCGGGGGCCGGGGCCATGGATCCCTTCGCGGGCACCCAGATCCGCGTCCTCGCGGGCGTGGCGGGCTTCGCCCTCCTCTCGGCCGCGACGGGCTCCCTGCGCGGGGTCCTCGGGGCCCTGCGCGACCGGCGGGCGCTCGCGAGCCTCGGGCTCGGCTCCTTCTTCGGGCCCTTCCTCGGGGTCTCCCTGAGCCTCCTCGCGGTGCAGTCGGGCAACGCGGCCGTGGCCTCGGCCCTCATGTCCCTGGTGCCGGTCCTCATCATCGCCCCCTCGGCCCTGATCATGAAGGAGCGGGTGACGGGCCGCGAGATCCTCGGGGCCCTGGTGGCGACGGGCGGGGCGGCCGTCCTGGCCCTCGCCTGAGCGGCCCCCGGGCGGCCGCCGCGCCGCCCCGACGGGCCTAGCGCAGGGCCCGCACCCGCTCGATGACGGCGCGGACCTCGGGGCTCTGGCGGGCGTAGAGGGGGGCCATGAGGGCCTGCCAGGCTCCCTTGTCCTTGATGGGGACCACGAGGGTTCCGGCGGCCCGCACCTTCTCCTCGGCGAGCTTCTCGTAGGCGGCCCACTCGGCGCGCTGGTAGTCGATGGCGTCGAAGGCGGCGGCCCGGATGAGCTCCTGGTCGGCGGCCGAGAGCTCGCCGAGGCTCTCCTTGGAGCCCAGGATGATCTCGGGCACGCAGCTGTGCTCGTCGAGGGTGAGGTAGCGCGCCACCTCGTAGTGGCTCGTCGAGTAGTAGGAGGGCCAGTTGTTCTCGGCCCCGTCGATGGTCCCGGTCTGGAGTCCGGCGTAGACCTCGCCGTAGGGCATGGGGCTCGGGACCGCGCCGAAGGCCGAGGCGAGGCTCATCATGAACTCGTTCTCCTGGACGCGGATGCGCAGGCCCCGGAGGTCCTCGGGGACGCGGACGGGGCGCACCGAGTTGTAGAAGTTGCGCGATCCCGGCTCGAACCAGCCCAGGCCCACGAAGCCCGCGCCCTCGAGCTGGGCCAGGAGCTCCCGGCCTATGTCGCCCTTCAGGACCTTCCACATGTGCTCGTTGTCCCGGTAGAGGTAGGGCATCTGGAGGGCGTTGAGGACGGGGGCGAAGCTGGCGGTGACCGAGACGCTCACGCGGGTCAGGTCGATGCCGCCGAACTGGACCTGCTCGATGACGGCCCGCTCCTGGCCGAGCTCCGAGCCGGGGTAGACGACGATCCTGATGCGCCCGCCCGAGCGCTCCTCGACGAGGCGGGCGAACTCGTAGTCTCCCTTGGTCGTCGGGTAGTCGGCGGGGTGGGTCTCCGCGAGGCGGAGGTAGACGGTTCCCGCGCTCGCCGGGCTGGGCGCCTCGGCCTCGGGCCGCGCGGCCGGGCTGGCCGGGCCGGCCGGGGCCCGCGGGGCGCAGCCGAGGGCGGCGGCCAGGGCGAGGGCGGCGGCCAGGGCCGGCCGGATCGCGGCGCGGCTCATCGCGGGCCTCCCCGGGCCGAGGCCCGCTCGCGGTACTCGCCGGGGCTGGCGCCCTCGAGGCGGCGGAAGACCCGGGCGAAGTTGGCGGGGTCGCGGATGCCGACGAGGAGGGAGGCTTCCTTCACGGAGTGGCCGGCGTCGAGGAGGCCCTTGGCCCGGTCGACCCGGGCCCGGGCGAGGCAGTCGCCGAAGCCTGCCCCCGCCTCGAGGCTGAACAGCCGCGAGAGGTGGGAGGGGGAGAGGCGGAGCTCGGCGGCCACCGATTCGAGGGAGAGCTCCTCGCCGAGCCGCTCCTCGATTATGGCCTTGGCCCGCTCGACCGCCCGGCCGGGGCGGCGGCCCGCGGCGGCCTCGGGCCCCTCCTCGGGGCGGCAGCGGGTGAGGACGAGGGGCCGCTCGGGCCGGGCCATGGAGGCGGCCTCGAGGGCGGCCCGGCAGAGGGCTGCCGCCGAGGGGCCTTCGGCGGGGGCGGGGCCTTCCGGGCCCGCGGGGCTGGAGGGGCCGGGGCAGGCCGAGGCGCCCGCGAGGAGGGAGAGGCCGAGGTCGGCGCGGGCGCGCTCGCGGAGCTCGGCCAGGAGGGCGGCGGGCTCGGGCCCGGCCGCCGGGCCTTCGGCCTGGGCGAAGGCCAGGCCCCGCTCCGGGCCCGAGCCGGCCAGGGCGCGCAGGCCGCGGGCGGCGAGGAGGCGCTCGGCGAGGCCGGCGGCCCGGGCGAGCTCGGCCGCCTCGCGCCCGGCCGGGGCCGCCCTGCCCTCGCGCTCGAGGCGGAAGGCGAGGGCGAGGCGGGGAGCCGCCCCGCCCGGGCCGGGCCAGGCCAGGGAGCGGTACTCCTCCCAGGCGGCCTCGGAGAGGGAGCCGGCGCCCAGGGCGGCGCGCAGGCCCCGGGCGAGGTAGTCGCTCGCGGCCCGGCGCGAGCGGCCGTTGCGGAGGGCCCGGTCCAGGGCGGAGCGCACCTCCTCGGAGGAGGCGGGCTTGAGGAGGTACTCGTCGACGTTGATGCGCAGGGCCTCCCGGGCGTAGGCGAAGCTGTCGTAGGCGGTGAGGAAGACGATGGGGGCGTCGGGCCGGGCCTCGCGGATGAGGCGGGCCGCCTCGATCCCGCCGATGCCCGGCATGCAGATATCGAGGAAGGCCGCGTCCAGGGGGGCGGATCGGGCCGCCTCGACGGCCTCGCGGCCGTTCGCGGCCTCGATGAGCTCGAGCTCCTCTCCGCCTTCCTGGAGGATGAGCCGGAGGGCCCGGCGCTCGAGCTCCTCGTCGTCGGCGAGCAGGATCCTAAGCACGGGCGGCCTCGATCCGCTCGCCCTGGGCGGGCATGGAGATCCGGACGACCGTGCCCCGGCCCGGCGAGCTGGAGAGGGCCACGCGGGCCTGGTCGCCGTAGCGGAGGGCGAGGCGGAGGCGGATGCTCGCGATGCCCAGGCCCGAGCCCTCGGTCCAGGGCCCCGGCTCGGCCTCGCCCGGGCCGCCGGCCTCCCGCAGCCGGCCCAGGGTCTCGCGGCTCATGCCGGCCCCGTTGTCGGCGACGAGGATCCGGGCGCGGCCGGCGCGGATGGCGGCGCGCACGCGGACCGCCCCGCCGGCCTCGAGGGGGCCGAGCCCGTGGCGGATGGCGTTCTCCACGAGGGGCTGGAGGGTGAAGCGGGGGATCTGGAGGCCGAGGAGGGCCTCCTCGGCCTCGATCTTCCAGCCCAGGCGGGAGCCGAAGCGGATGGACTGGAACTCGAGGTACTCCCGGAGGATGGCCAGCTCCTCGCTCAGGGACACGAAGCTGCCCGGGGCCCCGATGGAGTAGCGCATGAGCTTGCCCAGGCCCAGGGCCAGGCGCTCCGTGGTCGAGGCCTGCTCGAGGAGGGCGCTGCGGGAGATGGTGTTCAGGGCGTTGAAGAGGAAGTGGGGCCGCATCTGGTCCTGGAGGTTCATGAACTGGGCCTCCCGGAGGGCCCGGCCCATGGACACCAGGGCCAGCTCCTCCTCGTGGAGGCGGCGCTCGAGCTCGGCCTTCTCCCGCAGGCCCGCGATGTGGTCGCGGATGTTCTCGGCCATGGTGTTGAAGCCCCGGGCCAGGGTCTCCACCTCGTCCCCGGTGGCGGCCCGCACGGGCTCCACCTCGAGCTCGCCCGCGGCGATGCGCTCGGAGGCGAGGGCGAGGCGGCGGATGGGCGCGGCGATGGAGGAGGCGAAGAGGCCCGCGAAGGCCAGGGCGAGGGCCCCGACCCCCAGGATGCCCGCGAGGACGGCCTTGCGGTAGAGGGCCGCCCGGGCCGCGGTCTCGCGGTAGCGGGTCTCGCCCGCGGCGAGGGAGACCGAGAGGAGCTTGCTCAGGTAGCCGTCGCTGTAGCCGGCGATCCGCTCGGCCTTGGCGAAGCTCGCGTAGTAGTCGGCCCGGCCGGCCTCGCGCCGGGCGTAGGCCTCGGCGGCCAGGGGGAGGTAGGCGGCTATGCCGCGCCGGGCCGCCCGCACCTCGAAGTAGGACTCGAGGGACTCCGCGGCGTAGGGCTCGAGGGCCTCGGCCATGGCCCCGAGCTCCTCGAGCCCGGCGCGGAGCTCGGCGGGCCGGCCCTCCCCGAGCTCGCGGAGGTACCGCTCCCCCGAGGCCCGGCCCTCGGCCAGGCTGACGCGGAGGCGGTGCATGGCGTGGTAGCGGGCCAGGCGCTCCTCGTACTCGGCCGAGGAGCCGGTCGTGACGGCCTGGGCCAGGAGCTCGAGGGCGACGATGGCCGCTATCATGAGGCCGTAGGAGAGGACGAGCTTGCCGCCGATGCCCAGGCGGAGGGGGCCGCGCATGGCTCTAGACTCGCCTCGCGGCGAGCGCCGCGTCAAGGCCGCCGCCGGGGGGCGGCCCCGGGAGCGGGGCCGGCCGGGCGGGGGCGGGGGCGGCCTCCGGCTCCTTGCGCCCGGGGCCGGCGGCGGCGATACTCCAGCTCCTAAGGAGCTTTCCATGGAAGAGCTGTTCTTTCCCGACGCCGCGCAGCGCGCGGATATCCTCGAGCCGGGCAAGGTCTCCCGGAAGGTCAAGGCCCGGGGCGGCCGGATGATGCTCGTCGAGGTCTCCTTCGCGGCCGGGGCCCGGGGCGCCGAGCACGAGCACCCCCACGAGCAGACGAGCTACTGCCTCGCGGGGGAGTTCGACTTCACCATCGGGGACCAGACCAGGCGCCTCGAGCCCGGCGACTCGGTCTACATCCCCGCCGGCCGCCGCCACGGGACCCTCTGCCTGGCCGAGGGCCGCCTCCTGGACGCCTTCACGCCCCAGCGGGAGGACTTCCTCCGCTAGGGGAGGGCCCCGGCGATCCCTAGGCCATGCTCTCGGCCGAGCCGGCTATGGCGCCTATCGCGTCGGCGTAGATCGCGGCGCAGAGGAGGGCGTCGGCGACGCCCAGCCGCTCGTCGGCCTCGTGGCAGAGGTCGGGGGAGCCGGGGAGGATGGGCCCGAAGGCGGCGACCTTGGGCATGGCCTTGGCGTAGGAGGTGCCCGGGGCGAGGACGAACTCGCCCTTCCTCCCCGAGCGGGCCTCGTAGGCGGCCATGAGGGCCGCCATGAAGGGGCGGTCCTTGGGGATGAAGAGGGCGGGCTGGAGAGGCCCGACGCGATAGGCGAAACCGTAGCGGGCCGCCGCGGCGCCGAAGGCGGCTTCGATTTCCCCGGCCGTCTGGCCGTAGCCGGGGCGGAGGTTGATCTCGAGCTCGAAGCCCGCCTCGGCCGAGCGCAGGAGGTCGGGCGAGGCCGTCGTCGGCCCTATGTATTCGCCTAACGCGTACTCGGGCCGGGTCTGGAGGCCCAGGGAATCGGCGCGGGGGCCGCCGGAGAAGCCCTCGGCCAGGAAGGAGGCCAGGGGGTTCGGGCCGAGGGCGGCGAGGAATGAGGCGAGCCTGAGCAGGGCGTTGTCCCCCTTCTCCGGGATCGAGGAGTGGGCGGCCGTCCCATGCGCGAGGATCTCGACCGAGTCGGGGCCGGCCTCGCTCGCGGCGAGTCGGTAGGCCTCGGCCGGGGGGAGGGCCGCCAGGGCAGCCCTGACCGCCGCGGCCGCTCCCGGGCCGCGCAGGAGGGCGCGGGCCTCCGCGGGCACCGAGTTGACGGCGACGCCCCCCTCGAAGCAGGCCAGCTCCCAGGCTCCGACCCGGCCCGAGCGGCCGCGGTCGAAGCTCAGGCGGACGTCGCAGTAGCCCTTCTCCCGGTTGATGAGGGGGAACTCCCCGTCGGGGGTGAAGCCGTAGTCGGGGAGCCGCTCCCCCGAGGCCTTGAAGGCCTCGATGTCGGCCCACTCGATCTCCTCCCTGCTGCCGACGATGAACTGGATCCGCTTGCGGATAGGGCGCCCGAGCTCGAGGAGGGCCTTGACCGCCCAGAGGCAGAGGACGAGGGGGCCCTTGTCGTCCACCGTCCCGCGGCCCCAGACCGCCCCCTCGGCGAGCTCCCCGCGCGGGGAGCGGGTCCAGGAGGCCGGGTCGCCCTCGGGCACGACGTCGACGTGGGCGAGGATGCCCAGGGTCTCGGGCGCCGCGGCGGCGGCCCCCGCGGCGGCGGAGGAGGCCGCGGGATCGGGGCCGATCTCGGCTATGCCGACCTCGCCCCCCGCGGCGAGGCGGGCCGAGAGGCCGAGCCGCCCGGCCAGGGCCAGGGCGGCCTCGAGGGCGCGGCGCGCGCCCGCGCGGTCCTCGGACTCGGAGTGGATCGAGACCAGGCCGAGGATGTCGGCCAGGATCGCCCCGGCGTTGCGCTCGAAGTAGGCGGCTAGTTCGTCCATCGCGTCCCCTTGCGGCCTGGATTTCACCCTGCTAACCTTACGGCATCACGGAATCATCCCGCAAGTAGGAGGCTCAAAAGATGGCAACCGATCGGAAGAGAGGCTTCGACTGGAACAAGTCGATGCCCCATGCCTTCGCGATCATCATCGTGATCGTCCTGCTCTCCGCCGTCCTGACCTGGATCGTGCCGGCGGGGCAGTTCGACCGGGTCGAGAACGAGGAGCTCGGCCGCGAGCTCGTCGTGCCCGGCTCCTATCACGCCGTCGACCGCTCCCCCGTCGGGCCCTGGGGCTGCGTGAAGTCCCTGTACGACGGCATGGTCGAGTCGGCCGACATCATCTTCTTCATCCTCATCGCCTACGGCTACGTCTTCATGCTCCTCAAGACGGGGGCGATCGACAGCCTCGTGGGGGCGATGCTTCGGAGGCTCGGCAGGAACGAGCGGCTCCTCATCCCGGCCTTCATGCTCCTGTTCGGCGTCGCGGGCTCCACCTTCGGCATGTACGAGGAGACCTACGGCCTCATCCCCGCCTTCATCGCCATCGCCATCACCCTCGGCTACGACGGCCTGGTGGGCGGGGCCATCGTCTTCGTCGGCGTGGCCACGGGCTTCGCCGCGGCCACCCTGAATCCCTTTACCGTGGGCATAGCCCAGGGCATCGCCCAGGTCACGCCGAGCGGCAAGTTCATGGCCTTCCGCGTGGCCGCCTGGGCCGCGTTCATGGCCCTCTCCGTCGGCTATACGATGTGGTACGCCGCCAAGGTCAAGAAGGATCCCGAGGCCAGCTACGTCAAAGGCGTCAACTTCCGGGGCGTCGAGGGCAAGTCCCGCGAGGAGGTGATGGCCCTGAGCTTCACGGGGGCCCACAAGCTCTCCCTCCTCGGCTTCGTCCTCGTCATCGCCGCGGTGGTCGTGGGCGTGACGGGCTTCGGCTTCTACCTCTCCGAGCTCAGCGCCATCTTCATCGTCGCCATCGCCTACACGGGCATCGTCAACCGGATGAAGTTCGGCAGGATCTGCGACCTCTTCATCGAGGGGGCCTCCAACGCGGTCTTCGGAGCCCTCATGGTCGGCCTCGCCCGCGCCATACAGGTCGTCCTGACCGACGCCAATATCATCGACACCATCGTCAACTCCCTCGCGAACGCCATCCAGGGCTTCCACCAGTTCTTCGCTGCCGCCGCCATGCTCGTCGTCCAGAACATCGTGAACTTCTTCATCCCCTCCGGCTCGGGCCAGGCCGTCGTCATGATGCCGATCATGGCGCCCCTCTCCGACCTCCTGGGGCTCTCGCGCGAGGTGGCGATCACGGCCTACCAGTTCGGCGACGGCTTCTCCAACATGTTCTGGCCCACGGCCGTCGCGACCGAGTGCGCCATCATGGGCATCTCGATGGACCGCTGGTACAAGTTCATAACGCCCCTCTTCCTCATGATGTTCGCCCTCCAGGCGGTCTTCATCACGATCGGGGTCTTCATCGGGATCTGAACAGAGGGCGGCCGCGCCGAGGAGGGCGCGGCCGCGGTTCAGGGCGAGCGGGACATCAGCAGGCCCGAGGCCCCGATGGCCACGGGGATCGCGAAGCCGACGGCGGCGTGGGCGACGCCGAGCTGCGTGACCGCTTCGTGGTCGCCCCGGGAGAGGGCGTCCGTGGTCAAGAAGCCGAGGACCATCTCCGAGGCCATGAGGGCGGCGTGGGTGAAGAAGGCCCAGCGATGGATCCTCGCCTTCGTCGAGGGGGGCCTCGCGGGGTCGATCCAGGATATGCCCGTGATCGCGTTCGCGAGGTAGAGGCTCTCGCCGGCGACGATGAGGCCGACGTGGGTCCAGCGCAGGGCCTGGCCGTCGTCCCAGAGGTCCTCGATCTTCGTCGAGCAGGCCGAGCCGATCTCGTCCTCCTCGTCGATGCCGAGCTCATCCCGGTAGTCGTGGCCCGCCGACATGAGGTTGTAGGCCCGGACCGCGCCGACGGCGCCCGCGGCCAGGAAGAGGCCGGTGGAGGCCCAGCCGGAGGCTCGATGGAAGGCGGTCTTGCTCTCGAAGCCGAGGAAGCCGCCCCGGGCCGCCGAGGCGCCGCTCACGGCCGCCGGGGCCTCGGCCGCCGCGCTGGCGCCCGAGGCCGCGTCCGCCGTCCCGGCCCCTCCCTCGAGGGGGGCCCCGGAGGCGATCCAGGCCCGGAAGGCCGCCGTCTCGGCCGCCGAGGGGCGCTCGCCCTGGGGCGGCATCCGGCCCGCCTCGATGGCGGCCAGGGCCTGGCTGGGGCCGGGGGCGCCCGGGACGACCATGCGGGCGGCGATGGCCTCGGCCGGCGAGGCGGCCCAGCCGTGGCAGGAGGCGCAGTAGGCGCCGAGGAGCCGGGCCCCGTCGAGCTCGAGCTTTTGCGGGGCGGCGGCTCCCTGGGCGTACAGGGAAGGAGCCGCCAGGGCCGCGGCGAGGACGAGGGCCCCGAGGGCGAGGGCCGGGCGCTTCGATGCATCCTTCATCCCTCAAGCATCGACGCTCGCGAGCGCGGGCGCAAGGCCTTCCCGAGCTCCCTCCCTCCCCTTTCCCTCGGGCGCGGCGATCTGCTACTCTGGACGGACACCATGCCCGGCCCCGGCCGGCCCCCGGCCCCGCGCCCGGGGCCCCGGGGCCGGCCGCCACGAGCCACGGGGGTATTCCGCGATGAAAGCGATCGAGCTGCCGAAAGCCTACGATCCCAAGAGCTTCGAGGACCGCATCTACGCGGCCTGGAAGGATGCCGGCCTGTTCAAGCCGGCCGGCGATCCCAAGCGCAAGCCCTTCGTCATCGTCATCCCGCCCCCGAACGTCACCGGGGTCCTGCACATGGGCCACGGGCTCAACAACTCCCTCCAGGACATCCTCATCCGCTACCACCGCATGCTCGGCGAGCCCACGCTCTGGGTGCCCGGCTGCGACCACGCGGGCATCGCCACCCAGCACGTGGTGGAGAAGAGGCTCCGCGCCAAGGGCATCGACCGCCGCGACCTCGGGCGCGAGAAGTTCGTCGAGGAGACCTGGAAGGTCAAGGCCGAGCACCACGCCGTCATCACCAAGCAGCTGGAGAAGATCGGCTCCTCCTGCGACTGGGGCCGCGAGCGCTTCACCCTCGACGAGGGCCTTTCCAAGGCCGTGCGCGAGGTCTTCGTCACCCTGCACGAGCGGGGCCTGGTGTACAAGGGCAAGTACCTCGTCAATTGGTGCCCCTCCTGCGGCACCGCCCTCTCCGACGACGAGGTCGAGCACCAGGACGAGCAGGGCGCCATGTACCATATCCGCTATCCCTACGCCGAGGGCGAGGGGAGCGTCGAGATCGCGACGACGCGGCCCGAGACCCTCCTGGGCGACTCGGCCGTCGCGGCCCACCCGGAGGACGAGCGCTACAAATCCCTCGTCGGCAGGCAGCTGGTCCTGCCCCTGGCGGGCCGGACCATCCCCCTCATCGCGGACGCCTACGTCGACCGCGAGTTCGGGACGGGCCTGGTCAAGATCACCCCCGCCCACGACCCCAACGACTTCGAGGTGGGCAAGCGCCACGACCTTCCGCAGATCAACATCCTCAACCCCGACGGAACCTTGAACGATTCCGTGCCCGAGAGGTATCGCGGCCTCAAGGCCAAGGACGCGCGCAAGCTCGTGGTCGAGGACCTGAAGGCCCAGGGCCTCTTCGTGGCCGAGAAGCCGGTGACCCACTCGGTGGGCCACTGCTACCGCTGCCACTCGGTGGTGGAGCCCTACCTCTCCGAGCAGTGGTTCGTCAAGATGAAGCCCCTGGCCGAGAAGGCGCTCGCGGCCTGGCGGGACGGGGAGGTCCGCTTCTTCCCCCAGCGCTGGGAGAACACCTACGAGCACTGGCTGACCAACATCCGCGACTGGTGCATCAGCCGCCAGCTCTGGTGGGGTCACCGCATCCCGGCCTGGCACTGCGAGCACTGCGGCAAGACGGTGGTGGCCCGCGAGGACCCCCTCGAGTGCCCCTACTGCAAGTCCACGGAGCTCCGGCAGGACGAGGACGTCCTGGACACCTGGTTCTCGAGCTGGCTCTGGCCCTTCAGCACCCTGGGCTGGCCCAAGGACACGGCCGACCTGCGCAAGTTCTACCCGACGAGCGCCCTCGTCACGGGCTACGACATCATCTTCTTCTGGGTCGCCCGCATGATCATGGCCGGCATGGAGTTCATGGGCCGCTCCCCCTTCAAGGACGTCTGCATCACGACCCTGGTGCGCGACAAGCAGGGCCGCAAGATGTCCAAGTCCCTGGGCAACGGCATCGATCCCCTCGAGATCGTGGACGAGTACGGTGCCGACGCCCTCAAGTTCACCCTTGCCTTCATGTTCACCCCCGGCCAGGACATCCTCATGAACTCGGAGGACTTCAAGCTCGGCTCCAAGTTCTCCAACAAGGTCTGGAACGCGAGCCGCTACATCCTCATGAACCTCGAGGGCCGCGAGCTCCTGCCCGGGAAGCCCGGCGAGAGCGGCGGCCCCGCGTTGCGCGACGTCGACCGCTGGATCTACGGCCGCCTCGGCGCCGCGGCCGCGGCGATCAAGGAGGCCTTCGCCTCCTACCGCTTCAACGACGCGGCCGGCGCCGCCTACGAGTACTTCTGGAACGACTTCTGCGACTGGTACATCGAGGCCACCAAGCTCTCGATCAAGGGCGGCGACGAGGCGGAGCGGAACCGCGCCACCACGGTCCTCCTCGCCGTGCTCGAGGAGTCCCTCCGCCTCCTCCACCCCCTCCTGCCCTTCGTGACCGAGGAGATCTACCAGAAGCTGCCCGCCGCCCCCGGCGCCGAGCGGGGCTGGCTCATCTCGGCGCCCTACCCCGAGCCGCGCAAGGAGCGCGAGGACCCGGCCCTGGCCGCCCGCTTCGCCTCCCTCCAGGAGCTCGTGCGCCTGGCGCGCACCCTGCGCTCCGAGTTCCAGATCCCCCCCGAGGCCAAGATGCGCCTCGCCCTCCGCTTCGAGCCCGGCTTCGAGGGCGCCGCCTTCCTCCGCGAGAGCGCCGCTCTCGTGGGCCTTTTCGTGAACGGCCCCGCCCCGGCCGAGGTCTCCGCCCGCCCGGCGGGGACGGTCGCCCTCGTGGGCGCGGGCTTCGAGGCCTACGCCTTCGTCAAGGAGTCGGTGGACGCCGCCAAGCTCGTCGAGAAGCTCCGCAAGGAGATCGAGCGGGACCGCTCCTACGCCGAGCGGACCCGGGACAAGCTGGCCAATCCCGGCTTCCTCGCCTCGGCCCCGGCCGAGGTGGCTGCCCGCGAGCGCGAGAAGCTCGAGGAGGCCGAGCGCCGCTCGGGCAAGTACGCGCAGTACGTGGAGGAGCTGGCGTGACGAGGCGGGGCTGCATCGAGGCCTGGAGCATGGACGTCGACGACATGCTCCGCCTCAAGGGGATGCACCTCGCCCCCTACATGCAGCTCTCCACGGCCCTCATCGGCAAGCGCCGCCGCTCGGGCGGGAACATGTTCCGCCACCAGCTCGACACGATGGCCATCCTCATCGACTACGGCTACATCGACTCCATCCTCCTCAAGGCCTCGGTCATCCACGACCTGGTCGAGGACGTGCCGGGCTTCGACCGGGACCTCATCCTCGAGATCGACGAGGAGGCGGCCGACGTCTACAAGCTCGTCCTCGAGGTGACGCGCCGCCCCATCGAGACCAAGGCCGAGTTCCTCGGCCGGATCCGCGAGTTCGGCTCGGACCGCGCCCGCGTGCTCAAGTCCGCCGACCGCATCTCCAACATGATCAGCCTCGGCTACGTGACCGACGTCGGCTTCGTCCGGCGCTACACGGACGAGACCGAGAGCCTCGTCTACCCCATCGCGGAGCTCGCCGACGAGCGCATGCTCGCGGAGCTCCGCGAGCTCGTGACGACCCGAAGGGAATACCTCGCCCTGCGATTCGAGATTTAAGCGGCCGCCCCCGAGGCGGCGCAAGGAGACCGACATGCCCAAGGAATGGACCAAGGCAAGCCTCGCCAAGACGATCGACCACACCCTGCTCAAAGCCACGGCCACGGCCGACCAGGTCCGCGAGCTCTGCGCCGAGGCGCGCAAGTTCGGCTTCGCCTCGGTCTGCGTGAATCCCGTCTGGGTGCCCCTCTGCGCCAAGGAGCTCGCGGGCTCCCCCGTCCTGGTCTGCACCGTGGTCGGCTTCCCCCTCGGCGCGAGCGTGACGTCGATCAAGGAGTCGGAGGCCAAGCTCGCCATCGCCCAGGGCGCGGGCGAGGTGGACATGGTCATCAACCTCGGCGCGGCCAAGTCCGGGGACTGGAAGGCGGTCGAGGAGGACATCCGCGCCGTGGTCCGCGCCGCCAACGGCACCCTCGTGAAGGTCATCATCGAGACCTGCTACCTCTCCGACGCCGAGAAGGTGAAGGCCTGCGAGGCGGCCGCCAAGGCCGGCGCCCGCTTCGTGAAGACCTCGACGGGCTTCGGCACCGGCGGCGCCACGGCCGAGGACGTCAAGCTCATGAAGAAGACGGTCGGGGGCTTCGGCCTCCTGGTGAAGGCCTCCGGCGGCGTCCGCAGCTACCACGACGCCATCCTCATGCTGGACGCCGGCGCCGACCGGATCGGGGCCAGCTCGGGCGTCGCCATCGTCAGCGAGCTGCCGGAGTAGGGCGAGCATCCGGTCGGCGCCGCTACGGAGGACCGACGAAGCGCGTAACCGATAAAGGCGCTTCGTCGCCGCCAAGCCTCCGGCTTGGCGCCCGGATCGGCGCCAGTTCCGGCGTCGCCATCGTCAGCGAGCTGCCGGAGTAGGGTTGGTTGACGGAGGCGCCGAGCCGAAGGCTCGGCGCCTCCTCTTGCCGAAGAGCGTTTTGAGCGCTAGAATCCGATTTCAGCCTTCGGATCGAAGGCTAAAGGAAGGAGAAAGTAATGAAGAAGTACGTTCTTCTCGCGCTGCTCGTCCCGGCGGTCCTCTTCGTCGGCTGCCAGAAGAAGGCCGGCGGGGCCAAGGGCTTCAAGGTCGGCATGGTCACCGACGCCGGCACCATCGACGATAAGTCCTTCAACCAGGGCACCTGGGAGGGCGTGGTCAAGGCCGGGGCCGACTTCAAGCTCGAGACCAAGTACCTCAAGCCCACCGGCACCACCGAGGCCGACTACGTGAAGGAGATCGGCAACCTCTACGACGCCGGCTTCAAGTTCATCGTCACCCCCGGCTACAAGTTCGAGAGCTCCATCTTCATCACCCAGGACAAGTACCAGGACGCCAAGTTCGTCCTCATCGACGGCTCGCCGAACAACGGCAAGTACGACGCCACCCGCCAGGAGAAGGTCGGCCCGAACACGGTCGCCATCTTCTTCGCCGAGCACGAGTCGGCCTTCGTCGCCGCCGTCGCCGCCTCCCTGGCCATCAAGGAAGGCGAGATCGGCTTCATCGGCGGCATGGAGATCCCGGCCGTCCAGAAGTTCAACTGGGGCTTCCAGCAGGGCGTGAAGTACGCCAACGCCAACCTCGGCACCAAGATCGTCCAGAAGGCCGAGAACGTGGTCTACCAGGGCTCCTTCTCCGACGTCGCGGCCGGCCAGCAGCTCGCCGCCGCCATGTTCGACAAGGGCGTCAAGGCCGTCTTCTGCGCCGCGGGCGGCGTGGGCGTCGGCGCCATCAACGAGGCCAAGACCCGCGCCGTGGCCGGCAAGCAGGCCTGGATCATCGGCGTCGACGTCGACCAGTTCGCGGACGGCGTCTACGACGCGGCCGCCGGCAAGTCCGTCATCCTCACCAGCGCGATGAAGGGCATCGGCGTCGCCAGCTACGACATGGTCAAGGCCGAGCGCGAGGGCAAGTTCCCCGGCGGCCAGACCCTGATCTTCGACGCGAAGAACGACGGCGTCGGCATCCCCGCGAAGAACCCCAACCTCTCCGACGACGTGCAGAAGAAGGTCGCGGCGGTCGTGGCCGACCTCAAGGCCGGGAAGATCACCGTCGCCGCCGAGAAGGGCGACCTCATCAAGTAAGCTCCCCCGAAAGCCCTTCGGGAAGCCGCCCTCCCCCGCGGGAGGGCGGCTTTTTCTACTTTCGCTCCGCGGCCGCGCCGTATATAATGCGGGTGACCAGGCCCGGGCCCACGGAGGCGAGATGGACGACTACATCGTCGAGATGCTCAATATCACCAAGCGCTTCCCCGGGATCCTCGCCAACGACGACATCTCGATCCAGCTCAGGAAGGGCGAGATCCTCGCCCTCCTCGGCGAGAACGGCGCGGGCAAGTCCACCCTCATGAGCATCCTCTTCGGCCTGTACAAGGCCGACTCGGGCAGCATCCGGCTCAAGGGCCGCGAGGTCCACATCCCCAACCCCAACGTGGCGAACGAGCTCGGCATCGGCATGGTCCACCAGCACTTCAAGCTCGTGCACAACTTCACGGTCACCGAGAACATCGTCCTCGGCCTCGAGCCGCGGAAGGCCGGCATCGTGGTCGACCTGAAGCGCGCGGCCGAGCGCATCGCCCGGCTCTCGGAGACCTACGGGCTCAACGTCGACCCCTGGGCCAGGATCGAGGACATCACCGTCGGCATGCAGCAGCGGGTCGAGATCCTCAAGATGCTCTACCGCGACGCCGAGGTCCTCATCTTCGACGAGCCGACGGCGGTGCTCACGCCCCAGGAGATCGTCGACCTCATGGCGATCATGCGCAACCTCCTGGGCGAGGGCAAGTCGATCATCCTCATCACGCACAAGCTCAAGGAGATCAAGGCCATCGCCGACCGCTGCACCGTCATCCGCCGGGGCAAGGTGATCGGCACGGTCCAGGTCTCCGAGACCGACGAGGCGCGGATGGCCGAGATGATGGTCGGCCGCGCGGTGAGCTTCTCCGTCGAGAAGGCGCCCCGGGAGCCGGGCGGGGTCGTCCTCGACATCGAGGGCCTGAACGTGCTCTCCGCGCGCAAGACCCACGCGGTGGCCGACCTCTCCCTCCAGGTCCGCTACGGCGAGATCCTCGGGCTCGCGGGGGTCGACGGCAACGGCCAGACCGAGCTCGTCGAGGCCCTGACCGGCCTGCGCAAGGCCCAGTCCGGTTCCATCAGGCTCAAGGGCGCCGACATCACCAACGCCCCGGTGCGCGCGCGCATCCGCTCCGGCATCGCCCACATCCCCGAGGACCGGCAGCGCCGGGGCCTCGTGCTCGACTACTCGATGGAGGACAACCTGGTCCTCGAGATATACGGCCTCCCGCCCTACTCGCGGCGCGGCTTCCTCGACCGCAAGGCGATCCGGGCCCACGCGGACAAGCTCATGGGGGATTTCGACGTGCGGGCGGGCGAGGGGAGCCTGGCCGCCGCCCGCTCCCTCTCCGGGGGCAACCAGCAGAAGGCCATCGTCGGCCGCGAGATCGACCACGACCCCGACCTCCTCGTCGCGGTCCAGCCGACCCGCGGCCTCGACGTCGGCTCCATCGAGTACATCCACAAGCGCCTCGTGGAGCAGCGGGACCGGGGCAAGGCCGTCCTCCTGGTGTCCCTCGAGCTGGACGAGATCATGGACCTCTCCGACCGCATCGCGGTCATCAGCCACGGCTCGATCGCGGGCGTGCTCGACCCGAAGTCGGTCACCGAGTCCGAGATCGGCCTCATGATGGCCGGCTCCAGGAAGGGGGAGGCCCAGTGAAAGGCTTCAAGGATCTCTTCACCGCCCTCGCGGCCGTCTTCCTCGGCCTCGCCGCGGGCGCGATCCTCATGCTCGCGATCGGCTCGAACCCCCTCGAGGGCTTCGCCTACCTCTTCCGGGGCGGCCTCATGAACGTCGAGCGGATCGGCAACACCCTCGCCACCGCAACGACCCTGACCCTCACGGGCCTGGCCATGGCCTTCGCCTTCCGCACGGGCCTGTTCTCCATCGGCGCCTCGGGGCAGATGCTCGTCGGCGGCCTCGCGGCGACGGCCCTCGGCCTCGGCCTCCACCTGCCCAAGGCCGCGATGCTCCCCCTCATGCTGCTGGCAGCCACGGCCGCGGGCGCGGCCTGGGGCTTCGTCCCCGGCTACCTGAAGGCCCGCTTCAACGTGCACGAGGTCGTCTCCACGATCATGCTCAACTGGATCGCCTACTGGACCGTCTACTACGCGGTGCCCGCCTACTTCAAGGCCGAGTACCTGGAGACCGAGTCCGCGCGCATCCCCGAGTACGCCTCCCTCAAGGTGGCCTGGCTCACGCGCCTGTCGCAGGGCTCCTTCCTCAACCTCGGCATCTTCGTGGCCCTGGCCTGCGCCGTCCTCGTCGCGATCGTCCTCAACCGGACGACCCTCGGCTTCGAGCTCAAGGCGGTGGGCTTCAACCGCCACGCCGCCGAGTTCGCCGGCATCGACGTGCCGCGCAAGATGGCCCTCTCCCTCGGGATCTCGGGGGCCCTGGCCGGGCTCGCCGGCGCGACCTTCTACGTGGGCTACGCGGTGAACATGCAGATCGGCGTCCTCCCCTCCCAGGGCATGGACGGCGTGGCGGTGGCCCTCCTCGGCGCCAACAGCCCCCTCGGGGTCGTCCTCTCCGCCCTCTTCTTCGGGATACTCCACTCGGGCAAGGGCTTCATGAACGCCATGACCAAGATACCTCCCGAGATCGGCGACACGATCATCGCCGTCATCATCTACTTCGCGGCGACGAGCGTCCTGTTCACGCGGGTCTGGGACGCCATAACCGCCCGGAAGCGCAGGAAGGCCTAGCATGTGGGACATGGTTGCGCGCATCTTCCCCTACGCGGTCGCCTACTCGATGCCGCTCCTCGCGGCCTCGCTCGGGGGCCTCTTCAGCGAGCGCTCCGGCGTCGTCAACATCGGCCTCGAGGGCCTCATGGTCGTCGGCAACTTCGTCTGCGCCGTGACCATATCGAAGCTGCAGCCGAGCCTCGGGCAGGGGGCCATCTGGATCGGACTGGCCGCCGCGGCCCTCTCGGGCCTCGCCTTCTCCCTCCTCCACGCGGTCGCGAGCATCAACCTCTCGGCCAACCAAGTCATCTCGGGCACGGCGATCAACATGGTGTCCACGGCCCTCACCGTCTTCCTCGCCCGCACCATCACGGGTTCGGGCAACGTGCACATCACCCTGGGCTTCGTGCCCTTCGACGTCCCGGTCCTGAGCGGGATCCCGATCCTCGGCCCCCTCCTGTTCACCAAGACCTACGTCACGACCTGGCTCCTCCTGGCCATACTCCTCCTATCCTGGTTCGTCCTGTACAAGACCCCCTTCGGCCTGCGGCTGCGCGCCTGCGGCGAGCACCCGCAGACGGCCGACGCCGCCGGCGTGAACGTCTACCGCATCCGCTACGCGGGCGTCCTCATCTCGGGGGCCCTCGCGGGCCTGGCCGGGGGCACGATCCTCGTGACCTTCTCCGGCGAGTTCAACGGCACCGTGGCGGGCCTGGGCTTCCTCGCCCTCGCCGCCCTCATCTTCGGCAAGTGGAAGCCCCTGGGCATCCTCGGCGCCACCTTCTTCTTCGGCTTCGCGGCCACCCTGGCCAACGTCTCCCAGGTCGTGCCCCTCCTCGCGCGCATCCCGGGCATCGTCCTCAAGGCCTTCCCCTACGTGGTGACCCTCCTGGCCCTCGTGGCCTTCTCCAAGACCACCCAGGGACCGCGGGCGGCCGGCGAGATCTACGACGCCGGGAAGAGATAGGCCCCGATGCGCCGCCCCGCCGCCCTCGCGATCCTCCTCCTCGCGCTGGCGGCGGCGGGCTGCCGCAGGGCCGAGGCTCCCCCCGCCCCCGCCCCGAGGAGCCGGCCGATCGGCCTGGCCTTCGCGGAAGGGACGGGGGCGGCCGAGCGCCTCCGCTCCCTCGCCGCCTCCCTCGAGGGCTGCGTGGCGGGGGATCCCGAGGGCAACTTCGGCGCGCGGGTCGAGCTGCGCGGCCTGGCCTCCCGCCTCGGGGGCCAGGACCGGGAGCAGCTCCTGCGGGTCCTCGCCGAGGGCGGTTGCGGCCTCGTCGTGGCCTGCGGCCCGGACTACGCCCCGGCCGCGCGGCTCGCGGCCTCCGCCTTCCCCTCGGTCTCCTTCGCCCTCGTCGGCGCCTCCGAGCAGGAGCTCTTCCCGGCGGGGGTCCCGGCCCGTCCCAACCTCTCGGGCATAAGCTTCGCCGATGAGGAGGCCTCCTTCCTCGCCGGGGTCCTCGCCGGCCTCGTCGCGGGCGAGCGGCCGGGGGCCAAGGTGGGCTTCCTGGGCGGCATGGACTGCCCCGCGGTCCGCGCCTGCGACTCAGGCTTCTGCGCCGGGGCGGCCTACGCGAACCCCGCCCTGAGGCGGCCCGGCATGATCCTGCGGCAGTACTGCGGCAAGGGCGCGGAGGCCTTCTCCGATCCCGAGGCGGCCGCGGCCATAGCCTCGGTCCAGTTCCGCTCGGGGGCCGAGGCCGTCTACCACGCGGCCGGGGCCTCGGGCCGGGGCCTGTACGAGGCGGCCCGCCGGGCGGGCAGGCTCGCCCTGGGCTCGGACGCCGGGCCCGGCTCCCCCCCGGCGACGCCCGCCGACCCGGTCATCGGCCGCGCGAGCAGGGACGAGGGGAGGGCCCTCCTCCTCCTCGCCCGGGAGTACCTCGGCTCCGGGGCTCCGGCCGGCGGCCACCGGCGCCTCGGCCTGGCCTCTGGCCTCGTCGCCTTCGAGGCGGGCTCCTACGCCGACGCGCGTATCGCGCCCCGCCTCCCCGCGGTCGACGAGGCGCGGAGCCGCCTCGCCTCGGGCTCCATCGCCGTGCCCCGGGAGGAGCTCGCCCTCGCCGAGTACCTGCGCTCCCTCAGGTAATGGCGGGCCGGTCGGGGGCGTCCTCGCCGGCTTGCCCCTCGGCCCCGGATGATGGTATTTTCCATCTTGTTCGGGGAGTAGCCAGCCGCCCGTGAAGGGGCGGCGGGGCCGGTCGTCAGCACGGGGTCCTTCGATCCCCGGCCGTCCCTCACCTTCCGCGGCGGCCGGCCGCGGGGGCAGCGGCGAGACCGTACGGAGCGATCCCGTACGAGCTCGTTCCAGCCGCGCGCCCAGGAGGCCCTCCCCGTGAAGTCCCTCGTCCTAGCCCTATCCCTCGTCATGTACCTCCTCGTCATAGCCCTGCCCCACAAGAAGGCCTGGATCTCCCTCGGCGCCGCCGGCCTCATCCTGGCCGCGAGCTACGCCGCCGAGGCGGCCGGGGCCGGGGGAGGCTTCCTCGGCCTGGGCGAGGCGCTCGGCGAGCTGGTCAACTGGAACATCCTCATGATCTACGTGGGGAGCCTGGTCATCGCCGACCTCTTCATCTACTCGATGGTGCCGGCCTACCTCGCCGACCTGGCCGTGCGGAGCGCTCCGACCATCGGCCTCGCCATCGTCGCCATACTCGTCATGACCGGCCTCATCTCGGCCTTCGTCGAGAACGTCGCGACGGTCCTCCTGATGGCGCCCATCGCGATCGAGCTGACCCGCCGCCTCAAGATCGACCCTTCGCCCTTCATGATCGGCCTGGCCGTCATGGCCAACCTCCAGGGCACCGCGACCTTGGTCGGCGATCCCCCCTCGATGATCTTCGCGAGCTACGCCGGCTACTCCTTCAACGACTTCTTCTTCATCGGGGGACGGCCCTCCATCTTCTTCGCGGTGCAGGTCGGGATGCTCGCCGGCGCCCTCTACCTCTACGCCTTCTTCCGCAGGCACCGCAGGATCGAGATCGACCTCGGCGAGTCCAGGATCGTGTCCCTGGTCCCGACGGCCCTCCTCCTCGCCATGATCGCCGGCCTGGCCGCCATCTCCTTCCTCTCGGGCGCCGGCCTGCACGCGAGCTCGGGGCTCCTCTGCCTCGTCCTCGCCCTGGCCGGGCTGGCCTGGTACCGCTTCGCCCGGAAGGAGAGCTGGAAGGAGGTCGGGGCCCTGGTCAGGCGCCTGGACTGGGAGACTATCCTCTTCCTGATCGGCGTCTTCATCGTCGTCGGCGCCATCTCGCGGATCGGCCTCATCGAGGACCTCGCCGCCCTCGCCTCAGTCCTCATCGGCGGCGACGCGGTCCTCGGCTTCCTCGTCATCGTCGCCGGGTCGGTCCTGATCTCGGGCTTCGTCGACAACGTGCCCTACATCATCGCCATGCTCCCCGTCGCCGGTTCGATCGCGAGGGAGCTCGGGCTCGCGCCCGAGCTCTACCTCTTCGGCCTCCTCGTCGGCTCCTGCCTCGGCGGCAACCTGACGCCCTTCGGCGCCTCGGCCAACGTCGTCGTCGTGGGCCTGCTTAGGAAGGAGGGCCGGCGGGTCGGCTTCCTGCAGTGGCTGCGGGTCGCCGGGCCCTTCACGCTCCTCACGACCGCGGCCTCGGCCCTCTTCGTCTTCCTGGTCTGGGGCTGAGCCCGGGCCGCCCCCGGCGGAGGCGCCAGGCGAGAGCGCCTAACGTCAGGCCGGGGAGACGGCGATCTCGGCCGGCGCGGCCGAGCGCCGCGCGCCCTCGGCGCGGACGACGGCCCTGCCGGTTTCGCCTATCGTGCGCAGCCAGAAGGCCGAGCAGCCGCCGATAAGCGGGACGCGCGTGGGGCCGAGGATCCGCGCCGGCCCCTCGACCGAGAGCTCGACGCACTCGGCGGCGAAGGGGTGGAGGTTCCCGTACTGGTCGAGGGCGCGCAGGACCAGCCGGGTCGCGTCCCAGCCCCCGCCCGAGGGGAGGGCGAGGGCCGCGGAGTCGGCGCGGAGCTCGAGGGACTCGTAGCGGGCGTCGGCGCCGTAGGTCCGGCGGGCGACCTCCTTGCCCCCCACGAGGCCGACGAGCTCGAAGCGCTCGTCGGCCTGGCCCCAGGCCACCGTGTACTTGGCGATGAGCTCCTCGGCGTCGGCGCGGCCGAGGCCGTAGCGCTTCAAGAGCAGGCCGAAGCGCGCCAGGTCGAGGGGTCCGAGGCTCTCGAGCCCCTGGGAGAAGGCGACGCCGACGAGGCGGCGCAGGAGGGCCCGGTCCCGGCGCGAGAAGCGGCTGCCCTCGAGCCGCTCGCCTATGAGGTCGCGGATGGCGACGGGCGGGTGCGGCAGGCCGGGGAAGCGCTCGCGGTCGGGGAGGAAGGCGCCTACGCGCTCCCCCGAGCGGTAGAGGACGACCTCCTCGCAGTTCGTGTAGACCTCGATGGGCAGAAGCCGAGCCGCGCTCCGCTCGCCCTTGGCGAAGAGCGAGGCCGCCTCGAGGACGGGGCCGACCAGGGCCGGCTCGGCCTGGCTCGCGTAGAGGGCGGCCGCGTACTTCGGGACGCGGAACATGTCGGAGACTCCGTGGTAGCAGATCCGGTCCCCCGAGCCGAAGTCCTTGTGCGTGTTGTAGTCGAAGGCGCACCAGCCTATGGCTCCCGAGATCCCCGGCGTCCGGAAGGCCGCGTCGAGGACCCGGGCGTGGCGCAGCGCGTGCTCCGCGAGGCGCTCCTCGTTGTCGAAGCGCTTGGTCGGGTACATGTGGCCGTCGTGCTCGGTGACGAGGTAGGGCACGGAGCGGCGCAGGCCCGTGACCCTCCGGGGCCTCTTCAGCGCGGCGCCCCCGCCCGCGTGGACGAAGTCGTTGTAGGTGTACACGTCCTCGAGGAGCTCCGAGCGCTCGATGCAGCGGACCCCGCCGGTCTGGCGGGTCGGGTCGAGGCGATGGGCGATCTCGTTCGTGCGCTCGTAGAACTCGCGGTCGTCCTTCGACTCGTTGATCCGCACCCCCCAGAGGATGACCGAGGGCCGGTTCCTATCCCGGCGGATCATCTCCTCGACCGCGGCGCAGGAGAGCTCCTTCCAGGCCTCGTCGCCGATGTGCTGCCAGCCGGGGATCTCCTCGAAGACCAGGAGGCCGAGCTCGTCGCAGGCGTCGAGGAAGTGGCGCGACTGGGGATAGTGGCTCGTGCGTACCAGGTTCAGGCCGAGCTCCCGCTTGAGGATCTCGGCGTCGCGGCGCTGGGCCCGAGCGGGCATCGCGTAGCCGGAGTAGGGGTAGGCCTGGTGCCGGTTGAGGCCGACGAGCTTCAGGCGCCGGCCGTTGAGGAAGAAGCCCTCGGGCCGGAACTCCGCCTCCCGGAAGCCGACCCGCGCCGGCCTGCGGTCCAGGAGCTCGAGGCCTCGCCATAGGCTCGCCTCGAGGAGGTACAAGGCCGGGTCGGCGAGCTCCCAGGTCCTGAGCCCCCCGATGCCCTCCATCCAGATCTCGGCGCGGCCCGCGGCATCGGCCCTGGCCCTGCCCGAGGAGGCGAGGAGGGCGCCCGGCCCGGCGGGCGCCGAGGCGACGCCTTCCCCGGCGGGGAGGGCGCGGAGCTCGCAGGAGAGCTCGAGGCCCTCGGCCGGGCCGCCCCCGAGGTCGAGCTCGAGCTGGACGCGGAGGTCCTTGGCCTCCTCGAGGCAGCGCTCGGGCCGGGCGAAGAGCTCGCGGATGCAGGCCCGGTCCTGGAAGCGGAGCCAGGCCTCGCGGTAGATCCCCCCGTAGCAGAGGTAGTCTACGACGTGGCCGAAGGGAGGGACGTCGGGCCGCTCGGTGGAGTCGACCATGACCACGAGGCGGTTGGGGCCGGGCCGGAGGCGGCCCGTGAGCTCGACCGTGAAGGGGGTGTAGCCGCCGCGGTGGCCGCCGACGGCCTCGCCGTTGAGCCAGAGCTCGCAGGCGCACATCACGCCCTCGAAGTCGAGGAAGGAGCGCCGGGAGGCCTCCTCGGCGCTCGCCTCGATGTCCCGGGCGTAGGTCGAGACGAACTGGTACTCCGCCTCGTCGAAGCCGTTGAAGGGCAGCTCGCGGTTGGCGTGGGGGAGCTCGATCCGCTCCCAGCCGTCCAGCGGGGCTCCGGCCCCGACGAAAGGCCCCTCGAATGAGGGCTTGTAGTACCAACCCGAGTTGAGGCTCCTGACGTCGATCATCGCTTCCTCCGTCGCGGCCGGGGCGCCCCGGCCTCCCGGCGCAGGGTAGCGCATGGGCGGCCCTCTCGGCTAGTGCGGGAGGGGCAGGGTTACGGGGGAGGAGAGGAGGGCCTCGAACTCCGGGGCGGGGAGGGCCTCGCTGTAGTAGAAGCCCTGCATGCGCTCGACGCCCATGCGCTTGAGCAGCTCGGCCTGCTCCCGCGTCGCCACGCCCTCGACGAGGACCTCCTTGTCCTTGCCTCCGATCATGCCGATCATGCCCGCGAGGAAGGCGAGCTCCTGGTCGTCCTCGACGATGGCGTCCACGAAGCACTTGTCGATCTTGATGACCGCGGCGGGCAGGCGCTTGAGGTAGGCGAGGGAGGAGTAGCCGGAGCCGAAGTCGTCGACGAAGACCTCGACGCCGATGGCCGCGAGGCGCTCGATCTTCTCGATCGCGTCCTCGATGTCGACCATGCTCTGGGTCTCGGTGATCTCGAGCTTCAGGAGGCTCGGCCGCACCCCCTCGGCCTTGAGCACGCCGTCGACGTACTCCACGAGCCCCTCTCCCCCGAACTCCTTGGCGGAGAGGTTGACCGAGACGTAGCGCTCGCCGAGGAGGGGGGCCCAGCGCCGCAGGTGCTTGCAGACCCGGAAGAGGACCCATCGGCCGATCATGATCGTGTCGCCCGACTCCTCCGCGAGGGGGATGAAGTCCTTGGGCGACACGGGCCCGAGCTCGGGGTGGCGCCAGCGGATCAGGGCCTCGGCGCCGACGATCGCCCCCCCCTCGTCGACCACCGGCTGGAAATAGGTCTCGAACTGCTCGTCGACGAGGGCGTGCCGGATGTCGGAGCGGAGCCGGGCCTTGCGCAGGGCCGCCCGGTGCAGCTCCTTGTTGAAGATGACGCAGCTCTCCCCCGACTGCCGTGCCTCGTCCATGGCGGACATGGCGTGGCGCACCAGGTCCTCCTTCGCGTCGCCGTCGTCGGGGAAGACCGCGGCGCCTATGTTGCAGCCGATGTTGATGACGGCTCCCCGGTGGTTGTAGGGGAAGGTGGCCTTGCCGTGGATGTTCTCGGCGACGATCGCGATGTCGGCGGCGCGCTTCATCGTGGTGAGGATGACCGCGAGCTCCTTGCCTTCGAAGCGGAAGACGTAGTCGGTGGCGCGGAGGGCGTCCTTGATCTTGATGCCGGTGGACTCGAGGAGGAGGTCGCCGATCTCGTAGCCGTAGCGGGCGTTGATCTGCGAGAAGTTGCGCAGGTTGACGAAGAGCACGGCCCTGATGCCGCTGTCGCCCCCCGAGGAGGAGGCGCGCTTCGCCTTCTCGAGCTCCATGTCCAGGACGATGTCGAAGGACTTGCGGTTGAACAGGCCCGTGGTCGGGTCCTTGAACTCGAAGTCGATGAGGCGGGCCTCCAGCTCCTTGACCGCCGAGATGTCGTGCGAGTAGATCATCGCGTGGGTGACCTTCCCGCCGGACTCGTAGGGGTAGTAGGCGACGTGGATGTACTTGAAGCCCTCCCCGAACTTGAAGCGGTCTATGTCGTGGGACTCCCTGCCCGCGAAGCACTCGTCCAGGTGGGCCTTGATGCGGCGCTCGAAGCGCTCCCGGCCCCAGATCTCGGCGACGCTCCTGCCGACCACCTTCCGGTCGGCGAGGCCCATCTCGCGGCAGTACGAGGCGTTGGCGAAGCGGTAGACGTAGTCGCGGTCCACGAGGGTGATGAAATCGCGGGAGGCGTCGACCAGCTTCTTATGTATCGCGCTCATGTTCCCTCCGCCCCGAGCCGGGACTGTATGCTACGTACAGTATAAGCCCTATTCGGCGGAAGGGAAGGTGGGAGGTCGAGCGCTCGTTCCCCCGGGCTCGAGCCGGCCGCGCTCATTCCTTCATGAGCACGGCCGCCAGGGCACCCCTGCCCGCGTTGAGCGCTATCACCGAGGAGATCTCCTGGATGAAGAGGGGCTTCTTCCCCAGCGCCGCCTCGAGCCGGGCGGCGAAGTCCCGGGCGGCCTCCGGGTCCCCGGCGTGCACCACCCCGTAGGCGCGCAGCTCGCCGCCGCCGGCGAACTCCGCGGCGAGCCTGACGATCCGCGCGGCGCAGCGCCGCATCGAGAAGGCCGCGCCCCGGAGCGCCGAGCCCCCCGCCTCGTCGAGGGAGACGATGGGCTTGAGGTTCAGGAGCCGCGCGAGGGCCCCTTTGAGCGGGCCGACCCTGCCGCCCTTGACCATGTGGCGGAGGGTGGGGACGGCCACGAGGATCCGCGCCTTGGGGATGGAGGACTCCAGGGCCGCGAGCACCTCGTCGTGGCCCTTCCCCGCGGCGATGAGCTCGGCCGCGCGCAGGACCAGGAGGGCCTGGGCCCCGGAGTTGAGCCGCGAGTCGACGACGCTGATCCGTTTGCCCGGGAAGCGCTCGGCCTCGCGCGAGCTCAGGGAGTAGGTGCCCGAGAGCTTGGCCGAGACGTGGATGGCGATGATCGACTCGTAGTAGGTGGAGAGGAAGGAGTACAGGAGCCTGGCAGCGGCCGGGCTCGGCTGGGAGCTGGTCGGGGAGGGGCCGCCGGATTCCAAGGCGGCGTAGATGTCCTCGTTGCCGATGGTCAGGCCGTCGAGGTAGGCGGCCGAGCCGAGGTTGATCGAGAGGGGCAGGACGTGGATCTGGTGCTCGTCGAGGAGGGCCTTCGGCAGGTCGCAGGCCGAGTCGGTGACGAGGGCTATGGGATGCTTCCTCGCGTGGACGACCTCGTACTCGCGGAGCATGTCGTCCACCTTCTGCTCCTCGACGGCCCCGTAGGCCGAGAGGCGGCGCAGGACGAGGGCGGGATCGTCGCTGTGCACGTGGACGCGGGCCCGGCCCCCCCCGCCGGCCGCGATGCCGCAGTCGCCCAGGCCGGCGAGCTCGGCCCGCAGCTTGCCCAGGTCGATGCCCTCGCCGCGGAGGAGGAGCTCGACGCAGTAGCGGAAGGCCGGGTACTCCCCGCCGTGGATCGAGGGCGGCAGCTCGGCGAGGGAAGCCTCGGCGCCGGCCGCGCCGGAGGGGAGGGCCGAGGCGTCGGAGACGAGGTACTCGGTCGCCCCGCTCAGGAAGCGGACGAAGCCCTCGGCCCCCGCGTCGACGACGCCGGCCTTCTTGAGGGCGGGCAGGAGCTCGGGGGTCCGGTCCAGGGAGCGCTTGGCCCCGCGCAGGGTCCGCTGGAAGATCAGGCCGAAGTCCCGCAGGTGCTGGTGCTCCTCGAGGGAGCGCACCCAGTCGCCGATCACGGTGAGGATGGTCCCCTCGACGGGCGCGAGGACGGCCTCCCGGGCCCGGCGCTCGGCGTGCCGGGCGGCCTCGGCGAAGCCCTCGCTCGAGACGCTCGGCCGCTCGCCCATCGACTCGCCGAGGCCGGCGAGGAACTGGGCGAAGATGATGCCCGAGTTGCCCCGGGCCCCGGAGAGGGCCGCGTCGGCCATGGAGCGCATGGTCTGGCCCGCGGTGGGCCGGGGCGAGCTCCGCTCCACGACCGAACCCATGGTCAGGGCGAGGTTGGTCCCGGTGTCGCCGTCGGCGACGGGGAAGACGTTGATCTTGTTGATCTCCTCGCGCCGGCGGATGATCTCCCTGCCGCCGGAGACGAAGGCGTTGTAGAGGGTCACCGAGTCGAGCTCGACGCGCTGCATGGCGGCTTTCCTCCTCTCGGTCTTTTAATATAGCAACATAATAATATTCATGGGCGCCTGACGCTGACTTTTCGCCGCCCCGCCCGTATCTTTACCGAAGTATAGAACGAATCCGGCCGCCGCGCCGGGAAAGGCGGACTCTAGCCATGCTCTTCCCCTTCGATCCCTATAACATCCTCGCGACCTTGGCGGCCAGCTTCGCCATACAGGGCCTCTTCTTCGCCTTCGCCGCCTCCTTCAAGACCGACAAGGTCACCGACCTCTCCTACAGCCTCTCCTTCGCCCTCCTCGCCCTCCTCCTCGTCTCGGCCAACACGGCCTTCGCCCCGGCCCAGCTCCTCGCCGCCGCCCTCGTCGTCGCCTGGGCGGCTCGGCTCGGCTCCTACCTCCTCAGGAGGATACTGCGGATAGGGAAGGACGCCCGCTTCGACGACAAGCGGGGGAGCTTCGCCAAGTTCCTCGGCTTCTGGATCCTCCAGGCCATAGCAGTATGGGCGATCATGCTCCCGACGACCCTCCTCCTGAGCCTCCCCTCGCCCGAGCCCCTCGGGCCGCTCTCCCTGGCGGGGGCCGCCCTCTGGCTCCTCGGCTTCGCCATCGAGGCGGCCAGCGACGCGCAGAAGTACGCCTTCCGCAACGATCCGGCCAACAAGGGGCGCTGGATCGAGTCCGGGCTCTGGAAGTACTCGCGGCATCCCAACTACTTCGGCGAGGTCCTCGTCTGGTGGGGCCTCTTCTTCCTGGCCCTGCCGAGCCTTCCCGCCGGGGCCCTCTTCGCCGTGGCCGGCCCGATCTTCATCACCCTCCTTCTCCTCTTCGTCTCGGGCGTGCCCCTCCTCGAGAGGAGCGCCGACGAGAAGCACGGCAAGGATCCGGCCTACCAGGCCTACAAGGCCCGCACCAGCCTCTTCATCCCCCTCCCGCCCCGCGCGGGCCGCTGAGCCTGGCCGCGGCGGCCCCGGCTCCGGGGCCTCACGGCCAGGGGCCGGGAGGGCTTGACATTTATGTTGTGTGCAACTAAATTGTAATCAATCTGATGGAGGTTCCCATGTCCGAGAGCATTTTCGAGTTGAGCGCGCGCGGCATCGACGGGAAGGAGCAGGAGCTCCGCCGCTACGCGGGCAAGGTCCTCCTCGTGGTCAACACCGCGAGCAAGTGCGGCTTCACGCCCCAGTATAAGGGCCTCGAGGCCCTCCACAAGAAGTACGGGGAGCGGGGCCTGGTCGTGCTGGGCTTCCCCTGCGACCAGTTCGCCCACCAGGAGCCCGGCGCCGACGCCGAGATCGCGGCCTTCTGCGAGCGCAACTACGGGGTCAGCTTCCCCGTCATGTCCAAGGTCGAGGTAAACGGGCCCGGCGCCCACCCCGTCTTCGCCTTCCTCAAGCGGCGCGCGGGGGGCCTGTTCGGCAGCTCGGTGAAGTGGAACTTCACGAAGTTCCTCGTCTCCCGGGACGGCCGCAAGGTTAGGCGCTTCTCTCCGGCGACCGAGCCGGCGAAGCTCGAGTCCCTGATCGAGGCGGAGCTCGGGAAATGAGCTACCGGGAGCTCCTCCTGTCCAACCAGCTCTGCTTCCTCGTGCACCGCCTCGACCTGGGCATAGCGTCGAAGTACCGGCCCGCCCTCGCGAAGCTCGGCCTCACCTACGGCCAGTACCTGGCCATGCTCGCCCTCTGGGAGCGGCGCGAGGCCACGGTGAGCGAGCTCTGCGGGGCCCTCGAGCTGGACACGGGGACGGTCTCCCCCCTGGTCAAGCGCCTCGAGGCCGCCGGCCTCGTCGAGCGGGCCCGGAGCCTGATCGACGAGCGGCAGGTCCTAGTCCGCCTGACGCGCAAGGGCGCGGCCCTCGAGGAGAAGGCCCGCTCCGTCCCCGGCAGCCTCGCCGGCTGCCTCGTCGCTGACGAGGCGGACTACGCGCGGATACGGGCCTTCCTCGAGGAGCTCCTCGAACGCCTCGGGCCCTGCGGCCCCGGGCCCGACGAGGGCACGAACAGGGATCCGGCCCGCGGAAAGCGGCCGAAGAAAGGATCACGGATATGAAGCTGATCTATAGGACCGAGGCGAGCGCCGACGGCGGCCGGGCTGGGAAGGTGGTGAACGAGGAGGCGGGCCTCAGCCTCGATCTGGCTATCCCCGGCTCGGGGGCGGCAGGCAACAACCCGGAGCAGCTCTTCGCCATGGGCTACGCCGCCTGCTTCGACAGCGCCCTGAAGCTCTGCGCGAAGAAGGAGCGCTCGGCTATGACGGGGAGCCGGACCACGGCCGCGGTCGGCCTGGGCCAGCTCGAGGGCGGGGGCTACGGCCTCGACGTGGAGCTCCGCGTCGCGGTGAAGGGCGTGGCCCATGCCGAGGCCGAGCGTCTCGTCGCCCTCGCGCACGAGCTCTGCCCCTACTCCGCCGCCCTCAAGGGCAACATGGCCGTCCGGCTCCTCGTGTCCGCGGAGTAGGCGGGTGCCGATGTAGTGCCGGGGACGGGCATCGAACCCGCACGCGCCTCGCGGCGCAAGGGATTTTAAGTCCCTGGTGTCTACCGATTCCACCACCCCGGCCCGCCGCTCCGCGACGCGGCCCGGCTGCGGCGAATGATACGCGCGGCCTCGGGCTCGGGTCAAGCGTCCGCGGGCGGCGCGGCCGCGGCTCGACGAGCCGCGCCCGGCCATGGCATCATCCTGCCCATGCCGATGCGCGATTACCTGGTCGAGGGAGGGCGGCTCGTCCTGCCGCGGACGGTCCTGGAGGGCGGCTCGCTGGTCGTCCGCGGCGGGCGGATCAAGGCGGTCCTCCAGCCCCGGGAGCGGGCCCCCTCGGGCCTCCAGCGCATCGACGCGCGCGGGGCCTACGTCACCCCCGGCCTCGTCGAGGCGCACATCCACGGCTGCTGCGGCATCGGCTTCGACGAGCTCGGCCCCGATCCCCGCGCGGGGGCCGCCGCCCTCCGCGACGCCCGGGCCTTCCTCCGCTCCCGCGGGGTCACCTGCTTCGTGCCGACCATCGTCTGCCGACCCGACTCCCTGGCGGCCCTCGCCGCCGCCCTCGAGGAGGCGGCCTTCCCCGAGGAGGAGGTCCCCGGCATCTACCTCGAGGGCCCCTTCGTCAACCCGGCGCGGCTCGGCGGCATACCGCCGGAGACCGTCCTCGAGCCGGACCTCGCCATCCTCGACCGGATCCTCGAGCTCGGCCGGGGGAGGATCCGCCTCATGACGGTCGCCCCCGAGCTCCCGGGCGCGGCCGAGCTCCTCGAGGCCCTCGCAGCGGCGGGGGTCATGCCCTGCCTCGGGCACTCGGACTGCTCGATCGAGGGCCTCGAGCCGCCCCCGGGGCGCTGCTCCATCACCCACCTGTTCAACGCCATGTCCCCCTTCTCGCACAAGAAGCCGGGACTGGCCATGCTGCCCTTCCTCGACCGCAGGCCCTTCGTCGAGCTCAACGCCGACGGGGTCCACGTCTGCGCCGAGGCCCTCCGCGTCTGCGCCCAGGCCCTCGACCCTGAGCGGCTCATCCTCATCTCCGACGCGGCCCTCGCCGCCGGCCTCCCCTACGGCGAGTACGAGCACCTGGGCGAGCGCCTGGTCTCGGGCCCCCGCGGCGTGCGTTATGCGGCATCGGATGTCCTCGTCGGCTCGAATTCCCTCGCTCCCGAGGTCCTGCGCTCCTGGCTCCGGGTCACCGGCTCCTCGCCGGCCAACGCCCTGCGGATGCTGACCCTCACGCCTTCCCAGGCCCTGGGCCTCGACGACCGGCGGGGCGCCCTGGCCTCGGGGCTCGCGGCCGACCTCGTGATCTGGGAGGGGGATTTCGAGTCCCCGCGCGAGCTGCCCTGAGCCCCGGGCCCTGAGCCCCGGGCCCTGAGCCCCGGGCTCAAGCCTCCCGCGGCTCAGGCCCGGCCGAGGTAGTACAGGCCCAGGAGGGCGATGAGGAGGCGGGTCCGATCGTCGAAGCCGGGCTCGGGCTCCCGCCTGAGCCGCCCCGACTCCGCGGCGATCCGGGCCCAGGCCCCGAGGCGGAGGTCGACGCGGCCGGCCGCCCGGGGGAAGTCGGGCTCGGCGGCGAGCTCCCCGAAGATCCGCGCCATGAGGGTTTTGTGGAGGGCGAGGAGGAGGCCGAGGGCCTCGTCGCCCCGCTCGGCCTCGAGGGCCGCCCCGAGGCGCTCGAGGGCCGCCACCCCCTCGCCGGGCGTATCCTCGCCGGGCGTATCCTCGCCGGGCGTATCCTCGCCGGGCGTATCCTCGCCGGGCGTATCCTCGCCGGGCGTATCCTCGCCGAGGAGGGGCCCGACCCGGGCGCGGAAGTCCTCCGCCAGCTCGCGGCAGCGGGCCGCGCGGGCCGCGCCCTCGCCGGTGATGTAGCGGTAGAACTCCGCCGGCCTGCCCAGGAGGTTGCCCAGGGCGATCGCGTACTGCCGCTCGAGGGCCGGGTTGCGGGCGTCGACGAGCCGCGCGAAGAGCTCCTCGACGGCCTCGATGAGCTCGGCGGGGCCCTCGGCCCCGCTCGCGTCCGCGCCCCGGGTAAAGGCCTCGGCCCCCATGGCGAGGACGGCCCGGTCCTCCTCCCCGCTCAGGGCCGCGAGGAGGATGCTCCTCGCCTCCTCGCCCCCGATGGCGCCGAGGGCCTCGGCGCAGGCGGCGCGGAGCTCGGGGGAGGAGGAGGCCATGCAGGAGGCGAGCTCGGGTATGGCCCGCTCGTCGCCGATGCGGCCCAGGGCCCGCGCCGCCTCGATGCGGATCGCGCTCGAGGGGTCGGAGAGCCGGGCGGCGAGCTCGGAGGTGGCCCCGGGCGAGCCGATGCGGCCCAGGGCCCGCGCCGCCTCCTCGCGGACCTCCGGGGAGGGATCGTCGAGCCGGGCGAGGACCTCGCGCATGACCAGGCCCCCGTCCTCGGCCTCGATGCGCCGCAGGGCCCGGGCCACGCGGGGATCGCCCGAGTCGCGGCCGAGGGCCCCGAGGGAGGCGTAGCTGCGGAAGACGCTGGCCGTGGCGAACTGTCCCGCGAGCCAGGCCGTCGGCCGGCCCTCGCCCTCGCGCACGCGGCGGAGGGCGAGCATGGCCGCCCCCATGGCGAGGAGGCCGGCGAATTGGCCCAGGTGGAAGCCCCGCAGGCGGAGCGAGCCGAGGGCCAGCTCGTAGTCCGCGAGGGCGGCGGCGAGCTCCCCGCCGAGCACGGGGCCCGCCGAGGAGACGGCGCCGACGATCGCGTTGTACCAGGCTATGTACACGACGCGCCGCGCGGGCGGCGCGAGGCTCAGCATGAGCTGGTTCGAGCCCTCCCAGAAGGCCGGCCCGAAGAAGCCCTGGACGAGGGCGATGAGGGGGAGGAGGTAGACGTAGTCCCGCGGCGTGACCAGGCCGTAGCCGGCCAGGCTCAGGGCGACCAGGCAGCCCAGGGTCACGGCCGGCTTGCGGCCGTAGCGGTCCATGACGAAGCCCCACAGGGGGGCGATGGCCACCCAGGTCAGCTGGGATATGACGGTCATGGTGCCGAGCCAGACGTTAGGCGCCCCTATCCCCCTCGGCGAGGTCACGTAGGGGCCCTGGAAGGGGTTGGCCAGGAGGAGGGCGAAGACGCCCAGGCCCATGGCGAGGGAGAAGCGGACGAAGTTCCGGTCGCGCAGGGGGGCGGCGAACTCGGCCAGGCTCGGCAGGGCCCCGCCGCCGCGCGGCGCGCGGGCCTCCGCCTGCCCCTGGCCGGGCCCCGCGGGCCCGCGCGCGGCGGGCTCGGGGATGGCGAGGTGGAGGAGGATGTCCGCGGCCCCGCCCAATGCCCCGACGCCGAAGATCAGGGCGTAGGCCGCCCAGAGGCGACCCTCGGGGAAGAGGTCGAGCATGAGGCTCGCGAGGAAGAACCAGGCCACGGTCACGGCCTGGAAGAGGGCCGAGCGCTTGAGGAAGAAGCTCCCCCGCACCTCCTCGGGCACGAGGTCGGCCATCCAGGACATCCAGCCCGAGGAGGAGAGGTTCATCGCCGTCCAGGAGAGCCCCAGGGCGAGGGCCACGGCCCGAGCCGCCTGGCCCCGCGCCCCGGGCTCGGCCGAGGCGAGGGCCGCCGCCGCGACCGCGAAGCCCGCGAGGCGGTGGAGGAGGTGGAGGGCGATCCAGAAGGGCTTGCGCCGGCCCAGGTAGGCGAAGGCGAAGATGGACAGGAGCTGGAAGAGCCCCGTGAGCTGGAGGAGGCCTATCAGGAGGCCGCCCAAGCGGGGCGAGGCGCCGAGGTGGTTCATGAGGAAGACGTTGAAGATCGTCTGGTTCCCGAAGACCGTCAGGAAGAGGGCGCCCGTCCCCCCGGAGATCACCGAGATCCGCGTCGCCCGCTGGAATTCCCCTCGGGAGAGCCCCTCCCGCGTCCCGGGCCCGGCAGCTTCGTCCATGCCGTCCTTATAGCGCCCCGGGCCCCTCCCGCTCAAGGGCTCCCGCCCTCGGCGCCCAGGCCCGGGCCCGAGGAGACGCGGGCGGCGAGGGCCTTGAGCGAGGAGACCACGTCCCGGTTCGCCGCGGCGAGCTCGGCGAGGCGACCCACCGCCTCCTCGATGGCCCGGCGCGAGCCGTCCTGGGCCGCCGCCGCGGCGCCGAGCTCGGCCGCCGACTCGTCCAGGCCCCGGGCCGCCTCGGCGAAGGCCGCGGCGCTCGCCTCCTGCCGCCCCACGACCGCGGCGAGCTCGCGCGAGCCGGCGACCAGGCCCTCGGCCGCCTCGCTGATCCCGTCGGCGGCGCCGGCCTGGGCGTTGGCGGTCGCGTCGGCGTCCCGGGCCAGGGCGCTCGACTCGGCGATGCCCTCGGAGACGGCCGCGAAGGAGGACTCGGCCTCGGACGAGAGCCGCGCGGCCTCCCCTACGAGGCGGGCTATGCCCCCGATGCTCCCGAGGATCGCGGCCGAGCGCTCGCGCGAGGAGGCCGCGAGGGAGCGGACCTCCCCCGCGATCACGGCGAAGCCCCGGCCCGAGGCCCCCGCGTGGGCGGCCTCGATGGAGGCGTTCATGGCCAGGAGGTTGGTCTTCTCCGCTATGTCGGAGACCGCGCGGACGACGAGCTCGGCCTCGCGCGAGGCCTCCTGGATCTCGCCGATGGCCTTGGCCGAGCTGCGGACGCTCGAGGCCCCCTCGGTCGCGGCCGCCGAGAGCCGCTCGGAGAGGGCCACGTTCCGCGCGGCTATGCCCCGCGTGTCGGCTATCCCCGAGCGGATCGAGGCGATGTCGCGGGAGAGGGCCGCGATGGCCGCGCCCTGCTCCTCGGCGGCCCTGGCCACGGAGCGCACGCTCTCGGCCAGCTCGGCGAATCCCTCCCGCGCTGCGGCGGTCGCCTCCCTCTGGCGGGCGGTGGCCCGGACCGAGGAGTCGGCGGCCTCGCCGATGCCGCGGGCGCGCTCGGCCACCGTCCCGATCGTGCCCGAGAGCTCGCCGGCCGAGCGCTCGACCTCGGAGGCGATGCGCGACATCTCGAGCATCTGGTGCCCCTGGGCCTCGAAGACCGCGTTCACTGCCGAGGTGAGCTCCCCCACCTCGTCGATGCCCGTGATGGGCAAGCGGGTCCCGCCGCCCGCGCCGGCGAGGCGGCGGCCCCGGATGAGGTCGAAGGGATGGGATATCTGCCGGGAGAGGAGGACGAGGATGAGGACCGAGAAGGGCGCGTCCAGGCAGAGGAAATACAGGAGGCGGCGCACCAGGTCGTCGGACTTGCCCTCGATCGCGGCCATGAGGGGGTTCCCGAGCTGGGTCTCCACGAAGAAGCGCTCGAGGTAGCCCTCCGGCAGGCCCTCGACCCCCTTGTCCAGCTCGACCTTGACGGCCGCGTTGTACCGGACGAGGCGGGCGGCCAGCTCGTCGACCCCCGCGGCCATGGCGCGGGCCGCCTCGAGCCGGGCCGCGTCGTCCGGGAGGGCGGCGTAGGCGAGCCGGGTCGTCGCGATCCCCTCCTCGACGTAGATCTCCGAGACCCCGATCTGGGCGATCGCCACGGCGTTCGCGATCGCCGAGACGACGAGGGCGAGGCTGCACAGGACGATCCGCGGGGCTATGCCGAAGCGCCTGGGGCCGAGGAGCTCCTTGGTGCCCAGGCTCCCGCGGACCCGGGCCACCAGCTGGCTGAAGACCAGGGACTGGACGGCCCCGCCCAGGAGGAAGGAGGCCAGGATCGAGAGGTACTCCCGCCAGAACTTGAGCTTGAGGAGGACGAGGGCGTCCTTCTCGAAGATCGAGTAGCCGACGAGGAAGGCTAGGAAGACCCCCGCGTTCCGCAGGCCGATGGGGAACCAGGACAGGCGGTAGTGGGCCTCGTCCACGGCCCGGAGGCTCTCGGGCGAGAGCATGCCCGCGCGCCGCCTCTCCCAGAGGGCGAGGTCGAAGGGCTTGGCCCTCCGGCCGGCCAGGAGGGCGCAGGGCAGGAGGACGAGGACGAACAGGCCTCCCATGAGGCCGAGCATGGTGGCCATGTCGGCGAAGGGCCCGTAGATGGCCGCGATCGAGGCGACGTAGAGGGCGCAGGCGGCGAGGTCGACGAGGAGGGAGGCGATGACGATTTTTCGCGTGAAGCGCATCCGGCGATAGTATCCTCCCTCCTGGGCCAAGGGAAGCTCTTTCGGGCGGCTCCTGCCCGGCTTGCGGAAGCCCGGCCCGGGCGTATATCTTCGATGACGTACAGGGGGAACCACAGTGCTTTCCAAGGAACGGATGGAGGAATACGCGGCCATCCTCCGGGCCGAGCTCGTGCCCGCGCTCGGCTGCACCGAGCCCATCGCCGTCGCCCTCGCCGCCGCCAAGGCCCGGGCCGTCCTCGGGGCCTTCCCCGAGCGGGCCGAGATCTGGTGCTCGGGCAACATCGTCAAGAACGTCAAGGGCGTCACGGTGCCCAACACCGGCGGGCTCAAGGGCCTCGACGCCGCCGCCATAGCCGGCATCGTCGGCGGCGATCCCGACCGGGGCCTCGAGGTGCTCGAGTCCCTGGGCGCCCGTCCCGAGGCCCATGCGGAGATAGCCCGGCTCCGCGACGCGGGCTTCTGCCCCGCCGGCCTCCTCGAGGGAGAGGAGGGCCTCCACATCGTCGCCAAGGCCTGGGCCGGCGGCTCGAGCGCCGAGGTCCACCTCCGCTCGACCCATTCGAACATCTGCCTCATCGTCAAGGACGGGGCGACCCTCCTCGAGAAGAGCGAGGAGCTCGCCCGCCCCCAGTCCGCCGACGAGGATCCCCTCAACGTGCGCGACATCCTCGAGTTCGCCGACTCGGTCGAGCTCGCGGTCGTCGAGGGCCCCCTCTCTGCCCAGGTCGAGATGAACACGGCCATCTCGGACGAGGGTCTGCGGGGCGACTACGGGGTAGGCGTCGGCAAGACCCTCCTCAAGAGCTACGGCGGCGACGTGGCGAACCGGGCCAAGGCCCGCGCCGCGGCCGGCTCGGACGCGCGCATGAGCGGCTGCGCCCTGCCGGTCGTGATCAACTCCGGCTCGGGCAACCAGGGCATGACCGTCTCCCTCCCGGTCATCGAGTACGCCAAGGAGCTCGGCTCCCCGCGCGAGCGCCTGCTCCGGGCCCTCGCCGTCTCGAACCTCGTCGCCATCCACCAGAAGCGGCGCATCGGGCGCCTCTCCGCGTACTGCGGGGCCGTGAGCGCGGCATGCGGCAGCGGGGCCGGCATCGCCTACCTCCACGGCGGCGGCTACGAGGAGGTCTCGGACACCATCATCAACACCATCGCCAACGTGGGAGGCATGGTCTGCGACGGGGCCAAGCCCTCCTGCGCGGCCAAGATCGCCTCGGCCGTGGACGCCGCCATCATGGCCTACCACATGAGCGTCGAGGGCAAGGTCTTCGGCGAGGGCGAGGGCCTCGTGGAGGGCGGGGTCGAGGGGACCATCGACCGGGTGGGCCGCATGGGCCGCGTCGGCATGCGCTCGACCGACCTCGAGATCCTCGCGATGATGCTCGGGAAGTAGCCGCGCCGGCGGCGCCCGAACGAAGGCGCCTAACGTAGGCCCGAGCCGCCCGCGCGAAAGACGCGCGCGGCACTTGAACAGGAATATCGATCTCGCTAGACTGGCCCGCGGATAGGCCGGGCCGTCCCATGGATAATCGCATGTAAAACCACCGCGTATCCCCCCGGCGCCCACTCGACCAGCTTCATATCCTCGTCGATCCTCGACCGTCAGCGGCGCGAGACGACCTCGGCATCGATATCCGCCGGCAGGCGGATTCGCAACATAATGCATGCAAGGAGAAAGCCTATGACTGTTCGAAACAAGACCGCGGCGACCTTGGCCCTGCTCGCGTTCGCCGTCGGCATCGCCTCGGCCCAGGCCCGGGCGCCGCGCGGCTTGAGCCTGGGCATCGGCGCCGGCGGCATGATGCCCGCCGATAAAGAGAGCTACCTGGGCGACGCGCTGGACCTGTATCCGGAGGCGTCGATTGCCTATGACGTCGGCATCTTCCTCGCGGAGGCTTCCGTGGGCTGGATCATGAAGAGCGGCACCATCACGTATTACGTCGGCTCGGTCGCCATCGGGGAGGAGGACTACGAGATCCAGTTCTTCCCGGCCAAGCTCGCCGCCAAGGTCATGCCCTTCAGGGAGAGCCGTCCGGATCTCCTCGCCCAGCCCTTCGCGGGCCTGGGCCTCGGCTGTCTCGTCGCCTCGGGGGACAACGGCGATTCCTACCTCCTGGCGTCTCCCGAGCTCGGCGTAAGCTTCGGCAGGAAGCACATCCTCGACCTCGATCTCACGTACAATTGCGTGATCGGCGAAGAGGACCTGACGTTGGGCGATACCCTCGATTACTGCACCTTCGGCCTGAAGTACCGGTATCGATTCGCCTTCGGGGACTGATCGGCCCTTCCCCGCCTGAAGGCATGAGCAGTGGATCTCGTCGATTGAGGATACCCTCTCGCCTCGGCCTCCCCTCGGCCTGCCTCGCCGCCTGCCTCGCCTTTGGCGCCGCGCAGGCGGCCCATTCCCAGGACGCGGAGCCGCCCTTCCTCGTGAGGCCGGCCTTCGCGGCGGATTGGTTCGAGGCGAGCCTGGAAGCCGGCGGCGAGGAGCTCGAATACTCCCCCAATCCCACGATGGCCGTCGGCGCGAAGCTCGGGTACAAGGGCGTCTCGCTCTCCCTGTTCGCCGGCGTATCGCGCCTGGAGGACGAGGAGGAGTACGGGAAGTCGACCAACGTCAACCTCGGGCTCGGCTATCCCTTCGGGCTTTCCGGGCGGGAGCTCGTCGCGAGCGCCTTCTTCCATTACCACGAGGACCTATCCGTCCCGGTTCCCGGGGGCGGGCGCCGCCTGATCGAGGGCATGGGAGCCTTGGACGCGGGCGTGGAAGGCGTGCTGATCCTGAACCGCGGCTTCTCGCTGAGCGAGTTGGTCGACGCGGCGGAGCGCAGGTCCGGGAGCTCCTCCTCCTGGCTCCTCCGATCCTCGCTCGGCGTGATGTACCTGGGCTTCCTCCAGGGAGGGCGGGAGGGCCGCGCCTTCGTCCCGCCGGAGCTCGCGGCCGCGGTCGGCGACCTGGCCGACCTCAGCCTCGTCAGGGACCTCTATCTCTCCGTCTCCGGCGGCTGGATCGTCGATTGGAACATCATCCGCCCGCTCTCCCTCACCTTCCTCGGCAGCATGGGGCTGACGGCCTCCCGCATCGACCTATCCTACGCGGACGGCAGCTCGGGAGGCGGTTGGACGACCGGGCCCTCCGTATCCACCCTCATCGGCTTGACCTACGCGGCCCGCCGGTTCCATGCGGGCCTCTCCGCGGCCTCGAGCCTGGAGTCGGCCCAGGCGGGGGAGGCGCTGGTCGCGGGGACGCGCGTCTCCACGATGCTCTTCGCCGGGATGAGGTTCTAGGCCGCGCTCCGCGCTCCGCGCGCCGCCTCCCGCCGCGTGAGCCGTCCGGGAATCGGCCCGGGCCGCGCTCGAGCCGGGCCTAGCCCCTCGGGGGGCGCCTGCCCAGGCTCGACTCGAAGTCCCCGCGGGCCCGCTCGAGGAAGGCCCGGTCGCGCATCGCGTCGAGGCCGGCCAGGGCCAGGGCCTTGCCCGCGCGGACCAGGGCCTCGTCCGCGTAGGGCGTGGCCGCCGCGTCGCGGAACTCCGGCGTGTGGGCCGGGATCGGCTTGCCCTCGGTGATGTCCACGAGGAGGTGGACCCCCGGCACCCGGTGCGAGACGTTGCCCATGTCGATGGAGCCGAAGCTGTCGGGCGCCCGGCCGAAGGGCCCTGAGCCGAGCTCGAGGAAGCGGTCCCGCAGGCGCTCTGCCAGGGGGAGGTTGTTCACCATGTCGTCGAAGCTCGCCTCGTAGTTGCGCGACGAGAGCTTCGTGCCCGTGGCGAGGGCCGCCGCCTTCGCGCAGTCCAGGAAGCGGCCCACGAGCTCGTCGAGGTAGCCGCGGCGCTTGGCGCGCACGTAGAAGCGGGCGACGCAGCGTTCCGGGATGACGTTGGGCGCGGTCCCTCCCTCGGCGATGATCCCGTGCACGCGGGCGTCGGGCCGCATCTGCTGGCGGAGCGCGCCGACCCCGTTGAAGGCCAGGATGACCGCGTCGAGGGCGTTCAGGCCCTCCCAGGGCGAGGCCGCCGCGTGGGCGGGCCTTCCCCTGAACTCGAGCTCGATCGCGTCCATGGCCAGGGACTCGGTCAGGTAGAAGTTGCCCGAGTAGGGATGGATCATGAGGGCCGCGTCGAGCTCGTCGAAGAGCCCTTCCCGCGAGAGGTAGACCTTGGCACCGTCGGTCTCCTCGGCGGGGGTGCCGACGACGACCGCCTGGCCGCCCGCGGCGGCCGCGACCTCGCCCAGGCCTATGCCCGCGGCGAGGGCCGAGGAGCAGATCAGGTTGTGTCCGCAGCCGTGTCCTATGTCGGGCAACGCGTCATATTCGGCCATGAAGCCGACGCGGACTCCCTCCGCTTTCCCCTTGCGGGCGACGAAGGCCGTCGGGATGCCCGCGCAGCCGGTCTCGACCGAGAAGCCCGCGGCCTTCAGCGCCCCGCAGAGGAGCTCCTGCGCGTACCGCTCCTGGCCGCCCAGCTCGGGGCGGCCGTGGATCCGGTGCGAGATCGAGAGGATGTCAGCGCGCGCGCGCTCGACGGCGTCGAGCGCGCGCGCTTCCAAGTCCCGCGCTTCGATGGTAGCCATGCCCCTAGAATGGACCGAACTGCATGGCCTGCGCAATCACCACGAAGACCGCCCCGACGACGAGGAAGATGCCGAACAGGGGGGCGTACCACTTGACCCACTTCTCGTAGGGCACCTTGGCCAGGGCCACGCCCGCGAGGAGGTAGCCCGAGGTCGGGATGATGATGTTCGTGAAGCCGTCCGCGAACTGGTAGATGAGGACGGCGGTCTGCTGGGTCATCCCCAGGAGGGTGGCGAGCGGGCCCATGATCGGCATCGTGACCGAGGCCATGCCCGAGCCCGAGGGGATGATCACCGAGATGAGGATCTGCACGACGTACATGCCGATCGCCGAGAGGAAGGGCGGGAGGCCCGAGACGGCGGCGGCCATGCCGTGGACGATGGTGTGGAGGATGCCGCCCTGGCTCAGGACGACGAGGATGGCGCGGGCGACGCCGACCACGAGGGCGCCCACGGTGAGGGCGGTCGAGCCCTCGACGAAGGCCTCGGCCACCTTGGAGGGGCCCTTGCCGCCGACGAAGCCGCAGACGCAGCCCATGATGAGGAAGAGGGCGGCGATCTCGTCGATGTACCAGCCGAGCTTGATGACGCCCCAGATGAGGACCGCGAAGCCGAGGAGCATCAGCACGAGCACGAGCTTCTGCTGGAGCGTGAAGGCGCTCTTCGAGCCCAGGTCGATCTTCTCGCGGCCCTGGTCGATCTCGTACATGACGCTGAGCTTGGGGTTCTTCTTCACGCGCTGGGCGTACCAGAAGATGAAGCCGAAGGCGATGAAGGTCTGGATGACGAAGATGACGACGCGGTAGCCCATGCCGGAGAGGAGGGGCAGGCCCACGAAGCCCTGGGCGACCTGGAGGGTGAAGGGGTTGATGAAGGCGCCGGTGAAGCCCGCGCAGGGCCCGACGAGGGCGAGGGCGAGGCCGACGAGGGAGTCGTAGCCCATCGCGATGGCGAGGGGCACGAGCATGGGGATGAAGACCAGGGCCTCCTCGGCCATGCCGATGAAGCAGCCGCCGCAGGCGAAGGCCGCGACGATCACGAACAGGAGGAGGGCGTCCTTCAGGTCGCTGCCCTTGCCCTCCTTGCCCTTGAGCCCGTTGACCATCGCCCTGATGCCGGACTCGACGGCCCCCGTGGACTGGATGATGTTGAAGGCGCCGCCGACGATGAAGATGAAGAAGATGATGCTGGCGACTTCCTGCATGCCCTTGGGGATGGAGAGCACCGTCTCCCAGGGATCGACGGTGTTCTTGTCGATGGCGTGGTAGGAGTTGGGATCGATGAGCTTGGTCTCCTTGCCGTCCTTGACCTGCTTGTCGTACTGGTTCGAGGGCAGGACGTAGGTGAGCAGGGCCGAGACGATGATGACGATGAACAGGATGACGTAGACGTGCGGGAACTTCCTCTTCTTCTTTTCCATGTTCCCCTCTCCTTGCGCTTTTTCCGTATCTAGGCGGCTCTATGAGCCGTCGGACGACCTGCTTTCGGTTTCTTGCATCGACGCCGGAGCCCTCGGGCCCCGGGGGCCCTCAGCCGGCCGGCGCCGAGCCCGGCTTCCCCGCGATCTCCGCGGCCAGGAGGGCGTAGGCCAGGGTCGCCAGCCTGAGCTCCTCCACGGGCACGAATTCGCGGCGGGAATGGGCCACGGCCAGGTCGCCGGGGCCGAAGACGAGGGTCGGTATATGGCCGAAATTCGAGATGAGGGAGGCGTCGGTCCAGCCCCCGAAGGCGGCGACGCGCGGCTCCTCGCCGCGCAAGGCCGAAAGGACCGAGCGCAGCGAGGTCACGAGGGGATCGTCCAGGGCGATCTCCATCGGGTAATGGTCCATGGTCGCCATGTTGCTCTCCATCCGCCTCATCGAGCAGCGGAAGCTCCCGTCCTCCTCGGAGAGCTCGCGGAGGATGTCCTCGTACTCGCCGAGCACGCGAGGAAGCTTCTCGGAGGGGATCCAGCGGCGGTCGACCTGGAGGAGGCAGCGGTCGGCGACCGAGCTCGGCTGGGTGCCGCCGCGTATCGTGCCGAAGTTCATCACGGCGGGGCCGATGAGGGGATGCACGCGCCTGCGGAGCTCGGGCAGGAGCTTCTCCTCCACCCGCCGTATGAAGCGCGCGGCCATGGAGATGGCGTTCACGCCCTTCTCCGGCGTGCCGCCGTGGGCCGCCACTCCCTGGAACTCGAACTCGAGCCACTCCAGGCCCCGGTGGCCGGCCATGATGGCCAGGCCCGTGGGCTCGCCGACCACGCAGCGGTCGGCCCGGGGCCCCGAGCGCACGAGATGCTCGGTCCCCTCGGAGCGGTCCTCCTCGTTGACGACGGCCGCGAAGACGAGGTCCCCGGGGAGCCGGACGCCCTCGTCCCGCAGGAGGCGCATGGCCGTCATCATGCAGGCGAGGGCGCCTTTCATGTCCACCGAGCCGCGGCCGAGGAGCTTCCCCTCAACGACCCTGGGCGAGAAGGGAGGATAGTCCATCTCGTAGGCGGGGACGGTGTCGATGTGGCCGTTGAGCATGAGCGAGGCCCCGCCGCCCGAGCCTCGGAGGGTGGCCACGACGTTGGGCCGATCGTCTATCGCGGGATCGAGGCGGGCCTCCATGCCCCAGCCCGAGAGGATCGAGGCGATCCTCTCGGCGCAGGGCCGCTCGCGGCCGGGGGCGTCGCGGTGGCTCTCGATCTCGATGAGCGAGGAGGCCGTCTCGACGAGTTCGCCGAGATCGAGCCTCGCGGAAAGCCTCTCCATGAGCGTCGCCATGCTGCCCCCGGTCCAGTCGGTTACTCCGAATAGTACCACCGGGGGCGGCCCTGTCAAGGCGGCGCCGCGGCCCGCCCGCCGGGGCGGGCTAGACGAAGAGGTTCAGGTTCGAGCCCTCGGTCGCCTCGAGGTAGGTGGCGACGCCGCCTATCTCGACCCCGCCCATGAGCTCCTCCCGCGCTACCCCCATGATGTCCATGGACATCTGGCAGGCGATCATCTTGACCCCCGCGGCGAGGGCGCTGGCCATCATGGCCTCGAGCTGGTCGACCTTCTTCGCCTTCATGCGGGCCTTCATCAGGGCCGCGCCGAGGCCGCCCATGTTGATCTTGGAGAGCCCGAGGCCCCCCGCGCTCCGCGGCAGCATCATGCCGAACATCCGGCCCATGAGGTCCTTGGAGGCCCGCACCCGCTCGCGGCGCTTGACCACGGACAGGCCCCAGAAGGTGAAGAACATCGTGACGGCCTTGCCCGAGGCCGCCGCCCCGTTCGCGATCACGAAGCTCGCCAGGGCCCGGTCGAAGTCGTCCGAGAAGACGACCAGGGTGGCCTCGCGGGCGGGGGCGCGTTGCGCGGCCCCGCTCGGCGCGGCGGCGAGGGCCCCGGCCGCCTTCTCGATGGTCGCCTCGAAGACGCCCTTGGACTCGGCGACGCCGCGGAAGCCGTTGCCGGTCAGCCGGCACCAGGCCTGGGCGTCGCGGGCGAAGCCGGGGTCGGTCGCGCGCACGACCAGGGTGGTGCCCGGGGCGGCCCGGTCCACCTCGGCCTTGAGCCGCATGATGGGGCCCGGGCACTGGAGGCCGCAGGCGTCCACGACGAGGACCGCGCCGGAGCGGGCCGCAATGGCCTCGGGCTGGCCCGAGCCCTCGGCGTAGGCCAGCTCCGAGGCGGGCGCGGCCTGGGCGGGGGAGGGGAGGGCCGCGGCGGCGTAGGTCTTCCATCCCCCGGCGAGGTTGGCTGCGGCCGTCCAGCCCTTCTGGCGGAGGATCCGCTCGGCGAGGTAGCCGCGGATGCCCACTCCGCAGTAGACCAGGACGAAGCGGTCCCGCGGGATCTCGGCCAGGCGGCCGCGGAGCTCGGTATTCGGGACGTTGACCGCCCCCTCGATGTGGCCGAGGGCGAACTCCTCGGCCGTGCGGACGTCGAGGAGGAAGGCGCCCTCGGCGCGGAGCCGCGCGACCTCGGACCAGGCGACCTGGTCTCCGAGGCCCGAGCGGAGGTTCTCGGCCACGAAGCCCGCGTAGTTCACGGGGTCCTTCGCGCTCGAGTAGGGCGGGGCGTAGGCCTGCTCGAAGCGGGCGAGGTCGGCCACGGTGCCGCCCATCGATATGAAGGCGGCGATCACGTCGACGCGCTTGTCCACGCCCTCGCAGCCCACGCACTGGGCCCCGAGCACGCGGCCCGTGGCCGGCTCGAAGACGAGCTTCAGGGAGAGGGGCTTGGCCCCGGGGTAGTAGCTGGCGTGGCTCGAGGGGTGGACGATGACGGCGCGATGCGCGATCCCGGCCTTCGCCGCGGCCTTCTCGGACAGGCCCGTGCAGGCCGCAGCGAGGTCGAAGACCTTGGCGATCGAGGTGCCGATGGCGCCGCGGTAGGCGGAGTCAGACGCCCGCCCGGCGGCGCGGGCGGCCATGTTGTCGGCCGCGATACGCGCCTCCTTGTTGGCCGGGCCTGCGAGGGGCACGGCGCCCGCGGCGCCGGTGAGGAGGTTGGGCGCCGCGACGGCGTCGCCCACCGCGTAGATCCGCTCGTCGCTCGTCCGCATGCTCCCGTCCACGACGATGTCGCCTCGGGCGTCGAGCTCAAGGCCGCAGTCCGCGGCCAGGCGCGAGTCGGGCCTGACTCCGATGGAGAGGAGGACGAGGTCGGCCTCCAGGAGGGCGCCGGAGCGCAGGCGGACCCCCAGGGAGGAGAGGCCCGGCTCGAAGGCGGCCACCGAGTCGCCGAGCCTGAGCTCGACGCCCTTGGAGCGGAGCTGCTCGTGGACCAGGGCCGCCATCTCGAAGTCGAGGATCCCCATGACCTGGTCGAGGGCCTCGACCACGGCGACGCGGATCCCCCGCCCGCGGAGGCTCTCGGCCATCTCGAGGCCGATGAAGCCGGCCCCGATCACGACGGCCCGCTCGGGGCGGCGCGCGTCGAGGGCCTCCTTGATGCGGTCGACGTCGGGCACCGTGCGGAGGGTGAAGACCCGCTCGTCCTCGATGCCGGGAATGGGCGGCCTGAGCGGCTCGGCCCCCGGCGAGAGGAGGAGGAACTCGTAGCCCTCCTCGTAGCGGCGGCCGCTCGCGCGCTCGAGGACGGAGACCCGCCGCGCGGCGCGGTCGATGGAGAGGGCCTCGTGGCCGGTGCGCACCTCGACCCCGAGGGTCTCGCGGAATCTCTCCGGGGTCATGACGAAGAGCTTGGAGCGCTCGGCGATGCGCCCTCCCGCGTAGTAGGGCAGGCCGCAGTTCGCGTAGGAGATGTAGTCCCCCCGCTCGAGGAGGACTATCTCGGCCCCCTCGTCCAGGCGGCGCAGCCTCGCCGCCGCGCTCGCCCCGCCCGCCACCCCGCCCACGATCAGGTACTTCGCCATCCTCGGCCCCCTCCGAAATAGAGTGGGGCATATATATAGCAAAATAACTATATTGTCAACGAAGGGGCCGCCCGGGTGCCGCCCTCTCGAGGCGGCCGCGCGGGCGGCACCTGGATGGCGGCCCAGGGCGGGCCCCAGGGCGCCTCAGTCGGGGAGGCTCAGCGGGGCGCGAGCTCCTGGAGCTTGGCCTTCAGCTCGGAGAAGGACAGGCCCTTCGCGGCGCAGTAATCCTTGATCGCCTGGGCCTCGGGGCCGCGGCCCCCGAGGAGGGCCTCGACCTTGGCCATGTCGTAGCCCCAGGACTCGAGATCGCCGAAGCTCGTCTTGCCGGTAATCGCGCCGGGCGTCGGGGCGTGCTCGGCCGGCGCCGCGGCGGACGCGGCGGGGGCCTCGGCCTTGGGCTGGGCCGCCGCCGGCTCGGGCTTCGCGGCAGCCTCGGCGGCGGCCGGTGCTTGGGCCGCGCCTCCGGAGGACGGCTTCGCCGCGGCGGGAGCGGCGGGGGCCGACGGCGCCCGGGCCGCGGCGGCCTCGATGGCGGTCCGCTCGGCCCTGCCCTCGGCGCGGAGGATCGGGAAGGCGGCGTCCGGGAGGATCGTGTCGGATTCGGGCTCGTGGGGCAGGCCCGTGTAGAGTGAGACGAAGAGGCGGACCGAATCGGTGCCGATCTCCGTCCCCGCGGGGAGCTTCCCGGCGTAGCGGCCCTCGAGGCTGTTCACCTTGTCCGAGCCCGAGGAGGAGCCGAAGGCCGAGAGGAGGCGGTCGACCGGGAGGCCGAAGGCCTTCGATACCTCGTCCCAGGTGTAGGAGCCGCGGATGTCCGAGGGGCTCGGCATGCCCGCGAAGTCGCCCTCCCGGATCTTGGCGGGCTGCTTCGTGTTCTCGGTTTTCCATAGGCCGAAGGCGGCCGAGATGCCGATCCCGCCGAACATGCCGGCGAGGACCAGCAGGGCGAGGGGGGCTGTCCTGAGCTTGATCATTTCGCGGCCTCCTTCTGCGCGTTAGGCGGCGCTATCGGGAAGGATCCGGCCGCGAGCTCGACGGTGGCGGGCACGGGGCAGGCCGCCTCGCTCGTGCACTTGAGGCAGGAGATGCACTGGTGGTCGCGGACGGTCGTCGCGGTCGCCACCTCGATGTTCATGGGGCAGGCGCGGCTGCAGGCCTTGCAGGAGATGCAGGTCGGCGCGTTGCGCTTGATGCCGAAGACGCGGACGAGGTTGAACAGGCCCTGGAAGGCCCCGTAGGGGCAGGCGTACTTGCAGAAGGGCCGCTCCACGGCGAGGGAGAGGAGGATCGTGGCGCCGAGGACGATGAAGCCGCCGATCGAGGCCTCGCTCCGCCAGAAGTTGAACAGGGCGTAGTAGGGGTCGACCGCCTCGAAGGCGAGCTTGCCCGTGACGATGGTCATGTAGCTCACCCAGGCCAGCATGAGGTAGCGCAGGTAGCGCAGGCCCTTGTCGAGCCGGGCGGGTACGAGGGCGTTGTAGCGCTTCTTGAAGATCCGCCTGCCGAGCTTGCCCAGCCACTCCTGGAAGGAGCCGAAGGGGCAGACCCAGCCGCAGATTACCGGGCCGGCGAGGATCGCCAGGAGGATGCCGATGACGCCGAGGACCACCGAGGAGTTGTGGACCTTCTTCACCAGGGTTCCGAGGCTCGCGAGCTGCCAGAAGGAGACCACGCCCCCGAAGGGGCAGATGGCGTGGAGGGAGGCCGAGCCGGCCAGGGGGAGCTCGACTCCCTCCTCCTTGAGGGCGCTCGTCGTCGCGATGAAGGCGACGAGGAGGAGGAAAAAGACCTGGATTGCGAGGCGGAGCCGCTGTGCCCCGCCCTTCGCGGCCTTGCTCGATGCCATGCAGTCCTCCTTGGGATTCGCGCTAGGGCTTGGCCTCTATTCTAGTATCTGCCGAGGGCGTTTTGGAAAGCCGCGAGATGATTTTTCGAGGCCTCCCGGAGACGGGTGAAGAGCTCCTTGAGCGCCGCGTTCTCGGGCCTTCCCAGGAGGCCCGAGGCGAGGAAGGAATCGTACATCGCGATGTTGCCGATCTCGGCCTGGATCCCGGCTTGGAAGGACTCCTTCAGGGTCGCGGGCGCGATGACCTGGGACGCCGATTCGTCCCGGGGCGGGGCCAAGGCCGCGGCGGCATAGGCATCGCGGAGCCAGACGATGTGGCTCTCCTCGGCCTTCATGATGTTCGAGAAGGGCCGCATGGAGCCGAACTTCCGCATGATCAGCTCGTACTCGCCCCGGGCGAGGTACTCGTCCTCGATGGCGTAGCGGAGCATCTCCGCGATCGAGGGCTCGGGATCCAAGGCGGCGGCCTTAGCGCCTAGAGCTGCCTCCGAAGCGTAGGCTGCGGCGAGAAGGGCGAGGGCGATCAGGGACAGGGCGATCAGCTTCTTCATAGCGACCTCCGATGGAGAGCGATACGGAGGTCTATGCTAGAAGTATGCCAAAAATGCTATATTTCGATGTCGCTATCTGGGCGGGGCTTGGCTTCGCGCTAAGTGATTATTACGCAATACTCTATGTTTGGGTCCTGCCGCGGAACGCCGCTGCGATCCTCCGCCGTTCTCGGGAAGATTTTTCCCTAGCGAGCAGGAATCACCCCTCCCGCCCGGGCAGGCCGGGGCGGGAGGGGCTTTAGCGAGCTCAGCTCGGGACCGATAGGCGAGCCTCGGCTCTCAGTGCTGGCACTCGTGGCCCGCTTCGCCGTGGCCGGCGCAGCCGACACCTGAGTCAGCTAACGCGCCGCGGGCGAAGGCCAGGGCGACCTCCTCGGCCCTGCCCGAGGCGCCGCGGACGACGGCGATGCCCTGGGCCGCGAGGACGCGGACCGCCCCCTCGCCCATGTTGCCGGCTACGAGGTGGGTGACCCCTGCCTTGGCGAGGATCGAGGCGACCCCGGACTTGCAGCCGCAGCCCTCGAGGGAGGGGATGGCCGGCTCGCTCTTGAGCGCGGCCTTGGCGCCGGAGCCCTCGACCCCGTAGATGAGGAATTCCTTGCAGTGGCCGAAGTGCTCGTCCACGAGCCCCTCGCGCGATGGTACGGCGATCTTCATGGGTATCTCTCCTTGCTCTCGTATCGAGATCTCGCCCCCCTCGATGCGGAGGGCCTTTCCGTTCAAAATCGCGTCGGCGGCCTTGCGGCGCGCCGACTCGACGATGCGGCCGAAGGTCTGGCGCGAGACGCCCATGGAGCGGGCGGCCGCCTCCTGGTACAGGCCCTCGAGGTCGGCGAGGCGGAGGGCCTCCGCCTCGTCGAAGCCCAGGACTACTTCGGCCAGGTCGCGGGCGGGTATGCCCGCGGGCTTGAAGAAGCGGCTGGGAATGGCCGCCCCGAGGCGGCGCTCGCTGATCGGCCTCGGCATACTACGTCGCCTAACGCGCCGCCGCGCCGGAGGGGGCCTCGCCGCAGCTTTCGCAGCAGCTCTGCGTGCCGCATTCGCAGCCGCCCTCGCCGCCGCAGCCGCCCGAGGAGCGCGCGGCGGCCTCGGCGAGGGCCGCGTCCGCGGCGCGCGGCCGCGAGGCGACCGACTGCTCCACCTCGGAGGCTATGGCGTCGGCGTCCTTGCGCACGGCCTCGGGCAGGGCGGACCAGCGCAGGGAGCGGGCCTGGGCCACCTCCTTGCGCCAGCTCAGGCTCGCGAGCACCGGCAGGCCCAGCCGCCTCTGGCTGTCCGCGGGAGCGCTGCCGTCGTCGAAGAGCTTCACCAGCTCGCCGCAGGAGGGGCAGACCAGGGTGCGCATGTTCTCGACCAGGCCGATCACGGGGGCCTTGAGCATGCCCGCCATCTTCACGCTCTTGGCGACGATCATCGACACGTAGTCCTGGGGCGTCGCCACCACCACGAGGCCGTCGAAGGGGATGTTCTGGAAGGCGCTCAGGGCCACGTCGGAGGTCCCGGGGGGGAAGTCCACGACGAGGTAGTCGAGCCCGCCGGAGCCCGAGGCGGCGCCCCAGGCGGTGTCGCCCCAGAACTGCTCGATGGCCTTGCCCAGGAGGGGCCCGCGCCAGATGATTGGGTCGTCCTCGTTCTCGCTGAAGAGGTTGATGGAGAGGACCTCGATCCCCTCCTCGTTGACCACCGGAACGAGGCGCTCCCCGTCTGACTCGCCGCGGAAGCTGTCCACGCCGAGCAATCGCGGCAGGCTCGGTCCGGTGATGTCGGCGTCCAGGACGCCGACCTTCCGCCCGCGGGCCGCCAGGGCCTGGGCGAGGAGGACGGCGACCGTGGACTTGCCCACCCCGCCCTTGCCGCTCGAGACGCCGATCACCCGCCTGATGCCGGGCACTACCTTCTTTTCAGGCACGAAATCCATGTGAAAACTCCTTACGTCAGAGCTGTATGCGCATGCCTCCCGAGAGCCAGGAGGCCCGGTCGCCGAACTCGGCGAGCAGGGCCGCGTAGCCCTCGGGGGCGCTGCAGTGCGAGCAGTAGATGCGGCCGGGCCCGAGGGAGGCGAGGTCCCTCGCCAAGGCGGCCCGCGCCGCCGGCGGCGCGCCGACCAGGTGGAAGCCGCCTATCAGGGCCGCGAGGGGCCTGCCGGGGAAGGCGGCGAGGGCCGCCCGCGCTATGTTTGCGATGCCGCGGTGGGCGCAGCCGGTCACGACGACCAGGCCCTCGGCCTCGTCCGAGACCAGGGCCAGCTCGTCCTCGAACTCGTCCAGGCGCTCCTTACCCCCCTCGAGGACGCGGAAGCGGGGGTTGGGCCTAAGCCCGTCGACGATCGCGGCGCGCGGCAGGATGAACAGGCCCGGGGCGAGCTCCGTCTTCCCCTCGACGATCCGGGCCTCGAGGCCGAGCGAGGCGAAGCCCGCGAGGCCGATGTCCACCGAGCCCGAGGGATCGGCCGCGCGGCGCGGCAAGTCGAAGCCCCGGCCGGCGTAGAGGGGAGGCCGGTCGGGGAGGGCGGCGCAGAGGGCCCCGAGGCCCCCGCCGTGGTCGTAATGACCGTGGCTCAGGACGAGGGCGTCGAGGCCGGCCAGGTCGATGCCGAGGGCCTCGGCGTTTTGCATGAAGGCCCCGTCCTGTCCCGCGTCGAAGAGTATCCGCCTTCCCCCGGCCTCGACGAGGAAGGACAGGCCGTGCTCCCCGACCAGGCCGCGGCGGGGGCAGTAGTCGTCCATGAGCGAGGTGAGGATCATCGAGGCTCCTTGGCGACGGCGCGCGAGCGCCAATCGGCCATGGCGGCCTGGAGGGCCTGGACGCCGAGGAGGGAGCAGTGCTTCTTGTTCTCCGGGATGCCTCCGAGGGCTACGACCACGTCGTCGTCGCTGATCCCCTCCGCATCCTCGACGCTCTTGCCGAGCGCCAGCTCGGTCAGCATGCTGCTCGTCGAGATCGCCCCCGGGCAGCCGAAGGACTTGAAGGAAATCGCGGCGATCCTGCCTTCGCGCACACAGATGTCGAGGGACATCTGGTCGCCGCAGCCGGGGTCGCCGATGAGGGCGCTGCCATCTACCTGGTCGGGAGGCAGGGGCTCGACGTTGCGGGGATGCTGGAAATGCTCGATAACCGCGTCCGTGTAATACAGGATGGGGCCTTGATAGCCCTCGGTCCCGGCTTGGTCTATGGACATCGCGTCGCTCCAGGGAAGGTTCGTGCTCGAATCTAGCATATGCTCTTTTTGTCAGCTCTGTCTATCTGGCGAAGCCGGTTTTCTGATCGAGGGGATCCGGCTTGACATAACGAGCATACGCTCTTATATTCGATTTGTCTATAAGGTCATATGCTCATATCAATAAGCGCCGTTGGCGCTCTCGTGAAAGCTATATGTATGAAGGAGAATGATATGCCCGGATATAACGAAACTGGACCCTGCGGTGACGGCCCCCTAACGGGGCGCGGAATGGGGCCCTGCGGAGGCGGGATGGGCTTCGGGTCTCGGCGGGGCGGGTTCGGCCGGGGCGCTGGCTTCGGCCGCGGCGCCGGTTTAGGCCGCGGCGCCGGTTTAGGCCGCGGCGCCGGTTTAGGCGGCGGCTGGGGCCGCGGCCCTGGTTACGGTTGGGCCGCCGTCGGCTACGCCCCCGGCGGGGAGGAGAGCGCCTCCCGCAGTATGCGCCTCGCCCTCGAGGAGCGGCGAGCCTTCCTCCGCGCCGAGCTGGCGCGGACCGAGGCCCTCCTCTCGGGGGCTGTCGAGGGTGACGCCGCCGCAGAGGCGAGCGGGCGCAAAGACTCGTGAGCGGCGCTGCCGCGACGACGATAGCCGTCGCGAGCGGCAAGGGCGGCACCGGCAAGACGACGGTCGCCGCCCATCTCGCCCTCGCGGCGGCCGCCCGCTCCCGAGCCCTCCTCGTCGACCTCGACGTCGAGGCGCCCGACGCCCTAGGCTACTTCCCCGGCGCGGCTCGAGCAGGCGAGGGCGCTTCCGCTTCAATCCAGGTTCCCGTCCTGGACGAGGCTCGCTGCTCGGGCTGCGGCGCCTGCGCCAAGGCCTGCCGCTTCGGCGCCATCGTCGCGTTAGGCGGCGTCGTTACGATCGACGAGAGGGTCTGCAAGGGCTGCGGCCGCTGCGTCGCCGCCTGCCCCTCCCGAGCCCTCGGCGAGCGGGCCCTCGAGGTCGGCCGTGTGACGAGACGCTCCCTGGGCGGGCTCGAGCTGGTCGAAGGACGGCTCGCGATAGGCGATATCAGATCGACCTCGGTGATCGAGGCGGCGAAGCGCGAGGCGGCTGCCTCGGGCGCGGAGATAGAGGTCAGGGACTGCCCCCCCGGCGTCACCTGCCCGACCGTGCACGCCCTCGCCGGAGCGGATTACCTGGTCCTCGTGGCCGAGCCCACCGAGTTCTCGCTCCACGATCTCCGCGCCGCCGCCGAGCTCGCCTCCACCATGGGCCTGGCCGCGGGCGTGGTCGTCAACAAGGAGGGGTTCGGCTCAGCCGATATCCGGGCCTTCTGCGCGTCGCGCGGCCTGCCGGTCATCGGCGCCATCCCCTTCTCTCGCGAGCGCGCTTCCGCCGGCGCCCGCGCCGCGCTCTGGGCCGGGGACGAGAGGGCCCGGGCCGAGTTCGAGCGCGTACTGGACGCGGCCCTCGCGGGGGCGCGGAAGAAGGCTGCCCTATGACGACGATCAGCGTCGCGAGCGGGAAGGGCGGGGCCGGGAAGACCTCGGTGGCCGCCGCCCTCGCCGAGCGGCTCGGCCCAGGCTGCCTGGTCGCGGACTGCGACGTGGACGCGGCCAACGGGGCGATCGCCCTCGGCTCGACCATACGCGAGCGCGGCCCCTATTTCGCGGGTCCCGGATACCGCATCGCGAGGGAATCGTGCTTCGGCTGCGGCCTCTGCGGCGCAGTCTGCCGCTTCGGGGCCGTTCGGCCCGATGGGACGCGGTACGCGATCGTTCCCGAGCTCTGCGAGCGCTGCGGCGCCTGCCTCGACCGATGCGCCGCGAAGGCGATCGAAACCTGCGAAAAGCAGGCGGGCGAGCTCTTCGTGTCGGATACGATACTGGGAATCCCCCTCGTCCACGCCGAGCTCGCGCCCGGCGGGGACACGAGCGGCAAGCTCGTCGCGAAGCTGCGCTCGAGGGCCCGGGAGCTCGCCGAGGATGGCGGGACGGTCATCGTCGACTCGCCGCCGGGCATAGGCTGTCCCGTCATCGCCTCTATCACCGGCGCCGACCTCGTGGTCCTCGTCGTCGAGGCGAGCTCCTCGGGGCTCCGCGACGCGCGCAGGATCGCCGAGCTCGCGCGCTCGATGCGGCGCGAGCTCGTCGCGGTCCTCAACAAGGCCGGCTTGGCCCCCGAAACCGAGGACCTGGCCAGGGCCTACCTCGCCGAGGCGGGCATACCCCTTGCCGGAGAGATACCCTTCGCCCCCGAGCTGCGCTCCGTCGAGGAGCGCGGCCTGACTTGGGCCTCCGCCCGCCTCGCGGGGGAGGGGGGAGCCCGCCTCGAGGCGGCCCTGCGCGCCTTGCGCGGGGCCATCGATGCCATCCGGATGAAGAAGGAAGAAGGAAAGGAGAAGCCATGAAATATGCCATCCCTACCGATGACGGCGCGACGCTGAGCTCCGTCTTCGGCCGGGCCGCGAGCTTCGCGATCTTCGCGAGCGAGGCCGCCGAACCCGAGATCAAGCTCAACGGGGGCGCCGCGTCGGAGCACGGCGCGGGAACCGGCGCGGCAGCCTTCCTCGCGGAGCGCGGGGTCGAGGTCGTCGTCTGCCCCGAGCTGGGTCCCAAGGCCCAGGCCGCCCTGTCCTCGGCCGGGATCAGGGTCGCCGCCGCGAAGGCGGGCCTTCCCCTCCGGGAGGCCGTAGCCGCCGCGCGAGCTTCGCGATGATCGATGCCGTGCCCGCTCGCCGCGGAGCGATTGCCAAAAGCCTCCGATTGGTTTATTTTCCAATCGTGGCGATGCGAAGCAGCGCGATCATCTCGACCATGAAGGACCAGGTCTACGAGGTGATCAAGGAAAACATCCTGAACGGGCACTTCGCCCCGGGGCAGCGGATCCAGGAGCTCCAGATCGCCGAGGAGCTCAAGGTCAGCCGCTCCCCCGTGCGGAGCGCCATCAACGAGCTGATCGGCGAAGGCCTGCTCGAGAGCATCCCGAACAAGAGCGTCATGGTCCGGCGCCTCTCCGAGAAGGACGTCCTCGACGCCCACGAGTTCCGCCTCCTCATCGAGCGCTACGCCATCGCCAAGGCGATCGAGCTCCTGGACGAGGGCATAGCGGCTCGGCTCGAGGGCTTCAAGCGCGACTTCCTCGAGCACTCGCGCTACGAGGATGTCCAGGAGTACTTCAAGATCGATACCGCCTTCCACGACTACCTCGTGGCCACCGCCGGGAACTCGATCATCACCGATCTCCTGGGCAAGGTCTCCACCTGGCTCAATCCCTTCCGCTTCTTCGCCCTCTCGAGCCGCACCCGCTTCGTCGATTCGATCGAGGAGCACACGAGCCTCATCGACAGCATCCTCCGCCGCGATCTCGAGGCCGCCCTCTCCATCTGCACGACCCACCTGAGTAAAGTCAAGGAAGAGAGCCTCAAGCACCTGCCCTCGGCTTCTGCCCGCGCCTGAGCTTCCTTCTCCCCCTTCCAGCGCCGCTCAAATCCTAAAGCAAGACGCGTACTCTGTTTTCTTAAAAAGACATACGACTACATACGCCCTGGTTTGGCGAGACGCGGCTAAATCTTTTCATTGACAAGACTGAAAAGGCGTGCATTATGTATACATAATGCATAGTACATAACAGCTCCCTAGTTTGTTCCCGCGGTCAAGGAGTCTTGTGTGAAGATAGAATTGCCCTACGATACCGATCGTATCTCCTGCGAGATAGACGATCGACGGCTCGCGGGAATCCTCGTTCCTCCCCCGCAGACCGCAACGTGGCCGGGGACCTCCGAGGAGGAGATCGTGCGCGCGGCCCTGCGCGCTCCGATCGGCTCGCCTCCCCTCGCCGAGCTCGCCCGGGGCAAGCGGAAGATCGTCGTCATCACGAGCGACCACACGAGGGCCGTGCCGAGCGCGCTTACCCTGCCCATCCTCCTCGAGGAGCTCCGGCGTGGCAGCCCCTCGGCCGATATCACCGTCCTCGTCGCCACCGGCCTCCACCGCGGCATGACCGCGGCCGAGATGGAGAAGCGCTTCGGCTCCGGGCTCTGCGCTCGCGAGCGCATCGTCAACCACGACGCCTTCGCCAAGGGCGCCTTCGTCGATCTCGGGCTCCTGCCCTCGGGCAGCAAGTGCGAGATCAACCGCCTCGCCGTGGAGGCCGAGCTCCTCGTCGCCGAGGGCTTCATCGAGCCCCACTTCTTCGCCGGCTTCTCCGGCGGGCGCAAGAGCGTGCTGCCCGGCATCGCCTCGCAGGACTGCGTGAACATCAACCATAGCGCCCGGGCGATGGCCCACCCCAAGGCGGCCACGGGGGTCCTCGACGGGAACCCGATCCACGAGGACATGATCGTGGCCGCGCGCCTTGCCAAGCTCGCCTTCGTTTTCAACGTCCTCCTGGACGAGGAGAAGCGGGTCGCCGCCGCGGTCTGCGGCGAGGCCGACGCCGCGCATCGCGCGGGCTGCGCGCTGCTCGCCGCGCGCTGCGGCGTCGATCCCATCCCGGCCGACGTCGTGCTCACCACGAACGGCGGCTACCCCCTGGACCAGAACCTCTACCAGTGCCCCAAGGGCCTCGACGCCGCCCTCGCCTGCGCGAAGGAAGGAGCCGTCATCATCCTCGCGGCGGCCTGCCGCGACGGCCTGGGCGGCGAGAACTTCGGCCGCATGATGCTCGAGGGAAGCCCGCGGGAGCTCCTCGATCGCATCCTCGCGACCCCCGCCGAGAAGACCGTCTCGGAGCAGTGGTGCGTCCAGCGCTTCGCCGACGCCCTCTTGAGGCACGAGATCATCCTGGTGACCTGGGGCATCGACCGGAGGACGGTCGAGAAGATGCATTTCCGATACGCGGCCTCGATCGAGGAGGCCGTCGGCATGGCGCTCGAGCGGAAGGGCCCGGGCGCGAAGATCGCGGTCATACCCGACGGGGTCGGGGTGATCGTGCGGAGGTAGCTTCGATGCAGGAGTTGGAGAAGGCCATCAAGAACCACGAGGCGGACAACGTCGCCACGCTGTTCGGCGAGGTCAAGGCCGGCGCGCGGGTGCGCGTCCTCGACAAGAAGGGCTCGGCCGTCGAGATGACGGTCAAGGACGATATCCCCTATGGCCACAAGATCGCCTTGGCGCCCATCGCGAAGGGCCAAGAGGTGACCAAGTACGGGGAGGAGATCGGCGTGGCCACCGCGGCGATAGCCGCGGGCGAGCACGTGCACGTGCACAACATCGACTCGATCCGCGGCCGCGGCGACTGGGCGAAGAAGGGAGAGGCGCGATGACCTTCCAGGGCTACCTCAGGAAGGACGGGAAGGCCGGCGCCCGCAACTACGTCGCCGTCATCCCCTCCGTCGTCTGCTCGAACGAGGTCGTCGAGGCCATCGTCCAGAACACGGTGATGACCCAGGGCATCATCCACCACCAGGGCTGCTGCCAGACCCCCCCCGACCTCGAGCGCATCACCGACTGCCTTGTCAAGATCGGCGAGAACCCCAACGTCGGGGCCTCGCTCATCGTGAGCCTCGGCTGCGAGGGCGTGGACACCGACCGCCTCGAGGCCGCCTTGCGCGCCACGGGCAAGCCCGTCGAGCGGATCAACATCCAGGAGCTCGGCGGCACGAGCGCCGCCATCCAGGCCGGCATCGACGCGGCCCAGCGCCTGGTCCTCGCGATATCCGGCCAGCAGCGCGCGGCCGTGGACCTGTCGAACTTCACCATGGGCATCAAGTGCGGGGCCTCGGACACGACCTCGGGCGTGGCCTCGAACCCGGTCATCGGCTACGTCGCCGACAAGGTCGTCGAGGCCGGCGGCACGGTCATCTTCGGCGAGACCACCGAGTTCATCGGGGCCGAGCACATCCTCCAGCGCCGCGCGAAGGACGAGCGCGTGGCTTCCGAGATCGCGCGCATCGTGACCGAGATGGAGGATCGCGCCAAGGCCGTCGGCGTCGACATGCGCAAGGGCCAGCCCACCCCCGGCAACATCGCGGGGGGTCTGTCCACCATCGAGGAGAAGTCCCTCGGGGCCATCGTCAAGTCGGGCACCAAGACCATCGAGGGCGTCATCGGCTACACCGAGGCGCCGCGGGGCAAGGGCCTGTGGATCAAGGATTCCCCCGGCCGCGAGATCGAGCTCCTCTCCGGCATGGCCGTCGGCGGCGCCGACCTGATCCTCTTCTCCACCGGGCGCGGGGCGCCCCAGGGCTTCCCCGTCGTGCCCGTCATCAAGATCTGCGGCAATCCCTTGACCTACGCGCGCATGGACAAGGACATGGACGTCAACGCGGGGCTCATCGTCACCGGGGAGAAGTCGATCGAGGAGGTCGGCGAGGAGGTCCTCGCGATGCTCCTCCGCGTCGCCTCGGGGGAGACCACCAAGGGCGAGTCCATCAAGTACACCAAGTCGATGGACTTCTACTGCCTGGGCCCCGTCATCTAGGGCTTCCGCGGGCGGATCCCCGGGCGCGCCTCGGCCGAGCGCCGCCCGGGCTCCTCCCTTTTTTACCGAGCGCGGTATCGAGCGCAGCATCGATCGAGAAAGGAGAGCTACACAATGCCTGATGTCAACGTAGCGAGAGTCCTCGTCGGTCTCGTCGTCGCGATGGCGATCATCATCGTCACGGTGACCAAGACCAAGATCCACGTCTTCCCCGCCATGCTCATCGGAGCCGTGGCCGCGGGTATCATCTCCGGCCTGCCCTCGAACGACGTGATGGCCAACATCATCAGCGGCTTCGGCGGCACCCTCGGCAGCATCGGCATCATCATCGGCTTCGGCGTCATGATGGGGGCCATCTTCGAGGTCTCGGGGGCCGCCAAGCGCATGGCCCTGACCTTCATCAAGCTCCTGGGCAAGGGCAAGGAAGACATCGCGATGGGCATCACCGGCTTCATCGTGTCCATCCCCGTCTTCTGCGACTCGGCCTTCGTGGTCCTCTCGCCCCTGGCCAAGTCCCTCGCCCGCAACACCGGCAAGAATCTCATCACGATCAGCTGCGCCCTCGGCACGGCCCTCCTCGTGACCCACTCCCTCGTGCCGCCGACGCCGGGCCCCCTCGCCGTGGTGAACTACTTCAAGCTCGACCTCGGCATGTTCATGATCTACAGCCTCATAGCCTCGGCCTTCATCGCGCCCTTCGGCATCATGTACGCGCGCTGGCTCGGCAAGCGCAAGCTCTTCAAGCTCCCCGACCCGAATGATTCCTCGGCCCCCCTCATCGACCGGCCCTACACCGCCGCCGAGCTCGAGACCCCGGAGCAGCTCGTCCACGAGAAGCTCCCCGGCACCTTCATCTCCTTCGCCCCCATCCTCATCCCCATCGTCCTCATCCTCTTCAACACGGTGAGCGGCGTCCTCGGGGCCAAGGGGTCCTTCAAGAGCTTCGCCGGCCTCATCGGCCACCCGATCGTCGCCGTGGGCCTGGGCCTCCTCATCGCCATCTACGGCCTGGCCGGCAAGCGCGACCGCAAGGAAGTCGTCGGCATCCTCGACAAGGCCATGACCGAGGCGGGCATCATCGTCTTCGTGACCGGCGCGGGCGGCTCCCTCGGCGCCGTCCTCAAGGCCACGGGCGCGGGCGGCTCCATCGCCAACATGCTCGTCGCGGCCAGCATCCCCGGCATCCTCCTGCCCTACATCATGGCCTTCATCCTGAGGATCGTCTCCGGCTCGGCCACCGTCGGCATGCTCACCGCCGGCTCCCTGACCGCGCCCATCCTCCTGGCCATGCCCGGCGTCAATCCCTACATGGGCGCCCTCGCCTGCTGCATCGGCTCCATCGGCATCACCGGCCTCCACGACAGCTACTTCTGGGTCGTGAACCGGACCACCGGCGTCAGCGAGATGAAGGACATGCTCTGGCACTGGTTCGGCGCGGTCTGCGCCCTCTCGGCCGGCGGCATCGTCGTCCTCTTCGCCATGAACTACATCACGGGCCTGATCCTCTAGCCTCAGCTCGGCCGATCTCCCTCGGGGCCCGGGATCATCCCGGGCCCTTGCTCCTGCCGGCCATGACGACTCGGTTGCGGCCGCCCCGCTTGGCCTCGTAGAGCGAGCGGTCGGCCTCCGCGATGAGGGCGGCCGGATCGATGCTGCCCTCCATCGACGCGACGCCGAGGCTCAGGGTGGCCTTGATCCGCTCCGAGCCGAGGTCCCAGTCCCGCTCCTCGACCACCTTGCGGAAGGCCTCGGCCCAGCGCCCCGCCATGCCCAGGTCGTAGCCCCGGAGGAGGGCGCAGAACTCCTCGCCGCCGTAGCGCCCGGCCTCGCCCGAGCGCCCGACCGCCTTGGCCAGGAGCTCGCCCAGGCCGGCGAGGAGGGCGTCGCCCGCCTGGTGTCCGTGCTTGTCGTTGACCGACTTGAAGAAGTCGAGGTCGGCCATGACCAGGGATAGGGCCTTGTCGCCGCCCACGGGCTCGGCGAGCTCGCGGGAGAGGGCGCGGATGAAGGCGGCGTGGTTCAAAAGGCCGGTGAGGCCGTCGCGCTCGGAGAGGTAGCGGAGCTTCAGCATGTAGTCGCGGGTGCGCAGGGCCGAGCGCACGCGGGCGCGGACCTCGATGGCCTCGAAGGGCTTGCGGATGTAGTCGAAGGCCCCGGCCTCGAGGGCCGCGCTGACGTCCTGGGCCTCGGTCATCGCGGTGACCATGATCACCGGCATCTCGGCGCATTCCTCGCGCTCCTTCAGCTGCCGGAGCACTTCGAGGCCGGAGAGCTTGGGCATGACCACGTCGAGGAGGACGAGGTCGGGCTGGGCCTCGACGATCATGTCGACGGCCCCCTCGCTCTCCTTGAGGCAGATGACCTTGTACCCTTCGGGCTCCAGGAGGTGGGATAGCGCGTTCAGGCTCAGGCTGCTGTCGTCGAGGATGAAGATCAGGCGCATGAGTCAAAGTGTATGCGCCGAGCCGGGAGGCGCAAGGCTCGCCCTTTATAAATAGCGAGGGCGAGCGCTCGCTCGACTGGGCCTAGCCCTCGACCTGGGTGGTCAGGAAGACCTGCATCGACATCTGCTCGATCTGGCTCTGGAGGGCCTCGATGCCGTCCATGTGGGCGTCCTCGTCGTTGAGGATGGCCTGGAGGAAGTCCCGGGTGGCGAAGTCCTTGACCTCCCCGGCGAGGACGATGGCCTCGTTGTAGGCCTTGATCGCGCCCTCCTCGGCGACGTGGTCGGAGGCGAGCTGCTTGTCCACCGTCGCCCCTATGTGGATCTTCTTGAGCTCGCTGACGATCGGCAGCCCCTCGAGGAAGAGGATGCGGCCGATGAGCTTCTCGGCGTGCTTCATCTCGTCGATGGCCCGCTTCTCGAAGTGCTTGTGGAGCTTCTCGTAGCCCCAGTCGTCGCACATCTCGGAATGCACCATGTACTGGTTGATGGCGGTAAGCTCGTCGGCCAGGAGCTGGTTCAGGACGAGGACCAGTTTCTCGTTACCCTTCATCGCCGCCTCCTCGAGTGGTTTCGGGGTCGAGGCGCGCCTGCGCCGGCCCCCGTCACTAGAGTATAGGCTCCCCCGCCTCGGGGCGCGAGGCCCGGGCCGCCCAGCCCGCCCGCGCCCACGGAGGGGCTCAGGTATCCTGCGAGGCCTCGGCGCTGCTGCCGCCGGAATCGGCGGCGAGGGCCTGAGCGGCCCGGGGCGGGGAGGCCCGGCGCGAAAAAGCGGCCCGGCCGCGAATGTAGCTATTGCAAGTAACGCCGCGAGCTGATACCTTGAGGCGCATTATGGATACACGCTTCGCGCGACGCATGGGCTGCATGCAGCCTTCCTCGATCGGCGAGATCCTCAGGGCCGCCGAGAATCCCCAGATCATCTCCTTCGCCGGGGGCCTGCCCGCCGCGGAGCTCTTCCCCGTGGCCGAGGTGGCGGCCGCCGTCCAGCGGACCCTCGCCGAGATCGGGCCGCGCGCCCTCCAGTACGGCGTGACGGAGGGCATCAAGCCCCTGCGCGAGTGGATCGCGGCGGAGATGGGGCTCCGGGGCGCCGCCTGCGGCGCCGACGAGGTCCTCGTCACCACGGGCTCCCAGCAGTCCCTCGATCTCCTGGGGAAGATATTCCTCGACCCGGGCGACCTGATCATAACCGAGAACCCGACCTACCTCGCGGCCATTCAGGCCTTCCAGGCCTACGAGGCCCGCTTCCTCGCCGCGGACACCGACGAGGACGGGATCATCCCCGAATCCGTCGAGGAGCTCGCGGGCAAGCACGAGGCGCGCTTCCTCTACGTGATACCGAACTTCCAGAATCCCACCGGCCGCACCCTGAGCGCCGCCCGCCGCAAGGCCCTGTACGAGGTCGCGGCCAGGCGCGGCCTGATCGTCGTCGAGGACGATCCCTACGGCAAGCTACGCTACCGCGGCGAGCACATCGCTCCCTTGAAATCCCTCGACCGCGAGGGCCTGGTTATCTACTTGAGTACCTTCTCGAAGATCGTGGCGCCCGGCTTCCGCACCGGCTGGATGGTCGCCTCGAAGGCCGTGCGCGAGCGCATCGTCGCGGCCAAGGCCGCCGCCGACCTCCACACCTCGAGCCTCGACCAGCTGGTGCTCGAGCGCTACCTCCGCGACTACGACAACGCCAAGCACGTCGAGAAGGTCCGCTCTGCCTACGGCGAGCGCTACGGGATCATGGACGGGGAGCTCGCCAAGGCCATGCCCGAGGGCTACCGCTGGACCCGGCCGGACGGGGGCATGTTCCTCTGGGTCACCGGCCCCGAGGGCCTGGACAGCCTCGAGCTCCTTAAATCGGCCCTCGCGCGCCAGATCGTCTTCGTGCCCGGCCGGGACTTCTTCCCCGACGGCTCGGGGGCCGAGTGCATGCGCCTGAACTTCTCCAACTCCAAGCCCGAGCTGATCCGCGAGGGGGTGAAGCGCCTCGCCGCCCTCTGCTCGGACCTTCCGTAGGCCCCCGCGCCCGCCGCGGGCCCAGGCCCGGCGCCCTCGCGGCGCCGGGCCGCTTCTTTTCAGCGCCGCGAAGCCGGCGTCCCGGCCTTCGCGCCCTTGCACTCGGGGCAGAGCCCGGAGAAGTACATGCTATGCCGCCTAACCTGGAATCCCCGCTCGCGCTCGAGCTCGGCGGCCAGCCCGCCCAAGCGGCAGGCGCCTATGTCGACGAAGCGGTGGCAGGCCTCGCAGTGGAACCAGTGCCGGTGCGGCCTCGAGGCCGAGACGAAGTAGCGCTCGGTCCCGTGCTCGGAGCAGCGCAGGACGAAGGACTCGGCGAGGCCCGCGTCCTCGAGGTAGTCCAGGGCGCGGTAGACCGTGGCCTGGTCGCAGCAGCTCTCGCCGAGCCGGCCGAGGACGGCGGCCGCGGAGAGGGGTTCCTCGGCCGCGTCGAGGGCCGCGAGCACGGCCTCCCGGGCCCTCGTCACGGCTTCGCCCCCCGTCCCTCGTCCCCCGGGCCGCCCGAGGCCCGCGAGGCGCGGGCGCCGCGGCCGCGGGCCAGGGCCCGCGCCGCCCCCCGCGCCCCCGCCGCGGCGAGGAAGGAGGCCCCGGCGATGACGACGACCGTGGCCCCGGCGGGCAGGTCGGCCGACCAGCTGGCCGCGAGGCCGAGGGCGGAGAAGGCCGCCGAGAGGGCCGTCGCCCCGACCATCATGCCCGCGAGGTTCCTCGCGCGGAAGCCCGCCGTGCCCGCGGGCAGGGTGAGCATGGCGATGACCATGACGATGCCGACGAAGGTCTGGAGGAGGACCACGGCGACGGCCACGACGGCGAGGATCCCCAGGAAGACGAGGTCGGTGCGGGCGCCCCGGGTACGGGCGAACTCCTCGTCGAAGGCCGAGGCCTCGAGCTGGGGATAGAAGAGCCAGGCGGCGGCGAGGACGAGCGCGTCGAGGATGGCGAGGAGGAGGAGGTCCCGGCCCGAGACCAGGAGGATGTTGCCGAAGAGGTAGCTCATGGGATCGATGTAGCCGGGGGTCTTGGCGATGAAGAGGACGCCGAGGCTCATGCCGATGGCCCAGATGGCGTTGATGACCGTGTCCTCGCGCTGCTTGGCCTTGAGGGAGACCCAGGCGATGAGGAGGGCCGAGACGAGGGCGAAGGCGATGGCACCCGCGATGGGCGGCAGGCCCGGCGCGATCCGCTTGACCGAGAGGAAGAGGGCGAGCCCGACCCCGCCCAGGACGGCGTGGGAGACGGCCCCCGCCAGGCCCGCGATGCGCTTGACCGTGACCACGGAGCCGAGGACGCCAAAGAGGATCGAGGAGAGGAGGCCCGCGGCGAGGGCGTTGCGGATGAAGGGGAGGCCCGGGTCGAGGAGGGCCGCGAGGAAGCCGCTCATCGCTCTTCCCCCTCGCAGGAGAAGCAGCCGTCCTCGGGCAGCTCGGCCTCGTGCAGGACGCGGAGGGCCGCCCCGCCGAAGGCCTTGGGCGGCTCACCCTCGACGGGGGCGGCCGGGTGATGGACCACGGCGCCTCGGCGGCCCTCCCGATCGCCGAGGCAGAGCACCGAGTCCGTGAGGGCCGAGACGAAGCCCGTGTCGTGGGTGACGATGAGGATCGTGGCCCTGCCCTTGAGGCGGCCGAGGCTCTGGAAGAGCTGGGCCTCGCTTTCGGCGTCCATGTTCGAGGTGGGCTCGTCGAGGACGAGGAGCCGCGGCTCGGCCGCGAGGGCCCGGGCCACGAGGACGCGGCGGCGCTGGCCGCCGGAGAGGGCGGCGTAGGGCCTCGAGGCCAGGCCGGCCACGTCGGCCTCATTCATGGCGCGGGCCGCGGCTTCCTGGTCGGCCCGGCCGTAGCGCCCGAAACTCCCGCGCAGGCGGCCCATGAGGACGACCTCGGCCACCGAGATCGGGAAGGCGGGGTCGTAGACCACGGCCTGGGGCACGTAGCCGACCTGCCGGCTCGCGGCCCGGGCCTCCTCGCCGAAGACGAGGACCCGGCCGGCGTCGGGCCTGAGGAGGCCGAGGAGGAGCTTGAGCATGGTCGTCTTGCCCGAGCCGTTGGGCCCGAGGAGGGCGGCGAACTCGCCCGCGTGGATGTGGAAGCTCGCGCCCTCGAGGACGCCGATGCTCCCGTAGGAGAAATGGACCTCATCGAAGCGGACCGCGACCGGTCGGGTCGCGGGACGGGGCGTTCCCGAGCTTCGGGGCTCGGCCCTCGCCGTGGTTTCGGCCATGGGCTCCAGTATCCCGAGCGCGGCCGGGCGAGGCAAGGGTCGAGCCGGGCTCACCTGGCCGCCTTCTCGAGCGCGGCGCCCATGAGCTCGATGTTGGCGAGCCAATCCGGGGCGAGGGGATCCAGGCTCTGTACTACGCCGCCGATAGCCTTGGCCAAGGTCTTGGCCGCCGCGGTCGGAAACTGTGCCTGGACGAAGATAACCTTTGCCCCATCCTCCTTGGCGTGGGCTGCGAGCTCGGCGAGGCCTTTCTGGGTGGGCTCCTTGCCTCCGGTCTCGACGGCTTCCTGGACGATGCCGAACTCGTCGAGGAAGTAGCCGAAGGCGGGGTGATAGACGTAGACCGTGCGGCCGCGGAGGGGCTCGAGGTCGCGGGCGAGCTTGTCGAAGGTCCGGTCGATCTCGGCGACGAAGCGATCGTGGTTCTTGGCGTATTGAGGGGCGCCGGCGGGATCGAAGGCGGCGAGGGCGTCGCGGATGGCCGCGAGCTGGATCTTCACCGGGACCCGGCCGAGCCAGGTGTGGAGGTCGACGCCGCTCTCCTCATGGCCCTCTTCGTGGTCTCCCTCGGCCTCGCCCTCGTGATGGTGCTCCTCGAGCTGGCGGAAGGCGACCTTCTCCGTGGTGTTGACGATGCGGAGGGAGGGATAGAGGGAACGTATCTTGGGCTCGAGCCCCCGCTCGAAGTCGGTGCCGTTGGCGAACCAGAGCGCCGCGCGGCTGAGGGCGCTCATCTGCCGAGGCGTGGGCTCGTAGGAATGGGGGCTCTGCCCCGGCCCGACGAGGGTGAGGACCTCGACCCGGTCCCCGGCGATCCGGTTCACGAAGTAGGCCTGGGGAATGATGCTGACGGCGACCAGGGGCTTGGCGGACTTGGCCGGGGCGGCCAGGACCTGAACGACCGAGGCCGCGGCGAGGAAGGCGATGGCGAGCGCGCGAAGGATCTTCATTGCTTTCTCCCTACCTTGCCGATGCTCGGAGTACATCGGCCCTGGCATAGTTGCGAACGATTTGCATTCAATATACGCAACTGGTGGTTTAAATGCAAGTCATTTGCAAAAACTACTGCCTCGAAGATTGTTTGGCCGACAAGCCATCATCGAGAGGCTTTTCGAACCGTCGCGCTTCCCTGCCGCCCCGCCTTTCCGGCTAGGCGAGCAGCTGGCGGCCGCGTCCGGCCCCTCGATCGTGTCGATCGTGCCAGCTTCTGCTGGGGACACGAGGGCCGAAAGCCGCGCACGAGGGGCTCCCGCGGGAGCTCGGGATCGCCTCGGGGCCGAGCCCGGCGGCGGGGCTTGACAAGGCCGGGATTATATTGATAATGATTTTCAATATGAAGCGAGCCGACGCCGCGACCGAGCTTTCGGTCCTCGTGGACTACCTCCAAGGCCGGGACCTCAAGATGACCCGGCCCCGGCAGACCGTCCTCGAGGTATTCCTCGGCATCGAGGCCCACGTCACCGCCGAGGAACTCTACGACGCGGTCCGCAAGGTCGACCCGAGCATCGGCCAGGCCACGGTCTTCCGCACGGTCCGCCTCCTCGAGGAGGCGGGGCTGGCCCGCTCGGCCTGCCGCGACGACGGGGCGAGGAGCTACGAGCACGCCTACCGGCACAAGCACCACGACCACCTCGTCTGCGTCGACTGCGGGGCCATCGTAGAGTTCCGGGAGGCCGAGATCGAGCGGGCCCAGGCGGCCGTATACCGGAAGCACGGCTTCGAGGCGACCGGGCACAGCCTCGAGCTCTTCGGGCGCTGCCCCGCCTGCCGCCGCAAGGGCGGGACGCGGGCATGAGGAGCCAGAGGCCTGGCTTCAGCCTTTTCCTTTTACCGTCAAATGATAATGGTTATCAATATATCCGGAGCCCGGACGCTCTCGCGGCGCTCCGGCGGATAGGGAGGGACGATGTTCGTATCCGACGCCCCGGCCGGGGCATCATTCAAGGTCAAGCGGGTCCTGCTCGACAAGGAGGTCGGCAAGCGCCTGGCCGACATGGGCTTCACGGAAGGGGCCGAGGGGGCGGTCGTGCGCGGGGGCTTCCTGCGCGGGCCCTTCCAGGTACGCATCCGCGGCTACGACATCCTGATCAGGCGCAGCGAGGCGGCCGGCATCGAGGTCGAGCCCGTCGGGGACTGGAGCGCGGCCAGGGACGCCCGGGGCCGCGGGCGCGGCTTCCGCCACGGCCATGGGCGCGGCTGCGGCTGCTCGGAGTAGGGGAAAGGACATGCGCAACGATATGCAAGGCTTCACCAAGACCCTCAAGATCGCCCTCGCGGGCAATCCCAACGCGGGCAAGACCACGCTGTTCAACGCCCTCACCGGGGCCCACCACAAGGTGGGCAACTATCCCGGCGTCACGGTCGAGAAGCGCGAGGGCTCGGTCAGGCGGGGCGGCCGCGAGTACCGCTTCGTCGACCTGCCCGGCATCTACAGCCTGACCGCCTACTCCATCGACGAGGTGGTGGCCCGGGACTTCATCCTCGACGAGGCCCCCGACCTCATCGTCGACGTCCTCGACTCGACCAACCTCGAGCGCAACCTCTTCCTCTGCCTCCAGTTCCAGGAGCTCGGGATCCCGGTGGTGGGCGCCCTCAACATGAGCGACGAGGCCCAGGCCAAGGGCATCGACATCGACGAGAAGGCCCTCGGCGCCGTGCTCGGCCTGCCCATGGCCAAGACCGTCGGCCCCAAGGGCGGGGGCATCGACCGGCTCCTCGACCTCATCGACGAGGCTGCGGGGGCCGGGGACGGGGCCGATAAGACGATCCGCTACGGCTCCGAGGTCGAGGACCGGCTCGAGCCCCTCGAGCGCCTCATAGCCTCGGACGCGCGCTTCGCCTCCCGCTTCCCGCCGCGCTGGCTCGCCGTAAAGCTCCTCGAGAAGGACGCCAAGGCCTACGAGCGCCTCGCCGACCATCCCAAGGCGGCCGAGATCGGGCGCCTGGCCAAGTCCTCGATCGACTGGCTCGAGAAGCACTACGCCAAGGACGCCGAGATCGTCATCTCGGAGCAGCGCTACGGCTACATCCACGGCGCGGTCAAGGAGTCGGTGCGTATCGTCAAGAAGCCGAACTTCTCCCTCACCGAGAGCATCGACAAGGTCATCATGAACCGCTTCCTGGCCCTGCCGATCTTCGTCGCCGTGCTCTGGGGCGTCTTCAAGCTCACCTTCGCCCTGGGCGAGTACCCCATGGCCTGGTTCGAGTCGTTCTTCGGCTGGGTCTCCGAGCTGGCCCTGGCCGCCATCCCCGAGGGTTTCCTCCGCTCCCTGCTCGTCGACGGGATCATCGGAGGCGTGGGAGGGGTCTTCTCCTTCGTTCCCCTCATCGTGATACTCTTCTTCCTCCTGTCCATCCTCGAGGACGTCGGCTACATGTCCCGGGCGGCCTTCGCGACCGATAAAGTCCTCCACGCCTTCGGCCTCCACGGCCAGTCGGTCTTCCCGATGATGCTCGGCTTCGGCTGCTCGGTCCCGGCCATCATGGCCGCCCGCACCCTGAAAAGCCGCCGCGACCGCATCGTCACCATCCTCGTGATCCCCTTCATGAGCTGCGGGGCCAAGCTCCCCGTCCACGTCCTCTTCGCCGCGGCCTTCTTCCCGAAGCGCGCCTCCGAGATGGTCATGCTGATCTACGCCATCGGCGTCGCGCTCTCGCTGGTCTCGGCCTGGGCGCTCAGGAAGACCGCCCTCCGCGGCGATCCCACGCCCTTCGTCATGGAGCTCCCGCCCTACCGGGCCCCCACCCTCCGCGGCGTCCTGTGGCACGTCTGGGAGAAGACCTGGCACTACGTCAAGAAGGCCGGCACCGTCATCCTGGCCTCGGCGATCCTCATCTGGGCCATCACGAGCTTCCCGGTCTCCGAGCCTTCCGAGGCCGAGCTCGAGAGCCTCGCCGCGGCCTTCTCCGCCGAGCATCCCGAGGCCGCCCCCGAGGAGCTCGAGGCCTACCTCGAGACCGCGGCAGCCGAGTACTCCCTCGAGCGGAGCGCCGCCGGGAGCATCGGCAAGTTCATCGAGCCGGCCTTCCGGCCCCTGGGCTTCGACTGGAAGATCGGCGTCGCCTCCGTCACCGGCTTCGCGGCCAAGGAGGTGGTCGTCTCGACCCTCGGCATCCTCTACCGGGTCGGCACCGAGGAGAGCGAGGAGAGCGAGAGCCTCCGCGAGGCCCTCCAGCGCGACTCGGGCTTCACACCCCTCATCGCCTTCGTCTTCATGCTCTTCACCCTGGTCATCCCGCCCTGCTTCGCGGCGCTGGCCACGATCCGCTCCGAGCTCGGCTGGAAGTGGCTCGGCTTCGCTTTCGCCTTCATGCTGGGACTGGGCTGGATCCTCGGCTTCGCGGTCTTCCAGATCGGGAGCGTCCTGGCGGCTTCCTAGGGCGAGCCTGGCTTGAACGAGGCGGGCGAGGGCGCTAGTATCGCCCCCGCCCGCAGCCCGCAGCCCGCAGCCCGCAACCCGCAACCCGCAACCCCACGCCAGCCGCCGGCGCCTGGAGGTGCTTTGTGCGTCGCCTAACCTTCGCCCTTCTCGCCGCCGTCTTGCCCGCCGTTTCGGCCGCGGCCCACCCCCACATGTCCCTCGACTCGAGGATGACCTTCGAGCTCGAGGGCCGGGCCTGCAGGGCGATCGAGCTCGAATGGACCTTCGATCCCCTGTTCAGCGGGACCATCATCGGCCAGTACGACGCGGACCGCGACGGAAGCTTCGACGCGGCGGAGAACGAGCGGATCCGGGCCGGGGCCTTCTCCAACCTGCGCAACTACGGCTACTTCATCTTCCTCCGCAAGGGCGAGAAGCGGAGCAATCCCTCCGCGGTCGAGTCCTTCCAGGCGAGCCAGCGCGCCGGGCGCCTGGTGTACCGCTTCCGCGTCCCCCTCGAGGGCGCCGGCTACGAAGGCGACTTCAGCGTCGCCGTCTTCGACTCCTCATTCTATTGCGCGGTGCGCTATACGGCCGAGCCCGCGACGGCCGTCTCGGCCTCGGGCGGGCCTCCCTCCCCAACGCCCCGGCTCGCGGCGGCGAAGAACGAGAAGTACCCCGTCTACTACAATCCGGCCGGGGCGGCCGACGACTTCCGCGTCTACGAGACGTGGCGGAAGGGCCTCTCGACGGCCTACCCGGAGGAGATCTCTGTCTCCTTCCCGCGCTGAGCCCAGCCGGGCCCGACGGGCTCGGGCGGCCTCCCTCTGCTTCGCCGCCCTCCTCGCCCTCGCCGCGCCCTCGCTGTCCGCCAATCCCTTCCTGGGAGGGGAGGGCGGGGCGGCGCCCGCGCCCCGGGCCCCCCGCTCCGCAGGTCCCCTGGTCGGCCTCCAGCTCGAGCTGCGCGAGCGGGCCGCCGCGGCCGTGGACGGTTTCGCCGCCGAGGGCTCGGCCTCGGCCCTGGCCGCCTTCCTCCTCGCGGCCCTCCTGTACGGGATCCTCCACGCGGCCGGCCCCGGCCACCGCAAGACCGTCGTCTTCTCCCTCTTCCTCGGCCGGAGGGCCGCGGCCTGGGAGCCGGCCGCCGCGGGCTTCATCTCGGCGGGGATCCACGCGGCCTCGGGCGGCTTCCTCATCGCGGTCCTGAGCCTGGCGCGGGGAGCCCTCGCCGGCCTCGGCGAGGCTGAGGCGGCCGGCTCCTGGCTCGACGGGCTGACCTTCGGCCTCCTCGTCCTCGCCTCCCTGGGCCTGGCCGGGGCCAAGCTGGCCTCCATCGCGCGCGGTCGGGCCGGCGCCGCCGCTCCGGAGGGCCCGAACCCCGCGGGCCCGGGGCGGGCTGGCCACGGCCTCTACGGCACGGTCGCCCTCGCGAGCCTCGTGCCCTGCCCGGGCGCGGTCATGCTCCTCCTCTTCGCCGCCTACGCGGGCCATCCCTGGCTCGGGGCGGCGGGGCTCCTCGCCATGTCCCTCGGCATGGGCCTGGTCGTCTCAGCCTCCGCCTACCTCGCCTACTGCGGCCGCGAGGGCCTGTTCCGCGGCCTCAAGGCCAGGGAGTCCACGGTCGGCCTCGTCTCCGAGCTCCTCGAGCTCGCCTCCTACCTCCTCGTCCTCGGCTTCTCCCTGTACATGGCCTGGCCCTTCTTCGCCGCCCTGTTCCGAGCCGCCTCGTAGGGTCCCCGCCTCGCTTGACGCCGAGCCGGGGCGCGGCGTAGCCTCGGAGCGTCATGGACAAGCGGATAGTCGTCGTGGACGGCATGGGCGGGGGCATCGGCGCCCAGCTCGTGGCCAAGCTGCGGGAGGCCCTGGGCTCCGGGGTCGAGATCCTCGCCCTGGGCACCAACTCGAGCGCTACGGAGCGCATGCTCAAGGCCGGCGCCGACCGCGGCGCGAGCGGCGAGAACGCGATCAGGACTTCGGTCGCGTTGGGCGATCTCATCCTCGGGCCTATCGGCATAGCCCTCCCCAACGGCATGCTCGGCGAGATCTCGCCCGCGATCGCCCAGGCGGTGCTCGCCGCGCCGGGGCGGCGCATCCTCGTGCCCGTGGCCCAGGAGCATTTCGCCATCGCGGGGCTCGAGCCCAGGCCCGTCGGGAGGCTCGTCGAGGCGGCGGCCGCCCTGGCCGCGGCCGCATTGGGCGGGGAGCCCGGCGCCGCCCGCTGAGGCCGGGCTTGCCCAAGACGGGGGGGCCGGCTATAGTGGGGCTCCGGCCTCGGGCCGGCCGCCGGCGAGCGCCGGCGCGGGGCGGGCTCGAAGCCCGGACCTTCGGCCTCGGGGCCGGATCGCCGTGAGTACGGAGCGCGGAGGCGGGGCGTCGCCCCTTCCTGCCGCGGCCAGCGGAGCGCAGGAAGCGCCCGGGCGAGGCTTCGAAAGCCGAGCGACACTCCTCCCTAACGGGAAGCGAATCATGAGACAGCAACGAATCCTCGCGGCAGCGGCCCTCGCCCTCGCCGGCATCCTCGCCTTCGCCCAACCGGCCGAGGGTCCCAAGGTCGTCGCCTCGACCTCCTGGACGGCCGCCTTCGCCCGGGCCGCGGGCGCGGGCGAGATCGTCACGATCGCCCCCCTCGAGCTCCGCCACCCTCCCGAGTACGAGCTCAAGCCCTCCGACCTCGCGGCCGTGGCGGGGGCGCGCTTCCTCGTCCATTCGGGCTACGAGCGCTTCGCCAAGCGCCTGGCCGAGACGGCCGGGGCCGAGGGCCTCGACGTCCTCGCGGTCTACACCGACAACCTGCCCTCGAAGTTCAAGGTGGAGGCGCGCAAGCTCGCCCTGGCCTTCGGCACCCTGCCGGCCTACGAGGCCTGGGAGAAGGGCTTCGACGCCCAGGCAGAGGCCATGCGCGCGCGCGTGGCGGCCGCCTATCCGGTCAAGCGCGCGGTCGTCCACAAGTACCTCGCGACCTACGCCGAGTGGCTGGGCTTCGAGGTTGTCGGGACCTTCGGCCCCGGCGAGGGCTCCCCGGCCAGCCTCCTCGAGCTCGCGAAGGCCGAGCCGGTCCTCGTCATCGACAACTACCACAACGTCTCGGGCAGGGCGGTCGCGGAGGCGACGGGCGCCCCCCGGGTCGAGCTCATCAACTTCCCCGGGCGGGACGGGACGCGGAGCATCGAGGACGTCTTCGCCTACAACGAGCTCCTCCTGGTCGCGGCATCCCGCAGGTGAGCGCCCCCTTCCTCGAGGCCGAGGAGCTCGTGCTCGGCTACGGGGGACGGCCGGTCCTCCGAGCGGCCAGCCTCTCCGTCGCCGACCGGCCGGGCCTCGCCCTGGGCTTCCGCGGCCCGAACGGGGCCGGGAAGACGACCTTCCTGAAGGCCTGCCTCGGCCTCGTCGAGCCCCTCGCGGGCAGGCTCGCCCTCCTGGGCGCCGAGCCGGGGACGAGGGGCTTCCGCTCCCTCCTGCCGCGCCTGGGCTACGTGCCCCAGGCCCGGCCGCCGGGGAGGCTCCGGCTTAGCGTCGAGGAGGCCGTCTGGCTCGGGCGCTGCGGCCGGCTGGGACTGTTCCGCCGGCCCGGCGCGCGCGATCGCGCCGCCGTGGGCCGGGCCATGGAGCGCGCGGGCGTGGAGGGCCTGGCCGGCCGCGCGGTACAGGAGCTCTCGGGCGGCCAGTACCAGCGGGCCTCCATAGCCCGGGCCCTCGCTGCGGAGCCCGAGCTCCTTCTGCTCGACGAGCCGAGCTCCCACCTCGACGCCGAGGGCCGGGGCGGGGTGCTCGATCTCCTCACGGACATCGCGCGCGGCGGTGCCGAGCGCCTCCTCCTCGTTTCCCACGACGAGGAGCTCCTCGGGCTCTGCGGCGCGTTGTACGATTTCGAGGACGGCGCCGTCCGGGAAGCGGCCCCGGCCGCCCCGTCCCCAGCGGTCCGGGAGGCCCGCCGTGCCTGAGCTCTGGGCCCTCGCGCCCTTCCGCCGCGCCATCGTCGCCCTGGCCGCCACGGGCCTCTCCTTCCCCGCGATCGGGACCTACATCCTCGCCCTCGACCTCGTGTCGGCCCGCTTCGCCGTCATGCACGCGAGCCTCCTGGGCGCGGCCCTGGGACTCCTCGCCGGCCTGCCTCCCCTCGCCTCGGGCCTCGCCGCGGCCCTCGCCGCGGGCGCCGGCGTGGCCCGCCTCTCCGAGCGGGGCGCGGAGCGGGCCTCCGGGGCCCTGGGCCTGGTCATGACGCTGAGCCTCGGCCTCGCCTTCATCGTTTTCTACAAGTCCGAGGTCAACGCCATCGAGGCCTTCGACCTCTTCTGGGGCTCGGTCCTCGCCCTCTCCCGCCCCGAGCTGCTCCTGACCTGCGCCGGCGCCGCCCTCGTCCTGGTCCTCTCTGCCGTCTTCCTCCGGGGCATCCGGGCCCTCCTGTACGACCGGGAGCTCGCCGGGGTCCTCGGCCTGCCGGCCCGGGCCCTGCACTACGGGCTGGTGACGCTGATCTGCGCGGGCATAGCCCTCGCGATGCGCGTCACCGGGGCCCTCATGGTGGACGCGGTGACCATCCTCCCGGCCCTGGCCGCCCGGTCGATGCGCCGGGGCCTGGCCGGGACCCTGGCCTGGGGAGCGGCCTTCGGGCTGGCGGCCAACTTCGGGGGCTTCGCCCTGGCCCTTGCCCTCGACCTGCCGACGAGCCCGGCCATCATCCTGGTCGGCGCGGCCCTGGTCCTCGGGACCGGAGCCATCGAGCGCGGCCGCGCCAAGAAGCGTTAGGCGAGCTCGTCAGCCTCGGCGCGCTGGCGGGACGGCGAGGCGCCGCCTCCCGCGCGCCGGGCGGGCCGGGGCGCCCGGGAGGCCGGGCCCGCGCCCTTTTCGCTTGCCCGATAGCGCGGCCCGTTGTACAGTGTGCGCTGCGGCATGGCCGGGGACCATACTGAGCCGGCCGGGGGCAGCGGATATGGCCTTGTTCTCCAACATCATCGCGCCGATGATCGCGGGCCTCTTCTTCCTCCTGTATTTCGCCTATTTCATCATCGCCAACCCATCAAAGTCGGCCTCGTACCGCTACTTCATCATCTTCCTCATCGGCATCAGCGTCTTCTCACTCGGCCGGCCCCTCCAGCTGATCCTGGGCCCCCATCCCCTCCCCCTCGTCATCGTCAACCTGCGCGTCTTCATCCTCTGCTCGGTCATCGCCCCGGTCATCATCCTGGCCTCCGACCTCGTCCCCGGGCGGCGGCGGCGTCGCTTCGAGCTCCTCGTCGTCTCCGTCGGGGTCCTCCTGGGCCTGACCTACGTCGTCTTCAACAGCCTCGGGACCAGGTCGAGCGCCGTCCTCTTCCACTTCGCCGGCATCGCCGCCCGGGACAACCTGACGCCCAGCATGCTGCCCCCTTTCTACGCGAGGGAGGTCACCATCGGGGTCCAGCTCGTCACGGGCCTCCTCCTCCTGGTCTTCCCCTCGATCAAGCTCGCGCGGCTCCTCTTCGGCCGTCCCGGGGAGGGAGGATTCAGGAACAAGGTGGCCCTCCTCAACGGCGGGGTCCTCATCTTCGCCCTCGCCTTCATCGTCGGATCCTACACCAGGCAGTGGGGCATCTATTACGCCGCCTCCATCGTCAGCGCCGTCATCATCGGCTGCGGCGTCCTCGCCGACGTGCGGGCGGTCTACCGCGACTACGAGAAGCTCCTCCCCTTCATCAAGGAGGACATCGTCGACAACGTGGCCATCGGCGAGTTCTCGAAGGCCAAGCTGGCCGAGATGCTCGGCTGCCTGGGCAAGGGCAGGCTGGACACCATCGCGGTGCTGCGGATCGCGGAGGCCCGCTCGGCGCTGCTCGAGGGCCGGGACCTCATGGAGGAGTCCTTGAGGATCGCGGGGCGGCTCCTCGCCAAGGACTTCAGCGACGAATGCCACCTCATCCTCCCCCTCGCGGGCGGGCGCGTCGGGATCGCCCTGCGGCTGGCCCCTCCCCCGGAGGGCGGGAAGCGGGAGGCCCTGTGGGACCTCCTCGAGGAGCTCCGCTCCGAGATCGGCCGGAGCCTGGGCTGCGCGGTCTCGATCGGGGTCGGGAGGAGCTACGAGCGGCTGGAGGACCTGCGGACCTCCTACCGCGAGGCGCTGGGCGCCCAGGAATACGCCGAGAGCCTCGGGGGCAGGGCCATCGTCCACGCGGACGACATCCGCGAGCTCGACCCGCGCGCGAGCAGGTATCCCCTGCGCGAGAAGGAGAAGCTCCTCTCCCTCATAAAGCTCGGGGACGTGGAGAACAGCGGCAAGGCCTTCGCGGAGTACCTTGCCCGATTCAAGGACTTCATCGCGGAGCACCCGGAGGCCTTGAAGGTGCGGCTCTACGAGCTCGTCGGCTCCCTGATCGACGCGGCCATCCTGGGCGGGGGGGACGAGCAGCGGCTGAACAGGCTCGTCGAGGGCTACTTCGAGGACATAAAGCACGTCAAGGACGCGGAGGTAGCCGAGAGATGGCTCGCGAAGGCCGTCTCCGAGACCGCATCCGCGGTGGCGCGCGTCTACGAGCGGCGCTCGAAGGCCCTGGTCCGCGACGCGACGCGCTACGTCGAGGCGCACTTCAGCTCCCCCCTGAGCTATCGGGACGTGGCCAAGGAGGTCTTCGTCAGTCCCTCCTACTTCCTCTGCCTCTTCAAGCGCGAGACCGGCCTCACCTTCGTGGACTACCTGACCGGCTTCCGCGTGGACCAGGCCAAGCGCCTCCTCGCCTCCAGCTCGAAAAGCGTCACCGAGATCGCCTACGATGTCGGCTTCAACAACTCCAACTACTTCAGCAGCATCTTCCGCAAGCTCGTCGGGACGACCGCCAAGGAGTACCGCCTCAGATGCCGCGCCCGGGCGGGGGCCGAGGGCGGGTTCGATAAGATCCTGTAGGAGAAAAGTAATATCCCGAATGACTCGAGGAGGCCCGCCGTGGCCTCATGGGCGGCGACGGCGGGCGCCGTCGCCGCCTCGAGCCTAGCATCCCCGCCGCCGGCGCCCTCCGAAAACGCCTGCCCTAGCAAGGAGGGGAATGATGATCTCGAAGAAGACTCTCGCGCTCCTCGTCGCGGTCCTGTCGCTCTGCCCGGCCCTGGCCTTCTCCCAGGCCAAGGTGAAGTATCGCCTGAACGTGGGGACGGTGCTCACCGAAACGGATCCCCTGTTCAAGGGGGCCCTGGAATTCAAGAAGAACGTCGAGGCGAGGACCAAGGGCGCGATCGCCGTCGGCGTCTATCCCAACTCGCTGTTGGGCGATACCAAGGAGATGCAGGAGCAGGTGAAGGCCGGCACGAACATCGCCGTGATCACGGACGCGGCGCGGCTGGCCGAGAGCGTGCCCGCCATCGGCATCCTGGGCGCGCCCTACCTCGTCGACGGCCCCGAGGAGGCCAAGAAGCTGACGACCTCGGCCCTCTTCAAGGGCTGGACCGACGAGCTCGCCGCCAAGCACGGCTATCGCGTCCTCTCCTTCAACTGGTACCAGGGCGCCCGGCATTTCTGGACCAACAAGCCCGTCGCCGCGCCGGCCGACCTCAAAGGCCAGCGCATCAGGACCCCGGGCGCCACGGTCTGGCAGGCCACCATCAAGGCCATGGGCGCCGAGCCGACCGCCCTGGGCTGGGCCGAGGTCTACCCGGGGATCCAGCAGAAGGTCATCGACGGGGCCGAGGCCCAGCACCCGGCGAGCGCCGGCATCCGCATCTACGAGGTCTGCAAGTACCTGGCCAAGACCTCGCACTTCCAGCTCGTGACCCCCCTCGTCTGCTCCGAGGCCTGGTTCCAGACCCTGCCCAAGAGCTACCAGTCCATCCTCCTCGAGGAGGCCTTGAAGGCCGGGGACGCCGCCACGAAGTACACCGTCGACGGGCTCGCGGCCAACGAGGCGGAATTCGCGAAGAACGGCGTCGTCATCTCGACCCCCGACCTCGCCCCCTTCAAGAAGGCCTGCGAGGCCGTGTACGACCAGATCCCGGGCTATCGGGAGCTTCGCGGCCAGGTCAACAAGATCCTGGGCAAGTAGCCTAAAGCCCTCCGCCGGGGCCGGCGCCCGAGCCTCGGGCCGCCGGCCCCCGTCCTGCGCGCCCCCGCGCGCGAAAGTTGGAAGGATCATGAAACTACTCCGCGCCCTCGACGGCTGGATCCTGGGGATCGAGCGGCGGGTCTCCGAGCTCCTCCTCGCCGCGATCATCGTCCTCGTCTTCGCCGCCGCCTTCCTGCGTCTTATCCGGCATCCCCTCGTCTGGTCCATGGACCTGGCGACCCTCCTGTTCGTCTGGGTCTGCTTCATCGGGGCGGACCTCGCCATGGAGCAGAACAAGCACATCGGCGTCGACCTCCTGACCAACCTCATGCCCCCGGCGGCGCGCAGGGCCCTGGCCCTCCTCGCCAACGCGCTGGCCGCCGCCTTCCTCGCCCTCATCGCCGTATTCGGGACCCGCCTGGCCGTCATCAACGTCAAGGACCAGTTCCAGGGGATGGAGCTGAGCCATTCCTGGGCCACCATGAGCGCGCCGGTCGGCTGCGCCCTGATGATCCGCACCTTGGCGAAGAAGAGCTTCGGCCTCCTCCGCGCGAGGCCGGCGGCGAAGGAGGCGGCATGACCCTCCTCGCCCTCGCCTTCGTCGCCCTCCTCCTCGCCAACGTGCCCCTGGCCTTCGTCGTCGGCATCTCCTCCATGACCTTCTTCGTCGGGAATGCCGACATGTCGCTGATGGTGCCCGTGACGAAGATGATCTACAGCGCCCAGAATTTCGCCCTCCTCGCGGTCCCCTTCTTCCTCCTGGCGGGCAACCTCATGACCGAGTGCGGCATCACCCGGCGGCTCTTCGACTTCTGCAACATCTCCACGGGCCACATGCGCGGCGGGCTCGCCCACGTCAACATCCTCCTGTCCACCCTCATGGGCGGCATCTCCGGCTCGGCCGCCTCGGACGCCGCCATGGACTGCAGGATGACCGCCCCCGAGATGATCAAGCGCGGCTACTCGAAGGGCTTCACCGCCGCGGTCACGGCCTACAGCTCCCTGATCACCGCGACCATACCGCCCGGCATCGGCCTCATCCTCTTCGGCTACATCGGCTCCGTCTCGATAGGGCGGCTCTTCGTGGGCGGGATCATGCCCGGCTTCCTCATGTGCGCCATCATGATGCTCACCGCCTGGCTGATATCGGCGAGGAGGAACTACGGCCGCTCGCGGGAGAGGCGGGCGACGCCCCGGGAGTTCCTCAAGTCCCTGGTCGACAACATCTGGGCCCTCCTCTTCCCGGTCATCCTGATCGTCGGCATCCGCTTCGGCTTCTTCACCCCCTCCGAGGCGGGGGCCTTCGCCGTGGCCTACGCCGTCGTCATCGGGAAGTTCGTCTACAAGGAGCTGACGAACGATAAGATCGTCGAGGCCCTGCGCCAGACCGTGGCTGACACGGGCATGATCATGCTGATCATCATCTGCTCCGCCGTCTTCGGCTACGTCATCATCTACAACCAGGCGCCCCAGGCCATCGCCGCCTTCCTCGTCACCCTCACCGAGAACCCGGTCGCCTTGATGCTCATCATCATGGCCTTCCTGGTCGTCGCTGGCATGTTCATGGAGCCCACGGTGAACACCCTCCTGCTCACGCCGATCTTCCTCCCGGTCGCCAAGTCGGTCGGCGTGGACCCGGTCCACTTCGGCCTGGTCATGATGACCACCATCACCATGGGGAGCTTCACGCCTCCCGTCGGGGTCGTGATCTACGCGGTCTGCTCGATCCTGGAGTGCCCGCTCAAGGACTACCTCCGGGAGTCCCTGCCCTTCCTGGCCTGCGTCCTCGTCCTCATCGGACTCATGGTCGCCTTCCCCCAGATCGTCCTCTTCCTGCCCAACCTGGTCTACGGGGGATGAGGCGCCGGACGCGCCGGGGCGCGGGCGTCGCCGGCCGCGCCCTGGGGGCGAGGCTCGGACGGGCCTCGCCCGCGCGGCCAGGGCCCCGCCCCCCTGACGCCCGGCTCCCGAAGGGCTACAATGGCGCCGGCGGAGGTTCGATGCCGGCATTCCAGCGCCTGAGGGCGAAGCTTAATACGCTCTTCGTCAGGCTCCTCGTGTACTTCATCGTGGTGGCCCTGGTCCCGATCGCCGTGCTCAGCGGCTACTACGCGACGATCGGCAGCCGTACCGTGGTGGAGATGCTGCGGGTCCAGGGGCGGATCGGCATCTCCAAGGCCGAGGCGAAGGTGGAGGCCCAGGTCGAGGCCTACCGGCACAAAGCCTACCAGCTCTCGACCAATCCCCTCGTCCTCGAGGCCCTGGCCGAGGACATCCCTGAGGACAGGGCCGGCAACGCCACGCGGATCTACGAGGAGCTCTTCCGGACGATGAAGGGCGACACCTACAGCGCGGCGGCCCACATCGTGAGCAGCTCGGGCAGGGTGCGCTATTCCACCCACGCATTCCCCGAGTCCTACGACCTGCGCTACCAGCGCAACTACGGCAATCCCTTCTCCCGTTTCGCGGCGGAGGAGGGCAGGAACGCCTCCATCATCACCACGAGCAACCGCTACACCAACGCGAGCAACTCGGTCGTGGTCCTCAACATCATCCGGCAGGTGCGGGACGAGGCAAGCCGGGAGATCGGCTACGTCGTCGTGGACGCCTTCCAGGACTCCTTCGGCGTCGTCAACGAGGACTTCCTGTTCAAGAACGTGATCCTGATCGACGCCGAGAATTTCCTGGCCACCTCGCTCATGAATCCCGAGCGGCACGGCAGCTTCGCCCTCTTCCCCGAGCTGCGTGAGGTGACCAGGCTCAGGGACCTGGACGACTACCAGTCGGGCAGCACCATCACCCTCCTGCGCTCCATCCCGAACACGAGCCTCTTCCTCGCGGCGGTCGTCGACATGACGCCCTTCCTGCGGAACCTTCGAGGGCTCCTCTCGGTCGTCCTCGCCATATCCCTCTCGGGCGTGGCCTTGGGCTTCGCCCTGTCCTTCTTCTTCTCGAGGTCGATCTCGCGGCCGATCCGCGAGCTTTCCGAGTCGATGGGCCTCGTCGAGTCCGGGCGGCTCGACATCCGGGTGCCCGTGGCGGGCATCGCGGAGATCGGGCGGCTGGACCGTTCCTTCAACAGCATGGTGGGGCGCATAGGATCGCTCATCGCCCTGACGCATGAGGAGGAAGAGAAGCTGCGCATCGCCGAGCGCAAGGCCCTCGAGGCCCAGATCAATCCCCATTTCCTGTACAACACCTTGAGCACGATCAAGGCGATAGCCAAGCTCCACGGCGAAGCCGAGATCCTGACGATCGTCAGCGAGCTCGGGAACCTTTTACGGGGCAGCCTCGGCGACATGGGGCCGGACGCCACCCTCGGGGAGGGCTTCGCCCTCGTCGACAGCTACCTGGCCATCCAGAGGATCCGCCACGGGGAGCGGCTCGTGGTAGAGCGGAGGATCGACGAGGCTGTCCTGCCCGTGCTGGCCCCCAAGCTGATCGTCCAGCCCCTGGTCGAGAACGCCATCGTCCACGGGCTCGAGCCCAAGCTGGGCGAGTGGCGGCTCCTCATCGAGGCCTTCCGCGAGGACGGGAAGGTCACCGTGCGCGTCCGGGACAACGGGATCGGCTTCCCGGAGGGCCTGAGCCTCGAGGGCCTCGTCGCCGAGGCCGGCGCGGTCCACCTCGGCTTGTACAACGTGTACCGGCGGCTCCAGCTCCGCTACGGGGACGAGGCCTCGCTCTCGGTCGAGTCCTCGCCCGGCCTCGGCGCAACGGCCGTCCTGCGCATTCCCGGAGGGGAGCCGTGATCAGGGCTATCATCGTCGAGGACGAGCGCTACATGCGCGAGGAGCTCGAGAAGACCGTCCGCTGGGCCGAGCTCGGGATCGAGCTCGTCGGGGTCGCGGAGGACGGCGTCTCGGGGGAGCGCCTCGCGAGGGAGCTCGAGCCCGACATCGTGATCACCGACATCAGGCTCCCCGGCCAGGACGGGCTCGCCATGCTCGCCCGCTCGCCGGTCGCCGCCGCGGTCGTCATCAGCGGCTACAGCGACTTCGCCTTCATGAGGCGGGCGATACGCCTTGGCGTGTACGACTACCTGCTCAAGCCGATTGACGACCGCGAGCTCGAAGCCACCTTGGCCGCCCTCGTCGAGCGCCTCCGCCGGGAGGACCAGGAGCTCGACCTGCTCCGAGCGCTGAAGGGCGGGGGCGAGGAGCTGGTCGCCCTGCCGAGGGAGCCGGGCAACATCGTCGCGGCCGGCGCCATCGCCTTCATCGAGGCCAACTACGGCCGGCCCGTCGGGCTCCGGGAGGCGGCCGAGGAGCTGCGCGTCTCGGAGGGCCACCTGAGCCGCCTGTTCAAGGAGGCGACCGGGGTGAACTACCTCCAGTACCTCAACGCCTTTCGGATCAACAAGGCGGCGATCATGCTCAGGGATCCCCGCCTGAGCGTCTCGGAGATCTCCGAGCTCTGCGGCTTCCCGACGCCCGGCTATTTCGCGAAGCTCTTCAAGCGCTTCTCCGAGCTCACTCCCACGCAGTACAGGGACAGGGGCCCCGGCTCCCGGGCCCCCGCCGGGGCCTAGGCCCTGGCTAGCCCTTCCTGGACTCGTAGACCGAGGAGCCCCCGATGAAGTACCTCGTCAGGGACATGAACATGAGGAGCATCGGGACGCTCGCGATCAGGGCGGCCGCCATGAGGGCGCCCTGATCGGTGCTGCGCTCCTGGACGAAGGTGGAGATGTACTGGGGTATCGTCTTCATCTCGTCGCTCTGCGATACGAGCAGCGGCCACAGGAGGTTGTCCCACTGGCCCCGGAACGCGATCACCGCCAGGGTCGCGATCACCGGCTTGCAGTTGGGGAAGACGATGCGCCAGAAGATGCCGAGCTCCCCCATGCCGTCCACCCGGGCGGCGTCGAGGAACTCGACCGGGAAGGTGGTCAGGTACTGGCGCATCTGGAAGACGCCGAAGGCGCTCACCAGGAAGGGCAGGATGAGGCCTACGTGGCTGTTCTGTATCCGGAGCTTCATCGCGACCATGTACAGAGGGATCATGATGGCCTCGAAGGGGATCATCATGGTCGCCATGATCAGCATGAACAGGGCCATGCGTCCCTTGAACCTGAACTTGGCCAGGCCGTAGCCCGCCGACGAGGCCAGGAGCACGGTCGAGGCGGCCACCGCCGTGGCGGCGATCAGGGAGTTGAGGATGTTGCGCAGGTAGATGAAATTCCCGTCGTTGCCCCGGACCGCCTTCACGAAATTCTCGTAGTGGAGCGAGGAGGGGATCCAGGGGTAGGGCATGCTCATGATCTCGCGCGAGCTCATGAGCGAGGCCGTCACCATGAAGAGCAGGGGCATCACCGTGAAGGCGAGGAGGAGCGCCAGCGCGGCGCGGGCGGCGATCTTGCCGATTCTCATGCTCGGGCTCCTAGTATTCGACATCGTCGGCCTTCGAGAGCCTGAACTGGAACCAGGTGAAGAAGAGCATCACGACGAAGAGCACGACGCTCATGGCGCTGGCCCTGCCGAGATACTGCTCCTGTATCCCCGTGACGTAGATGTTGAAGGTGATGACGTTGATGGGCCCCCTCGGGGCGCCGTTCGTGTAGAGCATGTACTGGGTGCTGAAGGTTTTAAGGCACTGCAGCATGGACATGATGGAGACCATCACCACCGTGGGCTTCAGCAAGGGCAAGGTTATGCGGCCGAATACCTGCAGCTTCCCGGCCCCGTCGATCCGGGCCGCCTCGTAGATGGTCGGGGGGATGGAGGAGAGCCCGGTGATGAAGAGGATCACGAAGTAGCCGATGTACTTCCAGAAGTAGATGATCATCGTGGACAGCTGCTCCATGCTCCTGTCCACGAGCCAGAGGTGGTCGACCCCCGTGAGCCCCAAGAGCCCGTTGAGCCATTGGTTCGCCAGCCCCCGGGGATCGAAGATGAGCATCCAGATGGTGGCCGCCACGACGGAGGAGAGGACCGCCGGCGTGTAGTAGGCCACCTGGAGGGCCCGCTTGGCCCGCTTGCCGTCGAGCGAGGCGATCAGGGCGGCGGCGAGGAGGCTCAGGACCAGGAGGGGGACGAAGGTCCCGACGGTGAAGATCGCCGTCGATCGCAGCGAGTTGTAGAAGGAGAGCTCGTTGCCGGCGGTCTTGAGGCTGAACAGGCGCAGGTAGTTGTCGAGCCCGATGAAGCGCGGCGGCGCCTTGCTCAGCGCCCGCTTGTTGAAGAAGCTGGTCGCGAAGGCGTTCAGGATGGGATAGTAGCTGAAGACGGCGAAGAAGAGCATCGCCGGGGCGACGAAGATCAGGCCCCAGCGCGCCTGCTTCCTCTCGATACCCGAGTACCTTGGCATTGCGATCTCCCTAGAGGCGGCGCGGGCCCCGCGGGGATGGGCTCCCCGCGAGGCCCGCGCGGGCCTCGGAATCGTCGACGGGGCCTTTACGGCCCTATTGCTCGTCGATTATCTCCTGGGCCGCCGCCTTGAGCGTGGCCAGGGCCTTCTCGGGGGTCACGCCCGAGAGCATGACCGACTCGACCGCGTTGCGGATGAGGGTCTGGAGCTCGGCGCTGCTCGGCCCGTAGTAGATCATGTGCGCCCGGGCCATGTCCTTGATGAAGACGTCGGAGTAGGGCATGGACTTGAGCGTCTTCGACTCGAGGAGGGCCTTGGTCGGCTGGATGATGTTGCCGCCCCTGGTCAGGTAGTCCTCGCCGTGGGAGAGGAGGAAGCCGGCGAGCTTCCACGAAGCCTCCTGGACCTCCTTGGCGGCATCGTCGTTGACCATGAAGTAGTGCCCGTAGTAGCAGGCAGCGGTGTTCTTGACCGCTCCCTTGAAGGTCGGGAAGGGCACGACCATCCACTCTCCGCTCTTGAAGAAGGCGGGATTGTCCTTCTCGATGCGGCCCTGCTGGTACAGGCCGGTGTTGGCCATGGCGATGTCGTTGTTGTCGAGGTTGAAGAGGTTGCGGGCGTTCTTGTAGGTCGGCGAGCCGAGGTTCTTGCCGCTCGGGCCCCACTGCTGCATGTACGAGAGCACCTTGAGCCAGGCCGCGTCGTTCACGATGGCGGTCTTGCCGTCGTCGCTGATGAGCTTGCCCCCGAGCTGCTCCACCATGGGGACGAAGAAGGTCAGGTAATAGGGATAGCGGAAGTCGAAGCCGCGGCGGATGAGGATGTTGCCGTCCTTGATGACCAGCTTCTCGGAGACGGCCATCATGTCCTCCCAGGTCTTGGGGTAGTCCTTCTCGGGATCGAGGCCGGCGCTGCGGAAGACCTTCTTGTTGATGTAGATGCACCAGTTGGTCAGCTCGAGGGGGAGGCCGTAGAGCTTGCCGTCCACGGTCACCGCGTCGAGGACGCCGGGGGCGTACTTGGCCGCGATGTCCTTGGCGCTCTTGTAGCCCGCCGCCTTGGCGTCCACCGGGGCGACCCGGCGGTTGGTGATGTAGGCGTACTCGTTCTCGATGGGCAGGTTGAACATGTCCGGGCCCTGGTTGGCCGCGAAGGCCGTCTGGACGAGCTCGATGAGCTTGACCGCGGCCTGGGTGGTCCGGACGACCTTGATGTTCGGGTTGGCCGCCTCGAACTGGGCGATCAGCTCCTTCTCGAGCTGGGTCCGAGCGGGATCCTCGTGGGTCCAGTAGTTGATGGTGATCTGCTTGCCGTCGGCCTTCTTGTCCTTCGCGAACAGGAGCGCCGGGGCCATCAAAGCGATCATCGAAAGCAGCGCGATAGCTCTCTTCATGGTTCCTCCATTGGGGATGTGTTGCCAGTATTCGGCCGATCGCCGATTCCCGCAATGAAAGGATTTTGCCATTACGTGACCGTTTTTCACGCCGCTCCGCGCCCTGCCCAGGCCCCGGGGCGTGCAGGGTTCAGGTCCTTCCCGCCAGCTTTACAATATCGAAGGCCGCCTTTGATCGCGTGCGGATCGGAGCGCTTACCCTTCAAATCCTCTCTGCCCGACACAATGAAAAAGCCGTTCGGCGAAAGCCGAACGGCTTTTTCTCAAAGTCGGGCAGAGAGGATTTGAACCTCCGATCTCTTGGTCCCGAACCAAGCGCGCTAGCCCCTGCGCTACTGCCCGCGGGAAAAGAAAAATCCCGCCGTTAACGACGGGATTTTCGGGAGCGACGGGGCTCGAACCCGCGATCTCCGGCTTGACAGGCCAGCGCGATAAACCAGCTTCGCTACGCCCCCGGGTCGTTGCCGACGAAGATGGACTATATCGGCGGCACCCCCCGATGTCAAGAGGGCAGGACTATGGCGCCGGACTTTTCGTCGTTGCGGGGCAGGGGCGCTGCTGTCACCTCGAGGAGGGCCCCGGACTCGAAGGGAGCCTCGCCGCGGGGGCGCTTGACGAGGGTGTAGCCGAGGCTCGAGCAGGCGTACTGGCCGGCCGAGCCGTCGGGAAGGGCGAAGGGCTCGGAGACCACGCGGACGAGGATGCCCTTGCTCGCCTTGGCGCGCCGCTCCCGCTCGCTCGAGCGCAGGGGGTCGGGGATGCCGACCGCCGGCCTCGCCGAGGCGCCGCGCGCCGCCCAGATGTAGGAGAGGACGGCCCGCTCCTTGGGCAGGCCCGCCTCGGCCGAGACTGCCTCGAGCCAGGCGGGGGCCTTGCTCGCGTCGATGCCGAAATGGCACCAGGGGAATTTGTCCCGCTTCTTTGGCATGGCGACCGGCGGGAGGACGAAGCGCGAGGGGGCGGCGTTGGGATCGCCCTTGGCCACCCTCGTCTCCTCGGGGGGAAGGAGGTGGCGGAAGATCCCCGGCATGGGGCAGGAGAGGGCGTGGGGGCAGGGGCCCAGAGGCGCGGCGCCCTCGGCGAGGAGGGCCGCGCGGAGGGCCGAGATGAAGGCTCCCGAGCGCGGGTCCCCCGGCTCCATGATGAAGAGGCTCCCGTCGGCGCGGAGGTAGCCTAGGAGGCTCCGCGCCGTCGCGAGGGCCCGCTCGCCCAGGGGCGCCCTGTCCTTCCAGAAGAACTCGTTGAAGACGTTCGCCGAGGTCAGGAGGTGGGCCCGCTCGGGGAGGCTCCCGCCGAAGGACTCCTTGCGCAGCTCGATGCGCCAGGGCGGCAGGCGGCCCTCGGCGCGGAGGCAGAAGGTCTCGAAGATGGCCTTGCCGGCCTCGAGGGCCCGCTCCACCCGGTCCATGCAGTAGATGGTCAGGGGGACGTCGCGGAGCTCGGGCCGGGAGGCCCAGAGGGCGATGGGCAGGGTGAGGGGGCCCGAGCCGATGTCGATGATGACGGCGTTGTCGGGCAGGCAGAAATCGGCGTTGGAGAGTATGGAAGCGAGGCGGAAGACGTTCCAG
>Ga0209310_1000081_pt1 | contig 172818 bp, 196 predicted proteins | sample AD_UKC030_MetaG_FD_184415 | JGI IMG/M metagenome (GOLD analysis project Ga0209310, IMG submission 184415) | Active sludge microbial communities of municipal wastewater-treating anaerobic digesters from USA - AD_UKC030_MetaG (SPAdes) (version 2) | ecosystem: Engineered > Bioreactor > Anaerobic... | reverse complement strand
CGAGCAACTTTTATTTTCGGGCGACGGATTTTTGGCATAGAAAAAACCCAGTCTTTCGACTGGGTTTTGCTTTACTCTTGGCACAAAGCAACTTATTTTTCAGCTCCTACTTACCACAACACTTCTTATATTTCTTTCCCGATCCGCAAGGGCAGGGATCATTTCGCCCGACTTTATCCTTATTCACAATTGGCAATGATTTTTTTTCTTCTTTATTTCCTGATTCCTGATTCTTAATTCCTGATTCCTGTTTCGCCGAACTGAATTGCTGGACTTCTCCGCCTCCGCTATAATTTAGATTATTTTTTTGCTTGGAAGTTTGGGAATTTTCCGGAACCACCAAGCTAACTTTGAAAATTGTGCGAACAACCGCTCCGTGAATATTATTCAAAAGATGCGAAAACATAAGATACGCTTCTCTTTTATATTCAATGAGTGGATCTCTTTGGCCATAACCGCGAAGTCCAATTCCGTCTCGAAGATAATCCATCTCATCCAAATGATTCATCCACATCATATCGGTCGTTTGCAAAACTACCGCCTTTTCGATGTTTCGCATATTTTCCAAGCCCATCTCCTGTTCTTTTTTGTTATACGCTTCTTTAACAAGGCCGATCAAATACTCTGTCATCGCCGAAATTTTTTCAGCTGAATTTTTGGCATTGTTGTTTTTTATTTCTTCTAATTTTTTTTCTACCACCTTTTCCACCAGAATAATATTTCTCACTCCTTCAAATATTTCATGGGTATCAAATTTTTCTTCCGCACTGTGGAATGAAACTAAATTTTCCATTTCCTGAGTCATATATCCAAGCATCTCGTTTTTGAGATCCGGCGCGCCTAAAATTTCTTTGCGTTTTTTATAAATCACTTCGCGCTGTTTGTTCATCACATCGTCATATTCCAAAACATGTTTTCTGATATCAAAGTTGAAGCCCTCGATTTTTGACTGCGCATTTTCAATTGTCCGAGAAATAATTTTATTTTGAATCGGCTGGTCTTCCGGAAGGCCAAGCGTGTCCATCATGCTGATTAATTTATCTCCGCCGAAACGGCGCATAAGTTCATCTTCCAGCGACACAAAAAACTGGCTCATTCCCGGGTCGCCTTGCCGGCCAGCACGTCCGCGAAGTTGATTATCAATTCTTCTGGCTTCATGGCGCTCCGTCCCCAAAATGAAAAGTCCGCCGACTTCTTTCACGCCTTCTCCAAGTTTTATATCCGTTCCTCGCCCAGCCATGTTCGTGGCAATTGTCACTGATCCAAGTTGCCCTGCATTTTGAATTATCAAAGCTTCCTTTTCGTGCTGCTTAGCATTCAACACTTCATGTGCTACCCCGAAACGAGTGAGAAGCGCGCTCAAATATTCTGATTTTTCAATCGCAATTGTTCCAACCAAAACCGGCTGGCCGATTTTGTTTATTTCCTTTATTTTTTCACAAATCGCATCAAATTTTCCTTTTTCTGATTTATAAACAATATCCGGCAAATCTTTCCGAATCATCGGTTTGTTCGTCGGAATTTCCACCACATCAATGTTATAAACTTTGAAAAATTCTTCCGCCGAAGTATTTGCCGTTCCAGTCATGCCGGAAAGCTTGTTATACATTCGAAAATAATTTTGGAAAGTGATTGTCGCCAAAGTTCTTGATTCTTTTTGCACCTGGACATGTTCTTTGGCTTCAATCGCTTGATGAAGTCCTTCGCTATAACGGCGCCCTGGCATAATACGACCGGTAAAATCATCCACGATGATGACTTCGCCGTCCTTAACCACATAATCACGGTCCTTCTGAAAAATAATTTCCGCCTTCAGGGCTTGCTCTAAATGATGAACATAATTTATTTTTCCTGATTCATAAATATTTCCCATTCCAAGCCAGCCTTCTATTTTTGAAATTCCGCTATCAGTAATCGAAACAGCTTTCATTTTTTCGTCCACTTCAAAATCTTCGCCTCTTTTTAGTCTCGGAACCAGCGACGCAAATTGCTGATACATTTTGGTTGATTCAGAGTCCGGCGCGCTGATTATGAGCGGGGTTCTAGCCTCATCAATCAAAATTGAGTCTACTTCGTCCACGATCGCAAAATTGAGTTCCCGTTGCGACATCTGCGAAAAACTTTGCACCATATTGTCTCGAAGATAATCAAAACCAAATTCGTTGTTCGTGCCATAAGTAATGTCAGCGTTATATGCATCGCGTCTTGAAACTTCTTTCAAGTTTTGCATCTCAACGCTCACCTCGTTCTTGTCTAGTATTTTTGGTTCATAAATGTATGACGCGTCGTGAATAATGCAGGCCGTAGAAATTCCCAAAAAATGAAGAATGCCTCCCATCCAATTACAATCGCGCTTGGCTAAATAATCATTGACTGTGATTATATGAACGCCCTTTCCGGAAAGCGCATTGAGATACATTGGCAAAAGTGCGGTATGCGTTTTTCCTTCTCCAGTTTTCATTTCTGCAATTCTGCCTTGATGCAAAATTATTCCGCCCATGAGCTGGACATCAAAAAGACGCTTGCCGTCTGACCGCTTCACTCCTTCACGAACAACCGCAAAAGCCTCTGGCAATATTTCATCCAGAGTTTCGTTATTTTTAATTCTTTCTCTAAATTGCGCGGTTTTATTTTTGAGTTCTTCGTCAGATAAGCGCGAAATTTCCGCTTCAAAAGAATTTATTTTTTCAACAATTGGACGCGTCTTGGCAACTTCTCTTTCATTTGAGCCAAAAAGCTTGCTAATAATCGACATAATTTATATAAAAAAACAGGCAAATTTACTAATATTTATTAGTTTTCTAACCTGTTTATTCTAGCAAAAAAAGAAAAGAGAGTCAAAGGCAATGAATTAATTTGTAAATTTAAAAGTGGAAAGGATTTTATTAAACGCTAATTCAATTGAAGCATCTTTAGTAAAATCATTTGCAAAAGCTATTACCACACCATTTAGTGTTAAATAATAATATTCTCCTGCAGAATCAATACCATCCATTTCGTGCGTTTTAATTACCTTTTTTTGGTTAATTAACACTTCTGCAGCATCCTTTAATTCAGTACTAGGCATAAATTTATTATGCCATTTTTTAAAATTATCGACTGAGGATAAATCATAATTTTCATTATTTTTAGCAACAAACCCTAGGACTTCAAAAGAACTTGAGTAATTATTTTTATTTAGTCTTAAATGAAAATCGAATTGTGAATCATTCTCAATTATTTGTTCTAAATAATCCCCAGGATATTTAAATTCAAATCCATATTCTTCATTTTTATATGTTTTCCAATTAGAAGTTATCGTTTTCCCACTGAATTTTACCGGCAATTTAAATTCCTCATCTAATTCACGCTGATCAGACGGGTTATCTTTTTTAAAAAGAATATAGCCGTTTTCTGTTTTCGGTGCACTGAATTTAATTTCACATTTAAAATCCACAAAATTTTCTGTCATCCAGGTATCATCCTGTGATTTCGGAACAAATGAGCAGTAATGAGTTCCTAGTATTTTATTATTGCTATCATAAATTTCGCCCGGGAAATCTCCTTCAAAAAACCATCCGCCGACTGCTTTTCCTGAAATTGAAATCGGACTTATTATTTCATCGTTCGGTTTTAGCGATGTGATCATAATTTTGCCAGAAATGCCGACAATTTCCGGGCATGGCGCAAATTCGCAATTTGGCGCCGTTCTTCCGACCGCCGAACCATCCGGACAAATTTTCGCTTCCTCTGTGCAAGCCACTGGCTTATTTTTTTTCGGCATATTAACCGTTGGATTATTTTTGAAATTTACTCCTTTCCATAAATATAAAGAAATTCCAGCCACGATGATTGCCAGAATTATTATTACACTAAACGCCAACACTGTTGAGATTTTTTTGTTCATAAATTTATTTTAGTTTTACGCCCTTATTATACCACAAAAAAACAAAAACTGCCACCTCGTCGATGGCAATTTTCTCTTACTTCTTACTTCTTTATTCTTACTTCTTATTTTCTAAATCTAGAATCCTCGCTAAGCACAATTTTCTTTTTTAGCGACCGCGCTCCTCGTTCGCGAATATCCTTAAGTTTAGTTTTATCTTTGGTAATTTGATTTTGCAATTCTTCTATTATCATATCCACTGAACCTTCCACACTCTCTGAAACTTCCGTCGCTCGATATAATTTATAAGGCGTTTGGATCATAACTTCTACATAAAATTTTCCTTTTTTATCCATTGAGACTTCCACTTCATATTCCAAAGACTTTTTCAAAAATTTTTCCATCTTTTGAATTCTTTTCACAATATAATCTTTTGTGCGATCATCTAATTTTACATTCTTACAAAACAAGCGGAGATTGAGAGTTTTGTCTGGCATATTTTTTTGGTTAAATTAATTATTAGAAACCAATATATTGAATTTCTTCCTGAAGTTGGACGCCAAGCTCATCCCGCACTTTCATTTTAATAAAACTAGAAAGCATTACAATATCTTGAGCCGTGGCATTGCCTATATTTACTACAAAATTAGCATGTTTTTCGCTCACCTGCGCTCCACCAATTTTCTTGCCTCGAAGCCCGACTTCATCAATGAGCCACCCGGCTGGAATTTTTGAGTCGATTACTTTTTGCCCGGTATCTTTCTCGAAACTAGCAATGAGTTTTTTATTGCTAACTTTTGGATTTTTGAAAAAACTTCCAGAGCTTGGCTCCTTTGGATTGGGATGAACAACTTTCAAGCGATTTTCAATAATTTCTTTTATTTTTTTCTCAATTTCTTTCTTTTCACCTTTTTTTAATTTTAAAACAGCCAAAACTATAATTAAATCTTTATTTTCCTTAAAGATACTATCGCGATAACTAAACTTGCATTCTTTATTAGAAAGAGATTGCCACGCTTCGCTCATAGTGACATATGCTTTCACGCTTTTTATATTATCCCCCATGCATCCAGCCGGAATTCCGGCATTTCCACGAATCGCCCCACCGACTGTTCCTGGAATTCCCGCCGCCCATTCCAGACCAGATAGAGAGTTTTGGGTCGCTATTTTTACTGCTTCTGAAAGCATAAGCCCGGCGCCACATTCCATATAAGAATTATGAATTACGAAGTAAGAATTAAGCAATTTTATAACCAACCCATTAAATCCTTCATCGCTGACTAGGATATTACTTCCTCCGCCAAGCACAAAAACTTCCAAATTATTTTTTTTGGCATAATTCAAAGCTTCCGCTAATTCTTTTTCATCCTTAACTTCGCAAAAAAACTTCGCCGGTCCGCCGATTTTGAAAGTAGTGAATTGCGCTAATGGAATGTTTTGTTGGATCTTAATCATTTTTTTCTAAAATTATTTACCCTCCCCTTTCCTTATCTCCTCCCAATAAAATACCGCGAGAACTGAAATGGCAACCGCAATCCAATCAAACAAGTCAATCGGCGCCATATGCAGATATTTTTGAAAAATCGGAATATACATAAATGCCAAAAGCATAAAAATAGAAATCCCGATTGCACCGATAGCATATTTATTTTTGAAAAATCCGAGCTGAAATGGAGAAAATGTGGCGCTTCGAGATTGCAAAAGATTGGCCATTTGCGTCATTGAAAGCACTGCATACGCTGCTGTTGTCGACTTTATATATAACAGCGCACTTGTATCAATTTTCCCTCCGAAATGCCAGCCTCCGCGAAGCATTGACCAAATAAATGCGACTACTGCCCCTACTGCCATAATTATACCAAGATACAAGATTCTTCGAAAGCCTAAAAAATCCATCACTGGTTTTTTTCTGGCATTTTTTTCTTCTTTTGCCCTGGGCTCTTGAGGCTCTAGACTCAAGGAAAATGAAGGAAAAATATCCGTTCCCAAATCAACCGCCAAAATTTGAACGGCCGAAAGAGGCGACGGAATTTGCAAAATTACTCCAAAAATTACCGTGAAAAGTTCGCTAGCATTGGAAGTAAAAACATAATGCACAAATTTTTTGAGATTGGAAAAAATCGTCCGTCCCTCCCGCACACCTTTTACAATTGAAGCAAAATTGTCATCCATTAAAATCATATCCGACGCTTCTTTGGAAACATCCGTTCCAATTATCCCCATTGCCACGCCGATATCCGCTTTTTTGAGCGCCGGCGCGTCATTCACTCCATCTCCCGTCATTGCAATTACTTCGCCATATTTTTTTAGTATTGTCGCGATGCGAAGTTTTTGCTCCGGTGCAATTCTCGCAAATACACACACACCGTTTTTGATTTTTTTATACACTTCTCTATCATTTAGATTATCCAGATCTTTTCCATTGATTACTAAATTATTTTTCTTTTCTTTTTCACTAATCAGCCCAGCTTTTTTTGCAATTGCTCTCGCAGTTATTTCATAATCACCCGTTATCATAATCGGATTGATTCCCAATTTTTTGCACTCACCTATCGCTTCTGCAACATCAGGACGAGGCGGATCAATCATTGCCATCATTCCAACCCAAATTAGATCTTTCTCTGCCTCATCTTTGATATTATCCAGATTTTTATAAGCAAAGGCCAGCACTCGAAGTGCTTCTTCTGACATTGAATTATAAACTTTTTTGATTTTTTCTTTTTCTGCTTCGGAAAATGGCAAAATATTTTCTCCAATCTTAATTTCAGAGCAAAGATCAAGAAGAACATCCGGCGAGCCTTTGACATAAGAAATTGTTTTATCCTTTTTAAAAATTACGCTCATTCGCATTCGCTCTGAAGAAAAAGGATTTTCGGTAATTTTCTGCTCGTTTTTTTGAAAAAAACCTTTTTCGGAATTAAATTTTTGTCCAGCCACAATTATTGCGCCTTCGGTCGGATCGCCAATTATGGAATATGTTTTTTTATTTTTCTTGAGCGTTGCATCATTGCAAAGCGTTCCAATTTTGAAAAGCATTTCCGCATTAGACACTTTAGAAATTTCAATCGTATTTTTATTTTGTAAAAAATCTCCCTTTGGTTCATATCCCGTTCCGGAAACATCAATTGTTTCATCATTTATAAATATTTTTGTTACAGTTAGTTCATTTTTTGTTATTGTCCCGGTTTTGTCAGTGCAAATTATCGAAACTGAACCTAGCGTTTCAACTGCATTTAATTTTTTCGCCAAAACATTATCCTTGAGAAGCCTTTTCATTCCAAGAGAAAGCGCGACAGAAATTGCCGCCGGGAGTCCTTCTGGCACGACTGAAACCGCCAGTGCCAACGCAAAAAGAAAATTTTGATAAAGAGACATTTTGAAATACTGCCCGCCAATCATAACTAAAATTCCAATAAGCACCGCAAGAATTGTCACATCTTTTCCAAGCGTCCGCATTTGCGCTTGAAGCGGAGTTGGATCATCTTTTACTGTTTGAACAGTATCAGCAATTTTCCCAAGTTCCGTATCCATCCCAGTTTTTACCACTAAAATCTTCGCTTCTCCCGTTGAAACTGTTTCTCCCATAAAAACCATATTGATTATATCCGCCAAGGCAATTTTATTTTCTTCTAAAACACCCTTTTCTTTTCTTTTTGGTTTTGTTTCTCCGGTAAAAATAAAATTATTCACTTTGAGATCATAGCTTTCCAAAATGTATCCGTCCGCGGGAATATTATCACCCGACGAAACAAAAATAACATCGCCTGACACGACAAATTTGGCATTGATTTCTTTTTTTTCACCGTCTCGAAAAACTATTGCTTTTTCTTTGGTAAGTTTCTTAATCGAATCCAAAACTCGTTCTGCCTTAAATTCCTGGAAAAATCCGATCGAAGCATTGATGAAAACGATAATCAAAATTATCGTCACATCGCGATATTCCGAAAAAAGAAATGCCAAAAAAGCTGCGACCAAAAGAATCCAGACTAGCGCGTCATTAAACTGAGAAAAAATAATTCTCGCCCACTTCCAAGTGTGCTTTTTTTTGATTTCATTAAGACCATGCTTTTTGATTCTCTCTTTCGCTTCAAGCTCCGAAATTCCCTGTTCATTGGAATTATATTTTTTCAAAACTTCCAGAAGCGTTAAATTGTGTATTTGTTTTTTCATTTTTTCAATTTCTCCACCACTTCCCAGCCACTGCCGGCGCCGATGGCGATAACGACATCTTCACTGCCAATTTTATCTTTCAAAAATTCCACAACCCCATCGATTGTTGGAATATATTCAGCCTTATCTCGATCGAATTTATTAATTAAATCAACTAAGTTCTTGGAACTTATTTTCCCAGAATTTTCTCTTGCTGATCCATAAATATCCAGCACAATCGCATGGTCAGCATTAGAAAAAGACTGCGAAAATTCAGAGAGCAAAGCTTCAGTTCTGGAATAAGAATGCGGATGAAAAACCGCCCAAATATTTTTTTCCGGATAAATTTCTCGCGCGCCTTTGAGCGTTGCTTGAATTTCCTGCGGATGATGACCGTAATCATCAATGAGAATTGCGCCATTTCGCTCTCCTATATATTCGAACCTTCTTTTTGTACCTTTAAAATTTTTGAGCGCTTCTTTGACTTTTTCCAAATCCAAATTCAACTTATGACAAACCGCAATCACCGCAGTTGCATTCAAAACATTATGCTTCCCAACTAATTGTATTTCAAATTCTCCTAAGGATTTATTTTTATATGCAACTTCAAATTTTTGATTCTTGATTCCTAATTCATGATTCATAATTCTTATTTTATAACTGCATTCTTCCAAAAACCCGTATGTCATCATATCGCATCTGGCTGATTTAGAAACCTCGATCACATCCGCACTATCTCCCCAAGAAACCAAAAATCCAGTTTTCGGAATGCGCGTCACAAAATCAACAAACGCTTTTTTATATTCCGCGAAAGTTGGAAAAGTGTCCGGATGATCAAAATCGCAACTTGTTAAAATTACTGCCTTTGGATTATATAATTTTAATTTATTTTGAAATTCATCCGCTTCAATCACAAAAAATTCTCCTTTTCCAGAGAGCGCATTTCCTTTCCAATCCATTACCTTGCTACCAATTACCGCACTTGGGTCAACGCCAATTTCTTTCAAGACAAACGCCAGCATTGCCGAAGTGGTAGTTTTGCCATGCGTTCCGCAAATCGCAATTCCATATTTATCATTAAAAATTTCCGCTAAAATTTCCGGATAACTCATCATTTTCAAATTTCTTTTTTTGGCTTCTTGGAATTCTTGATTATTATTTTCATTATATGCCGTTGAATAAATCACCAAATCAACATCGCTTGGAATATTTTCTGCTTCAAATTTTTCAAAATACTTAATTTTAAGTTTTTGCAAAATTTCATCTGTGAAAAACTTTTCTTGAATATCCGATCCGGTAATTTCAATTCCCATCGAATGCAAAATTTCTACCACCGCAATCACGCCAGAACCTTTAATGCCAATCGCATAAACTTTTTTGATTTTTTCTAGATTCATATTATTTCACCATACCAATTATTCCATCCGCGATTCTACTTGCTGCATCCGGATGATAAAAAACTTTTATATTTTCCGTTAATTTATTGCGTAATTTTTCATTATTCATAATTTCATTAATTTTAGCCAAAAGCATATGCTCACCTAGATTAGCTTCTTCCAAAACTACACAACCGCCGATTTTAGCGATAGAATAAGCATTCATTCTTTGATGATCATTGGCTGAATTTTCAAGCGGGATTATAATTGCCGGCTTTCCGTTGGCAGCAATTTCCGAAATAGAAGAACTGCCTGCTCTAGAAATTACTAAATCTGAAACCGCTAAAATATCCTTGATTTCTTCGCCGATAAAAGGCAATGCGTGATATCCTTCTCGCCCTACTTTTATTCCAAGCTCCCCCGCTCTTTTTTTTACTTCTTCAAAATTATTTTCTCCAGTTTGATGAATAACCTGATAATTTTTCAAAAGTTCCGGCAATACTTCCAGCATTTTATCATTAATTGCTTTCGCGCCTTGGGATCCGCCCCAGACAAAAATAGTTTTTTTAGATTCCAAAAGAGAAAACAATTTTCTGGCATTTTCCTTGTCGCCCTTATTGATATCATCTCGAAGTGGACTGCCGGTGATGACCACTTGCTCGGCTGGAAAATAAATTTGGGCGCTTGGATAAGAAACTGCCACTCGATCAGCAAATTTAGCCAAAATTGAATTGGCCATCCCCGGATTAGCATCGGATTCATGAATCATAATTGGAATGCGGTATATCCAACCAGCGATAACTACTGGCAGTGTTGCGCATCCGCCTTTAGAAAAAATAACATCCGGCATAAACCAAAGCAGATTCCAAAGCGCTTGGATAATTCCAATAGGAATTTTGAAAGCGTCGATAAAATTCAAGAAAGAAAAATATCGTCGCATTTTCCCGCTCATAGCATGCTTGATTGTTATCCCTTCGACCTCCATAAATTTTTTGGAAAAATTATCTTTCGGTCCAAGAAACATAAATTCAGCATCAACCGCTTTTTCTTTTATTTTTCTCGCTACAGCAATCAGAGGGATAATATGTCCGCCTGAAGCGCCACCGGTTAAAATTATCTTCATACAATTTTCAGTTATCAATTATCAATTTACAATGAATTTTCAATTTAAAATTCACAATTATTTTTTGAAAATTTATTAATTGTAAATTTATTGAAAATTGTAAATTGAAAATTGTAAATTATTTTTTAATCTTATTTAATTCGAGTATTTAGATATATTTAAAAGAATTCCCGCCCCGGCCATTAAAAATATAATTGATGTTCCGCCATAACTTATGAAAGGCAAAGGAATTCCAGTTAGAGGAATAAGCCCAGAAATTGCCGCGATGTTTATAAAAGCTTGAAAAACTATCCACGAAATTATTCCGACTGCCATAAGTTTTGAAAATTTATCCGGAGCATTCTTGGCAATTTTTAACGCTCGAATCGCCAGATAAACAAAAAGTAAAACCAAAAATGTCGCGCCCAGAAGTCCCACCTCTTCAGCAACTATGGCAAAAATAGAATCGCCTACCGGTTCCGGCAAATAATTGAATTTTTGGAGGCTTTTCCCCAGCCCTACTCCAAAAAATCCCCCTGTTCCAATTGCCAAAAGCGCTTGATTTATCTGATAGCCAACCCCTCGCGGATCCAGCTCTGGATGTAAAAAAACTAAAAATCTATCCATTCGATAAGATTCCATTTTGATAATTGCGCCTAGCGCCAAAATTCCGGATATTCCCATAAAAAACATGTGCGAAATTTTGGCGCCAGAAACAAAAAAAATTGAAATTGAAATCAAAATTATCACACCGAGCGTTCCAACATCCGGCTGTTTGATTAGAAAAAAACTTACGAGTCCAATTACTATTAAAAATGGAACAAGACCTTCATAAAAATCTTTCACTTTTTCTGACCGACTTTCAAGCCAGGCCGCTAAATATATAATAATTGATAATTTGAGCATCTCTGATGGTTGAAAAGAGAAAGAACCGAGTTTGAGCCAGCGGGAAGCTCCGTATATTTTTGATCCAAAACCCGGAACGAAAACTAAAACCAAAAAGATTAAACTTAGAATAAAAAACGGGAGTGAAATTTTTTTCCAGAAATTATAATTTATTTTTTGCGTTATAAATAAAATCAAAATTCCCGGCAACACTCCATAGAAAAGCTGGTGTTTGAAAAAATAGTAAGAATCGCCGAATCGGGAATGCGAATAAGAAATTCCTGCCGAAGCAATCATAATCAAACCAAAAATCAGAAGAGTTAGCACAGTATAAAATAATTTTGTATCAATTTGATTAGCTTTTGACATAAAAAAATCAATTTGCATTATTTTCTCGCCATTTCTCAATCTCGCTGTGATTTCCTGATAACAATATTTTCGGCACTTTCCAATCCAAAAAAATTTCTGGTTTAGTATATTGCGGATACTCAAGCTTAGCTTTTAGCTTACCTGCCTTGCCGACAGGCGGGTGGCTTTTAGCTTTTAGAGAATTAAAGCTTTCTTCTTTTAGGGAATCTGCGTTACCTAAAACGCCAGGAATCAATCTTGAAATGCTATCAATCAGTATCATCGCGGGAATTTCTCCGCCAGTCAGGACATAGTCGCCAATGGAAATTTCTTCATCCGCTAAATGCTCCGCCACTCGCTCATCCACGCCTTCATACCGGCCACAAATTAAAATTAAATTATCGTATTTGGAAAGTCTTTTTGCATCACTTTGTGTGTATTTTTTTCCTTTAGCGGAAAACAAAATTATCCTAGACTTTATGGACTTTTTGACTTTTGGCTTTATAGACTCAACAGCTTTATAAATCGGTTCAATCTTCATGACCATTCCTGCCCCTCCGCCATACGGCGTATCATCGACAGTTTTATGCTTATCGGTCGTATAATCCCGTAAATTATGGACATTAATTTCAATCAACTTATTTTTCTGCGCGCGCTTCAAAATCGACTCATTAAAATATGAGCTAAAAATCTGCGGAAAAATTGTAATTACATTAAATTTCATAATCTTATAATACCATATTAAAACCAAACAAAAAAGACCCCGACAAGCGGGATCTTTTTTTATATATAGTCTTAAACTTGAATGTCTCCAACTACTTCATCAATGCTTTTTCGGCCGGTGTTGTTCACTCTTCGTTCGCTACCTTCCGGTTCATTGATCTTTAGGTTAACTCGGGCGTTATTCTTAGCTCCGATAACTCTAAGAAGAGTTCGAAGAGCTTTCGCTGTAGCGCCTTCACGTCCAATGATCATTCCCATATCTTCAGCATTTACATCTAAAGTTATGAGCACTCCCATTTCATCAATTTTTCGATCAACTTTTACGTCTTCTGGGTGATTTACTACTTGTTTAACGACATATTCTACGAAATCCTTGTCGGTTACTTGTTCTGCCATATGTGTGTAGGGAAATTAAGTATTATTGTTCCGATTTTTGATCAGAACTGACTCAAGAAATTGTGGGATGCGGAAGATCGACCAGCCTATCCTGCCCCTATTTCTTTTGCTTATATTATAATCTATAAATTCATCTTTGTCAAACTAGAAAACATCTTTTTTAGAGCAATTTAATCGCGTCGGCGACAGTCACAATTCCCATAAGCACTCCTTCCGAATCTGTTACTACATAAGAGTTGAAACTTCTTTCTTTGATAAGTTTCACAAAATCCTCCACATTCATTTCCGGAGAAACATTTTCGCATTTAGTTGTCATAATGTCCTTGGCAGTTGCATTTATAATGGCATGCATCGCCTCTTTTTCCCCTTCCGAATATTCCATTTTTCCGCTTTTAATAAAATCAATAATTGACGGCATATAATGCATATTCGCGCTGTCTTTTGTGAAAAAATCCGTTTCGGTGATAATTCCCAAAACCTTATTTTCACTGTCTACGACCGGCATAGCATGGATTTTATTTTTCGACATTATTCCGGCAATTTCCGAAATCGGCGTGTCTTCTCTCACCGAAAGCACATCCTTAGTCATGATCTCTTTTATTTGCATATATTTTTAAAATTAAAAAATTATAGGTTTCTTCCCTTGATTTAATTTTAGCATACAATCATAATTGCTCCAAATATTATTTTGCACTCAACTTTTTAATCTTTTTAAAAATTTCCGTGAACACTCCGTCTGCAACTGTTGAAACAAATTCTTTTTTCTCTTCTTCATTTAAATTTAAAACTTTATCAATCGGCCAGAATTCAAGGCTTGTGGCCTCACCTTCTTCAATCTTCAAATCAGCCGACTTTCCGGTAAAATGATAGGCATAAACTTTTTTAAAATGATTATTGGCGCTATTGGATCGGCTATTAGAATCGCCTATTTTGAATTTTTCAAGAAAAATTAAATCTTCTTTTTTAGCTCTTATTCCTGTTTCTTCCTCAAGTTCTCTTATGGCAGCTTGGTCATAATTTTCATTTTCATCTACATGTCCGGCACATGATCCAGACAGCAATCCCGGGTCTTTTTCTTTTGTGAGAGATCTTTTTTGAAAAATTATTTCTTCTTTATTATTAAAAATCCAAATAGCAATTTCGCGATGAAGCAAACCATCTTTGTGAATGTTTTCTCTTGTGTCCTTGCCAATTACATTGTCATTTTCATCTACAACATTTAATTCTTGCATAAATTTTAATTAAAAAATTCTGTATAAAATATTCTTATAAAAATTAATTCTAAAATCATACTCTTCTCGATTAGTTCTCTTTAAATAACTTGTGGCTGTATCTGCCATAACCATAATTATTAATTCAATTAAAAAAAGTTTGCTCAATTCTATTAATTTATCAAACTGTTTTTTTAAATTCTTGTTATTTTCATTAACAATAACATGTAGATCAGAATGTTTGTTTATTATTCCACAAATAATGTCTTTTTCTTTTTGCGACAAAATAAACTTTTTTAAAATGATTTTTGTTTTTTTAACACTTATTTTTTCGTGCTTTGGAAAAGATGATATATCTCCATTTATAATTATCGTCTCCTTTTTGCCAAGATCGTGCAAAACAGTAGCTAAAAATAACAAATCTTTCCTGCAATAATTATTAATTTTTTTATTAAGATACTCTCCAATTTTGTTATTTTTATTGTTTTTAAAAAACTTTTCTAGCTCCATTAATACAGCGATGACATGCTTGAATGTAGATTCATTATTGTGCCACGAATTATTTTCTATTATTTTTTTTAATTCATAAAAATCTGACAATTCTTTTTTTAATTTGCCTGATTTTAACTTGTTAATTGTAATGTCTTTTATTTTCATCCTTTTTTTCTATAATTTTAATTCACTAAATTTATTGGATCATTTATAAATTAATTATAGCACAAATAAAAAACAGTCCCTTTCGGGAGCTGTTTTCTGAAAATTTTAAGTTTTTAATCTGCCTAATTTTACAAGCTACTAATCACTATGCTTTCAATCATATCGCCCTCCTGAATTCGATCAACCACATCCTGTCCGCTGATAATTTTCCCAAATATTGTATATTTATTTTCCAATTGATGGCTATCTCCAAGGACGATAAAAAATCGACTGCCATTAGTATTTGGTCCGCTATTTTCCATAGCGACACTGCCTTTTTCCAATTTTTTCGCTCCAATCTCGTCCTCAAACTGATAATTTACTCCCTCTGCCCCATCAACAAACTTACTACCGCCAGAAGCCTTCGCTCCTGGAATAACTTTATAAAAAACTTTTTTCTCATAAAATTTGTCCCTGGAAAGAGTGATGAAATTTGAAGCAGTCTTTGGAACATCTGGATAAATTTCTATTTCAAAAAAACCTTTGGTTACCAATTGCACTTTGGCTTTTTTATTTTGGAGCTGTTCAAGCGGAAGCACTCCGGGAAAAATATTATAATTCTTTTCTTTCGTTTCCGTTTTGGCGATTGGAACCGGCGCCGGCACTTCAACTTTTTTATCTTTAATTTTCAAAAACCAATATAGTCCTCCGGCGATAAGCACGATAATTATAATTGCCAGAATCACAATGACGACATTTTTCATATTTTTAATTTAATTTTTAGCTATTTCTATTATAACACGCTTTCAAATTTTAGGCAGACTGACAAAAAATGTCGTGCCTTTTTTATCCGCTGATTCAAACGAAATTTTTCCTCCATGCGCTTCTACTATCGATTTAGCGATATACAACCCAAGCCCCGTCCCTTCTGCTCCAGTCATAAGCACATTACTTGCTCTGAAAAATTTTTCGAAAATCCTGCTTTGCTGATCCTTCGGAATGCCAAGTCCCGAATCTTTTATGGAAAAAGTTGCCCTTTCTTTTTCTTCCTCACACTCGAAAATAACCCTTTCTCCTTTGGAAGAATATTTTACTGCATTGCTCAATAAATTCTGAAAAATTTGCCTGATTTTATTTTCATCAACATTTAGAAAAAGTTCGCTTGGATGGCCAGCATCACAAACTATTTCAATTCCTTTATTTTTTGCTTCATTAGTTTGTTCTTTTATAACTTCCTTGATAAGTTTTATCATATCTGTTTTTTTCTTTTCAATTTCGAATTTTTTTCCGGTTTCAATTCGGGAAACATTCAAAAGATCATTGACTAAACTTATCATTCTTTCGTTGCCAGTATGAATTTCTTTGATAAAATCTTGCTGTTCTTTGGAAAGCTTACTTTTTTTGTTTTCAAGAAGCAGTTCCGAAAACCATTTTATTTCCGTGAGCGGAGTTCGAAGCTGGTGAGAGGCCACTGAAACAAACTCTGATTTTATTCGATCAATTTCTCTTTCCTTGGAAACATCTCGGAAAACTATTACACAACCTATCACTTTTCCCTCCTTATTTTTAAGCGGAGCCGCGCTGTCAGCTACGGGCAATCTATTCCCGTCTTTTCTGATAAGCATAGTATGATTCGCCATTTCTTTCGTTTCCCCCGTTTTGATCGCTTCTTTTATAAATTCCTCGTTTTCTTTTTCATTCTTTTCAAAAATAAATTTCAGTACTTTATCATATTTCTCCCCAATCAGTTCACTACTTGAGTAGCCTGATATTTTAGAAGTGACTTCGTTTACCATAATTATTTTGAGATCAGCTCCCACCACAAATACTCCGTCGCCGATACTATGGAGTATTGCATTAATTTTGTCCCGTTCTTTCGCTACATTTTCTTTTTCTTCCTCGATATCTTCCAAAATATTCAGAATTGCCGTCTGGGATTTCTTGAGTTCCTCGTTTTGTTTGCCGATTTTTTCCGCATTCTCTTTTTTTTGAGTCACATCACGAATCAATCCCTGAATTTCCAATATTTTTCCGTCCTCTTGAATAGGAACAATATCGAGCTCGGCCTGAATCTTTTTGCCATTTTTGCAATTTGCTAAAATATTAAGCGGACCCACTTTTTCTCCTTGAAATATTCTTTCAAACAACTCCTCTGTTTTTGGATATTCCAAAGAAGGAAAAAAATCTATGAAATTATTTTTCAACACCTCTTCTTGGAGAAAGCCCGTAATATTTTCCACTGAAGGAGAAATATATATAATCTGACCTTTTAAATCCATACGGAAAATAATATCATCAATTGTTTCAGTTATAGATCTGAATTGTTCTTCTTTTGAGCGAATTTCTTTTTCGTGCTTATTTTTTTTGTTGCGATAAATAAAGAATAGAACCCAGAGGATTAAAGCAAAAAAGCTTATTGCTATGGGCAAGGCTATTGATTTCCAAACATTTAATTCCAAGATTTTCGCATCAATATCAACCCCTAAAACTCCGAGTATTTCTCCGTTTTCTAAGTTTTTAATTGGGCTAAAAGCTGAAATGAAGCTTCCCCATTTGTCAGAATAAGGACCCACTAAAATTGTTTCATTTTTTTGAAAGATCAAGTCTAAATCTTTAGGATAGTCTTCATAGACAGTGCCCGGAGCAGTATAATCCGGTGAATTTTCGTCCAGTGGATCGACAGAAAAAATCCATTTTTTATTCTCGTTTTTCATCAAATAAATCCATTGGGCATTAAAAGATTTCAAAGATTCATTTATAAGAATCAGTTGTTCTTTTAATCTTTGATAATCAGGATTTTTCAGATCTTCATCATTTCCCTCAAGAGAAGTAAGTCGGCGGAAATTCACAGCGGCACTCGCCACATCAGAAATCTTAATCAGTTCTTCTCTTTCTTTGGCTTCAGCCCTTTGTTTGAAATAAAAAGTAGAAGCAACTCCAGTCACAAAAATAATTAAAACTCCGGACAAAAAAATAATCTTTGCAGAAACATTCCCCTGAACTTTTTTCTTGTTTAATTCATTTTTTTTAAATTTAAACACTTTTTTTATTTTTTAAGCCTATTAATTTCATTTTTTAGATCTATCATTTTCAATTCTCTCCCGACCATGGCCTTATTCAATCTTTCCAGTTCTTCGTTCTTCTTTTTTATTTCTTCTTCCGCCTTTTTCTGAATTGTAATATCTCGCACAGTAGCTTGCAAAAAGGTCTTTTCGCCTTTTTCCACTTTTGAAAGCAAAACAGTTGCCGGAAATTCAGTGCCGTCTTTTCGTTTATGCGTCCATTCGAACAAATGCGAGCCATTTTCCAGCGCTAACTGCATCATCTCCCGTGACTTATCAATTGATTTAGCGCCATCTGGCTGATATTCTGGGGATAAATCTGCTGGCGTTTTAGACATGAAATCTTTTTCATCACGACAACCAAAAAGCTTGACAGTTGCCCAGTTGCCAGAAAGAAAGCCTTTCCCCGGAATAATCGTCATCATTGCGTCTTTTGATTCTGTAAAAAGTGCTCGATACCTTTCTTCACTGTTTTTTAGATCTTTCGTCATACTTTCCGCCAAAGCTAAGGCTCGTTTTCTGGAAGTTCCTAGAAAATAAATAAATCCTGAAAGAAAAAAGCTAAAGATTACACCAAATAATACCACCGTCACTAGCATATAAAATTCAAACTTATTCATTCCGTAATCCGGATCAGCTACGAAGTGCAAAGTCCAAACTTTGCCAGCAATATCCAAGGATAGATCATAGAAATAAGACCATTCCGCCTTGTCATCTTTTTCTTCCTCCTTATCCTTATCTGCATCATAAATATAGTCGTCCAGATTAAATTGGGAGTCATAAATCTTATCATAAGCATACATATCAAAATTGTTCCATTCTATTTTTTCCGCATTAATTATGCTATCAAAAAATTGTTCTGCTTCAACAACTACTCCGACATAACCGTTTAAATTTTCCCTTCTTTCCGCTTCAGTTTCGGCAGGAAAGTCATTTTTATAAATCGGCAGAAAAATTACAAAAGCGTTTTTGTCGCTTCCAATTATTTTAACCCTTTCTGTAATTGCTGGCTTATCATTTTTCAATGCTTCTTCCATTGCTGCACTTCGATTTTTATCCGAGGAAAAATCGAACCCTAAAAATGTTGTCCCTTCATCTTCGGGATAAAAGTATTTCAAAACTAGATGGCTATTCTCATTTTCTTCCGGATAAATCTTAAAATCTGGATATCCTTCTGGCTTCAAGCTTGTATCATTTTTTACACTTTTAACAAAAGAATCTTTATCATTAGAAGAAACTTTTTCTACAAATTCAATGGCATAAATTCCGGGAAAATTTTCTGATAATTTTGATCCATCGCCAAAGGCCTTGAATTCACTTCTCTCCACTGATTTACTGGCAGTATACAAACCTCTTAAGCTATACAAAAGATAAATATCTCGGCCAAAACGAGTGTCAATATCATTTGCAACTTCTTGAGATTGGCTTTCAAATTTTGCCCTGGCCTGCTGTCGGATACTTTTCTGAATAAAGTTATAGGCAAAACCAGTTACTACTAGCATAAAAATTAATAGTGCAATGGAGAATATTTTTGTTTTTGTGTTTCTTGTTTCCATAAGTATATTTTTTATTTTATTAATTAAAAATCAGCCACTTCTCTCCAAGAAGTGTAATGCACTGCGCTAATGACAGTGTCCACTAAAATTTTAGTTTTACGAGTGATATTGTCTATTGTCCCAGTAGCGTTGATGGTGCGCGCTTCTCCAGTGCCGATAATAATTGCATAGGAACAGCTACCACTTCCCCCAAAAAGATTGTTCCGCGTAGTTGTCCCAGAAGCATTTGAATTATTCCAAATAGCCATCAGGGCGTTTTCCGCGCAAGTGTCCGCTAAACTTTGGGCAGTCTTGGAATCAGCACTCTCTTTTTTTTCTTGCAAAGAAAAAACCGCCAGCCAAGAAAGATAAATTGCCATTGTCAAAACAACCATTCCTAAAATAATTACACTATAAATCAAAACATAGCCATTTTTATTTTTCTTCATTCTCTTCATAAATTTATCTCAAACTGGCCGAACCAGAAAATGTTTTAGCATAATTTAATTCTGCTCGATTTCCCGAATTTAGATAGTCAGCGTCAAATTGAAAATTAATACTACCTTTTGTCGCATTGCCAAAATTCTTAAAACTTAAATTGGAAATTACTACCTGATTAGTGTTTAAATCAACGGCGCTAGCGCCTCCTCTTTTAATTGTCACTTTCCCGCTACTTAAGCTAAAAACAATCGTTACGGCGTTATCCACAACGGTTAGCTGATTGGCTGATGCCCCTAGCGCTAATCCGGTAATTGTCGAACTGTTTCTAATTGTTTGAGAAATAATTTCCACAATTTCATTGCCTTGCGTTTCCACTTCGCTAATGGCTTCATTTCTGTCACCTACTTTTTTGTTAGAAGCGATAAAAGAAACGATGGCCGCCGTCATAATACCCATAATAGAAATATAAATCAATAACTCAACTAAACTTGTTCCTTTTTTATTTTTTCTTTTCATAAATTATTGCGAAGCAAAAATAGTGGAAATTTCTGAAGCTGGAAGGGCAACATTATACAAAGAAACTTCATCAATCGTGCCATTGAAGCGACTGGTGGTTGGATAAATTGCTCCGATTTGCAGTGTCCCAGTAGTTGTCCGAGCAACCAAAGCAGTTGTCACCGTAGTATTGCTCAAAACTCCATTGATATAAATTTTCAAACTAGTTGCGTCCCAAGTCATAGCCACATGCGTCCAACCACTAGTGGGCAAAGTATTGCTAGCTGATTGAACCGTTACGGCCGTTCCATTTGTCCCTCCAGCCTTTATTACTCCTCCGGTTAACCGTCTGCCATTAGATACATTTATATAATAAGCCAGACTGCTAGCAGCTGATCCTTTGTTAATAATTCCCATGGTAGAATTAGTGGAAGTATTGATCCAAGCCATCAGAGTCCCAGCTGTAGTGAGATCCAAAGAATTGGAATCAGGCGCTTGAACATAATCATTGCTTCCATCAAATTTTAAGGCTGAAGTTCCCGCTCGTTTTGTTCCCGTATTCCATGTTGGAGAATCTGTTGGGCAAGTTGGTTTCAAGGTTGCATTATTTGACCCGACTTCGTCCGAAGCTGTGCAACCGGAATTATCATCAAAAGGCCAACTCGACACTGAAGCAGTTGCTTTAGTTTTTCGCCAATTAGTAAATTCTCGATTGATTGTCAAACTTTTATTTTCCCCTTTATATGTCCATTCAATTTTTGAAGCAACTTGCCAAGTATCAGCATCGGGAGCAGTGATATTAATTTTTCGCGTATAAATTCCTGATACATCTGAACTGCCTGATATGCCCCAAATATTTCCGCTTTTCGATATCCCATACGGTCCGCCAGCAGTTAGCGCAAAAAAATTATTGTCTTGAATGTTGCGCACCGCCTCTAGCCCTTCCTCCGCCAAAAAAATAGCTTGTCTTTCTGCGCCAGAAGATAAAATATATTTGCTGACTGTGAAATAACTGGATGCAACAGAAGTAACAATAATAGCAAAAACAGAAGTGGCAATAATCGCTTCTATCAAAGAAAAACCATTTTCATTTTTAATAACTAACAATTCCTTCTGCATTGATTTGAATATTTTTAGTATTAGTCCCGTTGTCTAAAACCAAGGTTCCAATAGAAGTAGCGTATGGTAATCCGGTCAATTTATAAAAAATGATTTGAGTTTTACCAGAAACGCCCGAAAGACCCCGCAGAGGAATATTTATATCATAAGATTGCGTCCGACCAGAAAAATTCGTGCCCTTGAAAATAAGGGCGCGACTTTCCGAAATATCAATCCCCCAAGCGTCATCATTAGCCATCGCCTTGGCCCTGCTTTGCGTTTTTCTGATAGCGTTTGCTACTTGCGCTTCCGAAATTGATAAATCACTTCCCTTTTTGAAATAAAAATAACCGCTGGCGCTCGTTCCGGCTAAAATTGATATTATTGCAATAACCATCAGCACTTCAATTATAGAAATCCCCTTCTTTTTTGTGGTAAAAAAAATATTTTTCATTTAATGATATTGACCAGGTTGTAAATCGGATACATAGTTGCCAAAACGAAAACGCCCACTCCCAAGCCAACTATAATCAGAATTATTGGTTCAATTATTATCGGCAGATTTACTGAAGTATTTTCCAATTTTATCTCATATAGATCACTGATTCTAAAAAATGTTTCCGGAAGCTTTCCTGATTTTTCTGCTGAATAAATCATTTGCAAAACACTAGTAGGAATTAATTTTTTTGAAGCCTTATATGACTTCAGACTTTCCGACATAGAAATTCCTTCCGATATTTTTTCTGATAAATAGCGGTATAATTTTTTATAATTATTAAAGGTGGTGGTCCCCGGCATAATGCCGAGCGCTTGATTGATTGGAATTCCCGCTTTATAAATGCTTCCCAAAATATATCCCATACGGGTTATTTCGCTTTCTTTGATGAGCTTGCCAACAAAAGGCAAGTGAAAAATAAAGAGATGCCCGATAAATTTTGTTTTCGGAAAACTGAAAAGGAAATAAAAAACCAAAGCAATAATAATGAAAAAGAAGGGAAAAATAATATACCCGTAATTAGCGATAAAAAAACCGAGCTTGATTAAAACTCTAGTAAGCAAAGGCAGTTCCGTATCTAATTCTGAATAAACTTTTGCAATTTGCGGGAGAGTAAACCAGGCCGTTCCCGTTCCGACAACTATAGTCAAGATTATTATAATCGTTCCGTAAAGAAGCGAGGAATTGAGTTTTGATTTAAGTTTTTTATCCTTGTCATTCAAAAGAACGGCTAATTTCAAATTGTTGACCAAATTTCCCGAAAGCTCACCGGCTTTGACTATTTCTATGATGCTTTCTTCGAAAAAAGTCTGCCTGTCAAACGAGTCGGAAAGATTCATTCCGCTTTGAATATCATCTCTGACCCGCCTTATTATTCTTCTCATTCTCCAGGAATGTGTTTCTTCTTCCAGTGATTCAAGCGCACCGGAAATAGGCAGTCCGGCATAAAGAAAGTAGGATAAATTTTCTATAAAATCATACGCTTTGTTTTTTAGCCCAAAATATAAAATTGGAGCCAGCCAGCCTTTAACTTTTTTATTTTTTTTCTCGTTCATTTTTTATTTTTTGAAATTATTGCGGGGGAGCTACGCGGAAAACTTCTTCAAAAGTGGTGAGTCCCAAATTAGCTTTTTCATAAGCATCCTCAAAAAGAGAATTGGAACCTTGCTTTTTTGCCATTTCCCAAATTTCTTTCGAAGTAGCTTCTTTCATAATGAGCTCTTGGATTTCGGAAGTAACTTTAATTATTTGAAAAGCCGCGATTCTACCTTTGTATCCTGTACCATGGCAAACAGGGCATCCTTTTCCTTCATAAACATTTTTAAGATCTTTTAGATACGGAGAAAAATTCGCCGGAAATTTAGAAATATATTCCAGAGTTGCTTCTCGACTGAATCGGCATTTTTCACAAATTCTGCGAAGAAGCCTTTGCGAAACAACTAGATCCAAAGTAGAAGCCAGCAAAAATCTTTCAACTCCCATATCCGCCAGTCTCAAAAATGTCGTTTCGGCATTATTAGCATGGAAAGTGGTGAACAGAAGATGACCGGTTAACGCGGCGTTGATTGAAATTTCGGCCGTTTCCTTGTCTCGAACTTCACCGACAAAAATAACATCCGGGTCCTGTCTGACTATTGAGCGAAGTCCCCTGGCAAAAGTTACCTTAGTTTCATTGTTAACTTGGATCTGATTGGCTCTATCCATCACATATTCAACTGGATCTTCAATCGATGTTATATTAATTTCCGGATTATTAATTTTTTTCAACATGGAATAAAGCGTTGTGGTTTTTCCGCTTCCGGTTGGCCCGCTGATGATAATCATTCCGAAAGGTTTTCTAATTTCCTGTTCAAATGTTTCCTGATCTTTTTTTGAAAGTCCTAAATTTTCTATGCTTAGATCACTAATATGTCTTGAAAGAATTCTAAGAACTGCTTTTTCTCCTTTGATTACCGGTATGATCGAAAGCCTGATGTCAATCTCTTCCGTTTTTCCCTTGAAGCGAATAGCTCCATCTTGAGTTGATTTATGTTCATCCGTTCGAAGAGAAGCCAAAACTTTCAGATAGTTGACTATGTTTTGATAATAATCAGCTGATATCTCTCCCGCTTCCTGCAAAACTCCGTTTACTCTGTATCTTATTATTGTTTTTTCACTTCCCGGTTCAAGATGAATGTCGGAAGCGTCAAGATTGATAGCGTCTTCCAAAATCTGCATAACCATTTCTGGAGCAATTTTATTTTCGGATTTTATAATTTCGGAAAATCGAGCTGACAAATCTGTCTTGTAATGAGCAAAAGTTTTTTCTATATCTGAAAAGATTGCATACGCTATTTTTATTTTTTTCCCCTTAAAAATCCACATCAAACTTTCAATCATTTCCTTGTTACTTGGGTCACTAGAAGCTACCGTAACTTCATTTTTATTTTCTTGGATAAAAACAACATTGAATTTTGTAGCAATTTTTTCCGGAATTTTTAGAACTTGTTCAGCACTAGGCACATTAGTGTTCAAATCGGCATAAGGAACGCCAAAATATTCGGCCATAGCTTGGCCGACCAAATCCAAACTCAACAAATCATTTTCAATAATATATTTAAATGTGGAAATGTTGGCTTTTTTCGCCCTTTTTTCAGCATTGTCAAAATCCTCTTGAGATATATATTTCCCCTTCAAAATAATGCCTAGTATTGCATTCTCATCGATATTCATTTTTTTTATTTTTATTATTATTTTAACAAAGTTTTTATTTTTTCCACAATTTCCAAAAGCGAGGTGTCTGATTTTACGATATAATCAAGCGCGCCGAGATCTTTGGATCTTTTTTTATCTTCCTCTTGGCTCAAATTGGAAGCAACCACCACCGGAATCTGATTATTTTGACCTTTTAATTTTTCCAAAATTTCAAAACCGGAAATTTTTGGAAGCATCAAATCAAGCAAAATAAGATCAAAATTTCCTTTTTCTATTTTTTGAAAAAATTCTCCCGCTTCGCTGGCATTTTCCACTTCAAATCCTTCGTTTTGAAGTTTTATGGTCAAAGCTTTCTGCATTGGTTTTTCATCCTCGACAATTATTATTCTCTTGCTCATAAGCAAAAACATTAATTCTTAAGTGTCTAAATTATACCATAAAAAAACAAAAAATGGAAACTTAATGTTTGATGGAAATAAAAAAACAGCCTCATGGCTATTTTGTGGTGGCGGAGGGACCAGATTTCTGGATTATCCTCCGCCTTATTTTGGTGGTTCGCTTACTGCTTCGCCACGATATTTTTCCAAACTATCTTCATTTGCTTTTCCATCCTCCAAATCCATGCTAATCTTAAATATCTTGAGTCCTCTGATAGCATAGATTCTCCACGCTGTATTGTTTTCTCCTTTTAGCTTTTTTGATAATTCCCCGTAATAAATCGCCCAGCGACCAAGCCTCTTCGCCAACCTTAACTCTTCATTTCTAGTCATATCCGTATCCTTTTATTTTTGAGAAAAATGCAATAGAAAAAGATTACAGAGCAGGATCTCTGGATCTGTAGGCATTTCCCCTTCTCTTATACAAGTAAGTTCTACATTTTCCCCAAATTCCTTAACTTTTGACTTTGCTTCTTCAAGAGAAGAAAACTTTGGCCAAATTTTGTAACTTTTTCCATCGTCGTTAACTTCCCTGGCAGCCACCAAAAGCATCGCCATTTTTTCATTGTACATAATTATTGCATGTGCAGTATTGGCGTTATTCTCAGATATTTCTCTAATTTTCCTATTGAAACTTTCCATAATTAGCCCCCTTTCTAATTGAAAGTTATATATCAAAAATCTAAAAAAATATTCTTTTTTAAAAAAAACTACGACTATACTTTATAGCACATACCTAATCACAAAGCAAGCAAAAACATACGGCATAGCTTACAACATTCCAACATTCCCTGCCTGCCGGCAGGCAGGTGCAGAATATGAGAATGTTATTTGTATGTAATTATTAAAAAAATAATATCAAAATCCAATCTCGCTATAAATTTTATTATTTTTAATATTTTTCAAAGCTTCTTTCATAAAAGGAATTGTGTTTTTTGGCAAAGAATTTAGCGGAAACCACCTCACATCATCGCATTTATGCGGTTCCATATTTTTCGGTTCCCCTTTCCATTTTTTGGCTTTTATGAAAACATCCACCCTTCCCCTCAATTCTCTTGGATTTGGAACAACATATTTTTGCATAAAATGAACGACCCCTAGATCATCCGCCTTCAAATCGATTCCGATTTCTTCTTTCGCTTCCCTGATAATAGTTTCCACAAAAGTTTCTTTTTCTTCAACATGCCCGGCGCAAAATCCATAAAGCCCGTCCTGATATCCGGTGTTATATCTTCTTTGCAAAAGCACCTTGTTATTTTTTATTAAAACAAGATACGAAGCTGGTATTAGACTATATCTTTTCTTCTTCATATTTTAAGTTAATTACTTATTTTTGACCATAATTATTCTGGACTCTCCGTCACCAAAAAAATTCTCTTTGCGACCAAATTCAATAAATCCCAATGATTCATAAAGTTTGACTGCATCGACATTGTCCGGATGAGTTACTAAATCTATTTTTTTATAATTTTTCAATTCTTCTAATAATTTTACAGTGGCTTTTTTAGCTAATCCCTGCTTTCTAAATTCTGGCTTTATAACTAATCCGCTTATGTATGCATGGTCATTGTTTTTGATTTCATAAGCAATACTTCCTATTATTTTGCCATCATTTTTTATGATATAAACAATATCATTGGAAATCCACTTTTTAATTTCTTCCTCTTGAAAATATCCAGAATATGTCTTTAATCCTATGGTTGTTTTTTCAATTTCCAAAAGCACTTGAACATCTTTATTTGTTGCTTTAATTAATTGCATATTTTTTCTTCTGAATTTAATTAATTTTCAGAAACTTTTGCTAAAAAATTTTGGTTATTAATTTTATCTATAATTTTATTTATTATAATATTTGCCTTGGTATTATTTTCAATTTCCCTCAAGTGCAAAGCTTGAAAATAATAACTCCCGATTGATTTTAACTTGTGGGCGTTGGAGAAATATTTTAGGGCTTGTTCTCCAACTCGTTTAGAATTTTTTATTTCGCCGCCACCAACTACAATTGTAATAAGTTTTTTATTTTTTAATTTATCAGTTTCATAAAATATATTGGTTCGATCAATAAAATCCTTCATCAGCCCTGGGACATTATCAAAATAATTTGGGGCTCCGATAACAATAACGTCGGATTCTAACATTTTACCGCATAATCCTTGCATGTCATCTTGAATTGCGCATTTTTTATGCTCGTCACAATATAAGCACCCGGCACAGTGCTTAATGTTTTTATTTCTAAGCAAAATCAGCTCCTTTTCGCCTTTGATGGATTTATATATCTTATTCAATATAAATTCCGTGTTGCCTTTTCTGGGGCTACCGGAAATAAGTAGTGTTTTCATATTCCTCTTTTATTCTACCCCCGCCAAGATAAAAGACAACCAATCTAATAATCCTTATGCCCCGCTTCTTTCAGTTCTTTTTTTGCTGTTTTGAGAAACTTTCCAAACTGGCGATCCTTTTCTTTCTTTTCCACTGCATTCATTTCATAATGCTGGGCTTCTTTTTTGAGATTAATGTAATTGGCATATTGACTTTCATCCAATTGGTTTGCTTTCAGGGCAACTAGCACGGCGCAGTCCGGTTCATGAACATGCGTGCAATCGACATACTTGCAATTCTTGGCCAGCGCAGTTATTTCATCAAATAAATTATCAATGCCGGCGCCCGTATCCGTCATTCCGACTTCCCGCACGCCCGGATTGTCAATCACAATTCCGCCTCCTGCCAAAAAATACATTTCCCGGCTAGTGGTAGCGTGCTGGCCTCGACCGGAACGCTCACTGATATTTTTCGTCTTGATAATTTCTTCGCCCAATAATTTATTAATAAGCGATGATTTTCCCACGCCTGACGAGCCAAGAAAGCAATAAGTTTTTCCGGGAGCGATATATTTTTTTAGGTTATCCAGCCCTGTTTCGGTCAAGGTGCTGGTTGCAATAATTGGAGAATCGCTTAGACGATTTTGCATTTCCTCAAGTTTCGCGTCCAATTCCAACTTCGAAATCAAATCAATTTTATTCAAGATGATAGCCGGCTGAATGCCTCCATCATTGGCAATGGCAAAATATCTTTCAATGCGGTTCAAATTATAATCCCGATCAACCGATTCAATAACAAATGCCACATCAATATTGGCCGCAATGATTTGAGTTTCGTTTTTGCCGCTATATTTTCTTTTCATCACCGTTTTTCTCGGCAAAACTTTTTGAATGACCGCGTGATCCTCATCAGCTTTTGAAATCACCACCCAATCGCCGACCGATGGAAAATCTTCGCGCGAAACAGCCTCAAATATCTGCTTGCCGGTTATCCTGGCCGAAAATTCACCCTCGATATTTTTAACTTTGTAAGCGCCTTTGTATTCAGCAATTACCCGCGCCACTGATAAATCAGCCAACTCCAGCTTGATCCGACTAGCTTCAAAAAATGCATCATATCCTAGATCTTCAATTTTTAATTCTTTATTCATGCCTTTATTCTACCCCCGCCAAAACAAAAAACAAGTCCTTATTTAAAAACAAAAAACACCCTCACGAGGTGTTCTTTCCAAACAATCTTATTATTTCTTAAACTTCCAAAAATCAAATATTTTTTGAATGAAGCTTTTTGATTCTGAACTTGGAGCGAAAATGCGTTCCTTGATTTTAGGCATCATTAAAATTGTTGCCTTGTAACCTTCTTCGATCAATATGTCATGCTTTTCAAAATCAAAAGAATCAAATTTTTTCACATTCGGCCGGATGATTAAATCTGCCTGATCATCCAGCAAAATAGTTTGAGCTTTGGATAGCGTGTTGTATGCGTTGCTTATCACATCCAAAATGTTTCGTGTTTTTTTATTATCATGCCGAAGATTGACTCCTATATTGATTTCCGCTCCCATGCTTTTTAGCGGAGACAAAGGCAAATTTTCCACTAGTCCACCGTCTACCAATTTTTTTCCTTTATTTTGAATGGGAATAAAAATTCCCGGAAGACAAGTGCTGGCCATTATTGCTTTGGCAACATTGCCCTTTCTAAGAATAACTTCTTTCCCCGTGTCGATGTCCGTCGCGACAATCGCCAAGGGAATTTTCGCATCTTCAATATTCACATCGCCAATCGTTGCAATGGTTATTTCACTAATCGGCTCATTTGATTCCAGTCCCATTTTTGAATATCTGAATTCCGAAATAGTTGACCAATCGATTGTTTTTGATATTTCAATCATTCTTTCCAAGGAAACGCCAAACGCCAAAAAAGAAGCCACAATTGATCCGGCGCTTGTTCCAGAAACACAACTAATTGGAATATTATTTTCCGACAAAGCCTTAATTACGCCGATATGAGCAGCGCCCAGCGCTGAACCGCCACTAAGCGCCAATCCGATTGAAATCTTTTTATTATTCATAAAGTAATTATAGCACATTTTGCCAACAAAAAAACAGGGTTTCGCCCTGCTTTTAAATCTTATCGATTTTGCTTAGTTTCTTTTGCCCCATTACATATAATTCCGACATAGCTCGTGTAAGAGCAACATACAAGAGATCCTGATTTATTTTTCTTTTTTCGTTTGCCAAAGAAATATTTTCATCTGCATAACTTGTAAACATATCGCCTCCAATACCAACCAAAAAGACAATGTCAAACTCTACGCCCTGAGATTCATTCATTGTCATCACATGAATTTTCTCGTTTTCTGAAAACTCTCTTTTAAAATATGCCAAATATTTTTCATCCCTAGATAATATTCCCACGCTATTATATTTTTTATTTTTTAATAACTTCTTAATTCGCCCAATTTCTTGCTCTTTTGTTTGGCAAGCATATTCCCTTACTTCCAGCCCGTCCTTCAATTGCGCCGGAATTTCAACATCATATCCAATACTTCTAATATAACCTAGAATGTTTTTGGTATTGCGATAAATTTTTTCTAAAACCACCTTTCTTTTCTTGTCCATTTTCTCGTTAACATCTTCCCAATTGCTAATTGTTCCCATTTTTACCTGTTGTTTCATATCGCCAACATATATAATTGACTGGGTTTTTTCATTTATACATAATTTTATAAGTTTCAACTGGTCGGACATATAGTTTTGAAATTCATCTATTACAGCTAAAGAATACCGCAATGAGACGGGGCCTCTTTTCTTTTTCAGCTTCCCGTTTTTTTGAAGAACATAATAATCTTTCACCACGCTAAGTTCTTTATTATTTTTATAAAAAATTTTTAGAAGCAATGTCAGATCTATTCTGTCATACGCATTTTTTAATTTCTGGGACTGGAAAAGAACCTTTTGTTTTTCATTGAAGTATTTTGCATATAAATTTTCAAGTACAGAAAAATTATTATAAGAAAGGTTAACATTGCCAATAAAATTTCTCAAGGCTTCTAGTTTTTGAAATTCATAAGAATCTTTTTCATATTCCAAATCCCCATATCGCTCGACAAAATTTCCCCTGATCCCTAATATGCTAAATGCCCATTTCTGGAAAGTGGTTATTTCCACATCATCTATGCCTAATTCTGGAAGAAGATGAGAAAAGTATTCTTTCGTTCCCTCGTCTTGCACAAATATTATGACTGACTTGCTCACATATGTTTCGGCCAGATCCGGAGATTGCACCAAATAGGCCACACGATGAAGAGCGAGTGTTGTTTTGCCACTTCCAGCCGGACCGGAAATAAGAAATGGGCCAAGATGATGAGCTCTGATCACCTGATCTTGCGCTTGTTCCATTTGCGAAACTATTTCTGGCAAAATAAAACTAGTCTTTTTCGTAGAAAAATATTCCTCATAGATAAGCTTTCTAGATAGACCAATTGATTCACTTGACAAGAATTTTATTTTTCCATCCGTTATCATGTATTGATCTTTGCGAATAAGTTTGGCTTTTTGAATGACTCCATCTGGACGTTTGAAACTCACATCCCCCGGCTTTTCAAAGCGCACAACCGAAGCAGGTGTTACCCAGGAATAGATAGATTCATCACTAAAACCAAACTTACCAAAATATATTTCAGATACTCCGGTATCGTTTGGAAATAAGATATCACATCGCACAAAATAGGGAGACCCTTCCAGATGATCCAATTCTACAATTCTTTTTTTCCCATTAGCCAAAATCACGCGCTCGACCATCTGGTCTGCATAAGAAAGACCGGCAAATCTTTTTTCGCTAAGCTTCAGTGTCTTTTTCAATTTTTCGAATTCTGATTGTATGCTAACCCGAACATTGGTCAGATGATTTCTGGCTTCTTTTAAAATTTTTTCTTTATCAATCATAATTATTAAAGATAAAAAACGACTTATCTCTAAATAAAATCGTCCGATTAAGCACAACCTGATCCTAATTAGGTATAAGTCAATCAACAGAAGAACTTGTTATTTGGAAGTAATTTTATAACAAAAAATTTTTGTTAGATTTAGAATAACATATTAAATTATCTCACGCAAACACAAAAACAGGGTTTCGCCCTGTCCTTAAAAAAATTTATTCGCTAAGTTTTGGATGTGATTTCGGCGCCGATGTGTCGCCGGCATTGCTTGTTTTCAGTTCCCTGCTCCCAAAAATTAAAGAACGAATCCAAAACCTAACAAATAAATTTATATCACAATCTTATGCGATTACCCGTCTCGTCGACGGGCCAACCGCTTGTCTGCCGAAGAGGCAGAAAGAGGCTGGGTCCTATATTAAAGTCTACTTGAGAGATTCATTACTGAATCAATCGCGTGCTGTACAAAACACACTCGAGATTATATAGCTCTCGTGGGCATTGCTGTTTCCGCCGATGAGGCGGGTCGACCAGCAGATGAAATCCATACTGCACGACTTTTAATTTTGACATTGAAAGTCTTAATGTGTAGTACTCTGGAATTTCATCGGTTCTCCCTAGAAAGGAGGTGATTCGTGGGAGGAATCAGGGTTATCCTGCCAATGTTCTTAATTTACCGATAAAATCCTCTGAATCTGCGATTTGTAAAATATCCAAACCCAATTTAGCATAAACACCGCTCTTGTCAACACAGTCGTCTATCAATAGAACGTCTCCGTATGATAATTCGTGACTTTTAAGATAATCGTCAAAGAATGGAATTGAATTCTCCCCTACATCGAACTTTAGCATCCTCTTCTCAAAAGAAACTAAAAAGTCGTCAAAATGACTGTCCAGCTTCAAGGCAGGTATCGTATATTTCAGAAAAGTATCCATATTATCTGTGGCAATCACGCAATTAGTCCCCTTTTTCTTGAGATTGTTAATCAAGCCTAAAATTTCACTGCTAACTAATTGCATATCTTCGCAACTTTCAGCAAGGTCAGCAAGAACGACTTCCTTTGAATACCCAAATCTTTTATAAATTAGTTCAGCGATATATTTCTCATCAAATTTTGCCCTCATCCAGTCATCTATCAACTTCTTATTTTCAATAAAAACGAGACTAACGATATTTTTGTGCCAATCGTGTCTTTCGTGACTAGGACTTTCTAGTTGACTCCAAAACAAAGAATTGGAAAGTGTCTTGTTCCAATCGAAAAATATCGTTTTATACTGTTTTTGTTGCATCATTTCTTGAACTTCTTTTGTGCTTTCAACGCTTCTTCTATACACTTCTCTGGGTCAAATCCGAGGTCATCGCACCAACGAACAGATGACAGAATCATATTGCCCATTTCCTTTTGTAATTCTTGTTTTGTGTGAGTTTTATTGTCCTTTGATGCATTCCTCTCCCAACGGCAAATATCGCCAAAAACTTTTCCCATCCGAACGATGATTTGCGAAAGGGTTAATTTTTGTTTGCCCCAAATTTGTCTGCCCTGGTTTAATAAGTCTGATATTTCCATAACTTATTTATTTAATTTTTATTATTCAAACAAAACTTTTGATAATTCAGAGAAGTTAGAAACCACCATATCCGCACCAACAGACTCCAAGCGTTCCTTGGTAAAAGTTGTCGTGATGCCACACGCCTGACAACCAGCCGATTTGGCGGAGAGTATGCCATTATCCGAATCTTCTATTACCAGACACTCACTTGGTTGCTCGTTTAGTTTTTTAACCGTAACCAAATACGGCTCTGGATGCGGTTTTCCATTGCTCACATTATCCGCTGTAACCATTATTTCAAAGAAACTTTCTAAATTGAATTTTGTTAAAATTTTATCTTGCTGAACTTTTCGTCCTGAAGTTGTTAGAGCATAACGATATTTTAGGCTATTCCTCAATTTTTCCAAAAATTCATATACGCCCTCCACTAATTGCATATCTCTTAAAGCATAGGAAAGATATAGCTCAATTTTACGCTCAATCATCTTTTCAATAGGCTCATTTCCATTCCCATATTTTTGACTGGCATAAGAGAAAATGTCTTCTAGTTTTTTACCTCTGAAATTATCCCATTCACTTTTTAACACTTCCATACCAAATTCACGGCAAACTTCCATTTCTGCTTTTTCGTGGATAGGCTCGGAATTTACAATCACCCCATCCATATCAAATATCAACGCTTTTATATTTTTCATAGATTCAGTGCTTTTTCTATATTTTCAGACCAATTATGTCCACAATTTTCAATCTCAATGACTTGGAATCCTTTTGAACGCATAAACTGCACGGCTTCATCGTCACAGAAGAAATCATCATTCCTTCCTCTAAACATAGTCAGGTTTTCTTTGGGAATTTCATCAAGTCTTTTTGAAAAGTCAACTAATAAAAGTTTTACACACCTTACAATTTCGATTATATATTTGAAAGGGTTTTTTGTGAATTTTTGCCGTTCCAAAAACAACCCTTCGGATAAGATGAATTTAGACCATCGAATAAGCCAAATTAAAACATTTCTTTTTGGCAAGGGCGGATTGACTAAGATTAGCTTTCCTTTTCCATTCCAGTCACGCAACGCTACCAACGCACCCAGACTCAAGCCAATTATGCATACATCCTCAGCGTCTGTATCAATCTTTCCAAACTGCATACTTAAATTGTCATACTTCCCATACAACTTTAATCCAGTCATCCATCCAGGAAGTAATAAAATTTTGTTAGTCATATCAGATTATAAACTTTGTTACCTGCATTAAATTATCCGTATTTATTTGATGCTCATCAATAACCTCCAGATGCGGTTTGGTTCTGTCCACCAGAACAACCAGCCCAAAACCCATCTGCTCTTTAGGAGTCTGTAAATCACCGCTGAATGAATCGCCAACCATTATGGAGTTGCTAAGGTCAATTGATGAGCCATACTCTTCTGATGCCTTCTTGATAGCCTTTTCAAAGAAGTCTCTGTGCGGTTTATCTTCTGGGTCTCCAATACTCAATATATTAAAATCAATTCCTTTTTCACGAAGCAACTCTATCCGTTCCCTTTTTAATGCTTCGGAATAAACTGGGTCATATATAAATTTTCCGTCTGGTTGCATTTTCAATCTGGCATCACTGCTGGTCAATAAATAAATTGGGCGATTATGAATCTTAATCTCTTTTATCAACTCAACAGCATCAGGATAGGCTGATGTTATTCTTGATAGCTCCACCCAATAAGCATCTACCGCTTCGTGGACTAATTCTGGAGTAACTGATATGCCCAATCTGTCTGATGCCATTTTTACAAATATCTCCCTGCTCCATTTCTTCATTGCCCCAAATTCTTTAACTATGCTCGGTTGAAATTTTTCCACAGTTTGAAGCAGATTCTGAAAAGCCTCTTTTCCACCTTCAACACTTTCCCATCCCTTCTCGTTTTTTACTCTATATCCTGAAAGCATCAAATTGTAGTATGCGTTTACCTGATTTTTAACCGCTAAAGCAGTATCATCACCATATTTATTTTTGAATACTCGCCTAATTCCCTCTGTAGCATCGGACGAAACATCTGAAGTATCGCTAAGCGTGTCATCAATATCGAAAAACCAAACTGAATTTTCCCACTTTATTTTATCCATTTCTGAAATACGAGCATTCATAGTTTTTTTACTCTATTATTCCGCTTGGTGTTGCTTAATTAACTCATTCCAATTTTGTCTTGGTGAAACAGCTTTTGACCCCAACTTGCACATAAGACAATCGTTTTCATCATATAAATTTCCTTTTTCTGATATTGCCGATATAACCTCTAAACCTGATAACACTTCGGCTCCTGAGAAATTGCCAATTGTAAGTATTGGCGATTGAACTTTTGCACCCAGACTATTTATTATTTCAATTGTTTTCTTTATGCTACCGCCAGAATAAATATCATCACCGACTATAATGACTTTTTCACCAGCCTTAATATCAAAATTACATAACCCAGTTTGAATATCTACATATCCAAATTTAGCCCCAGCTTGTCTTGCAAGAGCATATGCAACAGCCAAGCCAAAAGGAGGATATGATATAACCCAATCAGGTTTTATATTTCTTAAATTAAGTTCCTTTAGAAAAATGTCTTCTACGATTTCTTCAACTAACGAAACATCAGAAACTATATAGTCAGTATTCAAATACAAATCCGAATGCATTCCGCTTTCCGAGGTCTTAACGTGGAGACTAGAATCATCATACCTCCATACTGCCTTGTCGATTATTAGTTCAGGGATAGTTTTCATAATTAAAATAATTTACCTCCAACCTCCGCAAAGTCCTTGTCAGGCGTAATTAAAATACACTTACCGTCTTTATCTGGAACACCTAGCGTCAGGGATTCAGAAACAAAAGGACCGATTTGTCTTGGTGGAAAATTTACTACGCCCAAAACCAGCTTGCCAATCAGTTCTTCCTTCTTGTAATAATCCACAATCTGAACCGATGACCGCTTTGTGCCAATTTCCGAGCCAAAATCAATAGTCAGTTTATACGCTGGTTTCTTAGCTTCAGGAAAATCATCGACTGCGATTACTTTTCCCACTCTGATGTCTAACTTTTGGAAGTCTTCTATTGTTGCCATATAGTTTATTATTCAGTTATTTTAGACCGATAACAGCCACCATAGCCTCGGTTACTTTTGGCTTATCTCTTCGGAAAGAAAAATATCTATCATCCTCCATTGTGCATTCTTCATTGTTTTCGATATTTTTATAATCAATACCGAGGTCAACCATTTGTTCCTTGATTATGCCCTTGAGGTCGACAAATATCTTGCCTTCTCGTCTGATTACGAACTCAGGATAACTGCCAAATCTGTCCAAAACATCATCCTTTATTTCAAAATGACAGCTATTAATTCCAGGACCCAGTGCGATTTTTAAATTCTCAGTTTTTCCACCAATACTCAGTGTTTCCTTTATCGCATTTCCAATAATTCCGCTGACTATTCCACGCCAACCGCAATGTATCACACCAATGATTTTCTTCTCAGATTCGTATAGATAAACAGGAATACAATCTGCCATTGTAGCTGAAAGAAAGATGTTCTTATCTCTAGTTATGAGTCCATCTGCTTCCAATATGAAATTAGGGCTGGAATTATTAACGATTTCAACCTTTATTCCGTGGACTATTTCGGCAGCAATGATTTTATTTTCACCAATCCCAATCTTTTCAAAAAACCTTTTTCTGTTTTCCAAATTCAAATCGCTGTCCTTAAACAGTTTCATTGAGCCATCTTCTCGTTCAGACATCACCGCTAAAATTTCTGGTATATTTTGGAAAAATTTAATCATTTTTAACATCAAACTGAATTATTTGAAATCCATATTTATCAATATCTTCCTGCGACCAAAAAGACACGTCCTTGGTTTTTATGATATAGGTCGCAGTTGTTTCAATTTTCCTGCCAGTATATTCCTGCTTGTCTTTGTCCCATTCTTCCAAAACCAACGTGTCACCATCATTAACTTCAAAATCAGCCAGACGAAGTTCAAACTTTTTCTTTCCAGCCATTATTTTATCAAAGTATTCTTTCCAAACTTTCTTGTGAATAGTTGCCATATTTTATGTTTTAATAATTTTCTTTATCACTGCGTCAACGAACAACCGAAATGCTGGACGATTCTCCTTATCATAAATAATCTTAACTCCCAGTATATGCCCATTAGAGCAAGCTAGCATATTTTTGGTCAGCGAAAATTTCGCATTGATTATTCGGTCGACATACATCCTTCGTAAGTTACCAGAACCATCTTTTTGATAGCGACAAATACTAACGCCACATTTTTCACAAGAGATGTTTAATAATCTTGAATGACCACCTCTTATTATTCTGTATTTGTCGTTCTTTAATTTTATCTTCGTGTCATTCATATTTTTATTTCTTCACCATCCCCTACCAATTTATAATTATCACCTTCTACCAAAATCGCCTGACCATCCTTTAATACCTTGGTCTCATATCGGCTTTGGGAAATCCTTTCTTTTAACAACTCCCTGTAGTCTGGGTCATAATGTGCCTTAACTAAAAATGGCACCAGATTCATTGCGGTCAAATCCGTTACTCCAAATCTATCTTTTTCTTCGCCTGGTTTTTTCCAAGTGGACATTTCAATCGTGGGGCAGGCTATATAACTTCCAGCACTTGAGCCAATATAGACCGCACCCTCATCAATCATTTCTGCTAGAACCTTATCAAAACCACTTTCACGCACAGCCTTTAACAAATAAAAAGTATTTCCGCCTTCAACATAAATAGCATTTTTATCTTTTAACAATTCTCGCAAGTCATTTTCAGTTTTACCTTCAATGTCCAACACATCAAAATTATACCCCTCTTTGTCTAACATTTCTTTGTATCTTTCAATATAGCCCCTGTTTTGGCTTCCATTTCCTGCCGTTATGATGTAAGCCATTTTTATTTTAGAAATATCATCAAACAAAAGCCTTAAGCCTTTTTCTATAACAAAATCACTGTTTGACGATAGTAATAATTTTCTCATAAATTAAACCTGATGCCTCTTGCTTTTGCTAAATTCAAAATCAACTTGCTTCAAATAGTCTTCCACTTCGTCTGTAAGCAATGTGATAGAATTATCCAGCGTTATAAACTCAGTTGAATTACTTTCCGTATCATAAATTGCAAATGTCGCTTTGCCAGTTTTATGTGCCGAAATTTCACCTGGGTTTACCACCAAGCAGTCCCCAATCTTTTCCTCATTTTTCAAATGGTTATGTCCATAAAACACTGCGTCATATTCACCTGATTTTGCCATTGGCTTCGCAATGTCAGGATAATGAGTCGCAAAAATCCTTTTGCCACCAAATTCCAAGAAATCATAAATGCTATCACTCACTGTCAAATTACTAGCTGGATTTAGCGAAGTTTTAGTTATAACTGATTTATCTCCATCGTTATTTCCCCAGACAGCAAAAACAGGAATTTTTGAAGTAGCCAAAACCTTTGCCACACCATTATTCATAAAGTCACCCAGAAAAATAATCTGCTCGCATTTTTCTTGTTCAATTCTTTTTAATGCTAAAATAATGTTGTGAAAATTTTCGTGTATGTCAGATATGACTGCAATTTTCATATGATTTATTTTATTAAATTATTTACAATTTTAATTCCGCTATATTTATAAAGTCTATTCCAGCATTTTTGCCTGCACCCTCATCCGCCTTACTGTTGCCAATAATCAGATATTCCGATTTCGGATTATTTTTATCATACACCAGATTAAACCCTTCTGGGTTAGGCTTGATAAAATTCACATCATTGCGAGCAACAACCTTGTCGAAAAGAGTATCTATTTTCAGCTCCTTTAATATCGGCATCACTGTCCGCTGGTCATTAGACGTCCATATATACAGATTCGCATATTCTTTTGCCAACTTTATAAGAGGCAACACTACTGGTGACAATTCATATCCAGAATAATAATCTTTTTCATTTTTGTAGCTTATTTCCAGTATTTCATCCCTTGCTTCTTTACCGCCTTTTTCAATACAGACGTTTTGAGCATTTTGAAAACCAAATTCTGACGGATTGAATCCTATCTCATAGCGAGAAGCAACTTCCTCTATTTCTTTGCACCAATTATCCCAATTAATCAGCAATTCGCAAATCGTCTCATCAAAATCAAAAATGATGTGCTTTTTATTTTTCTCTTTTATGAAATTTTCAAATTCTTGTATGTTCATTTTGCACTCAAATCTTTAATCCGATTAAAAACACTTTGATATTCCTCATCCACAACCGAAGCTATAAACTCTTTTCTTTCATCTTCGGTCAGATGAAAAATTTTATCGATTTTCCAAAACTCCAAACTAGTCGCCATTCCGTCTTCCAATTTCAAATCTTTTGCATCCCCATTAAATTCATAGGCATAAACTCGCTTAATCGTGTTGTTTTTCATCCCTGTTTTTTCATCCACACTGCTCCGTCTCATCTTGGTGATATAAATTAAGTCTTTTTCCTCGGCTTTTATACCAGTTTCTTCCTCCAATTCTTTAACGGCTGTCTTCAAATAATCATCGCCAATTTCCACGTGTCCGCCCACAGAAGCATCTAGCAGGTCAGGATAAGTGTCTTTATTTTTAGCTCGCCTTTGAAATAATATCTCACCATTCTTATTGTAAATCCAAACGTGAATCTCACGATGAAGCAATCCATTTTTATGGATGTTTTCTCTCGTGTCTTTTCCGACAATGTTGTCGTTTTCGTCTATGATATTTAGCTCTTGCATATTTATCCGAAATAATTTTCCACCGCAAATTCAAACTGTTTCAAAAACAGTTCCTTGAAATACGAGATATTGTTCTGCTCGTAAAACAACAGCATCGCTTTTTTGTATTCACCTTCGTCCATACTGCGATAAGAAAGGGGGCAGGAATCAAAAGATTGCAAGATAGCATTGCCAGAAAGTCGACTGGTTCTTTTATTGCCATCCACAAACGGCTGGATGTAGGCGATGAGTAACATTAAAACAACAGCTTTTTCAAAGACATCCTTGGTTTCGTTGACTGACTTGCAAGTTTTTTCCAAGGCTTCTCTTATTTGAAACTCGTTGTCCAGTGGTCGGTAATTTGTCCCAGTGATTCCAACCAGAGTTTTTCGCAAGTTTTTGGTCACATTCAAACCATCCACCAGTAAAGAATGGATATTTTCAATTTTGGCTACGGACACAGTTTGGAAATCTCTTTTGTTGCTTCCAATGTAATCCAAAGTCTTCTTATGATTGAGAATCATAGTCGCTTCTTCCTTTGAATGACCAGACGCTTCCTGTTGGTTTTTAATCAGTTGCTCTGTCTCCAAAAGACTGTAAGTGTTTCCTTCAATTTTGGAAGACTTCCAACTGAAGTCGATATTAAGTCTTTCTATTTCTTTCTTAAGGGCATCAGGAGCAATGTCCGCAATTTTCTTTCGGTAAATATCATTCAATTCTGAAAGTCTGCTCTTTTCAGCTTCGGTAAATATATTTCGCAATTGTCCGAAAATATCAAAGTTAAACTTTTCCTTACTTTCTCTCTTGTCAGCATCTACGGAAAAATACTTTTCCACATCTATCTTTTTCAAAATAGAATACTGGGAGGATATTTTATAGACAGCAGTCCGTTTTGATTCTCCCTGCTTTTCAATCAAACTGACTTTCAGCAGTTTTTCCAAATCTCTAGAAACAGTAATTCTGGTAATCTTTTCAAAGTCTTTCTGGATATGCTCAAAAATCTGTCCAATTGAAACAGACTCATTAGATTCAATAAACGCTAGAATTGCGTTTTGTCGTTCGTTTAGTTTATTGCTTGTAATTTTTGGCATAGTATTTTATATCATTTTTATGCTCTGATTATATCATTTATGATATAAAAGGTCAATAAGCAAGCTACTTATTGTCAATGCGTGGCTAATATAAGCCATTTTTATTATATCATTGCTGCGATGGCTTTTTCACCTTTCCCCTACCGTCAATATAGATACTTTTACAATCATTCTCGTTTCCAATAATTCTGGTATAAAATTCGCAACCATCGACAGCTATGGCTTTGCATTCACAACAAGTCATCTTTTTATTGGTGTCATAAGAAATTCTATCTCCACACCTTAAACATTCGACATACGCCCCTTTCTTTAGTTTTTTGTTCATTTTGTTTATGTATATGTTATAAAATGTTGATATTCTATAACATATGTATGTTTTTATGTTATAAATTAAAGCCACGAATCCATATTCATCCCCTTCTCATAAGCCTGCTTCGCTTCATCATCACTCAAGATTCCCAGATAATGGCGACTGGTCGTTTGAATATCCGAATGTCCCAGCAGGACTTGGATGTGTCCGAGACTCACGTTTTTCTTCATTAAGGTCGTGGCAAAACTGTGGCGAATTGTATGAGCTGTGACTGTTTCTGCCATTCCAGCCTGCCTGCGATATCTCCTGAAACTCCGCTGAGCATCATTCCTATCCCAAGGCAAATTTCTTCCCTGCTCACCGATGAGGACAAACTTGTATTTATATCCTCGTCTCTTTAGATATTCCCTAATGCATTTCAGCGACCAACTATTGAAATATATTTTCCGTTGTTTATTTCCCTTGCCGATAATCATTGCTTCCTTTTTATCCCAATCAATATCCGCAATATGAAGATGCAAAGCCTCTCCGATTCTACAGCCTGTTGATATTAAGATTGAAAGAAACGCTCGGAATCTCAAATCTCTTGTGCTTTTCTTGCCGATTGAATTAAAAAACTGCTTTAATTCTTCTTCAGTTAGATACTCAACTCTGCGTTTGGGAATTTTCGGTCTTTTTATTTTCTCAAAGTCCATTACTTGCAGATGCAGTTCGTCCTGACAGAATCTCAACAGCTCTTTGATAATGGATAGATTATGAGCCTTGGTATTTGGCTTTAATTCTCGCCTGTTGTATTCCTTCTTAAGTTCCGCAATGTGCTCCTCGTTTATTTCCTGAACTACTAAATCGCCTAGTATATTTTCAGTCCATTTGAGAGTCTTGCTATATTCATAGATTGACGCTGGTCGCATCTCTTTTTCCAGCTCGCAATAGTCTAGATACAGTTTACCAGCTTCGCTGAATTTTATTGAATTTTGGTCTTTAATAAATAACATCGGATTTCATTGTTTGTCCGATGTTACCTTCGTGTCAAATTAAGTCAAATCGAGTTATCCACTTACAGTATTCGCTGGAAACCAAGTATCTTCTACAGCCTTGGCGGATTGGACTATCTGCTCATTTTGAGATTTCGAGAACGCTGAAAACTTTCTTTTGTCTATTTTATCCACATTCGCCCAAAGCCACTTTCCCTTTTCCGCATATCTAATTCTTTCAACTTTTTGAGAGTCATCCAATTCTTTTACTTTTTCAATAAACCTGTTGAATACTAATTTTGCACTTTCTTTATTCGGAGCAATCGGTTGAAAGAAGGTATCATTTATAATCTGCTGGATATTATCAATAAGAAAATCGGTGTGTTTTTCAATAATTATTTTCCACAAATCATCCAGAAGAGTTTGAATCCTTCCAACACTAAATCTCAGTATCGAAAAAAACTGGCTTATATCTTGAAGTGAACTTAATTTATTCAGCACAATCTCTTCCATCTCCTTCTTTGTCAATAACGCACCTTCCTCATTGACCTTTGAAATAGCAAATGTCCAGATTGCGTCATCCATATTACTTATTCGTTCAGAAATTGCCTCTTTTAATTTCGGTTTTTTGTCTTCTGCATATTTAGCAAGGATATTATATCTTATGCTCCTCAGATTATTATCGGCATCGTGAGCTGTATCGTTTATCATATCTTCAGCAATCTTAGCTATATCACCGCTAACAATTCCCTTATTCATTCTCGGTGCCATATCTTGAATTTTAGTCAAAACTAATTGCTTGTCTTGAGAATAATACTTTACGAGCCAATCAATAACAACTGCCGAACTAAATTTTCCAAAAGTATATTCTGAGAAATAATTAAAATCCTCATTATTAATGAAAACGAATTTCTCCTTATACTTTTCGGTTAAATCACTCTCGGAATGTTTATCAAGCCATTGCCAAAATATCTTGTAGTTTTCAATTCTGTTTTGTGATGGAAATTGCTTGTAAAATTCAAAATCCAACGCTAATGTTTTTTCTAAGAAAATTGAATGCAACTTATAATCGGCAGATATATCAGAAAGTGCTTTTACTACAGTATTAACACAGGCATTTCTTTGGTTATAATCAGGGATACTATTTGCCTTCTCAACAAATTTATCCGCCCCTGCTGTTATTTTTCCTTCTCCACTTGCTATAAGGACTTGTTTTATTTCATCAGGATTGCCCCTATCTACTATCAATGCGAAATCATCAGCAGAAACACCTCTGGAATCACCGAAGCCTGCATCGGCTGCAAGATAAAGAAACGGTCTTATATCTGAAACCTTTAAAATAGCACCATCAAAAAACCTTGGTTTTTCAAAAAGAAACTTGAGTATGAAATTTTTCTGAGACGGAGAAAGCATATTTTTCAAAGATTCTATTCTGAAATTGATACTGTCGTTGTTTTGTTTATCTGCTGCATATTCCAATGCCGACAATAAATCTACATCCTCAATAATCTTTTCGAATAGTGGGGCACACAATTCCTGTATCATCAAAATTCTAATAACGAGAAGAGGATTATTTTCCATCTCAACAAAGTAATTTTTATTTCCTTCATCAGATGCTTCTTTAAGATTTTTAATAATTCCGAAAGTAAACAAAGTCGTATCAAGGAATCTTAAGATATGTCTAAAGTTTTTTTCAAAATATCCAGACAAATACTCTTTGAATTTTGTCTGGTCTTCAACTTTTGGAAGTATGCCACTTATTTCATCTGACTTTTTTGCAAATGTTTCATCGACAAAGCTACGCAATTCGCTATCTATAGGCAACGGCAATCTCCAATAAACATTAAATATCTTCTTCAAAAATCTTCTACCTTCTTCAATTTTCTCAGGTTCTCCTCCCTTCGGAAGTAAATCTTGTCCTAAATATCGCTCAAGAACAGTATGGTCTCCTGCTACAATAAATGTTAATTCCTTTTTGTCGAAAAATGTTCTCAAATTATCAAGAACATTTCTAGCGACCTCTGGCGTTACCCTATCTAAATCATCAACGAACACGACCAACTTTATTCCATCGAACTGCTTTATATACTGGTTCAATAAATTCTCAAAACTATCCAACGTAGAAACTGCCTTGCTACTCTTCTGAACGGATACCATTTTGCCAAAAAGAAGAGCTACGGCTGGAATAGCCAATAATGTTATCGCCCACTTAAATTCCTTGACAGCATTTCTATATTCCAATGGTAATCTTGAATAAATCGCTGGGATTGCCAACATCACCACGATTGAAAATATAAACCACCCTATATGAATCTTATTGCTTGATACATCATAATATAAATTGAGCGTATCATTCCTATTGAATATCCAGTCTTTACATTTATCCAATAATTTTTTATTAATCTTTGATTTTATCAAGGCTAAAAAACTCCTCAAGAATGAAACTTTGTCGCTTGCAAATTTCCACGGATTAAAATCAACAACGGTAAATCCTTCCTTATTTAGGCTATACTCTAAACTTCTTAAAAATGTTGTTTTCCCTTCGCCCCATTTTCCTGAAATTCCAAATATGAAAGAATCACTATGCTTAGAGTGATTGCTCTTTATTGTATCCGATACCTGCTGGATGAATTGTTCTCTGCTTTTTAGTTTTGTATCCATATTTTATGCTTTCATCCTACTCTTTTTCGATTCCAAAGTAAAGAATTTACGCCCAATTTAGCGAAATTTTAGCCTGTGTGCGATTTTTCCTTGGAATTGGATAATTGATATCACATCATAACAAAACCAGAGCCTTTCCGCCCTGGCTTTAACTTGCCATATTTATCATTGCTAACTCACAATAATGGCAAGTCCCAACATCAGGGCAATCAGACAAACAACGAGTATGACCAATGTTCCTTTTGAGGATTTCTGAGGCTCTGGCAAATCGATATTTATATGCGGATTGTTTCTTTGTTCATACATCATCTTTTGCCCTATCGGAGTATTTACTGGAATCATTGTGGTGCTTCCGCATTTTGGACAAACATTTTTCCCACTGCCCCCTCGGCTCCAGATTGAATAAATAATGCCTGGGACTAGAAAAAACCACCATAAAATAAATTCGATAAAGCCATTTCCTCTCGCTTTCTTATTCGCTTCGCCTGTGTATCCGCAGATAGTGCAAATTAGTTGTGTTTCCATATTATTTATATTTATTGTTTATAAATACAAAGAGGGACAACTCCTACTTGGATTGTCCCTAGCTACTAACCAGTTACGCACCTTTCGAGAGTTGCCCCTCTCTGTGCATAACTGGCTGACGAACTTTTTATGTTCGCCTTGGTTAGTAGCTAGGTATTTTGTATTTCTATATTACGTTATAAAAGAGCCTTGGTCAATGTATTTCCGCCATTTTCATTCCCTGCCTCAATTCTGGATTGGCTATATGCAAATATCGTTCTGTCGTTGAAATTGACCTGTGTCCGCACAATAGCTGGATGGTTTTCAGGTTCACTTTGTTTTCCAGCATCCGCACACAGAAGCTATGCCTGAATGAATGCACTGAAATTCCAGCCCTGTCCACTTTCGCCTTTTTGAGATAATCCTGAACCATAATCGCCACTCGTCTTTGTGTCATTCTTCCACCAGTCCTATTGGCAATCAATGGTGCCGAGACTTCTTTATTTTTCACGAAAACTTTTATTAGTTTGGCAAGTCCAGAATTTATCGGAATGATTTGTTCCATATTTCCCTTTCGCCTGATTTTTATCGTCTTGGCTTCCATATCAATATCTCCCACGCTGACGCCTGTCAGTTCTGAGAGGCGGAATCCTGTCTCCACTAAAATCCTAATCGCCACTTCTGCTCGTTTATCTTTTCTCACCGCTTGTAAAAGTTTTCTAATTTCCGACTCTTGCAAAAACATTGGCTCTTTTATCACCACCCTCGGCAATGGCAAATTTTTAGTGGGATTGTTTTTAATAACATCTTCATCTTCCAAGTATCTAAAAAAACTTCTGATGGTTGTTAGCTTGGCTCGCCTTGTTATCGGCTGATTGTTTTTTTCTGATAACGAAAAGAGGAAGGTTTTTATTCCCTCCCTCTTAACGTTCCTAATTGAACACTTACTCTTGCCTATAAACTTCCAAAACTCTATCAAATTGTCGTTGTAAACTTTAATGGTATTCGGACTCAAATTCCGTTCCTGCAGATAACTTATAAATTGACTTATATATTCACCCATTGTGGCTATTTACTCTTTACAGCAACACGATAGCTTACACGTTTTATAAGTCAACTAAAAGTTACCCACTCCTCAAATGTGCCGAATTTCCAGCGGAATATGGTAATTGTCCACTGTAATTATGGATTCATAATCCGTGCCAATTTTGAAACTCTTGTCCTTTTCTCGCAGAAAGAAATTATCCAAATCGAAAAACAAAACCATTTTCTCGGTGGTGATATGTGCTTTCTCACCTATTTCTTCCACTAGAAGAAAAGTAAACATTTTCTGCAAATCCCTTTTTAGCTCTCCGCCAAACAGCGTGAACGCAATCTGGTCATCGCTAACTTCAAAATGACATTCCGCCATAACTTTCCCTTCGTTATTTCTCAAATAATACATTCCGCTATTTTCATCAATTTGCCTAATGCAATGTTTCAAAACAGGAAATGTCTTGTGAACATTAAACAAATTATGCGAAATCCTGCCCTCCAAACCTCCTCTTGTAAACGCAATGGTTACAAACATAAATTTAATCTTAATAATTAAGGATACTAATAAGTGACTATTAGACCTTGCCTAATATCTCTTTGATAATCGGCATACAGCGTAGATACCACTATTCCGAACATCACGGACATAAATATCCACGCCAACGCTACCTGCATCTTAGTGTTCATAGTTTCATTGTTCTCCGCCACGCTTCCAATTGGCTGAGTTGCGGAAATTTATTTTGATTATGCTCTGCCCTATTTACTCCTGCCGTGACTTTTACTTCTAACTTTTCTTCTCTTTTTAGTTGCTCTTCAAATTCCTCCATCGTTGGACTCTCTGAAATTAAAACTCCAGCCGTTGGTTTTCGCACGCTCGCCACTTGCATCAAAGCTATCGACAATGCCATTGCGTGGTCAGAGAATTGCGAACTGGGATGGTCGAAGCGATAGCCGTAGCTCTTCTGCTCTAAATTCAGCGAGAGCAGTTCCCTTTCCAGTTCTTTGTGAGGTGGAAATTTTACTAGTCCGTTGTGGATGAAATAATATAAATTGCGACTTAGCTTTTCCACGTTGGAACCGCTGAATGTAAACTCCTCTATACGACAATGCCGTTTAAGCCGTTCTATCGTTCCTTTGAGATTCCAAGGGTCAACTATGATTTTTAATCTGGTAAAATTCTGCGATGCCAGAAGCATATCCTCTTCAATGTCCGCTATTTTTACTGGGTCTGTTTTCGTTCCCTGCCAAGCTGTGATTTTATCCACGATGACCATTCCATCTTTTTCTTGGTGGAGAATAACTGCCACGCTCTTATCTTTTACCAGACCAAGGTCGCATCCATAAAAATACTGGTTGCCCTCTTCGCCTTTGAATTTTGGCTTCATAAATTCGTCTCGGCACTGCATTACATCTTCTCTGGTGAAAAACGAGTTTTCTCCCCCTGTCCAACGATTTTCCCAAAACCTCTGAAACACTGCTGGTGGAAGTTCTCGTCTTCTCTCTTCGATAAATTCTTTACTTATCCAACTTACTTCTGGAACGTGCGACCAATGAAAATACATCTTTGGATTTTCCTTGTTGAGTCCTTTTTCGTAAAGCGAATAGAGCGGAGTTACGGTGGATGTTCCAGCGTAGGTAACAATAAAGCGGAGAGGCTGTTTTCTGGTCGGTGAAAATTGTAAGGCATCCAATAAGTCTCTATTTTTCTGATTCCAGATTTCATCTCCTATAACACAGCTAGGGTCTAATCCGTGAGCCGAAAAACTTTCCGCACTCAAAACTTTGTAAACACTGCCTGTGCTGGGAACGACAATCTTGTCTCGGTATATTTTGACACTGCCCAGTAGGATTGGGTTTCGTTCAATGGCTTTCTTGGTTTTTTCCCAAATGATGGACGCTTGGTCTTGGGAATACGCAATCGAGTAGACATTGTTCGGTTCATCGAATATCTCGTCACAGAAGAGCATAAACAACGCCACACCGCTTGCCAGACTAGACTTCCCTGATTTCTTTATCATTCCCACCAGAGCGTCAGTATATATCCTTAGCCCATTCTTACCTTTGGTTTTGAATATATCGTTCAGAATTTTTCTCTGAACTGGCTCTAGAACTATTGTCTTTCCGCTTTCCAGAAAATACTGTTCTTCCAGAAACACGCAGATGTCATTTTGATACTCAATCAATTTTTCAGTTGTTATCGGTTGTATTTTCATCGTCTTCAGGAATTATTACTCGTGCTGTTTGATTGTTTATGGGTCTCGCTTTTTGCAAGGCTTCCGCAAAACAAAAACTTTGCACATTTGTTAAGTTTAATCTTGCTCTTGCCTGCGGTGTGATGCCCAATGTCTCAGCCAACTTCATTACGACACGCTCCACATTATTTTTGTATGCCAGAATAGGTTGAATATCCAAGCCATCGTCTTTAGCCTGAAACGGACCCACATTTGATACCCAGCGTTCGATAATCAATAGAAAGCAAAAGTTTTTAACAAATCTGTCCACAATGAATTTATCGATGGGTCGGATATAATCCAGTCCTATAATTTCCGAATATACCTCATCTTGGAGTTCCAAAATTGCTCGGCATTGCTTCTGGTCTTTTTGATATTGCTTGCACTCCGAAGAAAAGATGCATTGATTACAGCTCGGAACTGGAGCAACATTAGTTTTGAAGAATTCAAAGGCTCCGTGTTTTCTTTGCACTTGCAAATTTTTCTTAACAGCCTCCAGTCCTGCCTCACTGAAGTTATAACCTGCGGTTTTCAATTTTCTATTACGCCTGGTCATTTTCTGGTTTTTGCTTTAAGTAAAGGTCGCAGATATAAAACAACTTCTCGCCTTTATTTTTGCCGATAGCTATTTCCAACGCTTCGTTTATCCTTTTCACTTGTTCTGGGTAAACCGCAAATGTCATAGCTTGGGGCAACTCTTTTTCTCTTTCATCCGCATCTTGCTTTAGCTTATCCATAAATTCTTTCGTAACCTGCGTGATAGCTAAAGTGTCCTTGAGTCTTTCGGCTGAACAGCCAAGTTTAACGCTCAGCTCATCCAACGTGAATTTTTGATTAAGTTCCGAAACAATGCTTGCTAGTTTGGTCGGACTCATTTCCCCTCGTTTACTGTTCCAAGCGATGGTCAGTATCTTTTTGTGGTCTTCGTCTTTGGGATTAAATCTTACAGTCGGAACTTTTTCAAATCCTAAAATTTTTGCCGCTCGCCAACGGTGCTCTCCGTCAATAATTTCGTTATTATCGTCAATAATTATCGGTTGACCAACGAAGCCATTTTCCTTAAAATCTTCGACCAAGGAATTAAAGGCATCGTCCGTCATAATGTTCGGATTATACGTGTTTGGCTTTAACATTTCTATCTCTACTAACTGAACGTCTGAATAAATTTTGTATTGGTTTTCGCTCATAAAATTAATCTGTTACTAGAATATATTCGCAATTATTCTCTTGCCTGCCTGACTTGGCGATATTTGCAATCGCCCATTGGTGCTTGAGCGTAATCAGTCTCGCATTGGGTTTGTATCTCTGAAGCACCCCTAATAACTCTTCACCCTTTATCCCTGAATCGGAGTTGGGATTGTATCCCATACTCACCACGAAGTTCTCAATGAAACTGGCTTTTTCAAATAATCTGTCGAAATTTTCCAGAGCGTTGTTTTTGTTGAACGCTGTGTCATCAATTTCTACATTCAGTTTTTGTTCCAAAATCTGGTCTAAAATTTTGTAGTGAGAACTATAAATCTGCGAGCCTCGGTAGGGGCTATCCATATAGACCGTGTCAATTTTCCGATTTTCTTTTCTCAATTTATCCAGAAGGTCAAAACAATCCGTCTGGTAAATTTCGTGCTCTTCGCCATTATTGAAAATAGCTCGGTTAATTTTATTTTTGATTGCCACCAATCTTTTGTATTCTGGCTGAATACTAGCTGCAATTTTCTCTGCCCTCGCCTCACTACTTACGCTTTCAATCAGTTCCACAATTCTACCCTGCATAACCATTTCGTTGTCCTTCTTTCCCACCTGAAAACCGCCAAATTGTCGCCCTGAAAGGATAAACTTGCTTAGCAGGTATTCAAGCTGTTCCCTTTTTGGAGATTCATATTGCTTAGCCCTAGCAAACCCATTGTCCAAGACTTTCGCAGTTTCAGGTAGAAAAATCTCTGGCACAAAATTCTTCTGAATGAATCCGTTATTTTCTAATGGAACGAATAAACTTGCCACATCTTCTTCTGAGATTCTGACATTATTATTGGCGATGACAGCTATTCCAAAAATTTTACTGCGTCTCGCAACGTCTCCACCAATTATCTTCATCCCCATAACCTTTCCCCTGAGAGAGACAGCTCCAGAACCCATAAAGAGGTCAAGCAAAACATTACCTCTAAAATATGGGCTAATGGAATCTAATAATTTCGATTTTGAACCCAGGAATGGCATCAAAACCTGATAAATCTTACTTGCCATCGGTTTTTTTCTCGGTTTTGTCAGCTTCTGCTAGACTTTCGACCAAAAATCTGCACGCCACAGCGATTGTCATTGATTTTGATTGTCTCAATGCTTTTTCAGCTTCTAAGATTGGCAATCGTTCTTTTTCGCTGAACACGATATAGTCTTGGCGTTTTTTTGAATCGCCAGACAACTCATTGATTATCTCTTCAATTTTTCTCATATTAGTTTTTCTTTTAGTAATTATTTTCTGCTCGTAACTCGTAGACTCTTATACTTTTTGCTTCCTCGCAATGCTCGACTCAATACGCCACGAGGCAGTTTCATCTCCAGCTCTGCTTTTCTGGCTGAAGCAAACTCTATTACTCTATCTCCATTTATTATCACGATTGATTTTCCATTGGTGCGGTTTTTGGCTTTCTGAGTTGTCCAGCAGATATTGTCTGCCATATAACCCTTAGTTAAATTCATACGCTGAGGAACTGGAGCTAACTTTTTATCAAAATGGCTGTCATAATAATCGTTGTAGATTTTCCGAAAAACATCGTCCGACTGACTGAATGATTTGAAAATTCTCTGAGGTAAAATTTCCAAGCCTTGCTTGATTGCCTCAAATTTCATCTTGGCATACCTGAGAGTCAAAATCCGTTTTTCGTTTTTGATATAATCATCCATAAATTTGTCGCCTTTTGAATCGTCCATCAGCTAGACCTACCAATCAAGGTCATTTATCTGCTTTTCAATTTCAGTCTGCTCGCTTGTTTTCTTTCTGAAATAGAAGTTCGGACTTTTCTCGCTTTTTCGATTTTTGCTTTTGAACGCCACAGCATTAAAAATTTCTCCGCTGGGAACCACCACCCTGAGGGACAAAAATTGTTCTCCTTGTTTGGTTTTTCTTATCCAGACCGAACACTCGGCACACTCTGGAATTTCGTCATAGTTACTCATACCTTTTATTTGATTAAAAATTATTGCTAAATTCCTGCGATTTGCACACTGATTTTTGGCTAGGGTATATCAACCTATACTGAACGGCTTTACGCCTCTAAAACCGTGGAAGACCCCTGGCAAAATCTAACGCTAATCTCCCAGTAGTTCTGTCATCCGCTTCTCTGCCTTCTTTATGCAGTCGACTAAATCTTTCAGCGATTTCAATTCTTCTTCTGAATACACAGGAGCATTAGCCACAAAATCTCTGAGAGCACTGCCAACTGTCGGAAAATATCCTCCGAGTATCCACTTCCATTCGCTTTTCGCTTGTGAACCATCTGGTTTTGCCCCAGCTCTGACTCTATATTCCAGCGTGTAGTTGTTATCCTCAACTGACATTCTGGCATAATCGGTTATTTTGATTGGGTTTTTTATCATACTTTTTACTCTGAATGATTGATATAATCTCGTAGCTCATAGACTCTTACCTCAGAAATTAGAGAATTAACTAAATGCGAGGCACTCGCACTTTTATTATTTATATGGTCATATACAGAACAGATACAGAATATAAATAATAAAAGATTCTAAACTATCTTCTATACTATCTTCTAATGATTACCAATCTATCGCTTCAGGTTTGTGACTGGGTTGGTGTTCAGGTTTACCGTTCGGTTTACTTTGGCTATCGGTTGGTTTTGGCTCTAACAAGGATATTTCCAGCTTTCCGTATGTTCCCTTTTTGGTTCTCTCTTGTTTCCGTTTGATAATTTTCAAATCTACAAACTCATTGAATATATTTCTCAGTGTCGTATATCCGACTCCAGCCATCTCCATAACTTTCACTCCCCAAGTTTCATATTCATCCGCTGAAGAATCACTGGCAACTTGAGTCAGAACCGTATAGACCGCTGTTCTGGACGTGAGTTTTTGACCTTTATACTTTTTCTGTATCAGCCTTAATATATCCTTACTCTGCCAACAAAAAGGATTGTCCCTAAATACTCTAACTTTTATATTTTCTTTGCTCATAAATTTCGGACAGAAAAAGGGCTACACGTTGAGAGAATAGCCCTATGTCTGACCTCAACGTTAATTATTTTCACTATTTGCTCATACAAACAAAAAGAGCCAGAGAAACCAAGCGAAATAAATTCACTAAATTTCTCCGACTCTTAACTGCAAGCCAAACTCATTGCTCAGTCATATGTATCGTGTTTGGTTTGCTTGGAAACTTGGAAGTTTCCTATGCTATTGTGCCTTAATTATATCAAAGTCACAACCAGTGTCAAGAGTCATTTTTCTAACTTGTCAATTTTTGAAGATATTTGTGTCCTTTAGCTTCTCAAATTCTTTGCCTTTTATTTTGACGTGGAATCTTATTCCGTTCTTTTTGCAAAACTTGGCAAGAGTTTCCGAACATTCCAAATAAAATTTATCCTTGTTTGGATATGCTGATACTTGCGAGTTATAATTCCAAGAACCGAAGACTATTTTGTCCACAAATTTAATTTTCTCCAATAACTTCAGAAAATCTTGCTCAATAATGTTGGGGGTCGGATATGGCTCAATACTCACCCAAGTCTTCAGACCTTTATCGTGCAGATATTTAAGAGTCTCTAATCTCTTGCCGACTGGTGACGCCCCTGGCTCATACATTTTCTGGAATTCTGGGTCTAGAGAAACTAGCGTGATGCCATATTCGTTCTTTTTGCTGTATTTATCATCCGCTAATTCTTTCGGACAAATTCCCTTTGTAAGCGTTGTTACTCTGATGCCGTTTTTGTTCAGTCTAAAAATTATTTCTAATGACAACTCTTTTATTTCTTCCTGCTTAAACATAAAAGGGTCAGTTGAAAAACAAAGATGCACCGCTTTGATTTTATCCTTGAGTTTGGAAATTTCTTTATCCAATAACTCCAGTGCGTTTTTTACTAACTTCGGTTTAATCCATTCGGCATAATCTTTGATTTTCCCATACCGTATTTTCTGCATCATCTCGTAGCAGGGAAATTTGCATCCGTGAGAACAGCCCTCAATGTGATTAAGGCTGTAGTCTCCATAATTCACCTTGCTTTTATAGAGCAAAGATTTTCTTGTGATTGATTTCATAAACTCTTCGTTAATTTGTTAATGTTTAGTTTGTATCTGGAAAATAGCTGCAGTCTATCTTCCAGAATACTGACTAATCCTCGTTGGCGTAGTAATACTCTCCGTCCTTATGACATAGGTCTTCGCCTGACTCAATCCACGCCAGTGCCCTGCGAAATCTAGCCTCATCCCTCATTCCAGACAGGGCAAATAATTCTATTCGACTACTGCCTGGAAATTCAACCATCAGGCTGTAAATGTTTTCCGCCTCGGCACTTCGCATATCAATTATCTTATCCTCGGTATTAGTCTTTTCCTTTTCGTTCTTCATAATTTTTCACCTCCTTCTAGTTAAATTATTAACACTTAGCGTCCGCTTGTCTGAGTTAAAAATTCCACTTTTTCATTTTTATTGTTCCATCTTGAGTCGATACTGCCTTCTTCGTATAGCGAAGCCATAGCCAGAAGAAAGTAGTATTCGTGGTCACCGAACATTTCGAAGATTTCATCAAAACTGCAGATGGGATAATTTCCTATAATTTTTCGCAGTTCTTCCTTATTTTCTTCGTGGTTTTTCTTACTTGGTTTTTTGATTTTCATAATTTTATTAGTTTAGTTATTTATCGCTTCTTTTAGAGTCGCTTCCAGTTGCCCAGAAGTTACGAAGCATTGCGACTATTTAGCTACTTCACTTACCCAGTTTTTTGGGGCTTCGTCCCAATAGCCATTGAGAAATGCTGTTGCACCGCACCTAAGGCACCTGAGTTCCAACTCTAACTCATCAAAGTTGCCATTTATTTCGTCATCACACTGATAGCTAGTATCCCAAATGTGTTGTCCCTCCTTTTTACACACTTTTTCATTTTTAGTCATACTTTTTAATGTTAAATTTAATTATTTTACTTGCTTCCTTTAGAGTCGAGCCAGTTGCCTAGCATTACGAAGCGTTTCGACTTTAGTTAATTAGCTCATACGCCTCCACCATCCTTTCTAGTGTCAGCACTTATATCAAAATCGTTCATAATTTCTTTATGCACTCTTTCCACTTCACTAAACGAGGTGTTGCCTAGATAATATCTTTCGGTCACAGATGGCGTGGCGTGTCCGAGAAACCGCTGAACGACTGAGAGACTGGCGTTTTGATGAAACAAGAGGCTTGCACTGGAGCGTCTCAGTAAATGAGGGTGGATACTGATAGCAAACCCAGCTCGTTTTCCGTGATTACGCAATGCCCTCTCGCAGTCGTTAGCACTCCAACGTTTGGGTTTGTCGGTGCCGATGGTCGCAAACAACGGCTCATTTATATTTATTTCAATTTTGTCCATATGATTAAAATTATTTCTTATTAGCGTATTCAATCCGCATTGCCAGATACTTTTTGATATAAGCTATTGCCAGTTCGTTGAATATCAATGTGTGCATCTTTCCACCTTTCGCAACTACACGAGCTGTGCCTGATTCTAAATTCACATCTGAAATGTTGAGTTTGAGTAGTTCCGATACTCGGCAACCACTGGAAATTAGACAGATGACCGCAGTTTTCAGTCTAAGTCTGGAAAGCGTGTTTTCTCTCATAGAATTGATTAGCTTTTGCAATCCATCCTTATCCAGCGTGGTGACTTGCTTGGCTGGGATTTTGAATTTCTTTATTAAGTTGTGGTCGAAAACTTTCATTCCTCCTCCGCCAGATACTTCAGAAGATTCTTCAGAACAACGAGATGATGATTCTTCCGTGAAGCACTAAGCTGTTTATTGTTTAATTGCTGTTTCAAATTGGTTATTGTGTGTCCATCTATTTTTCTAACATCTATGTCTTCTAGAAGGATGACCAGTCTCTGGGAAACCTCCTTGTATTTATTGACGGAGTTTTTGGATAATAATCCGTCAGCTTCCACCCAAACGAAATACCGCTTGAAACACTCGGATAATTTTAATTTGTTAGAAAATAGAAAATTCATTTTATTACTTTTGCATCTTACTTTCTTCACCGTAGCAAATTTTAATCCTGTAAATGGGTGCTGATGTTTTTGAAATTTCCATCGTTTGCAAATATCCGTTTCTTCATCGTCTCTATTTTTAGGGTAACAAAAAACACCCACATAAATGGGTGCCGATGTTTTGTAAATTTTGAGGTATTTAGAAGACTATTCTGCGATTCAGAGAATCTCGGATATTAGCTTTGAATTCACCTAACTCGCCTTTTATCTTATCGACATAGAAATCGCCAAGGTCGTTATCTTCGTCATACATAGAAGTCGATATTTCGCCATAAGTCATTCCCTTTTTCTGGAGTTCCCAAATGCGATAATTTCTCTCGAATTTTTCCGTCAGATGAAGTTTTTGAATTTTACGAATCCTGTCTTCTCTGGAAGTAAGTGATTTTTGAATCCTCGGTTTTTCTCTTTTATAAAGACTAATAATATCGCTTGGTTTGGTAAAATAGTTCGTGGTAAATGTAACTTTAACAAAATCGTCCTGTGCAATAACTTCCAATCCTTGCCTCTTCATTATTTTATCCTTATTTCCTCTTACATTAAGTTTCTTCATTTCTAGCTTAAGATATTCCAAATTATAGTCTTTCGGATTCTTTTCTGAATAAAATTCTCTTTCGTAAAAATCCCTGAGCATCTCACCCAACCCTGTTAACTTAGTGAATGGAAAAATAGTTAGTGTCCATTGGCTGGTAAAAAAACTCGTCTGCGAATCCTCTATTCCATTGACTTCAATATCGAATCCTCTGACGAACCTACTACTGGCATTTCCTTTTACCCTGCAGTGTAGTGCATCTTCATAAACAGAAGGATAGACAACGCTGGAGAATTTATCCCAATTCAGTTTATAAGAAATTAACTTTTCAATTATTGGAGCAAGATTGATTACGTCTTTTTCGTAACATAACTTGTGCCTATAAATTAACTTCTCCGCTTCTCGGTAGATTGCTTTCGTATCTTTTCCTGATAACCAACTGCTATATTCCTTGTCTGAATTAAAACCGCTAAACGGAATCGCCATCCGTCCTCTAACTTTTCTCACTTCATCATAAAATTCATCATTAAGAACCAAATAAACCAATGACTGGAGTATATTTTTAGCCCTAGTGACTATTTCTGTATCACTGAACTTTTTCCTCCTATACTCGAAAATACCATTCATTTCAATTGCATTTTCAACAAATACTTTTCTGTCTGACTCTAAAAATTCCCTGCTGGATTTTCCTGCTCTCTTTTTATCCTTGTCAATTTCGGACAGCACTTCGACATCAGCATCAATAACTGCCTTAGTGCCTCTTCCTTGATAAAATTTATGTCGTGACATTTTATATGATATTTTATGCTATGCCAAAATTTTACCACAAAATCAGTAGTGAAGGTATTGCTCGTGAGCCTGTTTTGCCTTCTCCGTATCCTGAAGACCGACATAATATCGAATTGTTGTATCAAGGCGTTCGTGACCGAGCAGGGTCTTAATCTCGGTGAAGGGGCAGTTATTGAACGCTAGGTGCGAAGCAAAGCAGTGGCGGAGACTGTGTGGCGTAATGTGCTTATTCAGCTTCGCTTTATTTCTAGCGTTCTTAAAATATCTCGTTAAATCCTGATTCTTAAGCCGTCTCACAGTTTTGTATTTTACAAAATAGGAAGTAACAAAAATTGCTTCGTGTGTATCCTTTCTGCGATTCATATATTGCTCAATCCAAGATATGGCATCATCAGTAAAAAACACGACTCGTTCTTTATTCCCCTTTCCGATAATTCTTGCTTCTCTATTTGTGTAATCGATAGAATTTCGATTCAAGCTAAGTGCTTCGCTAATACGCATTCCACTTCCGAGTAAAACTTCGACTAATGTCCTAAACCTTAATCCTGAAAGTGTTTTTGTATTTATGGATTCTCTGAAGCGTTTAATCTCATCGGAATTTAAGTAGACCACTTCACGCCTTGGACGCTTGGGAATCGTGATTATGTCTGGATTGATTTGAAGCTGGGCGGAGTAGTGTTCACGATAGTATTTCAGAAGTCCTTTGATACAAGCGAGACAGACTCCAATGAAAACTTCTGAATTTTCTCGTTGGTGTAGAATCTGTTTCAGTTTGAAAATATGTTCCATCGTGAATTTCTCCAATTCTATGTCGCCAACATCCCTGACAAAGCATTTTAGTCTAGACCGATAACTAACGATTGAACTCTGAGCAAAGCGTTTTTCAACTTGTAGCCAAGTTAGAAATTCCTCACCTGTGTTTTTTATTGTTCGTGCTTCCATATTTTATTTTATATTTATCGTAGTTGAGCATAATGTCGAAGCAGTCTTTATTGCTGAGCATCTCGCCATATTTGATTGCAATCAGGCGAACTGCGTTGATGTCATACATATTGGTGAGTCCGCTTTTCCTTACTTTTTCAAAGGTTATAAATTTAGCTTTTGTCATATATTTTTATTAAGGCAATGACACATTAGCTTCGTGGCACACGAAGTCAAGGCGAGTTATCCACTCCAGCGGAGAACGGAGGCAATAGCAAAAAACCGCCAGATTGTGGCGGTAAAGCGGAGCAAACCGCTAGTTTTCTTGGAATTTAAGTTTCCGTATTTTGATTAACGGATACAGCCCAATTAAAAGAAAAATTGCCACCGAAGTAGCCATTAAAAGCATCATTGAAAATTTATCCAGTATTATTCCGCCAGTAAACATAAAGGCTGTTGCTCCTGCACGAATAAGCAGACTATTTAGAGAAAGAACACTAGAACGCACTGATTTTGTAATAACTGCATTCATATCAACCATAAGTTTTGTTTCAAAATATCCACGCATCAAATGAGCAACAAACATTCCAGCAAGGGCAATTATTGGCAAGCTGGTTATTCCAACGGACAAAACAGCAACTAACAAAATAAGCGTTGCGATAACAACATTCAATTTTGAAAATTTCTCGTAAAACTTTATTCCAACCGCTATGAGCAGTGTAGCGATGCCTGCCAATACGCCCCAAGAAGCAACGTTAAGTCCCAGACTTAAAAACAACGGATTATACAACCACTTAAAACTGAAGAAAAAGGCACCTATCAGAGCAGAAACAATCATTATGTTCAAAAGCTGTTTATTGGTTACCGCATATTTCAAACCTTCAATGCCGACACCAATCAGATTATTATTTTCAGTTTTTCCTCGCACTCTGATTTTGGTCGTGATAACCATAACTGACGCACCAATAAGGAAAACAGCTGTAAGATATAACGGAATTCTCAAATCAATTGCAGAGACAAAACCACCAATTGAAACAGCTAAAAATGTCACGATTATCCCATACGCCTTAACTTGCGAATAATCCTTTTTGAAATTATTGGACACTGTATGCAGAAGAGCATTGTCGCTTCCTGATACAAGAGACCCACCTAATGCCAACAAAAACAGCGTTAGTCCATAAAACCAAATAGTGCCTGAAAGTGAAAGCAATATATATGACAAGGCAAGAATTATGTATCCCCAGAACACGGATATTCTGTGAGAATAATAATCCCCAATAACACCAGTCGGATATTCCAAAAGAACGCTCATCACATAATAAAAACCTATAAGCTGAAAAACGAGAGCCGTAGAAATATCCCTGCTGGTTAAATATAAAACCATCGTTGCCACCCAAAAGCGTGCAGAGAAAAGTATTTTTGCTATTTTTACTTTTGTCAGGTCAGTCATAAATATATGATACCACAAAAGCACAGCGGAGCGGAGCTGTGGACTCATACAAAAAACAGGGTTTTCCCTGTTTCCGTAAAATTCTTCATTATTGCAAGTCTTTCTTCTTCGTCTCAAATTCTTCCTTGTTTATTTCCCCTTTGGCATAACGTTCTTTGAGAATATCCAAAGGCGTTTTTTCTCCGTGCTCTTTATGATTACCGTGTCCGCAACAACCGTGTCCCATTCCGCCACGAATTAAAACGATGATTCCCCAAATAACCAACCCCCAAAATACCAGCATAAAAATGAAGCCAAAGCCTCCACCCCAGCCATACCCCATCATATTACCCCACGAATTCCACATCATATATTTGTTTGTTTACGATACTAGATATTACGTTTAACTGAGCCTTTTATTTCAAGCGGAGCGGTGGACTAAAAATTTGGAAAAATAATATCCACCCACAAAGGCAAGAGTGTGAACAGTCCCAAAAGCCAGACCAGTTCCAAAAAGTTCCATTCCCAGAAAAGTTAGACCGCTCAAGGAAATTCCAGCAGGATAAAAATCAAACATCAAAGGGAGAATGTTGTAATATATGCCGAATATCGATGCAACAACAATTCCTCCAATAATTACTTTTGTAAATTCTTTCTTGCTTACATCGATAAAAGAGATAAAAAGTATTGAAAAGACAAGATATAGAACGAATTTCACTATGAAATATGGCAAGGTTTCCATAGGATTGGAAAACAATAAGTGCGAAAAATAGTCGATGCCATAAACACCAACAATGGATATTATTATTGCCCTAAATACTATTTGAAAATAATTTCTTTTCATTGTTTTTTTTGTTAATGATTTACTGCCTTCATTATACCACTTTTACACCAACATAAAAGCGGAGCGGAGTAGTAGTAAGCACGAAAATTGCCCCCCTTCGCTTGTTCCATATGACTTTTAATGTTAGCTTATAGTTAGCTTAAAAATTAATTCTTTATTCTATGCTAGAATTTATTATCTCTGGTTTTTTATTCACTTATGTTGGCGGATTATTTATCCCAATTCTTTTGCGTTTTTTAATCGTAAGAAGACCAATAGGGAAATTTTTAGCAATTCTCACTGTCGGAATTGTTTTCATTGTGCAGTATTTAACGGTTGTAGCATTAAACCCTGTAAGAAAAACACACATTCCCCTTTTTATAGTGGCATATATCGGATATCTGATATTGCGTAAAAGTTCAAGTAAAGAAACAAATAAAAACTTAGACAAAAATGATAACGCACACGCAGTAAGAGCACCGAAGCATAATCATTCTATAAAAGATATTCTGCTCAATAAGAAAGCCTCTGATTTTTGGCTATATCTCATCGGAGCAATACTGCTTGCTCTTTCAACAACTGCAAGAGGGACATCATCCAGAACACTTGAGGATATACTGAGCGAACAAACCTCTTTGATACCAACACTTATGAATAATGATTTTCTTAGGCTTTCTTTAATCTATGTTTTTTGTGTTTCGCTATATTTTGCCTTTATGAAATACAAGGAATCGAAAATGAACATTGTTTTTGTTTTTATTATCATTGGAATAACATTCAATCCATTCTTTGATTTTCACTTCGGCAACGGCTTTGGAGACATACTCAAATTGGCTACCGCAGTATTGTTCGGATACTTTTGCTATCAGGAATACAAAAAGCTGAATACCAGTATTGTAAACTGACATTCTTCTTTGAACTAAACAGCCTATTGCCAAAACGAAAACCGCCAGTCTATGACGGTTTTTATAGTCTCAACGCAGAGCGGAGCGGTGGACTAACTTCTACTTGCCAAGATTAACTCCTTGAGCCTGCTATCCATATCCTCGCTGATTTGCAGATGTTTGGGAAAAACGCTGTCACTTTCAACATCATTACTTCCAAAGGGTAAAATAAAGACGTTGCCACTTTCAGGGTCATTTCCAAAAACTACTTTTATACCTTCTTTTTCAAACCTTTTAATCAAATCATCTATGGGAGTGCAAAGACCTTCCAATTCTACATCATTGGCTTTCAATTTTGGATAACTTTCAGGGTTAATTCCAGAAAAAGGAATACTCTCCTGCACCTCACTAAGTTCTTTCGTTAAAGCGATAATCCTTTTCTTTCTATCTTCTCTAGTCTCCGCTTCTGATTTTTCTGCTTCAATTTTTCTCAACTTGTCAGGACTGATTCTGTAGGAAGGACTGCGTGTTCCAGCTTCATCCAAGTTCATTACCACATAAAGACCATCCACTTTTTGATAGTTCAAAACCACCACCTTTTGCCCCTCGGTTGTCATCATCACGCTCTTATTTTCATATTCGGCTTCCTTGCCTGCGTGTTCAGTCGGATTGCTCGTGTCACCAGTTGGCATTTCAAATTCAAATTTTGGCATAATTTTGTATTCTATGAATAATTAGCTCTGGTTTTATTTTATCACAAACACTTAAGATACAAAAGCAGAGCGGAGTAGTGGCAAATTTAGACAAAATAAAAGAGGGGTTCAGCTACAGATTGCTCCGTAACCAAATCCCTCTCGTTTGTTCATCGTTGTGAATCCCTACCCTCCGAGGTCGATGTGCTCGAAAATCCTGAAGGGCAATGACAGCTTCATCTTCTTGAAGATGCTGTTCACTTTCCGCAGAGTCTTTTCAGCCTCCTTCGCAACGGATGGATGATAAAGGTTAGAATCGTTCAGTTCAGGAGTCCACGACATTTCCTGAACGACAACCCCTATCCCCACTGTTCTTCCGTGCATTGCGATGGTTTTGAAAATTAGACCGTCCTTTTCCACGCCCTCGAAATTTTCCTCGATAGCTTTGATAAATGGATGTTGGATGTAGCCAATGTTTTCGCTTGGCACTCCCACCCATAGCACGTATTCAGCGTGCGTTCCCATTTGCTTCCTCCTATTCGTATTCTCGTTTGATGAATCTCAAAGCCAGTTGCTTCTTCGCCTCGATGTCCCCTTTCGTATATTCCACTTTGTGATGCAGGATGTCCCAGCCTAGTATGCCGATATTTCTAAAAGCAAAGACCAATTTCACTTCGGCTTCGTCAAACTCAGAAAGATATTGCTTCATCCATTTCTGAATAGAAGCGAACATCTGCTCCTCGTTCTCCGCCTTGAGAAACATAAAATCCAGTGCCCTCAGAAAATCGTGATAGCCTCTTCCAGCTCTCGGCACAGCATTGAGGTCGATAAGATAAATATCTTCACCAGAAACGAGTATGTGGTCACCGATGATATTGCCGTGAACCCAGCCGAAGAAGTTTTTGCCCTTCCTATTGATGACCTCCTCAAATTCTTGCTTAAGTTGTTGCACCAACGAAAAGTCAATCAACCCAGCGTCCACAATCGGCTTGCTCCACATATTGAGTCTGGAGAAAAGCCATTCTTGACCATCAGCTAGAAGATTTCCAAGAGATTGCGTTTTCTGAACTTCTTGGATAACCAACTGATAACTATCCGCAACTTTCTTACTAACCTCCACGCACCAGTCTGGCTTTTTGTCGTAGAGGTCGTTGAGGAATTGCCCCTCAACTTCTTCCAATAGAATCCAGCTCTCGCCTTGCTTGATGATAGCTGGAACTTTGAAGTAAAGCTGTGCTTCCATCTGTTTGGCGGTCTTGAGCAGTTGAGTCTGGAAAGGGTCAATCCTACCAGTCTTGAGAATCAGGCGATTGCCTTGTGCGTCTTTCACTCTGGCAACAGTCTTCTTCTGACGGAAAAACTCGGTCTCCATCAATTGAAGATTGTTCTCCCTGATGATAGTTTCCATATCCACCATTGGCTCTTTTTCATCCTCCTGTTTTTGTGTGGCTTGGTTGGTCATAATCCTGTTGAGCAAATTATAAAGCAATCTGCTATAAAACGATGCCTTAATTATAGCACAGCGAATACCCATCTCAGAACCTCCTGCGGTTAAGGTTTATATCTGAATAGTGATTATCTATTCTGTTTTCAAACAACTATGACTTTAATTTGTAGCACGAATATAATCTATAATCAAGCGTTTTCTGGGTAGGGAACGGAGGATATAAAATTGCTGAAAAACCCTCCCTAGAATTGAATCATTTCCTAGCAAGCCAACGCAAAAAACACCATTTAAGGTGTTTTCGCAGAAATGCGTTCAGCAAAAAGTAAATAAGTATCACAACCTATTGCGATTCCCCAATCCCTTGCGAGATTAGGGCTGTTAGCCCTCGCTAACAGAGTCCTTTTAGAGTCTATTCTGAGTGATTCATTGCTGAATCAATGCATATGCTTGTCTCAAACATACGACTACAGATTATTTGGCTCTGATACGCCATTGCTGTTCTCTAATAAATTAGAGTCGACCAGCGGATAACTACCAATGCTCTCCATCATAGTTGATGACAACTATAACTTCTACTAGAGTGCATTTCTCGATAGCTATCGATTCTCCCTAGAAAGGAGGTGATCCATCCACAGGTTCCCCTACGGATGCCTTGTTACGACTTCACCCTTATCATCGATCCCACCCTGGCCCCCGATTTAATTCGGGGTCTTCCGGTGTTACCGACTCTCTTGGTGTGACGGGCGGTGAGTACAAGATCCGAGAACGTATTCACCGTGACATGGCTGATTCACGATTACTAGTGATTCCGGCTTCATGAGGTCGAGTTGCAGACCTCAATCCGAACTGAGACCATCTTTATGGGATTAGCTCCGTCTTGCGACTTGGCTACCCTTTGTAATGGCCATTGTAGCACGTGTGTAGCCCAGGGCGTCAAAGGGCCACGCTGATCTGACGTCATCCCCGCCTTCCTCCCAGAACTTTGTCCACAAAAAATTGTGTCCAAAGTTCTGGGCAGTCTCGCGTGACATAATAACACGCGATAGGGGTTGCGCTCGTTTCCTGACTTAACAGAACATCTTACGACACGAGCTGACGACGACCGTGCAACGCCTGCCTAGCACCCTCGAAGGCTTATGAATTTCTCCATAATGCAGCTAGGTTTCAAGCCCTGGTGAGGTTCCTCGCTTGTCGTCGAATTAAACCACATGCTCCACCACTTGTGCGGATCCCCGTCTATTCCTTTGAGTTTTAAGCTTGCGCTCGTACTTCCCAGGCGGCATACTTAACGCGTTAGCTACGACACTACGAGGGTCGATTCTCGTAATACCAAGTATGCATCGTTTAGGGCGTGGACTACTGGGGTATCTAATCCCATTCGCTACCCACGCTTTCGCATCTCAGCGTCAGAAAAGTGCCAACCATATGCCTTCGCCTTTGGTATTCCGTATGATATCAACGCATTTCACTGCTACACCATACGTTCTAATGGTCTCTCACTTCCTCGAGATATACCGTTTCAAATGCAGTTTTCGAGTTGAGCTCGAAGATTTGACATCTGACTAATATATCCGCCTACATGCTCTTTACGCCCAATAAATCCGGATAACGCTTGAGGTCTCTGTATTACCGCTGCTGCTGGCACAGAGTTAGCAACCTCTTATTCGCAAGGTACCGTCAAACCGTACACAACACAGAAATTTCGAATTTATAATTTCAAAACTCCTGTGCTATGCACGGTTTCTTCCCTTACAAAAGCGGTTTACGACCCTAAGGCCTTCTTCCCGCACGCGGCGTCGCTCCATCAGGCTTTCGCCCATTGTGGAATATTCTCGACTGCAGCCACCCGTAGGTGTTTGGACAGTGTCTCAGTTCCAATGTTGGGGGTCACGCTCTCACGCCCCCTACCCGTCATAGCCTTGGTAAGCCATTACCTTACCAACTAGCTGATAGGACACAGGCCGCTCCCTAAGCGATAAATCATTACTCCGTAGAGATTATCGTGTATTATCTCGGATTTCTCCGAGTTATTCACGACTTAGGGGTACGTTCCTATGTATTACTAACCCGTTTGCCGAGGGTCTAACCCTCTCGACTTGCATGCCTTATCCACGCCGCCAGCGTTCATCCTGAGCCAGGATCAAACTCTCAAAAAATGTCAAAAATTTCCTAAGAAATTTTTGCCACATTTTTTAGACCTTGCCGAAGCTCAAAGAGCGAAGGCAGGTCAAAAAAGTTATTTAAAGAATTTTAATTCCTTAATTTGAATAGACTCTTTTTTGTCTAGTTATTTCTAACCAGACGAGGCCATCCTACGCCTTTCGGCTTCGGAATGGCAGGACTAATCGCAAAAAATTGTGATAGTACCGCGTGATGAATTTGCTAAAGCAAATTTATTTTACGCGGTTTGTCTTTCTAAATCAAAAGGTAGAGATTTAGAAAAACTATTAAATTATTAAAGTCCTTGTTTTTTCTTCTAATGAACAAAAAACACATCCTTGCACGCAATTTCATTACATACAAAGATGTATTTTTTCACCCGTATTTTCAAAGTTTTTAGAGTTAAATTATTGTGCCTTTTTAGACTTAAATAATTATATGCAACTCGTACTGTCTATATTAAACAAATTTATAAATCCTGTCAATAGCCTAAAAAAATCAGATTTCTACCTCATTATTTTTGCAGATTTTTGCATATTCATAAAAGCTTTTTCGAGACTTTCTTTCTAGCGTTTTATAATCAATTTCAATAAGTCCAAATCTCGGTTCATATCCATAAAGCCATTCAAAATTATCCAAAAGCGACCAATAATTATACCCTCTTACATCTACGCCTTCTGAAATTGCTTTGTGCACAAACTGCAAATGCTCTCTGATAAATTTAATACGCTCCTCATCATCTAGACCAATATCTGTCGGCACACCATTTTCAGTGATATAAATTGGCAAATTATGTTTTCTTTTCACTTCCATCAAAACTTTATACAAACCTTGCGGATAAGTTATCCATTTCATCAAATTATTTTTATTTTCTTCGATTGTAAAACCAAAATAAACCTGATTTTTTGAATCCATTTTGATATTTCTCCAATCAAACTTAATCCGGCCTAAACGATAATATTGGATAGCTACAAAATCCAGACTTTTTTTTATTTTATTATCGATAAGATTCACTCGATACCATTTTGAAAGTCTGTTTATAATTGCTACCAAAAAACCAAGATTTTCTGATTCATACCAATTATATAAATAACTAACGCCGACCGGCACACTCGGATATTTTTCTTTAATAATTTGATAAGCTTTTTTATGGGAACTGGCAACATTATTTAACGCTTTCCAAAATTTTATCGGATTTTTGTATCCCGGCGGGAAAACTCCAGCTAGATATCCTTGTCCAAGCGGAACCATTGGCTCATTGAAAACTTGATATAAGTCAATTAGATCTCCCAGCTCATCCACAACTTTTTGCACATAACGCGAAAATATTTCAACCGATTTTTTTTTGTGAAATCCATATTTCTTCGAAAACCAAAGCGGGTTCACCCACCACCACAGCGTCACTTGAGTTTTTATATTTCTATTCTTTAGGTCTTTAAGGACTTCACGATAATGCACAAATTCTTTTTCAGAAAAAATTCCTTCTTCTGGTTCAACTCGACTCCATTCAATCGAAAGGCGATATGCCTTGCAATCTAATTGGGTCAAAAAATCATGATCGGTTTTGAAACGATTATAATAATCACAGGCTACTCCGGACTCATCTTTTGTTTTTCCGCGCTTCTCCCATTCCCACCAATCAGAATTAGAATTTCCACCTTCAACTTGATACGACGAAGTTGCCGTGCCCCACAAAAACCCCGCAGGAAATTTTAATTTATTTGACATAATATTTATTTTCTATATTCTAATTTCTTATAGGGATATGGTTTAAAAATTTTTTTCCAATGCCTCCATTGTTTTATCAATTCCATTAATCCAAGATTGTGTGAATGATATACAGAAAAATTAAAATCTCTAATTACTTTATAACCCTTTTCAAACCAAAAACCTGACCATTCCATATCTTCTCCACCAAGACCATATGATTCATTTAAATTATACAACTTCCAAAGATCTTTCCTGATAATCGCATTAGTAAAGCCCAAAACTCCCATACCCTCTTTTTTTACAATTTTTTTTGGTCTAAAAATTTTTATAATATTTTGCAACATTCCATTGAAAAAAACTTTTTCCCAAAAAGTTGCATCGGGCAATGCTCTCACAGGTCCATATACTCCCATTATTTCGTCTTCAATAAAATCATTGATCCCATCCTCTAGCCACGTTTTTGAAATTGGCAATGAATGAGCACTTAAAAAAACAAAATATTTTTCTGCTTGAGCATTCCTACATCCAAAATTAAGAGCGAAAGGGAAAGAAAATTCCTCTTGTTTAATTTTAAATAATTTAACTGGATAATTTTTTATTATTTCTAATGTTTTATCAGTTGATCCTGAATCAATAATAACAATTTCAAAATCTTTATATGTTTGTTCTAATAATCTTTTTAGAACTTCACCTACCCATTTTTCTTCGTTTTTTGTTCTAATTATTATTGATGTTTCCATTTTTGAAAATCAGATTTGTAAATAAACTTAAGGCAATTGCGGAATATTCACTCCTTTTGGCATATTAATTCCAGCTGGAATATTTTTCATCATGTCCTTCAGCATCTGGCATTGATCAGTAAAAACAATATCTTTTGGAATTGAAAAATCAGTCCCAGAATATGGTAAGCAAGAAACATCGGTAGAATTTTCAAAAAATTCTTCATCACTTATAGAATCTGCTATTGGTTCTTGTCCGCCTTGTGCCTTTGGGATATTTTTTTCCATTTCTTCCATGCAAGTTTTTGCCATTTTCATTCCGGTTTTTTCACCCTCGGCCCAAGAATACATGGCTGTTTCATCAAAAATCACAATTTGTTTTTTGCCCATAACAGTTGACTCCGCTTTATATTTTTTTCCGTTAACATAAGCGGTTGAAGTTATGTCTCCACCTTCACCTTTGAATCTATATTCGCATTTCATAGCTTTTCCCAACCCCATCGCGTCCTTTATCGAACTGATTACTCCACTTGTCTCTACGCCAGCACCATTTTTATTTTCCACCGCAGATCCAGTGAAATTATTCGCTACTTTATTCCCACATCCTGCCAAAAGCAGAATGCCCGCCGCCAAAACGGCAATTTTCATTTTTTTCATATAATTTTTTATTTGAATTAACTTGTTATTCATTAAAACTCACCGAATACAGGGAATAATTTATCCCCTATATCAATAACTGATCGAAAAATAATAACATAAGCAATCAATGAAATAAATGTAAGAAAAATAATAAGTTTCTTTGGCTGTTCTCCTTTTTTTTCATAATATTTTGCAATTCCATAAAAGATACCCATAAAAAGTAATGCTAATATAATTGCCACAATAATTCCATAGCGTGATTGAAAACAATCACACATCGGCATATCTAAAAATGCTAATAGGATTAAAAATATATACGACGGCAATAGAGAAATAAGACAGTTTTTTGCAGAAAAATTTCTAATCAATACAATCGCTGCGGAAACAGAAAAAACTAAAAGAATTAAGATTATAAATATTATAAGTATCATATATTTTTAATATTTAAATTAATTATTATTTTAATATTATTTCCCTCCTCCACCTTTTTTCCATTTCACGCTTTCGAGAAGCAACTTGTGATAATCGTCTTCCATTTTAACTTTGAGTTCAGACAATTCTTTTTTGGACGGATTACTTTTATTGAATTTGATTAGTGGCACATTTGAAATTAGCGCCATTGGAGTCTGTTCCGCTCCTTCCCCCATAACTGACACGGAAGCAATCGCCAAGGAATCAACCACATCCACTCTAGTTCCTCCCAAACCCCTTCCAAAAACATCTTTCTTGCCGATATAATCATTAAGCGCCAAAAATCCACTGTGAGAAATTGCTACTCCGGAGGTTCCGCGCCGAAGAATAGTTGATTTACTGTCCGTTATAATTACGCCAAAATTTTTAAGAGAAAACTTTTTCGCTAAATATTTTCTAATTTTATTAGCACAATTTTGAGGATTTTTCGGCCAAAGGATAAAATAACCATTGCCATTAGACCTATCAATTCCGCTGGAAAAAATTATAATATTATTTTTGATCGTCAAATAAATTTTCCGGCTTTTGAAATTTAACGGTAGAAAAAAATCCGCTTCTTTTCTGATCAAGTCTTCCTTTTTCATCTTCCCGATCTTAACCACACTTCCTTCGCAAATAGAAACAATTTTCGAAGTAATGGCTAGTATCGAATTTTCTTTTAGTTTTGGAATATATTGATCAACTATTTTGAGAATATTTTTATCAGCGGTAGTAATTTTGTGCGTCCGGATCGGAGTAATTTTCATATTTTTTTCGCCTGAATTTTCTCCATTCCTCTCGGCATCCATTTTCGAAGAACTTCTGGGATTATTACAGATCCGTCTTCTTGTTGATAATTTTCAATAATGGCAATTAGCGCTCTTGAAATCGCCACGGCGGTACCATTTAGCATATGCAAAAATTCTTTTTTGCCATCTTTTCTTTCAACTTTGATATTGAGCCGGCGAGCTTGATAGGTTGTCGTATCAGATGTGGAAGTTATTTCTCCCCAACCGTCTCGACTGGTCATCCAAGCTTCCAAATCATATTTTCGATATGCCGGACCGCCGAGATCGCCCGTGCAAATATCCACTACTCGAAATGGAATTCCTAAATCTTTAAAAATTTCCACCTCAATATTTTTTAGCTCCGTATGCATTGCCTGCGAATTTTCCGGAGTAGTATAGGCAAACATTTCCAATTTCGTAAATTGATGCACGCGATAAAGTCCGGCGCTATGTCGGCCATAACTTCCCGCTTCTGTCCTGAAACAATGAGAAAGCGCGGCATATTTCAAAGGCAGTTTATCTTCCGAAATTATTTCGTTCATATGAAATCCGCCCATAGTAATTTCTGCTGTCCCGATTAGGCTTAGATCCGTATTTTCCAGAGGATAAATTTGAGTTTCTTCTCCGCGCGGGCTAAATCCAATTCCCGTAAGCACTTGGTCTTTGGCAATATCCGGCGTAGTAATTGGAGCAAAACCTTTTTCAAAAAGTTTTTCAAAAACAAAATTAATGAGCGCTTGTTCCAAAAAAACTGCTTCATTTTTGAGAAAATAAAATTTTGATCCGGTTACTTTCGCGCCTCGTTCAAAATCAATAATATCCAAATTTTTCATCAGTTCTTCATGGCCTTTGGGAACAAAACCGAATTTTGGTGGTTCGCCGTATTTTTCTATTTCCTTGTTTTCACTATCATCCTTTCCAATTGGAGAATCAGGATGAGTCATATTTGGAACTTGGTTTAATATTTTTTTGTATTCTTCGCTTATCGTTTCAAGTTCCGGCTTGGTTGTTTCTAATTTTTCCTTAACCGCTTTCCCCTGCTCAATTAAAGCTTTTCGTTCGTCATCTTTTGACATCTGAATCAAATCATTGAGCTTATTTTTTTCCGCATTTAATTCTTCCACATATTGCGCTTGTTTTGTTTTTTGCTCGTAAAGCTCGAGAAGTCGGTCGACATCGCATTTGATATTTCGAGATTCGCAATTTTTCTTGATAACTTCGGCATTTTCCCGGATGAATTTTATGTCTAACATATGTTTAATTTAAGTGAATATTAACTTATCCAATATAACACGGCTTAAAAAATAATAAAAGTTTTTATCCCGCCCAATAATTGCTAACAAAAAGCATAATATCCAGCGCTAAAAAAAGAGTCGAAGCAAAAATCCAGCTCATTTGGAATGTTTTGTTTTTTACTTTAGCCAAAAGAATGAATAGTGGAAAAAGCACGAGGCTGTAGCGCCCAATGCTCATAAGTGTTCCGGAAGTAAGCGCAGACAAAACTGTAAGCGACATAAAAATTGCATAGAGCAAAGACAGTTTTTTATAAACCAGAAAAATTACCGCGATGATTAGAATCGTAAAAAATGCATCCATTGCAAAATTAACAATCGCCGGATGGCTGAAAAATTGAAAATGCTCCATGTTCAATTTGAATGATCTGCCCCAAGCGCTTTCCAGTTTAAAAAAAAGAAAAAAATCTTTAAATTTCACAGCGCTATAAGCTAAAAATGCAAAAGAAGCAATTGGCGCCAAAAAGACTGGAATTATTTTTAGAGTGAATGTGCTTTTCCATCCATATGTTTCCCAAATTTTCCATAGAATTGGAAGTGCCAAAAAAACTCCATTGCTGTGAGTTAGCGCACCTAAAAAAGCAAAAAGTCCAGCCAGCCAAAAATTCTTTTTAAAAGCGTAAAAAAAAGTTGCCAGCGTCAAAAAAAGAAACATTGATTCAGTGTAGACAATATTAAAGAAAAAAGCGGTTGGAAAAACCAACATAAAAATTATCGGAATTTCTGGGGAAATTTCGGGATGAAATTCTTTCAGGAATTTATGAAAATAGGCGCAAGCGAAAAATAAAAAAATGATGCTCAAAAACCAGCCGGCCAAAACAAAATTACCCAGAAAAATTGTGCCAAGAATTTTGATAAGCGTCGGATAAAGCGGGAAAAAAGCGACATTAGAGAGCGTATTGTCAGAGCGAAGATAATAACCATTTTTCACAATGTCCAAATACCAATAGGAATCCCAGCGATTGTGCATATCGACAAAATCCCAGCTTTGAGCAACAGGAAATTTATCTGGATAAATCCATCTGTAAGCCGTGTCGGGATTTAGATTGAAGCGGTTAAGCACCACAAATCCAAAAACATTCACAATTATGAGCCACAAAAAAACAATTAGCAGTATTTTTTTCATTTACTTTAATTTTGAAGATTTATAAATTTCCGGCTTGTAGGCTTTCAGTCGGATTATTTTTGTTTTTATTTTAAATTCTTTTAGTTTATTTCTAAGTTCCGTGAGATCAACTTTTTGATCATATCCGAGCGCAATCACATCTGGCTTATATCTTTTTATAATTGCATACTTATCTTTCAATTTTCCTAGCACTACCTCATTCGCCAAATTACTATTTTTTAAAATTTGTTTTCTTGCCTTTTCGTTATTCCTTACTTCTTTCTTCTTAATTCTTAATACTGTTTTATCTCTTGCCACTACCACAATCAAATAATCCCCTATTTTTTTCGCTTGTCTCAAATAACTTTTGTGGCCAAGATGATATATATCAAAAGTGCCAAACGCCATTACTTTCTTCATTTTTTTAAATATCTAGCGGCTTTTAATATTAGAACACAACTTGCTCCGTGTGTGATAACACTATCCATAACCATCTTTACCGCTTCTTCTAATTTAACTTTAACTAGAGAAATATTTTCCGTTCCTTCCTGGTCATCTTTTCCAAATGTCAATTTTCTAGCTAGAAACATTTTTTGTGATCCTTTGACGACTGAAGTAAAGGGATTAATTAAACCTAAATCAACCCATTTCTTGGCTGTTATGCCTAACTCTTCCTTTAGCTCTCTTTTGGCCGATGTTAGATATCTCTCACCGCCATCGAGCCCTCCACTCATAGTTTCGATATCTATCTTCCCTATGGCATATTTAAACTCCTTTGTTAGATAGACATATCCGTCTTCATCTAGTGGAAGAACGGCCGATCCATCCAGTACGCGCACTGTACCAAAAATTCCAGCTTTTCCGTTGGGTCTAATCACTTGATCTTCAGTCACTTCAATCCAAGGATTTTTATATTTTTGAACTGATTTTTTGATTATAAATTGTCCGTTTTTTTTCATATTCTTTTGCAAGCTTCAAAATTTATTTTCGGATCATTTTCATCAAAAACTTCAATCACCTTATATTTCCCCTTTGTCCAAACTTCTCCCTTATCCAAAAAATGTGTTGCTTCAAGAATTTTTATGCTAGCCAGTGGCCGTGATAATTCTTCTTTGCCATTAGTTTCGCAAAGCGGAATTTGTCCATTCCCCCAAAATTCGCTGTCTGACAAATAAAAAACTCTTTGCCCGCTTTTTAAAAATTCATAAACTTTTTCCACTTCCAAATTTTCCGGAATACATTCTTCTATTTTTCTATTTCCATTTTTAAACTCCGTTATATTTCGAAGCGCCAAATCCGGATTGAATTCAACTTTTATGCCCATAATTATTTTATAACTTCTTCCAATCTTTTTTCCAAAAACTTCTTATCTAAAACGCTCAAGAACCAGCCGACTTTCGGTCCGCGGTCTTTCCCAAGAAAACTCAAGTAAATTGCAGAAAAAAGTTCTTTTGGTTCAACTTCCATTTCTTGTTTTATCTCATGAATTTTAGAATGAAGCTCTTGGCCATCAAGACTTTTTTGCGATTTCACATATTCTAAAATTTTTCGAAGTCCTTCTTTTTGTTTTTCTGTAAAATTCTTAGCCGATTTGGGAATTTCATTTTCCTTGAGTTCATATTTATAATCCTCTGGCGCATATTTCAAAAGCCAGGACCGAGCATATTTGGAACGATAATCAACTTCTTCCTTATCCTCCTTAGTCAAAGATGAACCTTTTATTTTTTCTACTTCTGAATATATATCCATGTGTGGCATCTGTACCAAAAAAGCAATCTGTGAAAAACGAGGCAAAAATCTTTGCTTCATTTTTTCTTCCCAATTAGCGTGGATTAATTTAAAAATTCTAGTGTCGTCATTTTCTTCTTTTCCAAAATAACTGCCAGCCATCTTATCATAAGTGTCATAAAGGATCGGAATAGTATCTCCGTCAGGAATAAAATCAATTACTTTTTTTGCATCTTTTCCTAAAAGTAAAAGCCGAAGAAGTTCCGGTGGAAGAAGATCGGCAATTTCGCGAGAAGATGAACCAGCCCCCTTGGATGAAGACATTTTTTTGCCACCTACTTGAAAAAATTCATAAGGAATATTAAATGGAGGATTGTGCATAAAAATTTTCCGACAAATCTCATCCGCAATTTCACGAGAACCTCCGCGCGTTGAATGGTCTTTCCCTGCACCTTCAATATCAACACCCACAACTCTAAATTTTGCTGCCCACTCGACTTTCCATGGCAACTTGGCATTCCCATCATATGGAGAATTTTCGCCTGAATATCCACAACCTTTTGTCCATTTGACTGCATCTTCTACGCATTCATATTTTACTTTTTCGCCGTCAAAACTATATGCTCTCGTAGTGCTGACTTTCCCACATTTCTCGCAAATCATTTGTACTGGAAGCCATTTTTCTTCTTTTTCCGAACCGGAAATTTTTTTATAAATATCTCTGATTTTTTCCGCATTTTCTATAGCCAATTTTATAACTTCGTTATATTTCCCTGTTTTATACAATTCACTCGAGCGATAAAATTTTGGCCTGAATTCTGCTTCTTCAATGACTCTGATAAATTCCTCTCCGAAATATTCCGCATAGTTTTTCGCTTTTTTGTCAGGGGAAGGAACATTGCAAAGCGGTTTGCCCATATGGGGCTCAAATTTTTCTTTGTCCAAATAGACAGGTAGGCCATCCATCGGATCAAAATCGTTTATTTCATAAAGATATTCATTTTTTATCCCCTGCTCATTCAAAATTTCTGAAACAATTCCGTGAATCGCTACTCCGCGAAGCGATCCGATATGGACTCTTCCGGAAGCTGTTTTTTCATCACGAACAATAAGCGGTTTACCGCTTTCGATTTTTTCTTTTCGTTCTATTTTTATCTGCTCAATTAATTTATCTGCCCAAAACATAAATTATTTTGAATTATTTTTTAATTTTTCTTTAATTTTTTTAATTTTTTCGAGATTCTCATTATAATCATCGCCTTCGTCATTTTCCATAAGAGCAAAAACATAAGCTTCCAATACTTCGTTTGCTTTTCCTTTTTTTACAACATACCACTTGCAATTACTTCCTAAACAAGTCCTGACTCTTTCAGAAGCGCCGGTATCTTTACGCTCCTTAGATAATAGGCAATAAGCTTCCCATAGAATTTCAACTCTTTCCCTGGTTCCATCTTTATTTTCTAAATCCAAATACTTTTTATTTTGATCAGTATTACTTTCTCCAGCGATAGGTTTCTCGTTTGGAAACTTTGGATTGAAATAAATTTCTCGTTGTTCGGGTGGATTATCTCTGAATTTTCTCATTCTTTTCCTTATATCTTTTATTTCAGGCCCCTCATTTCTTATCGCTTGCAAATCCGCTCTTAATTGCTCGGGAGTTTTTTCCTTTTTTTCTTTTGCGACTATCTTTGGTGAATTCTTTTCCTTTAATTCTATTCTTTGCATTTTTTTAATTGGCAAATCCATTTGTTCTGACATTTTTTTAAATGAAATATTATACCTTGATTTTATCCTATTTTCCCCAATTTTGCAATTCATCCCGCACCACTTTTGCGCTTTTTTAAATATTTTTATTTTCTACTACTAATTTTTACGCTCGACATAAACTTATAATTAAATTTATTTATTTTTTGCGCCTTTGGCGCAAGCACAAAAGTGGTGCGGGACAAGAAAAAACAGGACTTGATTCCCGTTTTTCTTTAATAAGATTATTTGTAAATTACTTCACATCCAATATCTCATACTTCATTTTCCCGCCTGGAGCCTGCACTTCTACTTTGTCGCCCTTAACATGCCCCATAAAAGCTTTGCCCATCGGCGATTCGTTGGAAATCTTAAATTCTCCCGGATTGGCTTCGTTGGATCCGACAATTTGAAATTCTAACTCTTCCCCATTCAATTTAACTTTCACTCGGGACCCAATCTGCACTCCGCCAGAAGCTTTGTTATATTTCACCACCGTTGATTCTTTGAGCATAAATTCAAGCTCTGCAATTCTGGCTTCATTTTCCGCTTGCTGTCTTTTGGCTTCACTGTATTCCGCATTTTCCGAAAGATCGCCTTGCTCTTTCGCTTCCTTGATTGCATTAGCAATAGACTGTCGAATAGTAATTTTTCGATTTTCCAATTCTTCTTTGATTTTTTTGAGACCTTCTTCAGTAATAAATTTTCCCATATTTTTTTTAATCCCGCCAAGGCGGGATGAATTTTAGTTAAACAATAAAACCAATTGTACCAGAAAAAAAATTTCTGTCAAACTATAATTAATTCTGGCTTTTTTTGTTTTCAAAATACCAGCTTAACACTTCTTTTGTCACTGGCAAGGCCGCGCTATTCCCTTCTCCTCCGCCTGGCACAATTACCGCTAACGCAATTTCCGGATTTTCATATGGCGCAAAAGCGATAAACCAAGAATGGGTTTTTCCTTCTGTTCCAAATTGGGCTGTTCCGGTTTTTCCGGCCACTGCCACCGGCAAAGTTTTGAGTGTTTGCGCTGTCCCAGATTCAATTGTCATTCGCATTCCTTCTCGCACCACATTCATAACATCTGCTGATATAAAATTATTGTTTAATATTTCCGGATCAACTATTTTTTCCGTCCCATCATTTTTTCTGATTCGATTTACAATTCTCGGGGAATAAACTGTTCCGCCATTGGCAAGCGTAGCAGAAAAATTTGCCAATTGAAGCGGAGTTGCCGTCACAAATCCCTGGCCGATAGCACAGTGATAGCTGTCGCCAATATACCATCTTTCACCCAAATTATTTAATTTCCATTCTTCACTAGGGATAAATCCCGGCGTCTCTCCCGGGATATCAATCCCGGTTAAATTTCCAAAACCGAATAAGTTTTCATATTTTTTCATTCGAGACATTCCAAGGCCACTTATATTTCCATATCCTCCGCCCAAAGTATAAAAAAATATGTCATTACTTTCAGAAATCGCGCGTCTCACATCGCTTGGCGCATGCGCTTTCCAGTCTCGAAAACTAAAACTTCCAATATTTATCACTCCTCCCAGCCCATCAATTATCGTTTCCGGTGTAATTGTTTTTTCTGAAAGCGCCGCGGCCGCTATAGCCGGTTTTATAGTTGAGCCAGGCGGATAAATCCCCGCGATACTGCGATTAAAAAGCGGGAGATTAGCATCACTGATTAAATTTTTATAATCCTCATTGGAAATTCCTTTGGCAAAAAGATTATTATCATAGCTTGGCAGATTCACCAGCGCCAAAACTCCGCCGTTTCTTGGATCAATCGCCACCGCGGCGCCAGTTTGCGCTCCAGTTTTTTGCAAAACTTCACTCAAACTATCAAAAAATTTTTTCTGCAGTTCTCCATTAATATTGAGCACGAGATCATTGCCAGCTGTTGGATTTATGACGCCTAGCGTCCTTTTTACATTTCCCAAAGAATCAACTTCTGCCTGCGTCGCGCCATAAATTCCGCGAAGTTCTTTTTCATAATTTTTTTCCAATCCGCTTTTCCCGATATAATCAGTCATCAGATAATCTGAATTATCATTGAGTTCTTCCCGTGTTATTTTTCCATCATACCCAATGACTCCGGAAAAAATCGGTCCGCTATCATAGGAACGGATGGCTGTTTTTTCTAATTTTATTCCAGAAAATTCTGCTTCCCTTTCCGCCACAATCAAAGCTTGGTCTCGACTGATGTTTTCCTTGAGAAGAACCGGATTTAATGATTTAGGATCTTGGCTCGAAAGCATAATTTCAATGTTTCCTGAATTCATATCTAAAATCCCCGAAAGTTTTTCGGCAATTTCTTTTTTCGCACTGTCGTCTTTCGGAAGATCAGCTGGAATAACAATTGCATCGATGCTGGGCGCATTTCCCGCCAAAACATTTCCAAGTTTATCATAAATTGTTCCTCGAGGAGCCTTGATAACCACCGATCTCACCCGATTGCCTTTAGATATTTCACTGTAATATTTTCCTTGGTAAAAGTTCAAATAAATAACTCGGCCAGCCAAAATTAAAATAATCACCACAATTGCCAGCCACGCCAGAGAAAGTCCCTGCCTTTTGAAAGGCGATTCAATTATCGCCTCCTCTTTTTGCGTTATGGTCATAATCGAATCTTCAATTTCCGTTCCTTTTCTGATTCTTCTTTGATTGAAAAATTTTTGAAACATATAAATTATTTCACCGCCAATTTGCTTTCGCTAATTCCAAAAAACTCTTTGAATTTAGAAATTATTAAGTATAAAAAAATTGCAATGATAAGATTTCCAATTATTTTCATAATCATTAGATTTACAGAAAAATTTATGGAAAAGTCAGCCAAAAAATTCGTCAAAAGCCAATTTAAAATCGTTCCGCCCGCCACCAGCGCCAAAGCAATGAGAAAAGATCCGGTTCTTTGGGCGATGAAAAATCTTTCCTTGAGAAAACTAGCCATAAAAGAAATTAAGATGAAGGAAAAAGCATTAATTCCGACTTTTCCAAAAACTGCGATATCCAAAATAAGTCCGCCAATCAGCGCCCAAAGCCAAATATCTTCAAATTTTTTTCTGGAAGACCATAAAATAATAAGCACCAAAACAACATCGGGAACAATTTTTCCAGAAGTCAGCCCCGGGAAAAAAGAAATTTGCAAAACAACTGCCAAAAAAATAATTATAGCTAATTTGATTTTTTGCCCCATAAAATTAAAAGCAAAACTATTTCACTCCCTTAATCGCAAAAACTACATTCAAATCGGAATATTTCACTTTTGGCCGAACGACTGCTTCCTGAAATAATTTATCCGATGAATTGGAAACCTGGTCTATCTTCCCAACCAGAAGGCCTTTCGGCATCAATCCTCCCAGCCCGGAAGTCACAATATCATCTCCTGATTTTATAATATCTGTCTGCTCCACCATTCCAAGTTTCAGCCCCAGCCCATATTCGCCGGTCAAAATTCCTTTAGCAGAAGTTTCGACGTCCGAAACATTGGTGGAACTTCCTGAATCAGACAAAAGAAAAACCTTGGAGCTATTGCTATAAACTTCGCTTATTTTACCCACCAATATTCCATCAAAAACAATGACTGGCATTCCTTCTGCTATTCCATCCGCTTTCCCCTTGTCGATGACTATCCAGCTTCCTGATCCGCGCGGATCCTGCGCAATTACCAAACTGGGTTCTAAATTATATTTTCCGCGTGGAGAAAGTTCCAACTGTTTTCTAAGTTCTTCGTTTTCTCTTTTTTGATCCTGTGCATCAGCTAATTTTGCAGAAAGCTCATTATTTTCCTTGATTAACTTTTCATTATTTTTCTTATAATCTCCAATTGAAAAAAGAAGACTGAAAAAATTATGAGTTTTCTGTCCAGCAAGATAAAAAGTTTTTTGAAAAGGATAGGAAATTTTGAGAAAAGTTCCCCGAACGGGATTGAAAAAATTTCGAGGATTTAGAAAAATTAATAAAAGGCAAATTGCAATTGCCAGAATTAATTTTATTATTTTAGAAGTTAAGGTTTTTTTTGGCATTATAAAAAAACATTATTAACGCAAGGATTTTTCGTGCTGGTTTTCAACTAGAACTTCCCTGAGAGTTTCGATGTCTTCCAAAACAATTCCTGTTCCGCGAACAACTGCCGTCAAAGGATCTTCCATCATTCGAACCGGCATTCCTGTCTGATCAGCTACTAATTTATCTAAATTCCGAATGAGACTGCCTCCGCCAGCTAGAATTATTCCTCGTTGCATAATATCCGCAATAAGTTCCGGCGGAGTTTCTTCCACTGCCGTTTTGATGTTGTTGATTATAATTCGAATCGATCTTGAAAGCGCTTCGCGCGCCTGTTCGTCAGTTATGATAATTTCTTTCGGGAGCCCGGAAACTAAATCGCGTCCGCGGACCGACATTTGCATTTTTTTCTCCTGCGGACAAGCGCTTCCAATTGCAATTTTCACATCCTCTGAAGTTTTTTCACCGATAAGCAGATTGAATTCATCTCGGCAATAACGAATGATGTCCTCATTCATTTCATCTCCCGCTATGCGAAGATTTCGGGAAACCACAATTCCGCCTAAGGATATGACTGCGATATCAGTCGTTCCGCCTCCAATATCCACCACCATATTCCCCGCTGCTTCCTGGACTGGCAAGCGGGCGCCGATTGCCGCTGCCATTGGTTCGTCGATAAGATAGGCTTCTTTCGCTCCAGCATTTATCGCCGCGTCAATTACCGCTCTTTTTTCCACTTCGGTAACATCCGAAGGGATTCCAATTACCACTCTTGGTCCAGAAAAAAAAGAAAAACCGCCCTTATTAACTTTGTCGATAAAACATTTGAGCATTTGTTCGGTAATTTCAAAATCGCTCACGACGCCGTCAACCAGCGGGCGAGTCGCCACAATATGGCTCGGAGTTTTTCCGACCATTCTTTTCGCCTCTCTTCCAATCGCCAAAACTTGGCCGGTTTTTTTGTTGACCGCCACAACTGACGGCTCATTTATCACAATTCCTCGGCCTTTTACATAAACCAAAGTATTGGCGGTTCCAAGATCAATTCCGATATCCTTGGAAAATCCGCCGAAAAAATTGCCGGTTATTTTTTGAAAAAAGTTTCTAATTTTGCCCATATTTTAAAAATCCAACATTATCTAGTTGGGAAATTTTATGATTAAAAAATTTTGTTTTTATTTTACTTTACTTCTTATCTATTCTACTTTAATAGAAGGGCGTTGTCAAAATTAAGCGCTTTCTCCTTTGATTATTTTTCTGGCTCTTTCAAAATAACTAGATATGGCCTCTAAATCTGCTTCTTTTTTTATTCGTTCTAAATCAGCGTTATATTTATCAACAAGATTATTGAATTCAACAATAGCTTTCGGATCGCTTTTTAACATAATATAATCATACATCCCAGGAAATCCTTTTTCATTCCTCCTTAAATATTCTTCATAATGTTCGAGAGGCTTGGGCGAAATTATAGTCGGCCATAAATTAAGAATATCAATATCTAATTTGTAGCCCATATTAAAGCTACTATCTACCATTTCTTTATGGTCATCACTTAGAATTGGCGATTTTTTTTCGATATTCATATCATCTAAATTTTATAAATTATCATTTAAAAAATTTTCCAATATAACTAGGTCTTTTTTATCTTTACTATAATGAGATGTTTTTATGCCAACTGATTTAGCGCTTTTGGCAGCCTCTTTGTCATGCTCAAAATAAATCACATCTTCTGCATTTAACCTAAAATATTCTAACATTTTTTTATAATAGTTTGGGTCTGTTTTTTCTGGATTATGCTTTAGGGTAAAAACTTCATAGGGAGTATCGTTTAAATTATAGCTATTATTAGTTTTATAATCAGCACTTGTAAGAATAATTTTTTTATTTTCAAATTTATCCAATAACAATTGCATATCTTTAAAAATATTTCCCTCTGTATCTATTAGACATCCTATTGCATCTACTAAGATTGTTTTCATATAGTTTTTTATTTGCTTTTCTATTCTAAATCTCCTCTACATAAAAATCTCCTTCTGTATAAGTAACCCTGACTCCATATTTTGGAAAAGATTTTGAACCTCCTTCTTCAAACTCAATGCAATCGACAATATCTTCAAGCGATTTATCGTTAGGACATTCCGGGTCAAGATACACGATCTGAAGTTTGTTTGGCGCTTCATTTTCCCACTCATCTGTTAATCGTCTCAACAAAAGAGGTTTGCCTCCGGGTTGCTTGCTCGCATAAACATTTTCAAGGCTTTCTTTTATTCTATCTCCATTTTTCAATAAATCCTTCGTTTTATTTTCTTTTTGTTTTTTATATGCAAAAAAGTCTATTGTTTTTTCTGCCATATGTTTAATAATTAATTATTTCACAAACTTCATCACATCCTTAAATGTAATTAGAATTAAAAGAAAAATGAGAAGCGCGAAGCCGACTGAATGGAAAGTTTGTTCCAATTTATGGCTCACGGGCGTTCCTTTTATTTTTTCAATTATCACAAAAAGAATTCTTCCACCATCAAGCGCCGGAATCGGCAAAATATTAATTATCCCAAGATTTATACTTAGAAGCGCCGCAAATTGCAAGATATAAACCAAACCAAGACCGGTAACTTCTTTAGTGAGCACCGCAATGCCGACTGGTCCGGCGACATCTGCCGAGACGCCATTACCCATAAATAGGCTTTTGATAATCCCGCCTAGCGCCACTAAAATTGCTACTGTTAAATTAAAAGTAGTTTTCAGGCCTTCCCAAAGAGCTTGATACCACGGGTATTTTATAATCGAAGTTTCAGCAAGGCTCACGCCCAGCGGTCCCTGTCCTTCCGGCGCGTCTTTTCGTGGCGTTACTTTTATCTCCAAAATCTGATCCCCTCTTTTTACCTCTAAATTTATTTCCTGACCGGCATTATTTTTTATGTAATTTTGGACATCTTCAATATTGGAAAGATTTTCATTTTTTCCAATCGAATTTTTCTGATTTTTTAGAATTTCATCTCCGATTTTTATCCCGGCTAATTGTGCCGGAGTTCCAGCGGAAACATTTGAAATTTGAATTTTCGTATTTGAAATACTTTTATCATTCGGATCAATCGCTTGCGGAGCACCCAGCATAAAAACAATTGATATCAAAACCCAAGCCAAGATAAAATTCATCATCACTCCCGCGGCCAAAACTTTTGTTCGAACCCATGCTGATTTTCCCGCAAAACTATCTTCATCATCTTTGTTTCCTCCATCCTCGCCTTTGATTTTCACAAATCCTCCAAGCGGTATCCAGTTTATCGAATAAATTGTTCCGCCTCGAAATTTTTTTTCATGCGCCTCAGAAAGATCTTTTTTTTCATTTTCGTCATCGCCATCTTGGCTTCCCCAAATTATTCTCCATTTTTTTATCGGCGCAAGTATATATTTCTCATGAAATTTTTCCGTGATAATTTCTTCGCGAATTTCTTCACCCGGAATTTTTATGTCAATCGATTTTACTTCCACGCTTTCCACTTCCCTTTCTTTCTTGTTTTCTTCTCCGGCTATTCTCTGCAAGCCAAAAATTCTTGGCGGAAAACCGAAACCAAATTCACTGGCTTTGATGCCATTTCTTCTAGCCGTCACAAAATGCCCCAACTCATGGACAAAAATTAAAACGCCGAGAATTATTATAAAGACAATTATCGCTATCATATGAAAAATTTACAATTTTCAATTTACAATTTTCAATTTATTGTAAATTGATCATTGGTTATTGAAAATTAAATTTTATATTGTCATTATCTCTTCTTCTTTTTTCTTTCTGATTTCTTCAATTTTGGCATTGTATTCATCAACTATTTTTTGCAATTTTTCTTTTCCGCTGAATTTATCATCCTCGCCGATTTTTCCAGCTTTCTCCGCTTCCTGAATTTCTTCCCAAATTTCTTCCCGCACTCTTCGCACCGACACTCGAGCTTCTTCCGCTCTTTGATTGAGCATTTTGACCAGTTCTTTTCGACGCTCTTCATTGAGCGCTGGAATATTGATTCGAACTACCTGCCCATCGTTAACTGGATTCAGATTCAATTGTGATTCGCGAATCGCTTTTTCAATATCCACCAAAACATCCCGGCTCCACGGGGTAATGGCAATTGTTCTGGCTTCCGGCACGGTGATGCTCGCTACTTGTTTCAATGGAGATTTGGCGCCATAATAATCCACCAGCAAATCCTCCACCAAAGAAACGCTAGCTCGTCCGGTTCGAAGTTTTCCCAATTCGTCCTTGAAATAACTAATCGCTTTTTCAAAATCCTCTTTTTTCTTGTTGATTGTTTCATTAACCATAATTATAAACCTACAAAAATACAAAATTTTACAAAAGTACAAAATTATAAAACTATTTTATTTCTTGCACTTTTGTATTTTTATATATATTTGTAATTTTGTAGGAAATTTACTTAGTGAATCCCAAATACAATTCTCCGCCATTTGGATTATATTCCAAAATATTGGCTTTCATTTTATTGTCAAACTGGAAAGTCTTCCAATTTTTTCCGCCGTCAATTGATTTATATGTCGCCTGGTCCATTGCATACACAATTTCGCTGGAATTTTTCGGGCTTATTGCCAACGCTCTTATCGGAAAATTTTCCGGATTGTTAAGCGCCAAAATTTCCTGCCATTTTTCTCCGCCGTCTGCGCTCATCATTATCCCATCTGCGCCGGCAAGATAAACACGATTAGGAAACACCGGATCAGTTTTTATCACACTGAATTTTCCACTATTGAAAGAAAAGGATTCCTTATTTATTTTTCCCGAAATATCTTCAAAGCTGGCGCCCGCATCTTTGCTTCGAAAAATATTTCCAGAATTAGTTATAAAATAAAGCAAATTGCTATTTGCCACATCTATGACAATTTTTAAAATTGGATCTTCGGATAAATAAATATTCTTCCAAGTCGCTCCGCCGTCCATGCTTTTTATAGCTTCTTTTTCACTGGTCGTAGCATAAATAACATTAGGATTTTTTTTATCAATAATCAAAGAAATTACAATCGGACCGGCTGACGGACTGGTATAAATTTCCGTCCAATTTTTTCCTTCGTCTTGGGTTTTGAAAATTTTTCCCGTTCCTTGCCAAACTCCGCTGGCATATAGGGTTCTGCCGTCAGTTGGGCTAAGCGCCAAACCATAAACTTTTTCCGATTGATAGTTTATAAATTTCCAAGTTGTTCCACCGTCAGTTGTTTCCAAAATTCCGCCTTTCCGCAGTCCGACATAAACATTGTTCACGTCATACGGATTTATGGCAAAACTCAAAATATCAATATCCGTCGCATTCGCTTTTCCTTCACCTTTGTTTTTTGCTTCCCAATTTGCTCCGCCGTCAGTTGACTTCCAAACGCTTTGCGTCAAAGTGAAAGTTGGGACAGCAGTAGTTTTATTACTCACGCAACCAGAAAAAACCAAAGCCACAAGCAATCCAGCCGAGATAAATAATATTTTTTTCATATGTTTTTTATTTATTTAATTATAGCATAACTGCGCTAAAAAACAAAAAACCCCGCGTTATCGCGAGATTTTCTTGTGCGCTGTGGAGGATTCGAACCTCCGACCGTTTGCTTAAAAGGCAACTGCTCTACCAGGCTGAGCTAACAGCGCAAAAATGATAAGCTGAGTCCCGACCTTGCGTCGGAGCTAACAGCGCAAAATAAAAAATAACTTTCGTTATTATATCATCCTCATTTCTTTAGTCAATACGAGCTTAACTAAAAAAAGAAGGAGCCGGGATTGTAGCTTGGAGGTTCATATGGGACCACCAAAAATTCGCACAATCTCGGCTGGGTTAAATTGTTTGAGGGTTTTAACCGTAAAGTTCTATTCCCCTAATCCCAACCTCTGCAAGATGATTTCTTGCCATTTTTCTGTTTGCCGCGGAAACAGTTTCATCCATCGACATTTTAAATAAATAATCACATACAACAGAAAAATTCTTTCCTGGGCTCGGATAGGGAGCTAAAACAACTACAGCTCCACCTTCTTCTTGCTCCGATTTCATCATGGTGCCATTTCCTTTCTTTTTCCTTTAAACCCTCGTCCACAGCGTTGCCTAAGATTCTAGGCTATGAGTGCACACCGTGTGCACATTTAACGCTAAAAAAACCATAGCATACTTGTTATGGTTTGTCAAAAGTAAAAATGCCTTAATTAAGCCTTTTTCGAATAAGATAAACGAAAATAATTGGAATAATTAGCCAAAAGAAGTGAAACTCGGAAGAAACCAAGTATTTATAAGCGTTTTCGGAAATGTAGCCGAGCGCTATTTTTTTAGGTAAAATTGAAAGAATAACACTTAGAAGCATTACTACTTCCAAAAAACTAACCGTGAAAATTCGCCACAAAAATTGGGATCCGGAAATATAAACGCCAAAAATTCGTTTGCTAAAAATTGTAAATAAAATTAAAAGAATAAGGAAAAAAATCAACTCATAAGAATAATCCTTGAGATAATTTCCGGGAAAAGCCTCGAGAAGCGCCAGCGATATATAAGCGCTCATGAGAACTGCAATGAGTCGGCCACGACCAACCAAAAATGCAAAAGCAACTGTTAGCAAAATTATAACTATCAAAAGAGAAAAGTCTTGCATGAAACTTGGCGAGATGCCTATTTTTGAAAAAAGTTCAATAAAGTTCATATGATTTTTATTTTAGTTTTTAATCTACGTTATTTATAGTATCAAGTATTTTATCCCGCCCTTGCGAAATAGAAAGTCATAAATTAAAGTTTGCGAGTGTAAAAAATTTACTCATTATTATCCTAAGGGGAGTTTAGTAAATTTAACGAGCAAACTGAAAATTTATCTTTCTATGAGCCTGGGCGGCCTTTTTCTTTTCTGCCACTTTTCTTTTGGGAAAAGAAAAGTGGCGAAATGTTATTGCGGAAAGAAAAAGTATAAATATTAAAATCTCATTTGGAATTTTATCATCATTTAATTCTATTGCCAAATTCATTCCCCCATCTTTTCCAACTCTTCAATAATCCTTTTTTGTTCTCGCGAAAGATTTTTTGGAATCCTGACAATAATTTTGACCAGCTGATTTCCCCGTCCTCGCCCGTGAATATCCGGCACGCCCTTATTTTTTATCCGAAAAGTTTCGCCTGATTGCGTTCCGGAGGGAATTTTCAAAATTAATTTTCCTTCAATTGTTTCGATTTCAATTTCTCCGCCAAGCGTGGCGAGGGAAAAACTAATTTCCTCCGTGCTCAAAATATCATTGTCTCGGCGTGTAAATTTATTGTGATTTTTGATGTGAATTAAAACATAAAGATCTCCGGATCTGGCGCCTTTTTCTCCGGCTTCACCCGCGCCTTGGATAGAGATTGTTTGACCATTAGAAATTCCCGCCGGAATATTTATTTCCAGTTCTTGCTCTTTTTTTATTTTTCCGTCTCCTCCGCATTTTGTGCATTTCTTTTCATAAGTTTTTCCTTCTCCCTGGCAGTCCGGACAAACTGTCACTTGGGAAAAAGATCCAAAAAAACTGCGAGTGGTTTTCTGCACTTGTCCCGCGCCATGGCAAGTCGGACAAGTTTTGATGTTTGCTCCCGGCTCTCCTCCCGTTCCATTGCACCGGTCGCAAACTGCACTTTTATAAAGATTTATTTTTCTTTTCGCTCCGCTTACCATTTCATAAAAATCTATTTCTACATCAACTTGAATGTCTTGGCCTCTTTTTTTTCTCCGACCTCTTCCTCCGTCTCCACCGCCAAAAATATTGGAAAAAATATCCTCAAAATCCGTTCCGCCAAAATCGAAGTTGCCAAAATCTCCGCCAAAGGCGGATCCGCCTCCGGCGGAAAATCCTGAAAAATCGAAACCTCCCGCTTGTCCGCCTTGGCCAGAAAAGCCTCCAGAACCATCAAAAGTCCGCCCAAATTGGTCGTATTGCTGTCTTTTGGTCTTATCGGAAAGCACTTGGTAAGCTTCGTTTATTTCCTTGAATTTTTTTTCGTCTCCGCCGGCTTTGTCAGGATGATGTTTGTGCGCTAATTTTCGATACGCTCTTTTTATCTCATCATCCGACGCGCCTTTGGAAACGCCTAATATATTGTAATAATCATTCGCCATATATTTTTTACTCTTAATATTCTACCACCAAATAAAAAAATTAGCAATCCCATGACTTGAGTGCTAACTATTCCTTTTATTTTTATTTATAAGATTTATGCATTTGTTTTAGAAATTACTCATTGCAAAACTTTATTTGAAAACCTAAACTTTAAGTAAACCAGAAGAAAATTAGCTTAATAAAAAAATTATGCTTTAGTAATTTCTAAAACAAATGCATAAATCTTACTCCACCACTTCCACCTCCGTCATCACCTTAGAAACCTTAACAAGTTCCGCTTTTCGCAAAATCCAAAAAATAAAAGCAACGAAATATCCAACGATGGAGCCAAGAAATGATCCAAGAGAAGCTACAGTCAAGAAAAGTATGAAAGAGGCAATGAAAGGCAAAAATGGCAAGTTATCCGCTTTGAAACTAGTGGAAAAAAATTCATTTATCTTGCCGTTGATCATCTCCGAGAAAACATCAGAAATTTTTTCCTGCCCGGTAAGCTTCATTCCGGTAATTTGAGAAAGGCTTTCTCTTTCTTGCTCGATAATCTTTCCTTGATCAGCTTCAAGCATTTTTTTCATCTGCTCCTTGCTGACACCGGTATTTTTTTCGTTGAGCCCCTGGCTTTCTAAAATATTTCCCAAAAAACCTTCAGCATTCTGCTTGGATATTTCCGAAATAAATTCATCCACGGTAAGTTCGGTTTTTTGATTATCTTTCATATCCGGATAAATCATCGGCAAAATTTTGGAAACCGCATCCCCTGTTTCGAATTTTGGAATAATATTTATGTTGTTATTATTTTTTATCTCCGAATAATATTGCGAAGTGATGGCAATTGAAAGCGCCAAAATTAACATCGTTTTCCCAGTACGCACCGATTTGGCAATATCAAATTTTATATTCAGCTTCAAATCCTTGGCAATTCTTTCTGCTCCCAAAAAAATAAGTAGAAAAGAAAAAGCTAGCGCCAATATATGCCAGAAAGAAAAAGTGAAAATTAGACTTGAAAAAAGGCCTATCGCCAATGCAGAAAAAATAAGATATTTTTGTTTGATAAGAATTGCGCCAAGTGCGATTGCAATGAAAAAAAGCGAAAACCAAATAGCCGGAATGAGCCAAGTGCTGGAGGCCGGAACATTAATTGCCTCATCAACATAAAACCACGAAGCCGCACCAAAAATAACAACAAGTCCAGCGATTATATATTTTGTAATTTGTGTTTTCATTTTTAAACTTTAACATTTTTTGCAAGAATATACCAATCTCCCTTTTCCATAATTTCGAATCCATTTTCTTCCGCTAATTGAATCTCCTTTTCAATTATCTTTTTCCCGGAGGTTACAAAAGGTAAAAATACAAAGCCATTTTCTTTGAGAATTCTTTTTAATTCAGAATAAAATTTTGGGATGTCCTTTCTTTGTTTTGTTATAGCTAATCCAGTTGCCAGATCAAAACTATTTTCATCAAAACTCATTTCATGGAAATCACCTTCAATAACCTGCTCTTTAGAAAATCTTTTTTGAGCAGTTCCAAAATCAACCATATTTCTTAAATTATCCATCCCGATCAATTTTAAATTAGGAATGGAATTTAGCTCTTTGGTGTATATTCCAGTTCCCGATCCAAGTTCGAGCCCCAAATATTCTTTTTCTTTATCAAGAAAACTTTCCAGCTTATCTTTGGCAACTCTTGCCGTTTCGTCTCGTTCGCGACCCAAAACGAACGTGTCATACTCTTCTGGGCTGACATTTTCCATATTGTTATCAATCCTTTTCTTAAGCGCCTTCTCTTCTGAATTGAGCGGCTTCAAATTTTTCTTAAATTCATGAATAAATTCTTCCATATTTTTTATTTAAAAAAATTATATTTTCTTCTCCTTACTGACATTCTCACATTCTGCAGAATATGAGAATGTTATTCTTTAGACATTATAAAATACTCGAGAACTTTCGGATGCAATTTCTTATTAGTCGCAATAATAGAATCAGCGTCCATGCTGATAGCCCGTCCATCAAAATTCGTTACAACACCCCCTGCCTCCTCGATGATAACTTTCACAGCAGCAATATCATAGAGCTTGGCCTTGGCCTCAACCATTATATCCATTTTTCCTTGAGCAACTAAATGATAACTCCAAAAATCACCAAAACCTCTAGCGCTGTTTGCATCGGCCGTTAATTTTGCCAAATTATCAATAATATTCTTTTTGTAGAAATGTTTTGGACCGCCAAATGTTATATAGGTCGACTCTATTTCTTGAGTTTGCGATACGGATACTTTTTGTTCGTTGAGATAAGCACCGCCGCCTTTTTCTGCATACATTAGTTCTCCTAAAGCTGGTGCGTTAGAAACTCCAAGAATTATTTCTCTATCTTTCATCAAAGCAATTTGCGTTCCAAAAATCGGAATATGGTGGATAAAATTGTTCGTGCCGTCAATTGGATCGATTACCCAGACATATTGAGACTCCACATTTTCTTTTCCTGATTCTTCTCCAAAAAATCCGTGATCGGGAAATTCTTTCCTGATGGTCTCAATAATTATTTTTTCCGCCCCTTTATCTGCCTCTGTAACAAATGACCGATCCGCTTTCTGAGTCGATTTAATCTCTTTGGAATAATATTCCATTATTATTCTTTCCGCTTTCTTAGCTGCTTGAATAGCTACTTCTAAAAATTTACTTTGCGATTGTAATTGGTTCATGGCTTTAAAATTAATTAATTATTCTAGCTTGAATTAAGGTTAAAAGTAATATTATTACTGTCAGAGCATACATGACAGAATAATTTCTTATCGACACATAATTTTCAGCTGGAGAGATGCATAACTGGCTATCCATAAAATTTTTATTTTCCATTTTTTGATGATGAGGGTTTGAATCATTTACTTTTTTATAAAGAATTGTTCCATAATAATCGCCAATTGAATTAAATAAAATATCCGACTCTGCTTTTAAAAATTTCTTATTTTTATCAATAAGGCAAACTCCCCCAGCCTCAGGCTGATTATTAATAAAACCGCCAATTTTCAGCGGAATTTTTATGGAATTAAAATAAACGATTTGAAATTCATCATATAAATTTAAAAAATCTTCTTTTCTTTTGATTACTTTACCATTATTATCAGTTAGATCCATCACTTCAATTTTAATTTTTATTTTTCTATTCGCAATAAAACCACCCTTCGATGAAAGTGTCATCGATATCGGTATTCCAAAGTCTAGTGGAATATTTTCCGATCCAGGAGCAGAGAATGTGTAGAAAAATTTACAGCTTGTTATAAAAAAACCAAAGAAACCAAATATGGCCCAAATTAAAAATAAAAATACTATAAATTTAGAATTAAATCCATATAAAATTCCAAAAAAAATAAATACAGCTACCGCGATTTCAATAAAATATCTTTTTGGTCCATCAAATAAAAAAAATTCCTTAATCCATGTTTTTATTTTAATAATTTTTTCTTTAATTTCCATAGTTTTTTAAGAGCCCCGATAAATCGGGGCTCAAATTTAAATTTATTCTTTTTTATCCCCTTCCTTCGTCTCCGCGTCCCGCACACTGTCATCTGATTTATTGGATGACTGTGCGTCCGCCGATGAGGCGGATTCGCTTGCCTGTCCGCCTTGGGCTGATTGCTGGGACTGCTGAGCCTCGTTAGCGGCTTTATAAAGCTTCTCGCCGATTTTTTGTGCTGATTGAGATAATCCTTCGGTAGCTTTTTTGATAGCCTCAATATCATCTCCGTCTTTTACTTTCTTGAGCGCTTCAACTGCTTCTTCAACTGGTTTTTTTTCATCGGCAGTAATTTTGTCCCCAGCATCGCGAAGCGCTTTTTCTGTGGTATAAACCAAAGTGTCCGCCATATTTTTCGCTTCAATGAGTTCCTTCTTTTTCTTATCTTCCTCCGCATGTGCTTCAGCATCCTTTTTCATTTTTTCAATTTCATCTTTGGAAAGTCCCGTCGAAGCTTCAATGCGGATTGATTGCTCCTTGCCAGTGGCTTTGTCCTTAGCTTTGACAGAAAGTATTCCGTTGGCATCAATATCAAATGTCACTTCAATTTGCGGAATACCTCGAGGCGCTGGTGGAATACCGTCTAGAATAAATCTTCCAAGAGTTTTGTTGTCAGAAGCCATTTCTCGTTCGCCTTGCAAAACATGAATTTCGACTGATGGCTGGCTGTCAGCCGCAGTTGAAAATATTTGCGATTTGGCTGTTGGCACCGTCGTGTTTCGTTCTATGAGAGGTGTTCGCACTCCGCCCATTGTTTCAATTCCAAGTGTAAGGGGAGTCACATCCAAAAGTAATACATCTTTTACATCGCCTTGAAGCACTCCACCTTGGATTGCCGCACCAAGCGCCACTACTTCATCCGGATTAACGGTGAGGTTAGTTTTCTTACCAAAAAAATCTTCCACTGTTTTTATGACAAGTGGCATTCTAGTCATTCCGCCAACCATCACTATTTCATTTATATTCTTAGTTTCAAGCTTCGCATCCGCGAGAGCTTTTTTTGTTGGCTCCAAAGTTTTCTTGACCAAGTCTCCGACTAATTCTTCCAATTTCGCTCGAGTAATTTTCATCACTAAATGTTTCGGACCATTAGCGTCAGTCGTGATAAATGGCTGATTAATTTCTGTTTCCACTGCAGTTGAAAGTTCAATCTTAGCTTTTTCCGCCGCTTCTTTGATTCTTTGAAGCGCCAACGGGTCGTTTCCAAGATCAATACCTTCTTGTTTCTTAAATTCCGAAATAATCCAGTTAATTATAATTTGGTCAAAGTCGTCTCCGCCAAGATGCGTGTCACCATTGGTTGATTTCACTTCCACTGTGTCGCCTCCCACTTCCAAAATAGAAATATCGAAAGTTCCGCCGCCAAGGTCATAAACCGCAATTTTTTCATCTTTCTTTTTGTTGAATCCATAAGCCAAAGCCGCCGCTGTTGGTTCATTGATAATGCGTCGAACTTTGAGTCCCGCGATTTCTCCCGCTTCTTTGGTGGCTTTTCTTTGTGAGTCGTCAAAATAAGCCGGAACAGTAATCACTGCTTCGTCTATTTTTTCTCCCAATTTTTCTTCGGCATCCGCTTTTAATTTTCCAAGTATCATTGCAGAAATTTCTTGCGGTGTATAATCTTTGACTTGCCCCGAGCCTGTTGAGGGGTCTCCCATTTTTATTTTCACTCCGCCGTTTGATTTTTCAATTTTATACGGCATAAGCTTCATGTCTCTTTGCACTTCTTCGTCCGTAAAAGCCCGTCCGATCAGGCGCTTAATGGAAAATAGCGTGTTTTGCGGATTAGTCACGGCTTGGCGCTTAGCCAAAAGCCCGACCAATCTTTCCCCGGATTTTGAAATCGCCACCATTGAAGGTGTAGTTCTCGCCCCTTCTTTGTTTTCAATTATTTCCGGCTTTCCGCCCTCCACGATTGCCATCGCGGAATTAGTTGTCCCCAAATCGATTCCTAATATTTTGCTCATAGTTTTACAATAATTTTTAAATTTTTAATTTTTGAATTTTTAAATAAATCCAAATTTTAAATTTTTAAAAATTAGAAATTAAATATTATTTATAAAATTAAAAATTACAAAATTAAAAATTTTACTCTACAATCACTCTCGCCACTCTAATTACTTTTTCTCCTATTTCATATCCCTTCATCACTATTTTCTTTATTATTAATTCTTTTTCGCTTTCTTCTTTATTCTTACTTCCTTCTTCATGTTTTATGGCTTCCATAACACTGGGATCAAACTTATCTCCAACTTTAACTGAAATTTCATTCACTCCATTATCTTCTAAAACTTTTTCTAATTGTTTCTGAATATGCATTATTCCAACTACCCATCCGCTTTCTTTCTGATCTTCCGGAATATGATCTGTCGAGGCATGGAAATTATCCAGCACCGGCAAAATTTCAGAAATTAAATTGGCATTAGAATAGGCAACAGTGTCTTTCAAATTTTCCGCCTGTCTTTTTTTATAATTTTCAAAATCAGCCATGCAACGCTTCCAGCCAGCAAGAGAATTTTTGAGCTCAATAATTTTTTGCGCTTTTAGGATCGTATTTCTTTTTTCATTTTCAAAGCCGTCTTTCTCTGATAATTTCAGAAGTGCTTTTTCAAAAGAAAGCCACTCATATTCTTCGTGTTCCGGACTTAATTTAACTTCTGTTGATTTGCTATAACAAATGCATCTTATTCCTCTTTTTTCTTCTTTGAAGAGCGGGCTATCTTTTGGAAATTCCACGACATCAATAATTTCTCCCAAAACAGTTTCGAGCCCGGCTTCTTCTTTGATTTCTCTTATTATAGAATCTTCAAAACTTTCATTCTCTCCGATGTGCCCACCGGGCAAATCATATTTTCCTGCATTCAGAAAATCGCTCTTTGCTCTCTTTAAAATCAAAACTTCATTATTTTCATTAAGAACCACCGCCTTGATTGTGAGCGCCATTGGACGCGGATCTGAATCAACTTTTTTTTCTTTTTCCATTTTTTTATTTTAAAATATTATTCCGCCTTCAATTATCAAAAATATTACAACCGAACCGCCTAAAAGTTTTCGAGCATAATCCAAAAGGGACTTGTTTTTGGCATATTTCATTCTTTTTGGCCCGACAATCGCCAAGACTCCTCGTTCGCCTGATTTAGTTGTATATGGACTCACCACCATCGAACAATTGGAAATTTCTTTGATTGGATTTTCTTTGCCGATGAAAATTCTGGTTTCGCCGTCTTTGATTTTGGAAAGAATCGCATCCACATTTTCATCAATATAATCCAACGCTTCCGCAATCCGGCAAAATTCATCTACATTTTGGAATTCCGGATTTTCCAAAAGTTCCCGCACTCCAAAATCATACAATTTATTTTCCGATCCGCTAATCGCTAGTGATCCGGAAAGTGAAGAAAGTAGTTTCGCCGTAGTTCTGGAAAGTCTTTGATTTTTGGCTTTGAGTTTTAGCACTTCTGTTTGGAGTTTTTTTTGGTCAGTGAGACTCAACTTTTGATCAGCCATAATACTCTCCACAAAAAAACGGTATCCTTTGTCAGTTGGAATTCGTCCGGCGCTGATGTGCGGTTGGTATAAATATCCTTTTTCTTCCAGTTCTACCATATCGTTTCTAATCGTTGCTGAACTCACTTTCAAACCATACTTATCTTCCAAAACTTTTGAGCCCACTGGAATAGCCGAATTGGTATATTCTTCCACCACTGCCGCTAATATTTTTTTGAGTCTTTCATTCATAAGTTTATTATAATCTATCCTTTAGCACTCGTCAAGAGTGAGTGCTAATTGTATTTTAGCAGATTGGTTTGGAGTGTCAAATATTCAAAAATTGGCAAATAAAAAAGGACCTAAACGATGTAGATCCAATTATTTTACATATGTCTTTTGTTTGTAGTCAAAACAGAAAAAACTGAAATTATATTTTCCTCAAGATTATTCTTTCATCAACTTATAAAATTATAAACAGTTAGCAAATAATCAAACCTTTTTCAACTGATTCATATTTACAAATCATTTTTTTTCCGTTTGTAAATTTAACAATTACTATGTCTCCGGGCAATAATTTAAGAAGAGCATCATTCCAAGCGACATTTTTATCTGCAAGCTGAGGCGAAAAGTAGAAATCTTTTGGCCCAGTTGCTTTTTCAATAACTTTCTCTTGCCAGAAAAAACTCGAGTTTTTTTCTGAATCCTGAAGTGTCCATCGACCTATTGCCTTGTCTGAAACTCGATCTCTGGTCATAACAAGAACAAGAACTCTTTCATCATTGAGCCGGTTTGGTTTTGCGAGAACAAATCCATTGGCCGTCCTAACAGGAAATGCTTCATAAACAAAGCCGTGTTTATCTACCTCTGGAAGATTTTTCTTAAACAAACAAATCTTCTTGCTAGCAGAGCCAGCTCCAATATGAAGATTATTTTCAAAAAGATCCAGTTTCATTCCTTTTCTTAAGCCAAAATGATTGATGGTAAAAACTTTCATAGCAATCTCCTTTTTCTTATTTTTAACAGCACATTTCTGGCTATCTCTGCACGGCGCAGAGGCAGTCAGAAAATGGCTGTTAAATGACTAGCCATAAGTTTTTAATGTTCAATTAGCTATTATACTCTTTTTTTATCATTTTGTCAAATATAAATATTATAAAACAAAAAAAGGCCTTAAAAAAGCCTTCTTTTAATTATTGGGCCAATAGTATTCTCACTTCGCGCTATCTTGTTCGGAGACTAGGACTCGAACCTAGATTAACAGGATCAGAACCTGTCGTCCTACCATTAGACGATCTCCGAATATAAATCTACTATACATCATACATAATATCTCCACAAAATCAATAAGCGCTTGACAATATCCTTATTTTCCCTATTATTAAGTATCTCTGGCTTTAAACATATAATTTAACAGAAAAGGAGATTGTGCGATGAAAAAGTTCTTTAAAATAGCGACATTAATTCTCCTTTTTTTATTTATGCAAAAGAGAGAATTAGAAAGTTATGAAATTAAAGAAGCAGTTGGTTTCGTTAGTGGATTCTTGGCCGGACTAGGTGGTCACGAATTTGGTCATAAGATTGCCTCGGATAGCCAGCATGCTGGAATAAATTTTTCCGGAAAAAAATGCGATTTTTCTTCCGGCGCAACTGACTCGCAATATGAAAATTCTTTTTTGGGAGGATTTGCAAGTGAAATCATGAGTTCGGAAATAATTTTAGCCAAAAATAAAAATTCCAAAATAATCTTAAATAATAATTTTATCTTGGGATATATGTTTTGGAATATAGCTCATCCCGTAGTTTATGTGATTCGACACGAATCATTTAAAAGTAATAGCGACGATCTTTCTGGAATTGAATGGAATGGAGGAGATAGCAGTGCCATAGAGACTTTAATTGTTTCACAAGCTCTTTGGAGTATTTGGAGACTTTATGACGGAGAAAAAGAATTAAAAATTTTTTCTTTGAAAAAAACTATTTCATCTCCTTTCTTTGAAATTGTTCCTCCGACTGAAAAAAACAACCGCCAAATTCAATTTGAATTTGGTATTCGTTGGCAAAATTAAAAACCCTTGGTTCAAAAAATGAATCGAGGGTTTTTACATAAATCAAATCTTAAGATATTTTCTCATGGCGATCCAACTGCTAGCGATGCCCAAAAATGCACCGATAGCGATTTGGAGGCCGAGAATATAAAGCGCATTATCAAGATAAAAAGCAAAAAGATTTCCGGAAGATACGACCGAAGAAGCATAAACATTTATAAATTTAATTGCAATCATAAGAATGATTGACGCTACGAGCGAAGCAACCACGCCATAAATTATGCCTTCAAAAATAAACGGCAGACGGATAAACATATTGGATGATCCAACCAAGCGCATTACTTCAATTTCCTGCTTGTGGGTATAAATTGTAATTCTAATCGTGTTAAAAATAATCAGAATGGAAACCGCGCCAAAAATTCCCGCCAAAACCAATCCGATTTTTTTGATCTGAAGGATAATACTGTTTAAGCGATTGATTAAATCCTTATTTTTCCCATAATTAACCCGGCTCACATCATCTTTGAAAGATGCATTATTTACATAATCAACAATCACTTGATACTGGCTGGGATTATTCGCTTTGATAACTAATGAGGCTAAAAGCGGATTCTCCCCTATTTCTTCCAGCGATTCCATAATCACTTGCTCGTCAGCATTGTCCCGTTTGAAAATTTCCAGCGCCTTATCTTTAGAAATATATTCCACCGAGCTTATTTCCTTAAAGCCTTCCAAATCTTTTTTGCTCGCTTGTATTTTTTCTTCAGCTACATCACTTTTGAAATACACGCTGATATTAACTTTATTTTCCACATTTTTGAGCACATTATCCGCTACCATTCCGAGCATAAAAACCGCGCCCACAACAAAAAGTGAAAGCACGAGAACACTCACGGCAGCCACTGATAGCCAGCCGTTTCGCCAAAAATTTATAAAACTTTCTTTTAACGCCCTGCCGATAATTAAAAACATAGTATTTCTTTACGAATTACTAATCACTTACTAATATACGAATGTAAGAATTTTTTATTAGTATATTCGTACAAAATTAGTAATTAGTAAAGATTAACACATTTTATATTTCCCTTTTGCATCGTCGCAAATTATTTTTCCATGATCAAGAACAATCACTCTTTTCGCTGCCTTATTCACCACTTCCCGGTCATGGCTGGCCAAAATTACTGTCGTTCCAAGCTTGTTGATTTCCAAAAGTAATTTTACCATTTCAATAGAGCTCACTGGATCCAAATTTCCCGTCGGCTCATCCGCCGCGATCACCAGCGGTTTATGAATCAGTGCTCGCGCCAAAACTACTTTTTGCTGTTCGCCTCCGGAAAGTTCGTGCGGAAATTTTTCCATTTTATCTCCCAGTCCCACTATATCCAAAATCTGTGGCACATCTTCCAAAATTTCGTTCTTTGGCGCTCCGCAGGCTTCCATAGCATAAGCGACATTTTCAAAAACAGTTTTCTTGGGAAGCAATTTGAAATCCTGAAAAATCGTGCCGATTCTTCTTCTGTGATATGGCATTTTTCTTCGACTGATCATATCCAGAGAAACTTCATCAAAATAAACCGAACCGACTGTTGGCATTTCTTCAGCATAAATTAATTTGAGAAGCGTGGACTTTCCCGCTCCGCTATGTCCAACTATGGAAATAAATTCTCCTCTTTTAATTTCCAAATTAATATCCGACAATACATCCTTATCGTCTTTGAAAAATTTGCTTACATGATCAAACCTGATCAACACCGAAGGATCTTTTGATTCCCTTGAATATTTTTCTTCGTTCATATCTTCTGTTTCTTCAATTTTTATTTTTCTTTCTTTTTTCATAATGTTTTACGAAATACAAAAAGGGAGTTTAAATGTTTCGTAGTTCGTTCATTTCGTAGTTCGTAATTTATTATAAACTATTTCTTAATATACTTCAAATAGCTTTCCATAAAATCATTTAGATTTCCCTCCAAAACCCATTCCGCCTGGGCTGTTTCGTATTTTGTCCTATGATCTTTGACCATTTTATAAGGGTGAAGGACATAAGAACGGATTTGGCTTCCCCACTCGGCGCTTAATTGTTCGCCACGAATTTTTCTTTTTTCTTCTTCGGCTTCTTCCAGATATTTTTTATGAAGCTTCGCTTTCAAAATTTTCATTGCTTGTTCTTTGTTTTGCAATTGCGATCTTTCATTTTGGCAAGTTGCTTGGATTCCGGTTGGAATATGCGTGATGCGAACTGCGCTGTCTGTCGTGTTCACACTTTGTCCGCCGGCGCCAGATGAGCGATAAACATCCACGCGAAGATCCTGGGGATTAATTTGCACTTCTTTTATTTCCGGAATTACCGGCATAATTTCCACTAGTGCAAAAGAAGTTTGACGAAGATTATCTGCATTGTATGGCGACAACCTAACAAGCCGGTGTACTCCCGCTTCGCTTTTGAGATATCCATAAGCATATGCGCCAGAAACTTCTATTGTTACATTTTTTATTCCAGCTTCTTGACCACGAGTTTCATCTAAAATTCTCGCTTTAAAATTATATATTTGCGCCCACTTGAGATACATTCGAAGAAGCATCTCTGACCAGTCTTGCGCGTCCACTCCGCCGGCTCCACTCATGATCGTGATAATCGCGTCATTTCTGTCATAATCTTCGGAAAAAAGCGTTTTGAATTCTAAAGCATTGATATTTTCCTCTACTTTTTTAATTTCTTTTTCGAGTTCAGCAATATCTTTTTTGCTTTCTGAAATTTCCGCCAATTCTTTTAAATTTTCAAGCTTTTTTTCTAATTCATCTATTTCCTCAATTTCTTTCTTTGTTTCTTCTAATTCTTTCATAATCTCTCCTGCTTTTTGCGAATCACTCCAAAAATTTTCCTTAGCCGTTTCTTTTTCCAGTTCTTTTATTCTTTTTTCTTTTTTCGGTAAGTCAAAGATAGTCCCGAATAGTCGGGAGTTTATTTTTTAGCTCTTCGATTCTTTGTAAGGTTTCTTTTGGCATTACTATTTATTCGAATCATTCGAGTGTTAATTCGCAACATTCGAGTCGCGTTAATAATTATTCAAACATCAGCATCCCTAACATTAGTCCTATTCCTAAAACAAACATTATTACCTGTAAAATTCCTTTTTTGGCTTCGTTGTGTTTGTGAAGTTCGGGAATTAAATCTGTTCCAGCAATGTAGATAAATCCCCCAGCCGCAAAAGGCACTAAAAATGAGGTCAGATTAGCTGGATTCAAGTTTATCGATAAAATTACCATTGCTCCCAGAACCGCTGAAAGAGCGGTAATGAAGTTAAAAAACAACGCTTTTGCTCTTGAAAATCCAGCATACACCAAAGAAGCAAAATCGCCAATCTCCTGGGGAATTTCATGGAAAACTACCGCTACCGTTGTGGCAATTCCAAGCGGGATGCTCGCAAGAAAACTTCCGGCAATTATCACTCCGTCAAGAAAATTATGAATTGAATCTCCAAACAAGATAACATAAGAAAAAGGATGCGGATGATCCACGCAAGGTTCCTCGTGGCAATGGCGCCAGCGGATAATTTTTTCAATTAGGAAAAAAACTAAAATTCCTCCCAGGATTGAAAAAGAAATTTTAACCGTATTTTGTGAATTCTCAAAAGCTTCCGGGATAAGATGGATAAATGCATCGCCCATTAAAGTTCCCGCCGAAAAACTCACCAGATAAATGAGAATTTTATATAATTTTTTCTGATCAAAAGACAGCGTAAAAACTCCGACTAGTGAAATTAGACTGACAATAATTACTGAAATAATTGTATAAAACCAAAGCATAAATTATAAATTCTTGATGAGTTCGATGTGTCCTGCCTCGACTTGCATTAGCGCGCCGAAAAGTTTTCGGATATTATCTTCAGAAGCTTCGCTGGCAAACTTTTTGTAAATTTCTGTCGCATGGTCTTCCAGCTCAATTGTTTTTTGAAAATTTTCTTCATTCGTATCAGCGCAATTTTCAACTTTTATTTCCGGCATTGCAATTCCCAAAAGTTTTGTCGCGATCACCGCATGCTCCAATTCCACTTTTGCCAAACGCTTATACATTTTTTGGATTTTATATTCCTGCGCTTTTCCGGCCATACAAAGATAAATCGCATTGGCTCGAGTTTCCAGCGCCAGCGTTTCCATCAAATTCTTCTTGGAAAGTTCGCTAATCGGAGTTTTCTCCTCAATAATTGGCTTAGCCTCCGAAGCCAATTTTATAAAATTTCCTTTCGCCCCGCAAAACGGGCAGTCAGTTGGTTTTTCTTCCCCAATATATGCGTCTCCGCATATTTCACAAATGTAGAGTTTCATATAATTAAAAATATTATTAATTTAATTCTGGATAAATTCTTTTAGCTCCAAAGTGCTCTACGAAATTACGATAAATATCAGTATCTCCTCCTTTCTTCAATTCTTCTGCAATATTCCTCAAGCTTTGGTCGCTTAAATTTGCTTTTTTGACAACTCCTTCTATAGAATCTTTTATATACTTCCAATCTCCAGCTTTTTGATTTGCGACAAAACTTCTTATACTATTTTCTATACCCTTTAAAACCTTTGGGTCATTGAATATTTCTTTAGAAATTCCAGGTAAATCTTGTATCCTATCGATATTATACAAATGAACATTTCCGGAAGATAATACTTCCTTAAACCTATCCGTGATCTCAGGTTGAGAAATAATCTCTGGTTTATTTCCAAAATTATTTAAAAAATCTAATGTATGTTCCCAATCCCCCTTCGCTATATTTTTAGCAACAGCAGAAATTTCTCGTGAAGTCATATTTTTCAGCGCTTCTTCATAGTCTTTAGGCTTATTGACTTTCAAATCAACCATTTTATTATTCAAAGCAACAGTATCAATTGTTTCATCCTCAGAAATTTCCTTGGTTGGCTCTGCATTTCTTTCTTTATTATCAACAATTCTATCGGGTGCATTTTCTTCTCCTAAATTCCCACTTTTTATTTGTGCTAAAAGTGATTCTGCTTTCCCCCTGTCTTCCTCTTCTTTTTTTACTTTTTCTTCTTCAAACTTAATCTTTGCTGCTTCCTCTTCAGCTTTTTTAACAGCCTCGGCTTCATCAAAAGCTTTATTTTCTTCATTGGCTTCCTTGTGTATTTCTTCTTCGCCGGTCTCTTCTCGCTCTGCACTATCTTTTTCTAATCTTAAAGCTTCACCCTGCTCTTGGAGTTTTTTCCCAAGTGCTATCAAATCTTCTGGTGATTTAGCATCCATAACTTCTTTTGACATTTCACTTTTCGCTCCTTCAAATTTTTTCTTAAAATTCTCCCATTTTTTAGCGAGTGCTTCTTTGACAGTTTCATACACATTTTTAGGTGTTTCTTTCATTTTTTTTTATTTTCCTTAAATTATAAAATTATTTTTTATAATCCAGGTTAAATTAATTATTTATAAAATTTATTTGAATTATTTCGACTTTTGTTTTATATTATCTAAGCGCCGATGTAGCTTCAGCCCTAGGCTGATCCGCCTCGGGCGGACAATTGGTAGTCGAGAGAAAAATATTATATGCCCTCTTAGCTCAGTTGGCAGAGCGACGCATTCGTAACGCGTAGGTCATCAGTTCGATTCTGATAGAGGGCTCCGTTTACTCCGCTTGCCCCGTGGCAGCGAAGCTGCTTTACGGGGTCATATCCACCAGTCTTTGCCATTCGTCATTAACTAATTTTTGTATTTCTTCCAATACTTTCTTATTTTCTTCTTTGAACAAATGTTTGAATCGTCCTTGCGTTTTCAAAAATTCGCTGACTGGCTTTGGTTTTTCCGTCGCGAAGTTTATTTTATATTTTCCATTTTCGATTTCATAGAGTGGCCAGAAATTTGTTTCGGTTGCTAATTTGGCAAGAGCTACATATTCTGAAGTCGGAAATTTCCAATTATTAGTGCAAGGCGAAAAAACCAAAAGAAAAGTCGGTCCTTCGGTCTCCAGCGCTTTTTTGGCTTTCTTTTTTAGATCGGCTATATATGCCACATTCGCTTGCGCTAAATATGCAATTCTGTGAGCATTGACTATTTCCATTAAATTTTTCCGCGTTTCCATTTTTCCAAAAGATTTTTTTCCAACTGGTGTAGTTTCCGTGAAAGCGCCATAGGGAGTTGCTGAAGATCTTTGGTTTCCCGTATTCATATATCCCCCATTGTCATAACAAACATAAAGAAAATTATGCCCACGCTCCAGCGCGCCAGATAAGCTTTGAAGTCCAATATCATATGTTCCGCCATCCCCGCCAAACGCCACGAATTTTATTTTTTTCTTAATCTTGCCTTTTCTCTTTAGAATTTCATATGCTTTTTCCACACCGGAAATTGTTGCCGCGGCATTTTCAAAAGCGCTGTGGATATATGGCACTTTCCAAGCGGAGTATGGATAAAGCGTGGAAGTCACTTCAAGGCATCCCGTGGCATTCGCCACCACCACTTCGTTTTTCGCCTCGCCTAAAATAGTGCGAACTATCGCCGGAAATCCGCATCCTGCGCAAGCGCTGTGTCCCGGAGCAAAATGTTTAGTTAATTCTTTGTTCATAAATTATTTTTTAGAAAATTCTTGCCAGATTTTTTTAATTAAATAAAAAATCAATGAGTATGCTATATAAAAAAGTGTCAGTAAAAATAGAATTAATAAGATTGCTAGATATAAATTTGAGTTTATTAAAGTATCACAACGTGAGCATAGGCTATTTTTCCAATCACAAGAAGGACAACCAAAATTTGCAATTATAGCAAAAACTTCCCATGTTGAAAAAAATGCTAGGATAATTTTTAATATAACTAATAATATTTTTTTAATCATTTTTTTACTTTATATATTTCCCTTTATGTTTCCCCAAAATCACATCCTCGATTTGTTTTTGAAAAATATCTCGTCCGCCGAGACCATAAATATAGCTTTTTATTTTTTTATTTATAGGTACGGACAGGTCGCGACCTGTCCCTACGAATGAATTTAATATTTCGCTGTAAAACGGTGGATTTGTTCCAATTGATTGCGCGCGATCAAGCACAATTATTTCTTTGGCATTTTTGAGAGCTTCGGCGATTTCTTTGTGTGGAAACGGCCTAAATAAGCCGATTTTCAATAGCCCTACTTTTTCTCCGGATTCCCGCAATTTATCAATCACAACTTTGGATGTTCCGGACGCACTGCCAGTGAGCACTAATATTTTTTCTGCGTCTTCTGTCTGATATTTTTCAAAAAATTCATATTTCCTTCCACTAATTTTCTCGAATTCTTTGGCAATTTTTTGATATTCTTCAAAAGCTTTTTCCATTGCTTCTTCTTCGTCAATCCGAAATTCAAAATATGAATTTTGAAGCGCGACTGGTCCATAACTCACGGGATTGTCAGTGTCAAGAAGCGAATTTATTGCTTCAAATCTCCCAACAAATTCTTTGACGATTTTTGTTTCCAAAATTTCCAAATTTTCCACCGAGTGCGAAGTGTTGAATCCATCCATAATTACCATGACCGGCAATTTCACTTTTTCCGCGAGTCTCATTCCAATAATTGTTTTATCATAAACTTCTTGCCCATTTTCACAAAAAATTTGAATCCAGCCGGAGTCTCGACAGCCCATCACATCAGAGTGATCGCCATGAATGTTTATCGGGGCTGCCAGTGCTCGCGCGCTAACAAGCATGAGAATTGGAAGCCTCATTCCGCTCGCAATATAGAGCATCTCGTGCATCAAAGCCAAGCCTTGCGAACTTGTGGCCGTTGCTGTTCTTGCTCCTGCTGCACTCGCTCCAATCGCCGCACTCATGGCAGAATGTTCCGATTCAACTTTTATTATTTCCGTATCCACTTCGCCATTCGCTTGAAAACCGGCATAAGTTTCAATAATCGGCGTTTGCGGTGTGATCGGATAAATCGGCATCACTTCCGGTTCGATTTGTTTCAAAGCCTCGGCCGCCGCTGCTCCACCAGTCAACGCTAATTTATTTTTTTTATTCATATTATTTTTTCTTCATAACTATTGCCTTTACCGGGCAAACTTGTGCACAAACTCCACAACCCTTGCAATATTCATAATCTATTTCTGCTTTTTTCTTGCTTCTTACTTCTTTATTCTTACTTCCTACTTCTATGCTTGCTTCTGGACAAAACGGAACACAAGTGCCACAACCAATGCACTTTTCCTTGTCCACTTCCGGATGCATATACCGCCATGCCCCAGTTTTCGGCGCCTTGTCCAAATTGTGTTTAATTACAGCTCCTAACTCCATGAAAATTTTGTAATTTTGTAATTTTATAATTTTTAAATAATTTCTAATGCTAAAATTTTTAAACATTGAAAAATAAGATTCATTTATAAAATTAAAAATTAAAAAATTAAAAAATTAAATTGTATCGTACGCCTTTTCTATCGCCAAAATATTTTTATCACAAGCTTCTTTTCCTATTTTTTTCTCAAAAATTTCCCGGAATTCTTCTATCACGCTTTCGAGCTTTACTATTCCTGAAACTTTCACAAATTTTCCTAAAATCACCGTATTGGGCCGAGGCGCTCCGATAATTTTCATGGATATTCCGCTAGCATCCACCGGATAAATTTTCCCAGAAAAATTACCTCCCCTTTCCATCATTTTTTCCCGCACTTTATGCTCCGGCATTTGGGTGTTTATTATTAAAAATTCATTTTTGTCTAAATTAAAAGCCACTTCCTGCGAATCCAAAAGAGTGTCATCAAGAACAACCACAAGATCCGGATCAACTACCGGCTCATGAGTGCGAATTTCACTATCTGAAATTCGAAGATAAGTTTTTGTCGGTGCGCCAGATCGCTCGGGTCCAAAACTCGGGAAAGCCTGGACGAATTTATTTTCAAATAAAGCCGACTGCGCTAAAATTTCCGCAGTAGTTTTTGCGCCCTGCCCTCCGCGGGCAAAAAAAATAACTTCAAAAATGTCTTTATGATACTTCATGTTATTCTTTACTAATTACTAATCAAATACTGGCGTACTGGTTTAAAAATCGACTTTAATATTATAGCATAATAATTCAAAAACTAAAAAATTTGATTTTTTGCATTTAAACCCGCCCTATAAAATAAAGCACTATAAATTGAGATTTTCTAGCGTTAAAAATTTACTCATTAATATCCTAAGGGGAGTTTAGTAAATTTAGCGAGAAAATCGAAAATTTATTTCTTTATTTTATCTGGGCGGCCTTTTTTCTTTCTGCCACTTTCTTTTTGGGAAAAAGAAAGTGGCGAATAATTAAACAAAAAAACAACCTCTTTTCCAGAGATTGTTTTTGAAATAACGCTTTATTCTTACTTCTTTATTCTTGCTTCTTACTCAATTGTTCTTCGATATCCGCTTTAAATTGATCCGCGCTTAACGCTCCAGTCTCTACTTTGTCCTGAATAAAAATTGTCGGTGTCCCAGTGACGCCAAAATTTTGAGCTTCATTTTTGTCGGCATTAATTTTATCCTGATATTTTTTGTTATCCAAACATCCATTGAAATCATTGGCATTTAACCCGAGTGTTCGAGCATATGATTTGAAACTTGAGGTGTCTTTTGTTTCGCCCCACTGCGATTGCTTGGCATAAAGCATATCCGCATATTCCCAGAATTTTCCCTGTTCCAGCGCACACATGGAAGCCAGCGCCGCATTTTCCGCTTGCGGATGAATTTCGGAGAGCGGAAATTCTTTGAAACTAAACAAAACATTGTCTTTATAATTTTTCATCGTATCGCGAAGAGACTTGTAGAAAACTTTGCAATATGGACACTGAAAATCAGAAAAAATAACCACCTTAACTTTGGCGTCATTGTTTCCAAAAGTGGCATCATCATTATTTATTCTTGGAAGCTCCAAATATTTTCCAACCGGCGCGCCAAGTTCTTGGACATTTAAAACATACTTGTCGCCCTTAGCATAAAATAGGGGTTGAGCCTCTGCATAAAATTCCGTTTGGTCAAGATTTTTTCCAAAAATGAAAGCCGGCAAGGTTTTGATTCCAAATTCCCCGATTAAAGTTTTTCCTTTTTCAGTGTCAAAATTTATTTTTTCCGCGCTTATAGTCGGCGACACTCTTCGAAGCCAAGCCAAAATTTCTCCCGGATCGCAATTTTCACAAGCGTCGTCTGTGATAACAGAAATTGGAACAGCTGGATCGCTGTAGGCTACCCAGGTTTTTCCGCTCGCTTCAAAAATATCCGATTTATTGAGGTTTTTTTGCGAATATCCGCCGCCTTTTATAATTTGGCCAATGTCCACAAAAAGACTGCCTAGAAGCAACCCAAATAAAAGAATTGAAAGAGAAATTAGGTTTTTAATTTTATTATCCTTTTCCATAATATTATATTTAGAATTTATTATTCAACTGCTTGATTATTATTTTCTTGATTTTGCTCTGGATTATTCTCAACATTTTCTGCTTGCTTCTTTAGAATATCTTCTTCAATTTTATTAATATCAAAATCTTGCTTCATAATTTTCATTTTATAATCGTCAAAGCCCATCGTAATTCTTTTCACGGCTTCGGTTTTCAGCGCAACTCCAATTAGAATTCCTAAAACCAAAAACAGCACGAGTTCCATATAGAAATCATACTTTCTTTTTTTCGATTGCTCTTGGGGCGCTTCTAAAATTCTTTCCAGCTCCATTATTTGCGTTTCAATTTTTTCTTCGTTATTTTCCATTGCTTTTTGTCATTCCCGCGAAAGCGGGAATCCAGTCAATAAATTTATTTGTGTAATTAAAACTATCATATACTCAAAAACCCTGCAATCTTGCAGGATTTATGGTTTATGGCGTAATAAAAAGTTAATCAGAAAAATAATTCGTACTCAATATCTGCTAAAAATCCCATAAGGAGTATCCAAAATTACTTTATTTTCAAAATTTTTATTAGCCTCACAAATTCCTAATTCGAATAATTCAATATGCACTTCTTTAGCAACTTCTTTAAGCGCTTTTTTGAATTTAATATTGTTTTCTCCTACTATATCTATTCCTATACCGCAATTGAAATCCTGGAACATTTCTTCCCATGTAACGCCAGATTCGCTCTGAATAAACTGAAAAATACTGGGTGGCATCGGCATTTTCTTTTTATAAATAATCCCCTTGCCAACATGAGAAATTTTAGTAGCACCCCCTCCCGTATTCATACTTATTCCATGAAGCATAGAAAATATTCCCTTTTCTTTAAGCTTTTCAGCTATTTTCTTAATCACTATCGCCCAATGTCTTGTCGGGGAAAGAATTGCTTCGCTTACTGTCATGCCCTCAAGAATTTTTGGTTTATCATTGACTTTAAATTTTCCTCTATATCCGGATTTCCCATTACTTAAAAAAGGGTATTTTTTTGAATATTCCTTGCTCATCAATTCAATTCTCGCCAAAGTTACGCCGTTTGACATGATTCCTGAATTATTATTTTTTTCCCATTTTGCTTTTCCGTCGCTTGCAAATCCATATATAATATCGCCCGCCTCAACTTCGCCCGAAATTATTTCTGTTTCCTTTGCTCTCGCATAAATAGAAACATCAAACACCATGCTTTGAACTTGCGTCGGAAGATCAGCAGTTTCTCCTCCCAGAAAATAATTCATATCAAATCCATTTTTTTTATATAAACCCATCAAATCAGATATTCGTAATGCAATTTGCTTCATTATAATTTCTTTAGGCAGATTTTTTGCATTAATATTGATAACATCCGTGATAACCCATTTGCCAAACAAAAAACCACTGGCAGCAATGTCTCCTGTATTCATAGAAATTGCATCATCGACTGCTCCTTGAAAAATTGTAGGATCTTTCGTTTCAAAATAATGCAAAATACGCTGAACAATTTTGCTACCGTCTCCATCCATATGCTGGGTAAAAACAGTTCCGGCAATTTCAGGATCATGAACGATATTTACAAATGCACTGGGATAATCATTTGAAATATTTTTTTTGAATATTTTTCTGACATTTTTCTTTCCGGCATCGATTCCAAGTTCTTTATATTTATTTATTTTTTTCATAATAAAATGACTTTTTTTATTCCTTACGAAGCGCTTCCATTGGCGAAAGAAGCGAAGCTTTGCGGGCCGGATAATAGCCAAAAATAATTCCAGTGAGCGCGGAAAATCCTAGTCCGATTGACGCTGACCACCAAGTGATTGGAAATTTCAAATTAAATCCAAAATTAACTGCCACAATTTCTCCAAGTTTTGAAATACCAAAACCGATTAAAAATCCAACTATTCCTCCGAGTAGAGTGATAAAAATCGCTTCAAAAAGAAATTGAAAAAGTATCTGGGAATTTTTCGCTCCAATTGATTTTTTTAGCCCGATTTCAAATGTCCTCTCTGTGACTGTCACATACATCACATTCATAATTCCCACTCCGCCGACAATGAGGGAAATTGAAGTAAGCGCAATGAGAAGCAAATTAACCGAGAAAAAAACTTTATTGAGAATTTCCAAAACTTCCACAATTGAATTGACCGCAAAATCATCGTCATTTGGGTCAGTAATATCGTGTTGCGTTCGCATAACATCTGTCGCATTGAGAATAGTAAGATCAAGCTTTTTCATATCATCCAGTTTGAAAATTGCAAATTGAATATAATCGATACCGGCTAATTTTTTCTGGACTGTTTGAAGCGGAACATAAACAACTTCATCAAAATTGAAAGGACCGACGGCGCCTCTTTCTTTCAAAACTCCAATGACTTTATAAGTCTGCCCTTTAATTTTTATTTCTTTACCTACCGCTTCGCTTTCCCCAAAAAAATCTTTTTTCACTCCTGATCCCAAAATTGCTATTTGCCGAAGGCTATTATCATCATCTTCGTTAAACATTATGCCCTTTTCTATCTCCATTTTTTTGTCCGCCTCTGCCACTCCGGCGGTCGTTCCCATTATATAAACTTGCTTGTTTTTATTTTCATATTTTATTATTTGCTGATTCATAATCGCTGCATACCAAGCGCCAACATTGGGAAGTTTCGCAACTTTCTCGGCATCTTCTAATTTAAAAGTGGTGATTTGTGTTCCGCCCGCTTGTCCGCTGGCATTTTGCGTGGAAGTCTTGGAAACTTTCGGCACCTTAATTTCAATTTCCATAATATCCGAACCAAAAGCGGATACTTGATCAACCAAAAATCCTTTGACGCCAGAACCAAATGACAAAACTAAAATCACGCTCACTACTCCAATCACAATTCCAAGAAGCGACAAAATAGTTCGTCCAACATTGTTGCGAAGACTCTTAAAAGCTAATTTAATTGGAATTAAAAAATTATTCATAACGTAATGCTTCCATTGGACTTATGCGCGAAGCTTTGATCGCCGGATAAAGCCCGAAAATAATTCCGATTGTGATTGAAACTAAACAAGCAATGACTATCGATTGCCAAGAAATTATGAATGGCCAGGTATATTTTAGGCTTTGAATAATTATTGCTGCTAAAAATGAAATAATTATTCCAATAATAATTCCCACAACTCCGCCGATAAAAGAAATGAAAATTGACTCAACAATAAATTGCATTCGGACATCGCCATTTTTTGCTCCAACCGCCTTTCGCAGTCCCACTTCCCGAATTCTTTGATTGACTGCCAAAAGCATAATATTCATAATTCCTACTCCGCCGACAATGAGCGAAATTGTTCCAATCGCTAAAAGAAAATATCGGAGAACATCAGTTACTTGCGTAATTATTTTTACAGCCGAAGCCATATCGCGCACAGAAAAATCATCATTGGCTGGGTCATCTATATTGTGCCGATCTCTAAGCGTCACGGCGACATTTTCTTTGGCCAATGAAATCAAACTCGAGTCTCTCACTTTGAGCCGGATAAATCCAAGATGATCAATGCCTAAAAGAAGTTTTTGCGCAGTTTTAAGCGGAACAAAAACCGCATCGTCTTGGCTCGCCATACCAAAACCGGTTGAGCCTTTTTTCTTCAAAATTCCTATGACCGTAAAATTTTGATCTTTTATTTTTATTACTTTTCCCAAAGGATCCGCACTGGGAAAAAGATCACGCACAATATTCGCTCCAATCACTACTGTTCGAGACATATTTGTTTCTTCATCTTTCGAAAAAAAACGCCCTTGAACCACTTGTGTATTTTCAACATTAATATAGCTCGCCGTTGTTCCCTCAAAAGAAGCATTTAAATTATTGCCGTTATACGAAACTTCCGCCGTACCCAAAACATATCCCGCGCCTTCCGCCACTTCCGGAACATTTCTTCCATTTCGAAGCGCTTCGAGATCATCATATTTCAAAGTTGTGATTGAAATTCCCATCGCTGCCGCCGGTGGACCATTTTCATCCGATGCTCCCGGTAAAACTCCGATTAAATTTGATCCGATGCCGGTAATTTGATCCAAAATCAAAGCTTGGGCTGATTTTCCAATCGCCATGATAATAATCACTGACGCCACCCCAATAATAATTCCAAGAATTGTCAAAAAAGAGCGGAACTTCGCCGCCATTAAGTATTTATAGGAGATTTTTATGGGACTAATTAAATTCATTTCTATTTTGTAATCATTTTATGTTTGAGACAACCACGATCGCTTTTAAATTCACAAGTTTTATAGCTTAAAAATCCCATTAATACCAATAAAACAATCAATAAATAAATAAACTTCTTAAAATAAACGGATAATTTTCCATATTTATCATTGTATTTGGAATAATATATTTTTTTATATAAATGTATTGGCAAAACGCCGAACAGCAAGCTTAGTATTGGAGAAATAATCAGGCTGGCTATTAAAATTCCAATTAGTATAAAAAAGATCAGCCCAACTGTATCGCCATGTTTCCCTGAATTTGCCACGCAAATTCCAAAAATAATTGTATAAAAAAAAGAAATTGCAAAAAATATTGCAGAGCTTACAAAAAAATAAATTAAAAGCCATTTCCAAGAAAAAGAACCATTAATCATCCTTTTGCGAGCAAGGTGTATTGAAATAAAAAAGAATGTTAGTAGAAAAGTTAATGATCCGATTGCTATAAACTCACCCCTGAATTCCAGTCTGTTTAATATTTTATTTAAATCTCCCAAGAAAAAAGAACTGGCGCTTAGATTAAAAACAAAAACTGCTTCCAAAATAATTAGTATAAAAATATTTTTTAATGTTTTTGAAAAACTTTCATAAACTTCATTTTTATTTTCAAATTTATAGTTAATTTTTTTATAAAAATATACGGGTAAAATACCCATAAAAAAAATTATTAAAGGAAAAAGCAATAAAAAAAATGATAGCCCATAAGTTCCTGATGATATTTTTTCACAAATCATATTTTTAATTTATCTAATCATTAAATTATTTCAAAATAGTTTCCCCGTCTTGCGCGATTCTTCTGTTTTTTACCGGATCATCCGCCACAATTTCTCCGTCTTTCATATAAAGAATTCTTTTGGCGTGTTCAGCGGTATAAGTTTCATGTGTTACCAAAATAATCGTGTGCCCTTCATCATTTAATTTTTGAAGAATTTTCATTACTTGCAGTCCCGATTTTGAATCCAAGTTTCCAGTCGGTTCATCGGCAAAAATAATTTCCGGATTGTTGACCAGCGCTCTGGCAATCGCCACCCTTTGTTTTTCTCCGCCAGAAAGTTGATTGGAAAGATATTTCTCACGATGTTCCATGCCGACAGATTTCAAAGCATGCATCACTTTTTCCTGATTGATTCCATCTGGCTCCTGGTCATAAAGAAGAGGAAGCTCAACATTTTCAAAAACAGAAGTTCTTGGCAGAAGATTGAATGATTGAAAAACAAAACCGATTTTTTTGTTTCTAACTTTTGCCAAAGTATCATCGCTAAATTTAGCCGCATCCTTTCCTTCGAGCAAATATTTTCCTTCTGTCGGACGATCAAGTAACCCAAGAACCTGCATTAAAGTTGATTTTCCGCTACCGCTCGGCCCCATAATCGAAAGAAATTCCCCCTTCTCCACGACAAAATTCGCTCCGCAAAGCGCCGGAGTTTTCACACCTTCATTTTCATAAACCATACAAAGATTTTTAACCTGGATTAAAGACATAATTACATCCAAATATTTTCAACATTATTTCTGTCCTGTTCCCAATTTTTCGGATTATTTAGAATATATTCACGGATTTTGTTCAACGATATTTCATTTCGGATGATATGGTCGTAAAAAGATTTTTGCCATATCGTAGGGAACGCGTATACGCGTTCCTTTTTATTATTTTTATCATATCCGTTTTCCATTCGCGTTACAGCAGCTTTGAAGCCCTGGACAATTTTTGATAATAACATTTTTGTTCTATTGGTATTTTTGGAACGCATATATGCGTTCCCTACATTAATATTGAAATTTATTTCAATAATTCCGTGAACATGATTCGGCATTATGACATATTGATCTAAATATATATTATCAAAATGTTTAGGGATTTCTAAATAACATTTTTGAACAATTTTCCCTAATTCATTCAAAATCATTTTTCCATTTTTTATTCCACCAAACAATTCTTCCCTATTTTTCGTGCAAATTGTCACAAAATACATCCCGTTCTGGGAATAATCGTAATTTTGCAAACGATTGTTTTTTCTATTTTTTAATTCCATTATTTCTCACTGGAAAGCACCACCACATCTTCTCCGCCCTTGAGTCCTGACACAATTTCCACCATTCCGTCGTCCCCTTTCAGTCCAGCTTGCACATTCACTCGTTCCGTTTTATTTTCTGGTTTTAAAATTTCTACAAAATCTTGATTGCCATCATTTTTCACTGCTCGCAAAGGAATCATAACCGCATTATTTTTTTCCGCCGTATTAATATCAGCGTCCACACTCATTCCGATTTTCAATCTTTCATCCCATTTTGAAAGTTTTAATTTAGCTTTATAATAAACCACATCTTGAATGACAGTTGAAGCCGGTTCGATTTCAAAAACTTCTCCTTCTAATTTTTCAGTTGACGGCAAAGCGTCAAAAGATATTTTGGCTTTTTGCTCGATTTTTACATCAATTACATCTGATTCTGAGACATCAATTTCAATAAATGGTTCGCCTAAACCGGAAATAACCAGAACAGAAGTATTGGCTACTGCATTTTCTCCAATTTCAATATTTTTCCTTGTAACCGTTCCTTCAATCGGCGAATAAAGAATTGTGTCGCCTATCTGCTTTTTTATTTCATTAATTGCTCCCTCCGATTCTCTTATTTGCGCTCTTTGAGCTTCCCGCTGCGCATGATTGTAAGTGCCATCTCTTTTTTTCATATTTTTCAAAGTTTCATTCTGTACTTCAAGCTCGTGTTTAGCCTGCTCTAATTGCTCCAGCAATACTCCTTTGTCAATCACCGCAATTTTTTGGCCCTTTGTAATATTATCTCCCACATCAACAAAAATAGACTCTACTCGCCCGCTTATTTTGAAAGACAAATCTGATTCAATTTCCGGCTTGATTTCTCCAGTAGCGGAAACTGTTTTAGCAATAGTTCCGACTTTCGCTTTTTCAGTTGTGTAAGTAATTTTAACCGGCCTCGATTTCCAATAATAAATTCCGCCGATAATTAAAATTATCAGAACTAGAATTATATAGGTTTTTTTCTTCTTGGACATAAATGCCTGTCATTGCGAGGGAGCGTAGCGACCGTGGCAATCTCGGACTTTAATACGCCAGACTCGAAATTTTATTTATGATTTTAATTGCGAGATTGCTTCGCTTTGCTCGCAATGACATACTCTATAATAAGCTTCCTTGCTTCTCTTTTGCGTCAAGAGCCTGATTCACCAAGCTATCAGCAATCTCATTTTGCTCCCTCGGTATATGTATCATCTTAACATTTTTAAAGTCTAACATCAAATTCCAAACTTCGATAAAATTCTTTTGGACATTTGCTTCTTTCAGTTTATATTCGTGATTAAGTTGTTTCACCACTAACTCAGAGTCTAGATAGCATTCTATTTCAAATTGTTTGGTTTTATCTTTTCCAAGAAGTTGTTTTAGTTTTTTTAGGCTAAAAATCAGTGCTTCATATTCCGCCTCGTTATTGGTTTTCTCGCCAATATATTCGCCGTATTTTTTGTCCAGCGTTTCAACATAAACCCCAATCCCAGCTGGCCCCGGATTTCCTCTTGATCCGCCATCAGTAAACATTTTAATAATATTCATAAAGAATTTTTAATTTTTGAATTTTTAATTTTGTAAATAAATTTTAATTTTTAATTTCTAAACTTTATTTTATCGGTTGGTTTAAAAATTTAGATTTAAGATTTATTTCAAAAATTATAAAATTAAAAATTGTAAAAATTTTATTTACTACCATATGTAAGCGAATGGTAGTATTACTTTTCCGATATTTTTATATCAATCAATTTCAATTGCATTTTCTTATTCCCATTCCACTCGTCTTCTTCTAAATTAAAAACTATATCTATTTTATCATCTTTTTTAATTTGGGGGAATTTCTCGGCTAAGGAAAATCCAATCGCTTCAAAAATTTTCGGGCTTTTGCCTTCGCCCTTAAGCGCTAATTTCAAATGCTTGCTTCCATTTCCCACGATTTTCAAATCAACAACTTGCATATTTTTTACGCAAAATACCGGCTGTTCATTGCCCATTCCAAAAGGTTCCATTTTCTTGAGATCTGAAATTAGTTCCCAATCAATATCATCCGCTGTAATTTCAGCATCCATTTCAAGGTTTAGCGTAATTTCTTTTCCAGCCAATTCTTCCTCGACCAATTTTGAAATTTTTTCACAAAATTTTTCAATATTTTCATGCCTCACTCTCACTCCCGCTGCTTGGGAATGCCCGCCGAATTTAATGAGCATGTCCGAACATTTTTCTATTATTTCCACAATATTTATTTCCGGAACGCTTCGAAGCGATCCAACGAATTCTTTTTCTTGCCGTTGCATAATCATGCTGGGCTTTTGAAATTCATCCGTTATTTTTCCCGCTACCAATCCTAAAATTCCCACCGGCCAATGCTCGTTTTCCGCAAAAATAAATTTTCTGTCCTTGAAAGAATTTTCCGCCAAAATTTGCACCTCGCGAAAAATTTCGGAAGTTATTTTTTGACGGTTTTGATTTTTGCTTTCCAGTTCAAGTGCCAAAACGCGCGCCACTGCTCCTTCTTTTTCTATTAATAATTTATAAGCTGCATTAGCGTGATCCATCCGGCCGGCCGCATTGATTCTCGGCGCAAGTTGAAAGGCGATTTTTCGCGTGTCCGGAATATTATTTTCCGAAATATCAATTCGACCGACTTTGAATATTTCTTGAAATCCGGCTCTTTTAGTTTTCGAAAGTACCAGAAGCCCGTATTTTACCAATATTCTATTTTCAGAAATCAATGCTACGCAATCAGCAATAGTTCCAAGCGCCACGAGATCAAGTAGCCACTTCAATTGATCTTTTTTTTCTGGCGCGATTTTCTGATAAAGGCCTTGCGCTAATTTGAAAGCCACGCCCACTCCAGCCAAATCCTTAAAAATAAAACCTGAATTTGGAATATTCGGATTTATAATCGCATGGGCTTTTGGAAGAATTTCCGGCGCATGATGATGGTCAGTAATAATAACATCCATTCCAAGTTCCTTTGCCTTTTCCACTTCCGAAACATTTGTTATTCCAGAATCAACAGTGATGATGAGATTTACTTTTTCTTTTTGAAGATAATCAATAGCATTTTCATTCATCCCATAGCCTTCCAACTGACGATCTGGAATATAGCAAATAATATTTTTGAATCCTAAATTAGTTAGCGTTTCATAAATAAGTGCAGAAGCTGAAACTCCGTCCGCGTCATAATCTCCAAAAATTGCAATTTTTTCTTCTTTAGCTTTGGAAATTCTTTCCACTGCTTTTTCCATTCCGGAAATTTGAGACGGATCGCCCAAATCTTTTTCGTAGTCAAAATCAAAATATTTTTCAATTTCTTCTATTTTTTCCAAACCGCGATTTTGAAGCAATTGCAAAACAATCGGATTATATTTTTCCAATAAATCTGCAGAAAAATTTATTTTATCAAGTGAAGTTTTAGTTTTCCAGATTTTCATATTTTAAAATTAAATTAGGGGGTAGTTCCCCTAACTTTTCGTATTTCGTTAATTTCGCCTGCCTGCCGGTAGGCAAGGTAGTTCGTAATTAATTACATCTAGGACAGACAAATTTTGCCGTAAATTCTTTCTTGTCCACATTAGAAACTTCTAAATTCAATATCATTTCGCCTAGACAGCTTGGGCATTGAAATTTTTCACCAAAATAAAAATCTTTCGCTAATTTTGGCGCGTCTATTTCTTCCGCATTGAATTTCAAATGATATTTTAGAGATCCAAAAATATTACGCACTCTTTCCACTACTTGTCTCGGCGTAACCATGCCTTGAACTATAAAATCTTTTACTCCCAAGCTTTCTGCTTTTTGCCGATCTTCTTCCCGCCCCATATGCGAAAGCATTACCACTGGAATATTGGCAGTATTTACATTTTTCGCCAAAGCTTCCTTCAGAGAAAAACCATCCATTTTCGGCATAATAATTCCAGTAAAAATGATATCTGGAATTATTTCCATAGCCTTATTCATACCTTCGAGCCCGTCAATCGCTTCGATTACTTCAAATCCTTCATTGCGAAAAATATCCGCATATGTTCCGCGAATTATTTCATCATCATCAATAACCAAAATTTTAACTTTTTTGTCTTCCATAATTATATTTACGAACTACGAAACGACCGAATTACGAAACGCTTAAGCCACCCTTTCGTACTTTCGTATTTCGTATTTTTTTCGTATTTCGTAAAACTTAAATAATTATTTTAACATCCACGGCAGTCGCCTCCTGACCATTATTATAAACAAATAGCGGGTTTATATCAAACTCGCAAATTTCCGGAATTTCCAGCGATAGCGCGCCAATTCCCATAAGAATTCTGGCTGTTTCTTCCAAATTATATTTCCTTTGCCCGCGAACGCCTTGGAATAAAAATTTAATTTTTCCTTCTGTCAAAGATTTTTCCGTTTCACCTAAATTCAACGGTGGCACAAGATAGTCCACTGTTTTCAGAAATTCCGCATAAATTCCACCCAAACCATAAACCACGACCGGTCCAAAAATTTCATCTTTTTTTATCCCAACTATAAGTTCCATTCCTTTTTCTGCCATTGGTTGGATTATAAATTTGCTTCCCGGAAAGCTTGTATGCATTCTGGATATAGCCTTAGAAAGTTCTGATTCATCTTTGATGCCCAAAATCAAACCATTCTTATCGGTTTTATGCAAAATTTTGTCGCTATCAATTTTGAGTGCCACTGGATACCGAAAAGTTCTTTCCCGATAATTTTGAATTTCAAAACTTTCCACTGTAGAAATTCCGTATAATTTCATAACCTCCGCGCTTTCTTCAAAATATAGCGCTTGGCGATTTTCTGATTTGGCACGCTTTATTATTTCTAAAACTTTTTCTTGCCTTTTTTTATTGATTATCTGTGCTTCGCTTTTTATTTTTAAATTCTTAGATTCGCTCCATTTATAATATTCGTCAATCGCCAAAACTGCGCTGTCAGGAAAATTAAAATTACATATTCCACTTTGTTTTAGCTTTGCAATTCCCTTTTCCACTTTCTCTCCGCCCAAAAAAACTGTCGAAATTATCTTGTCAGTTTTTTCTTTGAATTTTATTATCTCCGAAGCAATTTTAAGAACTGGCGTTTGCTCTTGTGGAGTAAGCAGACAAATGACTGAACCGATTTCTTCGACTTTGGAAATTATTTCCAAAACATTTCTGTATCGATCAGCTGTGGCGTCACCCAAAAGATCAATCGGATTTTCCACTGATGATTCCAGCGGAAGAATTTCTCGCAATTTATTTTTTGTTTCTTCGTCAAAATTTGCCATCTGTATATTTTTTCCAGAAAAAGCATCAGAAGCCAAAACTCCCGCTCCGCCGGCGTTCGTTATAACCGCCACTTTTTGGTTGGGGAATGTTTCAGAAAAACTAATAAGACTTAGTAGATTGAAAAATTCTCCCAAATTTTCTGCCCGAATTATTCCAGCTTTTTTTAAAACTGCCGAAACAATTTCGTCATCGCCGGCAAGCGCCCCAGTATGCGAGCTGATGGCTTTTTGCGTTTTTTCATTTTTTCCCGCCTTGAGAATAACCACTGGCTTAACACGAGAGACATTTCCAACAATTTCAACAAATTTTTTTCCACCTTTTATTCCTTCAAGATACATTCCAATCACTTTCGTATTTTCGTCTTTCGCTAAATATTCGAGCATTTCTTCTTCCGCAATTTGCATTTTGTTCCCGACAGAAACAATGTTGGAAAATTTCAATCCTTCTTTTTTTGCTTTGTCCATAAGCGCTACCGCGAGAGCTCCCGATTGCGAAACAAAAGAAATGTTTCCGGCTTCCGGCATCCCGCCGGCAAAAGAAGCGTTGAGCTTGAGGCTTGGAATAATAAATCCCAAACAATTCGGTCCCAAAATATTCAAATCATTTTCTTTGGCAATTTTCGCCAAGTCTTCTTCCTGCTTTCTTCCTTCTTTGCCAATTTCAGAAAACCCCGCCGAAATCACAATATAGTTTTTTATTTTTTCGGCATTGTTTTTTATTTCTTGATTTACAAACTTCGCCGGTATGGCAATAATCGCCAAATCAACTTCTTTTTCAATTTCATTTAAAGATTTATGACATTTCTTCCCAAAAATTTCATCGTATTTCGGATTCACTAAAAAAACTTCGCCTTGATATCCAAGCTCGATTATATTTTTTGCAATCACATTGCCAATCTTGCCTTCTTCTGATGAAGCCCCGACAACCGCGATTGATTTAGGATTAAAAAGTTTTTCTAAGTTCATCTTTTTGTTTTAATTTATTTTCTATAACAATTACTAGCCTATTAACATTCTCATATTCTGCAGAATGTGAGAATGTTCTTTTTCTATGAAATTTCTTCTTCCTTTAAGAGTCCCTTTACTGCTCCGAAATTTTTGATTGCGCTGGCGCTGTTTTCAATGCCCCATTTCAAACATTCTCCTAAATTTTTTCCTTTGAGATGCGCCGAAATAAATCCACTAGAAAACGCGTCGCCGGCTCCCAAGGTGTCCGCCACTTTTTCTTTTTTGGCTTCAACATGCAAAAATTCTTTTCCATCAAATCCCCACGCGCCTCTCTGCCCATCTGTAAGAGCAATGATTTTAGCGCCTAATCTATTCAATTTTTCCGCTAAAAATTTCTCGTCATTAATCATCTCATTATTTGAGTCGTCTAATTTATCCACTATCTCAATCGCTTCGTCTTTGTTGATTATTAGCATTTCTGATTGACGGATAGCTTCAATCACTTTCTCCTGATTGTTTTTGATATTTTTTTGTCCCGGATTAAAAATTAATTTTATGTTTTCCTCTGAAATTAAATTCAAAATCTTATCCAGTTTTTTGTCCCAACTTTCGTCCACATTCCCATTGAGCGAACTTAGGAAAATCCACTGAGCGCCAATTTTCTTAATTTCCTCCGGAATTATTTCCAGCTTTTCATTGGAATCGCGATCAGAAAAAATTATCCGGTCTTCGCTCGGAATATGCGCCACAATCGCCGAAAGATCACTCTTGTGATTTTTCCCCACTTGCACTAAATCAGTTTTGACGCCGTTTGTTTCCAATTCTTTTTTGAGCCATTTTCCTGCATCGTCATCGCCCAATCTTGTAGCACAATATGTTTCAACTCCAAGACGCGCGAGTCCTGAGGCGACATTAGCCGCACAACCGCCAATGGACTCGTGGCGCTCCTCAAGAACTTGATATTTGGCGCCAAGTTCAAAAACAATTTTTTTCTGTGCTTCCAAATCTTCCGGTGTTTCCTTGACTTCCCCTTCACTGATTGGAAAAATTATATCTTTCGCCGACGAACCTAAACATATTATTTTTGTCATAAAATTATTTTTAATTTAATTATTTCAAGAGTGATTCCTTTTCCATCACTTTAGGTTTTTCAATATTCAAAATATCTAAAATCGTCGGCGCGATGTTGCCTAAGATTCCATCTCCTTTTAGTTTAGCATTTTTAAATTTTTCGCCAATCAGTAGAAATGGCACTGGATTTTTGGTGTGGAAAGTATAGGGTTGATTGGCTTTTTCATCAAACATTTTTTCTGCATTGCCATGATCAGCGGTAATTATCAAATTTCCTCCGCGTTTCAAAACTTCCGCGGAAAGAATTTCAATTTGCTGGTCTAAAATTTCACAAGCTTTGACAGTCGCCATGAGATCTCCCGTATGCCCGACCATATCTGCGTTGGCAAAATTAACCGCATAAAAATCGTATTTATTTTTCTGCATTTTTTCCAAGAGAGTGCTCGTAATTTTCGGCGCTGACATTTGTGGCATCTTGGCATAAGAATCAATTTTCGGTGAAGGAACCATAATCCGATTCTCATCATCCACCGGATCGGCATATCCGCCATTTATAAAATATGTGATATGGGCGAATTTTTCCGTTTCCGCAATATAAAGCTGTTTTATTTTTTTCCCAAGAGCCATCGGCAAAGTTCCTTGAAGTGGCTGGTCATCCCAAACTGTATGCACATCAAGATCTGGCCCGAAATCAGTAAGCGCCACAAAATATAAATTGTTAATGTGGTCAATTACCGGCATATCGTCATTAATGATAGAAGTTTTATTAGAAGCTACAAAAAGTTTTGCAAATTGCCTGGCCCGATCTGATCTTAGGTTGAAAAAAACCATACTGTCATTTTCTTTGAGCCTCACGATTGGAGCATCGTTTTCCAAAATTACTGTCGGCAAAATATATTCATCTGTTAAATTATTTTTATAAGCATTTTTTATTGCTTCTTCCGGACTGTCAGCTTTTTCTCCTCTGACAAAAACCATTGCATCATAAGCGCGCGTAAGCCGATCCCAATTTTTTGCGCGATCCATTGCATAAAATCTCCCAGAAATCGTGGCAATTTTTCCAATTCCTATTTCAGATATTATTTTTTGAAAATACTTTAAATGTTCCAAAGCAGATTTCGGATAAGAATCGCGCCCGTCAGTAAAAAGATGACAATAAACTTCTTTGATTCCATTCTCTTTGGCTAATTTTAGAATTGCGCGAAAATGATCAGGATCGCTATGTGGGCTGTCAGAGTCTCCCATTAGTCCCATCAAATGAAAATTCCCTCCGCTTTTTTGGACATGGCGAATTGATCCTATAAGTGCCGGATTCATAAAAAAACTTCCATCCTTAATACTTTTGGTAATATAATAATTATCCTGAAAAGCAATTCGTCCCGCACCGATATTCATATGCCCGGATTCTGATCCGCTCATCATATTGTCCGGCAGTCCCACATCTTTTCCGGTCGCACCTAACTGCGTACTTGGATAAAGCTCAAACAAGCGATCAATCGCCGGCTTTTTTGCCAAGGTTATTGCATTATATTTTCCCGCCTCGGCAATGCCATAACCATCTAATATCATCAGTAAGGTTGGACGCTTTATATTAGACATATAATAAATTTTCAATTTACAATAATCAATTTTCAACCAATTATCAATTCTCAATTATTTAGTTTTGTAAATTGAAAATTATCTCATTGAAAATTCATTGTAAATTGTAAATTGATAATTGAAAATTTTTCACAACTCTTCTTCTATCCGAAGTAGCCTATTGTATTTGCAAATTCTTTCTCCTCTGGAAAGTGAACCGGATTTGATATAATCAGCGCCGGCGCCCACAGAAAGATCAGCAATAAAATCATCCGTTGTTTCTCCGCTTCGATGCGATACTACAACTTTCATTTTATTTTTCTTAGCTAATTTTATACAATCCATTGTTTCCGTGAGTGTTCCAATTTGATTGACCTTGATCAAAACTGCATTGCAAGATTTTTCTTCTATCGCTTTTTTCAAACGCTTTACATTTGTTACCAAGAGGTCATCTCCAATCAACATAATTTTTCCTCCAATTTTTTCATTCATCGCTCGCCAGCCGGAAAAATCATTTTCATTGAGGCCGTCTTCCACTGAAATAACATTATATTTTTCTATCCATTCGTTATAAATATTAACCAGCATTTCGCGAGTAAGCGTAGAATTTTCCGGCTTGAAAATATATTTTTCTTCTTTTTCGTCATAAAAAGAATTGGCAGCCGCATCTATTCCAATGCTGGCTTCTTTGCCATTTTTATATCCCGCTTTAGAAATCGCTGCATTAATCAGTTCCAGCGCATGAGCATTGCTTTCCAATTTTGGCGCAAAACCGCCTTCGTCTCCCACGGAAACACTATAGCCCTCACCGGAAAGTATTTCTGAAAGCGTATGAAAAATTTCGCTACCAGCCCGAAGTTGTTCGCTGAATTTTTTTATTCCATTCGGCACTAATTTATATTCCTGGATTGAAAGTCCGCTATCGCTGTGCTTTCCGCCGTTTATGATATTAAACATCGGCGTTGGTATTTTATATTTTGTATATTTTATATTGTATATTTTCTTAATATACGCATAAAGTGGCAGATTATTTTCCGTGGCCGCTGCTCGACAAACAGCTAATGATACGCCAAGAATTGCATTCGCTCCAAGATTGGATTTATTTTCTGTAGAGTCCAGTTCTAACATTTTTTTGTCAATTTCAGTTTGATTTTCCACTTCCATCCCCACTAAAATTTCAGAAATTTTTTCATTGACATTTGAAACAGCTTTTAGAACTCCCTGCCCAAGATAACGTTTTTCATCCTTATCTCTAAGTTCAAGCGCTTCATAAGCGCCAGTCGAAGCCCCGCTTGGCACTGCCGCACTTGCTTTTATTCCCGATTCCAATTCAACTTCCACCTCCACCGTCGGATTTCCCCTCGAATCCAAAATTTCCCGCGCAAATATTTTTTTGATCTTTGACATATTTGTTATATAAATATACGAATACAACGCATATTTTAAATAAAATTTTATTTGAGTTAAGTTCTAATTTATAACCAAACTATTTTTCAATTTTATCCATAAAATTCTTTTCCATCTTAATAACTTCGTCCATTACCGCCATATCATTTTTTGACAAAGCTTCCAATTTTCTATCCAAAATCTTAATAAAATCAGAAACAAGATTTATGTCTTTAGATAAAACTCCCGCAACATATTCCTGAATGTTATCTTCTATTTTTACTAGAACTTTTTCATATTTTTCAAGTTGTTTTTCGGAAACTTTATTTTTTAAAAAAAGTGTTTTTAATTTTATATTCATTTTTATTATTTTAAATTATTAATTTATTTATTTAGTTAGTTCTGTTTCTTCTAAATTTCCAGCTTTTTTTATTTCCTGATCACCTATCGATAAGGCTACTCCGTTATAATTTTCTAGTTTTTGACTGCCAATATTCATCGCAATTCCCATCGAATCCTTAATTTCTTGCTCTCCAATTGACATGGCAATACCATGGAAATTATTAATCTTCTGAACACCGATATTCATGGCACATCCCTCACAAATATACAACGATGATAAAAGAAGAAATCCAGCAATTATTCTGCCTTTTCCTGTTCTAGCATGTTCAAATAAACTTTTTTCCGCACCAATTCTTTCTTTTATGCTATCTTCAGCATTTTCTTGTCGAGGTTTTTCAAAAATTCCCATATTTTTACATTTTGACACTTGATAAAAAATTTAGCACATTTTTTCAAGTATCTAAAATAATTAATTTAAACTAATCCATTAAACAAAGAACACCTGGCATTTTTCCTCCCGCTAAATATTCAAGCATCGCTCCTCCACCAGTCGAAACAAAACTTATCCTATCCATTGCATTATTTTTTTCCAAAATTTCCAGCGTTTCTCCTCCGCCGACTACTGTGTATGCGCCGGATGCTAAAACAGATTTCAATATTTCATTGGAACTAACGGCATATTTTTCTTCTTCAAATTTTCCAGTCGGCCCGTTCCAAACAATTGTTTTAGCGCTAGAAATTATTTCTTTGAATTTTTTGAGCGTTTCTGGTCCGATATCCAAACGGCTTGCCCCGTGGTCCGACGCAAAGTCGGACTTTACGGGGTCATCTACAAAATCAAAAGGCAAAATTACTTTCTCACTAAATTGCGTTTTTTGGTCTAGCGCTTCATTGGCAATTTTCCCGCCGACTAAAATATAGTCGTATTTTTCTTCAAAAAATTTAATCACCGGCAATTTCGTTTCAATTTTCGCACCACCGATGATTGCCACTGCCGGACGCGCAAAATCATTTTTTATTTTTTCCATCTCTGAAACTTCTTTTTGCATTAAAAGTCCAGCATAGCTTGGAATAAATTTTGGTATGCCAGCAATTGAAGCTTGATTTCTATGTGATTGACTAAATGCATCATTAACAAAAATATCAAAATTCTCCGCTAATTTTTTGGCAAATTCTTCATCATATTCTTTCCCTGTTTCAACATCACCTTCGCCCGGATAAAATCTGACATTTTCCAAAAGCGCTATTTCTCCATCCTTTAATTTATCCATTGCTTCTGCAACTTTTTCCCCAATACAATCCGAAACAAAAATTATTTTATAGCCTAAAATATTTTCAACATCATCCTTTATCTGACTGACAGAGAATTTCATATCTCTTTCTCCTTTTGGACGTCCAAGCCAAGTCATCAAAGCCACTTTAGCTTTTTTATTCATGAGATAATCAGTTGCTTCTTTTATTGTTTCAATTTTAAATTTTTCTTTAGCATGTCCGTCTTCGATTGAAACATCTACTCCAACGCGAAAAATTACTTTTTTATTTTCGACGCTAGTATCTTGTATCTTTCTCATAATTCTTTATTTACGAACTACGAAATTAGCGAAATACGAAACATTTAAACTCCTTTTTCGTACTTTCGTATTTAGTATTTATTTCGTAGTTCGTAATGTAATTTAATGAAAATGTTTTCCTGCTCCTAAAATTCCAACGATCACCCCAATCATAGCGGTAATTGCCGTAAATATCCAAAATCGCATTGTTACTTTAGTTTCCGGCCAGCCAATAGCTTCAAAATGATGATGAATCGGCGTGGATAAAAATATTTTTCTTTTAAAAAACTTCTTACTAGTAAGCTGAATTGCCACCGAGCCGGATTCAATAACATAAATAAAAACAATGATGAGCAAAACTAGAGCGGAATTAGTAAGCATTGCGACTATTCCCAAAGTTATTCCAAGCGACACTGCTCCAGTGTCTCCCATGAAAAATCTGGCCGGATAAACATTGAACCAAAGAAAAGCCAAGAGTGCGCCGGCAATGGCTGCACAAAAAGAAGCCAGATCCATTTTATTTTGGGAAAAGGAAATCAGCGTGAATGATCCAAATGCCATAAGCAACACTCCGCCATTAAGGCCGTCCAGCCCGTCTGTTTCATTGGAAGAAATGGCCGTGAAAAGAATAATAAAAATAAAAAGCGGGATATACCAAAGTCCGATGGAAAAATCACCCATCGCCGGAATATGAATTTTGTCCCAGCCTAATTTATAATAAAACCACCAGGCGCCAAGAATTGAAATCACAATTAACCAGCCGAAGCGCGCCAAAAATCTCATTCCGCCTCCCTTATTTTTTCCAATTCCTCGAACACTCATATAATCATCGCAAAGACCGAGAACTCCGGCCGACAAAAGTGCAAAAAGCGGAAGCCAGGTTTGTGACCGGCTAAAAAAATCAAGTCGAGCGATAAAATCAGTCTTGAAAAATTGAGCGATATAATGAAAAAGATAATGGGAAGCAAAAATCAAAATAGCTATTGAAAACCAAATTAAAACTCCGCCCATAATCGGCGTGCCGGATTTGTGTCGATGGAGATTATTGACATAAGTAAGTTTTTCTCCGTCAACAGATTTTTCTTTTATTTTTATTCCGATTTTATATTTATAAAGTATGTGCGTCCAAAGCGGAGTCAAAGCAAATGCTAAAACAAAAGCTAAAAAACCAGTAGTAAGAATTTTCATCACATTTATGACATCGGGGATAGTTTGTATTTGAGAGATATTCATAATTTATTTCCATTCATAATTAGCAAAAACCCAATCCACCAATCTTTTCATATCTTCCCAGCGATTTTCATCACTAAGTATCACAGAAACTATTTTGTGCTCTCTGGTTGGATCAGCCGCTACGGTGAGAAGCGATTTTCCAGCCATCGGAGTAAAGCCAGTTTTTCCGCCAAGGCAATTTGGCATTTCACGAAGTAGCATATCCGTATTCTTAAGCTGGTGCATATATTTCCCGTTCGTCGAATAAACCTGCTCCTCCTCTATCTTCATTATATCCCAAATCAAGCTATATTGTAAGGAATAGGAAGCGATTCTGGCAATGTCGTAGGCGGATGAATAACATTCTGCTTCCCTGCCGTCAATTTCCAATCCTGATGGAGTGCAAAAATTCGTGTCCTTAAGCCCTAATTCCTTGGCTTTAGCGTTCATTAATTTTACAAAATTTTCCGGAGTTGTCGCCACATGAATTGCCAACGCCGTCGCCGCGTCATTAGCGCTGTTTAGAAGCATCGCTTTTAGGAGATTTCGCACAGTTATTTTTTCTCCCACATACATCCGGTTGGCGTTGCAAAAAACACTGGTCGGACAGCCCACTGTCGTCCCATCGACATCCAGCGCAGTTTTTGTAATTGTCACGCTCTCATCCAAATTTTCAATTTTTTCAGCAACCAGAATTGCCGTCATAATTTTCGTAAGCGACGCAATCTGTGTTTGCTTTCGGCCATCAGCATATTCCAAAATCGTTCCACTATCAGCATCAATCGCCACTGACGCTCCCGCTAAAATATTTATATCTCGATAGTTATCCTTTCTTTGCGGAATCAGATTATTTGGAAGTTTTTTTTCATCCAGCGGAAAAAGGTTTCGGGAAGCTAGGCTTTGTGGAACATCACTTTGGCAAGAATTTATTTCTTCTTTTTGTTTTTCCCCGCCCAAAATTTTATTCAAGCTTATTGTATTTTTTTCAAAATTCGCCCTATCAACTAAATCCCCATACATAAAAATGGGGAGAAAGGGAACTATTAAAATTGCAAAAATTATATTCAGCATTTAAAAAAATATTGCTTTAGCTTGCGATCACGCTTTCTATCCGACTGTCTTTTGAAAGTGTTTCAAAATCCGGCAGTTTTGAAATATCATCCAACCCGAGTTTTTTCAAAAATTCAAAAGATATTTTATATAAATATGATCGGTTATCCGTCGGATTTTCCACTCTTTCCAAAAGCCCGCGCATCATAAGATTTCGAAGGGTAAAAGTGCAATTGACTCCGCGGATGGCTTCAATATTGATTCGGGAAATCGGTCCACGGTATGCCACAATTGAAAGCACTTCGAGTGCCGCTTTGCTTAACGATTCCTGAATTTCGCTTTTCACGAGTTCTGAAATAATTTCAGAATTCTCCGACGCTGTCGCCATTTGAATTTGATCTTCTTTTTTGATAATAATTATTCCGCGATTTCCGCTATATTCGCCTTGAAGAACCATTATGGCATTTTCAATTTCCGGCGTTTTTGCGCCAGTAACTTTCGCAATCTTTGAAATCTTCACCGGCTCTCCGTTCACAAACAAAATACTTTCAATTATTGATTTTAGTTTTTCTATTTCCATAAATTAATTATTTTTTAAGTTTAGTTTTATTTCTTGGAATAAATCAGCTTGCTCTACTTCCACTATCCTTTGTTTTATCATTTCAAGCATTGCAAGAAAAGATACAATTACCTCCGCTTTATCCTGGGCTTTTCCCACCAAATCAGAAAAGGATGATTGGATTTTTTCGCGCAAGAAATTTTCCAGTTCGCTTATTTTCTCTTCCAGCGTCACTACTTCACTCACTATCTCTTCAGACAATTTTTCCAGAATCGGAATTTCGCTAAGAATTGAAAGAAAATGTTTTTTGAAATCATAAATATTAAAGTCTTCCGGCGGATAAAAAATAGATTTTACTCCCCCGAAACCTTCTCGAGAATAGCAAATTTTTCCTCTTCCGGCAATTTTTCCAAGATTTATTGAGACCTCCTTGAATTTTTTATATTCTTCCAGTTGTTTGGCCAAATCCTGGATTTCTTCCTCCTCTTCTTCACTGAATTTCAGCATTGGGAGAAGCGCCCGAGATTTTATAAGAATAAGCCGTGATGCGACTGACAAAAAATCAGCCAAATTTTCCAGATTAATATTCTGGTTGCTTTTTATATATTCCAAATATTCATTGGCTACTTTGGAAAGGCTAAGTTCCGTGATTTCTAATTTTTCTTTTTGAATTAGTTCCAGAAGCAATTCCATCGGGCCCTCGAATTTGTCAGTTCTAACCTGATACATACTGTTTGGTTAATTATCTAATTTACGAACTACGAAATGAGCAAACTACGAAACATTCGAACTTCCTTTTCGTATTTTCGTATTTCGTATTTTTTTCGTAGTTCGTAAAACTATTTCTTTTTGCTAAAACTTCCCTTGACCACTTCCTCTTTTTTTATATATTCACTGGTATTAATCAAAATTGATTCCGTATATTCTCCTGATCCGGTATAAATTTTCTTGTTTTTGAGAAGCAGACTGTCGGCAAAAATATCTAATTTTATAAGACCGCGAAATGGCGGAGTAGCGCCGACTTTTCCTTCTAAATTCTTTTTCATCCAAACTTCTTTGGCAAAATCAATTTTTTTGCTGTTTTTTAAGCCCTGCTTTTTCCTTTGCGCATTAATGAGTTTCAATAATTTCTGCTTGTCTAAATTCCTGTTTCCCGGTATTAGCGCTAAAACATAATTATTATCCGCTTTCATAACCAAAGCTTTCGCCACCATTTTTGGATCAATTTTTTCCGTCTGCGCCGTGTCCCAAGCTGTGAAGGTTTTTTTATGATCAATGATATTATATTTATATTTTTTCTCTTCTAAATATTTTTGGATTTTTTTAGAAATAGCCATAAATTTAAATTATTTTTTACTTTTCTATCATACCATAAAACAAAAATTCAGGAAAATCCTGAATTAATTCATCTTTTTATTCATAATCATCCTTAACAAATTTTCACTTCTTTTTCTCATTTACTGTCTTTGAGCCTGAAAACCGGGTAAAGCGCGAGAAAAACTGTTATCGCCAACAAGACGAAAACCGCTTTTATCGAAAAAAAGAAAATCACCAAAGCGGAAACAATTGAAGCTACGATATATGCTCCGGGACGCGCCGTTCGGAAAATATTAATGAGATCCACATCACTCGCATCAATTCGTTTGTAGAAATACGAATCCCGAAGAATTTCAATCAGCGACGCGCCAACTCTTGTCAAAAAGAAAACCGCCGACCAGACAAGAATGCTTTTTGAATTTATAAAATATACTGCCAGTGTCGAAATTCCCATCAAAAATACCGCGCCGACGAGCATCTCTTTTTCCCCCAACTTTTTATCCGCCAGCATTCCGACCGGATATTGAAAAAGAACAAAAGGCACAAGCATGATTGTGAAAATAATTCCGATTTCTTTCCAACTTATGCCAAGATCAATAAGATAAATTGGCGCATAAATTACCATCACGGCATAAAAAAATTCCAAAGTGAAGGAAATAAGATAAATATGCAAAATATTCTCTCTCTTTGCAATTTTTCGAAAAATTGAGACCAGCGAAAGATCGCTTCGCAAATTTTTTCCCGCCCGTTCCATAATGTTAGTTTCGATAAAAAGAACAGCAGTATTGATGATGAGCAGGATAAGAAAAACTCCGAAATATTGGAATTTTGAAAATATTTCAATAGACAAAAACGGACCCAAAAGAAAACCTAAATTCATAATCGTGAGAAATGTCCCGCGGATTCTTCCGGACATATTGTCGATGGAATAAGATTCCAAAATTATATCCAGCATAACCCATTCCAAATTTCCAAAAATCAGATACAAAATTACAAGCGTAATTCCCAAGTATCCGGAAGGCAAAAAAAGAAGACCGGTAATAATTGCTACTTTTGAAACTAGCGAAAAAACAAGCACATCGGATTTCCCAAATTTTCTGACAATTTTGTGCAAATTTAAAAATATAATCAGTATCACGCCATAAGCGATCAAATAAAAAACCCCGACATTTTCCGTGCCGGAAGCTAGTTTGAAAAAAGAAGACATTATATAAAGAAAAAAAGCTTCGGATAATCCCACTAAAAGAGAAACCGCGCTGATAATTCTTATTTTTTTCAGATTTAATTTTTCGTGATGAAGCACTGTGTTTGTTTTGATTTTTATCTAAAATTTATGGCGCCAATCTTTTCACATCCCGCGGGAAAAGAATGGCCTCCTTGATTGAAGCAATGCCAAGAATTTTTTGCACAATTCGTTCCGAACCAAGCCCCCAACCGCCGTGCGGTGGCATACCGATTTTGAAAACTTCCAAATAATCTTTGAAATCTTCCGGATTCAGTTTGTGTTTTTTAATATTGGCCACCAGCTGATTATAATTATGAATTCTTTGGCTACCAGTCGCAATTTCCACTCCCTTGAAAATCAAGTCGAAGCCTTCCGTAAATTGCGGGTCATCACTGCTTGGCATAGTATAAAATGGCTTGGCGCTAGCCGGATAGTGTGTGATAAAAATAAAATCACTGTCATAAGTTTTCTTTGCCCACTCCGAGATCATTCGTTCGCCTTCCGGATCGATATCAATTCCTTCGATTTCCTTATTATATTCTTTTTTGAGAATTTCCAGCGCTTCAGTAAGTTTTATTTTTGGAAAAGTTTCCGGAACAAAAATTTCACTTTCATATTCTGCCAGTTCCTTGGCGCATTTTTCTTTCGCGTCTTTTATAATTCTTTTCATCACAATTTCAAGTTCATCCATAATTTCGGAAAAATTTTCGATAAATCCCATTTCCGCATCAAGTCCCGTATATTCATTAACATGTCGAGTGGTAAAATGCGGTTCCGCGCGAAAAACTGTGCCAATTTCAAAAACTCGCTCAAACGCTCCGACTCCAGCTTGTTTATAGAACTGCGGGCTTTGCGCGAGATAGGCGTCTCTTTTGAAATATTTTATTTTGAAAAAGTTCGCTCCGCCTTCTGTCGCCGCCGAAAGAATTTTTGGAGTTTTTATCTCTAAAAATCCTCTCTCTCGCAACACCTCGGCATAGGATTTTAAAATTTGCGAATAAACTTTGAAAATATCATTTACCTTCTTGTTTCGAAGCGATAAATTTCGATTATCCAAAAGCGTAACCAGATTTACATCCAAATCTTTTTTGGAAACATCAAAAGGCAATTCTCCTTCGACGCGAGAAATTATCTCCATCTTTTCCACTTCAATTTCCACTTTTCCCAAAGGATTTTCATTTTTTTCTTGTCCGCCTGGACGCTCTTTTACCAAACCTTCGACTGATATGACAAATTCATTTCTCACTTCCTTGGACGCGCTATATGCGCCTTCTTTGTCCGGAATAACTACCATTTGGATTATTCCTGATCGGTCGCGAAGATCAATAAAAATAAGCTTGCCGTGATCGCGCCGGACATTTACCCAGCCGGAAAGTTTCACTTTTTGGCCGATTAGATTTGGAGTTTCGGAAATTAAAATTCGTTTCATAAATTTATTTAATTATTCTCCTAATAGTTCCCCGACTTTTTTGGAAAGTTCGCTTGGAATTATTTTAGTTTTAATGAAAAATTCATTGGCGCCTAATTTTTTTACTTTTTCTTCAACATGGTCTTCAACCGAAGCCGAGAGAATGATAATTGGAATGTCTTTTGTTTTTTCTTCCAATTTCAATTTTTCAATTATCTCATCTCCCGTCATCGCCGGCATCATCATATCAATTATAAAAAGATTGAAATCCTTGCTTAGCGCCTCCTTGAGGCCCCAAGCGCCATTATTGGCTGTTTCAACAACATAGCCGTCTTGGCGAAGTTTTTCCCCAAACATTTCCAAAAATATTTCTTCGTCTTCAATCAAAAGAATTTTTTTCTTTCCGTTTTTTTCTTTCTCCGCAGAAAGCTGGCTGTCTCCATTATGTGAAGCTTCGTTTTTTTCCATCTCCCTGTCTTGATTCATCCTTCTGGAAATTTCCTTGACCAAATCAGACGGCGCATAATTCGCCTTGATGATAAATCCATCGGCGCCCAATTTCATTGCTTTGTCTTGATCTTCTTTTTGACTCAAATTGCTGAACACAAAAATTTTCATTCCGGGATTGCAATTTGATTCCCTGATATTTTTTATCACTTCAAATCCGTCCATTTTCGGCATAATAAGATCGAGGAGCATAATATCGGCCTTTTCGGTCCTGTCCAGTTCCAAAGCTTTTTCCCCGCAGTCCGCCGCCAGAACTTCATAACCGGACTCGGAAAACTTTTTCTGGTATATTTCAGAAATCATCGGATCATCTTCAACAATGATAATTTTGGGCATAAAATTAAAAAAATATAAGTTTTATATTACTTCTAAATTATAGCTTATTAAAGAGAAAAGGCAAGTTTTTTTGCCACTTCTTTGATTATCCAGCTGGGAGTGGACGCGCCGGCGGTAATGAAAACTTTTTTTGTTCCCCAAAACCAAGTTTTTTTGAGCTGGCCGGCATTTTCTACAGAATAAGTTTTGGGATTTTTCTCTTTGGCAATTTCAAAAAGACGAGTGGAATTGGCGCTTTCTTTGGAACCGATCACAATTACCGCTTCGTTTTTCTCGGCCATTTTTTTTATCTCTTCTTGGCGATCGTGCGTAGTGTAGCAAATGGTAGAAAAAATTTCCGCCTTGCTATTTTTCTTTTTGATGAATTTGCCGGCTTTTTCAAAAAAATCAATGTCCTGGGTAGTTTGTGAGATCACTGCAATTTTTTCATTTTTAGAAAATTTAAGTTTCCCCAAATCTTTTTTCGAAGAAATAATTTTGGCTTTTTTTTCGCCCCATGAATTGATCCCTTCCACTTCCTTGTGCCCCTTGTCGCCAATCAAAATTATTTTATATTTTCTTTTTGAAAAAACTTGAGCCAACCGTTGAACTTTGGCAACTTTTGGACAAGTTGTATCGATTATCTCTATTTTTTTCTTTTTCGCAATTTCAAAAACTTCCGGTCCGACGCCGTGAGCCGTGATGATAAGCGTGCCAATTTCTCCTACCTTGGAATGCAAAAGTTTTTTATAATCTATTTTTTTAATCCCCTTTTTCTCAACTCGCCTGATCACTTCCGGATTATGCACTAAAGAACCCAATATATAAATTGGTTTTTTCACTTTAGAGATATCAAGAGCGCTCACTATTTCATAAGCTCTTTCCACTCCACTGCAAAAACCAGCGAACTGGCTAAGGTTTATCTTCATAATAATAATACTAATGCAAAATCAGCCCATTGCCAAGCTTTTGCCAATAATTTATTTTAGTAGTATGCTAGATAAAGACAGAAAATTATAAATCCTAATAAATCTAATTATTATGCAAAATAATAAAAAACATTCCGAGACAGTCGCAGTTATTGGATTGGGTTATGTCGGGTTGCCATTGGCTATTCGAGTCGCCGAAAGAGGTTATAAAACTTATGGCTTTGATATGGATAAGAAAAAAATTGAAGCTATAAAAAAAGAACGAAGTCCCTTCAAAGAAGAATTTATTGAAAAAAGAAAACATTTACTTTCCAAAATAAATGCCTCAATTGATCCAACTGTTCTAAAAAAAGCTGATATTGTAGTAGTTTGCGTCCCTACTCCAGTGGATGAAAAGTTTTATCCGATTTTTGAACCTCTTATCTCCGCTATTGAACTAATTATAAAAAATAGAAAAGCTGGACAATTAATAATTATTGAATCCACCATCAATCCTGGCGTATGCGAAGAGGTGCTTATACCATTTTTTTCTAAAGCTAAATTAGTCGAAAGCAAAGATTATTTTATAGCTCATTGTCCGGAAAGAATAAATCCCGGGAAAGATGCAGTAAGCAAGGGTTATAATGTAACTAACATTGCTCGTGTAGTTGGCGCAATGTCTAAAAAAGGATTATTAATGGCTCAAAAATTTTATGAATCTATAATTGACGCACCGATAAAGCCAATGGGATCAATAAAAGAAGCCGAGGCTTGTAAGGTAGTAGAAAATTCTTTCCGCGATATAAACATTGCTTTTGTGAATGAGCTAGCTAAAAGTTTCAACAAAATGGGCATTGATGTGAAAAATGTGATCGAAGGAGCAGCAACCAAGCCTTTTGCTTTTATGGCGCATTATCCTAGCCGAGGCGTAGGCGGACACTGCATTCCAGTTGATCCTTATTATTTAATTGAAAGAGCTAAAGAATCAGGATTTGATCATAAATTTTTGCGTGTTGCTCGAGAAATTAATAATTCTATGCCTGCCTATACGGTTGAGCTTATGCATAATCTCTTAAATGAACTTGGGCTCTCGATAAAAGGCACCCCTATTGGTCTTATGGGTCTTTCTTACAAGGCTAATGTCGATGATCTTCGTGAATCGCCCGCAATAAAAATAATTGAAGAACTTAAAAAGAAAGGCGCGCGGATTATCCGCTTTGATCCATTTATCAAATCGATGTCAGATGTAGACAATCTTGAAGAACTTTTGCAAAAATCTAAAGCCCTTATTCTTGTCACTAATCATCAAGTGTTTTTAGATATTGATCCAAAAGTTTTCAAAAAATTTGGCATCAAAGCGATTGTGGACGGAGTGAATTGCTTGGATAAGGAAAAAATCAAAAAGCTCGGAATAAAGTATCGCGGAATTGGAAGAAAATAAATTTGATATTTAGAATTTTAAAAAAAGCGATTTTAATCAATCGCTTTTTTATTTTTAGTTTTTTGGAAATTATTCTTCAGTTTTCATCTCTTTCGGCGCTTCGATGAAGAAAGTTGAGCCCATGTTCGCGCCGGCAGATTCTACCCAGATTCGACCGTGCAGAGCTTCGATCATTCGTTTTCCGACATGAAGCCCGAGCCCCGTGCCTCCAACATTCAAACGACTAACATCTTTTCCGCGGGAAAATTTAGAAAAAAGATAAGGAAGTTCTTCCGCTGGCACGCCAATCCCAGTATCAGTGATAGCCACCTTAATATTTTCGCCCATATCCGCCAGTTTTATTTTCACTCCCCCTTTGATTGTATATTTCAAAGCGTTGTCCACAAGGTTAGAAATAACTTCGCGAATTTTGTTTCGATCTGTCGTTGCTTCAAATTTCGCGTCTTTTGACAAAACAAATTCTAAATATAACTTCTTTTCTTTGGCGCGAAGCGCAAAAGTGTCATAAACTTCCTGGCAAACTTCGCCTAGATTTATTTTTTCAAATTTATATTCCATTCGTCCTGATTCAATCCTGGACAAATTCAAAAGATCTTCCACGAGTTCAATTAGCCGTTCATTGGAAATGTAGACCTTATTAAGAACTTCATTGACTTCTTTGCTGACTTTTCCGTATGATCCTTCGAGAAGCAATGAGATGAAACCTTTGATAGCCGTAAGAGGCGTTCGCAGTTGATGCGAAGCGATAGAGATAAATTCCGACTTGGCATTGTCCAATTTTCGCAGTTGATCATTAGCCTTAGCGAGTTTGTCCGACATTTCCTGCAACTCATTTTTTCTTTCAATTTCAATCTTTATCGATCGAATGAGCATCCAACCAAAACCAACCGATAAAACCAAAGTAATGCCAGTTAAGATTTGATTGGTAAAAGATTTTATGAAAAAGAATTGCGAACCGATGAGAATAATGAGTCCCGCCACCAGCGCCTGCGCTCCGATCATTTTTATATTAAAGGCTTCGAATTTCACGATCAGATAAGCAAGCATCGCCATAAAAATTGGCATACCGAACAATCCGTATTGTGTTATCTCCCAATTGGTTGTTAAGTTGCCGACAATATTTACCCAAGAAAAAGCTAATAAAAAAGAAATGACACCAGCAGAAAGATAAATTATTTGTTTTTTAAATTCTTTTTCGGCTTTTATATAACTTCTTATAAGAAATGCAACAATGCAAAGAGAGAAAAATATTTCAATAAAATAGATATACTTAATCATTGGACCCTGCATGGATTCGCAACTGGGAACATCAAAATATTGAAGGTTAGCAGTTGTTGGCAATAAAATTAAAATGGGAAGTAACAGAATTAAAGTGAATAATTTTATTTTGATATAATTATCTTGCTTATTCACATAGATATAAGCGAAATAAAGCATCAGGATATAAATTAATGGTTCCAGAAAATTCATTATTGCCCAAAAAAACATTACTTTTCTACTATCAGGATTTATCCAAGTTATAATATCAAAAATAGACCATAAGGAAAAAGTAATTGTTATAAAAAATAATATTTTTGAAAGTAAATCATTTCTGTTTTTAAAATATACAAATAACCCCAACAATAAAGCAATCACTATGGCAGGCCAATGTGAATAATATAAAATGGATGGTGCTTCAAAATAACAAGATTCTACATTCGTAATTAAATTATATCCCATATTTTTTATTTTTATTTAATATTTATAACCATCCCCATTTTCGTAATTTTTTCATATCTTCTTTTTCAAATTTTAAACCAATATCAGTTCGATAAAACATTTTAGGTATAACTATATTTTTTATATTTTCATAAACATTTTCCCTAGCTTTTTTTATAGTTTTTCCAACTCCAACTATATGCGCTATATACCCAGATTTACTGCAAATTTTATAAACTTTTCTTTTGCTATTTTCAAAAATAGAAACTTCTTCAAAATAAATATCCTGTAATTTCTCTTTTGAAAAATTCTTAAAATAAATTTCAAGACCATCTGGAGAATTATAAATAGAATTATTTTTATATGGATATGGAGGCGTTCCAATAAAAACTAGGACAGCATATCCTTTTTTAAATTTTAAATCATATTTTTTTCCATCAGCTAAAGCCTTAAAAAATTCACCCAATGGAGATGTAACTAACGACATCTGAGCCTGAGTAGTAGGATAAGCTAGTCGAGAAGTAGATTCCAACGGATATGCGCCAGATTCATTAACTATACAATTTATATCAAAATAACCCTTATAATTTGTTTTTTTAAGAAATGGCGTCATTTTTTCTAAAACTTCTTTAAAAAATTTGTTTTCTTTTTCATCATACCACACAAGACTTCCCATCTCTTCGCCTTTCGGGCCAAGATTATTATTAAATAAACCCTTGTGCTCAACATTCATACATATTGGACCAACCCACTCAGTGCCATTAAAATACCTACCGAATGCAATTTCCACTCCGTCAATCTTCTCCTGCATATCAAAATAAATATTATCTTTATTTAAGATTTTTTTATATCTCTTGAGAATTGATATTGAATCTTCTGCGCTATCTAAATTTCCAACATAATTTAAAGTTTTATCAAAATTCCCATTTTGCTTTACTACCCATTTCCCTTTATTATTTCGTAAAAAAAATATCATTTTATCGATATTGTAAAAATCCTTTGATGGTTTTATAGGTATATTCAATACCGAAAAAATTTTTTGTCCATATTGTCTATTATCTTCAACTTTTTCACCCAATCCTGAACTACCAAAAACGCTAAAGCCCTTTTCTCTTAATCTATCTTGGATTTCTCCCATTCCAGAATAATCAAAAATTATTAAACCTTTCTTTCCTACCCAGGATAGTTCATTTTCCCAATTTGAAATAAATTTAATTAATGGCCGTTTTATTTTTTTCCCCCAGCAATTATCAATATCGAATATTTTAATAATATTTCCCTCTTCTGCTAACTTACAAGCCAGAGTTATTCCCGTTAAATCTTTTGAAATAAATAGTATATTCATAATATCCTTATAATAAAGCAAAAATATATATTTGGCAATTACATCTTCAAAAAAATTATCATCAGTATAATATAGGCAATTCCTGAAATTATACTCGAACCTATATTCATAGAAAATAGGAGCATCCCGACAAAAATAAGCAACCAAACAAAAACAACAAGCCAATTTAAGGGAACGCTACAAAATTCAAATAAATCTTTTTTTATTATAGAAAAAGCAATTAGAGATACAAAGAATAAATTTCCTATAATAAACTGCGGAGTAACATCAATATAATTATTACTCAAAAAGCTTATCCTGCTTATTTCTTCATAGATGATTATCCAGATTATAAAAAACCAAATGGCTGGCAACAAAACTTTTATTTGTGATCTGGCTTGACTTGAGTTTATAGGATTTCGATAATATTTAATCAGAAGATAAGAAGCCCATCCAATGTATAAAAATTCAAAGAGATACAAATATCCGTTCATAAATTTAGTATGGGCATAGTTGCAATCGCTAATGTTAAAAACCTGGATATTATATTTAGTAAAAGCGAGAAACAACAAAAGAATGTATGGAATTGCCAAGAGCCATTTCTTTTTTATACTAATTTCAGTGCAAGTAAAATGATAAACAAAATAAAGAAAAAACAAAAAAATCAAATCAGCCATAACTGAGATTTCGGCCGAAAACATGTTCAAAGAAACACTGTGCGCTGTCCATTGCACAAGATCGTCAATAGTCCAAAGAGCGATAATTAGAATAAAATAAAAAGCATTACGATTAATCGGATGCTTTATATCCTTAAAAAGAATTATAAAACCAGTAAGCAAAGTTAGAATAAAAACCGTTATATGGGAATAATAAATAAAAACTGGCGTTTCAAACTGGCACATATTTTTCTTGACTTTATTCTACCACAACACCAAAAAAACGCCAGAATCGGCGTTTTTTAAAAATAACAAGAGAAATCTTAATCAAAAATAGCAAGAGTAAAAATAGCCACGAAAATAACCATGCCAATAATGCCAATCGCAAAAAGCATATTTGATAATTTGTTATTATTTCCGCCTATTCTTAAATAAATTGAAGCGAGAATAAGCACGCCCGAAATAATCCCAATAATTTGTCCCATAATTTAAATTTCTTAATTGTTCTCTTCGCTTTTTTTGTTCTTGCGCCATTCAATCCAAGAAGCAATAAGATAAAAAAGAATCAAATTAAAAACAACGGTTAGAATAGCCATTGCTGTCCAATAAAATCCGTAAACTTCTTCATTATCAATAATTAAGCTTTCGGGATCGAAAAATCTTTGAAATATCATTATTATAAAACCAGGAATGATTGAAATTATAGTAGCAAAAATACCCATAATTATTGTTGCTACATTTTTAATAGAATTTGAGACTCCTGATGATAACTCAAGCGATAAAAGAAATATCCAAAATGGATATATAAACCCGCCAATTAAAGAAATGGCTATTTTAAATTTAGTTAGTTTTAAAAATTTTTTCATAATACTAATTTTAGTTTTAAAAAATTATATTTTTATTATACCTCGTTTTTATACTCAAATAAATACTTCAGAACTCTGACCCAAGATTCTTGGGTCAGAGTTTTTCGATTAAATCAATCGCAACTCGGCGCCTTAGGATATGGAAACATGCAAACTCCCCAAGCATAAGAAGCACTAAACTTGCCATCCTTAGCTGTCTTATATTGCAACTTAGTATCAGAATTGCAGCTATGATAACCAGCAACATATCCCTTTTTAGTCAAATCATCGCACATTTTATCATATATAGGCAATGATACATTGCTTCGTGTCCATTCCTTTGTGCACTTTGTTGACATCTTGCTACTGTCAGCACAAGTTCCGTGATTACACGAGTTAAATGTATATTTCAACGTTCCGCTACTCGTGTAAAGTCTTACCCTAAGAGCAGAGTGCTCCACGATAGGATAATCATCCAATTTTTTCTTCCTGATCTCCGCTTTATACTTATATACCGTCGTTGCCATTGTGGAAATTCCCTTCGTATTTATTTCCGGATTGCTTTCATCGAAGAAATCACTTTCTTTGACCGACCCTGCGCAATTTATAAGTTCTTCCAGTTCGGGAGTTTTGTTTTTTGATTTCTTCTGAAAAGCTTTTAACGCCTTGACAAAATCAGGCAAGAGATAAAAATCAAAAAGCGTGTCATTATCATCCAAAATAAAACCTTCAGCGACTTTTTGATCCTCAATCCACTGCGGATTAATCATTTTTCCGCCACCTGCGCGAACCACAAAAGGAATACCCATATCATCCATAATGCGGATATCCACAGAAAACTTTGGTGCGTTAGGATCTCCCTTTGGATTTTTTTCGCCACGAATAGCTTCAAAATAAATAGTACGCCCATCTTTAGCAAATGAACCCGAAACCATTCCGTTCGATACAATCGCGATTTTAAGAAGTGGTTTTTCAAATTTGTCTTTCGCTGTTACATTTACCGCAATAACAATTAATGCTATAACAGCACCTAAAAACACCATTACCGATATTGCAACTTTCCTTTTCATCTTACACCTCCAAAATTTTTATTGTTTTTATTTGTCGGGACAATCCCATAGAAGATTAGATACTTAAAGTACTACCTAAAATATAACAAAAAAAAGCTTTTCTGCCAAATTCATCCTCAAGCCAATAACCGTCAAATTTATCCGATTAAAATAAATATTTTCCGAAAAATTCAATTACTGACACTCCTGCGAAAGCCACGATTGTCCAATAAGCATTTCCAATTATCAAACTAGACATAAAAATTATCCAGTCTCTTTTGGACATGCCGGAATATTTATGCGCTCCGCTCCGCATATAGGCCGTAGTGATGAATGGGTCAAATTGAATCGACAAAAACAAAAGCAAAACCGGATCACTTTTTTGCATTATCCAAGAAGTGAATTTTCCAATCAATGATTTGCCGTTGTATTCCTTGAGCTGTTTTAGTGTTTCAATTCCCAACCAGTCTTTTTTCGCCCAGTCATAAAAAATCATTATCGCATAGCAAACTAAAAACGATGCGATAGTCATAACCGCTCCTCCGCCTAAAATTCCGAGTTTCCATATCGCAAAAGGATAAATAATATAATTGAAAACAAAGTCAATGGATTCATTCACGAGATACCCCACGCCTAAAATTCCCAGTCTCTTTTTTTCTCTAATCAAAAACTTCATTAGCCGTTCAGACAGCTGATTAAATTCCAGCATCAAAAGACCAGGAAACACCACACCTAAAAGAAAAACAATTCTTATTTCTTTAAGACTCGGACCGGATAGAAAACCAATAAGCGCTGGTCCAAAAACCAAACCCAGAATAAATGAAGCCACAATCGCCAAAGAAAAGTTTTTCATTTTTTCAAAATCACCATGCCAGATTATTCCAATCTGCCCCGCCATTATCATTCCCGCGCCCAATCCCGAGAATGTTCTTCCAAAAACAAAAAGATTGGAATCAACCATGAAAAAATTGGCCAAACTTCCAAGAATCATAAAAACTAATCCGGGCTGAATAACAGATTTTATTTTTCCGTTATTCTCAAAAATTTCAGAAAAAATAAGAAAGATTAGAAAAGATGCAAAAAAAGAAAGAATAAAATCGGCTGGATTTTTTGGAAAAAAAGAAACTGCCGCAATTTGAATTGCTACAATGAAATCTACCAAGATTAGGTAGAAAAAGAAGACTTTTTTATTGTCGAGAGTGTTTATTTTCATAACCTACTATTATACACCAAAAAAACCGCTTTGTCCAGCGGTCTGCCTAATTTTGGCTTGTTTAAGCCCCCACACCAATTAAAATCACTTCGTTTGCCTGAAATAAACTAATTTTCTCAAAATTGGTGTGGGGGTAAAAGATTTTTTTGAAAATTTGACCCAATATCATTCTTCTTCCGCGCTAGAATCGCCCTCATCGCCCGTTTCGTCTTCCTCGGACAAATCCTCATCCTCCTCGGCTGGATTATTTTTCAAATATTCTTCCGGATCATTGCATTCCACTTCTTGTTCAATTTTATTTTCATCGTTGCAAAAAATTATCTCACAATCATTTTCCGTGCTTGGATCACAATCCATTGGAAGACAGTTCTCGTCTTTGTCCGGATCACAAAGCGGAATTAGACTGGCATTTCTTCTGGCAATTTGATAATACCAAATATCATTTTCTTCATCTCCCGTGCACGCTTCGCCTTCAACTGTTGAAGCGGGATCACACTCCCAGATAAAACACTTTTGTGTTTCCGGATCACAATCAGTCTGCGCCTCCACGACATAATCCTTTTTTATCATTATCCGCCAATAAGTAAGCGCCACTGATCCGGCGATAAGAAGAAACAAAACTGCGAAAAATATTTTTGATTTTTTATCCATTTTTTTGTTTAAGCAACCTTCGATATTATTATATCAAAATATCAAAACAAAGCAATCAAAATTATTTTATCTCATTTAACCTCTTTTTGAAAGAGTTTGGGAAAACTTGATTTAAATTAATAGCTATGATATTATTTTTCAATGCAATTAATTAAAATGCTTTATTATTGTTCCTTTTAACCATCAATTTTGGGAGGTACTATGCTGTTAAAATCATCAACAAGATCAATGCTCGCAAAACTAAAAGAGGCAATAGAGGGGAAACTCATCGAGGAGTTTCTTAAAGTCCATGGCATAGACAAGCATCAAATAATTCTGGGAGCAAAATATGTGCGGGATGATTGTTTGGGAGATTATTTCATCGTATCTCTTGCAGACAACATTATGAAAGAAGTATCAGTTGATTTGATGCCGAAAACCCTCAAGGATCATCTAATGATCCTCCATTCTTTTGCAAATTAAATGAGACAAAGAACATCTTGTTTAATTGACGGTCGCCGTGGCGACCGTCTTTTCTTTTTCCTAAAAATAAAAGCGCCAGACAGGGTAGACCGCTACCCCATCTGGCTAAAGGCGATTTTATAATTGTTTGTTCATAACTCTAAATCTTTTTTTTGTTCATAACTCTAAATCTTTCTTGGATGATTTTTCTATTTGATTCGGGCATTGATATCATGCCCCTTACAATTACTTCTTCGAAATAATCATCACTGAGATTTTCAAAGTCAATCTTATTTGGATCTTTTTCTACCACCTTTCCGGCTACTCGAATCCTCAAAATCAACCTTGTTATGTTTCTTTTTACCAACCTTTTTACCATCAGAATCTTAAAAAATAAACCTGTAAAATTTTTTTTCACCCTTTCTCCTCCTTATGAATTATATGTTTTCGCCTTCAAAAATCCTATCAAAAAAAACGATTTTAAGCAAATGTTTGTTTTTATATTCAAAATTTAAAAGGGCGGATGAATAATATCATCACGCCCTAATCTTTTACATAGAAATATTCAGATTTTGCACTAGAATATTTCTACCTCCGTTTTTTCTGATTGCGATGATTGAATCTGTAATTGCTTCTTTAGCAATAATTGTTTCAATCGCAATTGATCTGTCCGCCAAATCACTAATAGTTGGCGATTCCAGAGCTGGCAAAATTTCAATCAACCGATCCTTGTCTTTTGAATCTGCATTGAATTTTACCAGCTGATACATTTCCGCTTCCAATGCCCCCTTGAGCATTCGGCCAAAAATTTCAAATTCTTGGTTTTCTTTTCGCACAGCGAAAATTACTGGAGTAGTCAAGATAACTTTCAAAATTTTAAGATTGTTATCTTTGAGACTTTCTCCACTTTCGACTACGCCAATGCCATATCGAAAGCCAAATTCTTCAATAGCAACTTTAATTTCAGTCGAACCAGTAGAAAAAACTACTTGTGCTTTTTTAAAGATAGTTCTTGCCAGATTAATGTATTCCGATGAAACTAAGACTTCCTCTAAATCAACTACCTCATCAGAATCATTTTTTCGACAGAAAACTACCACTTGAGCTGGCACTCTGGATTTTTTGGAAAAATTAAGATTTGTTATTATGCAAAGCTCTTTCCCCAAACCACTTTCCAAACACATATCCAGTCCAGTAATGATGCCATCAACAATTCCATTTTTTAACGCCAACGGCAGATCATTCGGCCGCATAATTATTGCTTGAGAAAAAATATCGCTTCCTCTGACCTCTGCAATAAAATTACGGCCATTAATAATGATTTCCATCCCGATTTTTTTCAATAGTGCCAAAGTTGATTCAAAAAGCGATCCAGAAGGAACTCCCAAAATTAAATTCTTTTTCATAACACCTTTCTCCTTTTTTTAAGTTTTTAATGTACTAAATTAAGAGGCAACAAAAAAACCTCTTCCTGTCCCAAGAAGAGGTTTATGAAAGATTAAAAAATCTAAATCAGCCTTTTCTTGGAATTAGAAGAAGCTTTGTGATGTTTTTTTGAGATTCTGTTTAGCATCAATCCATATCCGCCTGTGCCTTTTTGAAACCATTTAGAAATCCGAGCCACAGTTGTCGAGCTAAGACTTGTTTCTTTCTCAATTTTTGAATAAGAAATTCCCTCATTTAGCATTTGCACTGCCTTCCATCGATTGCCAAATTCTAAGAGTTCCTTTTCAGTCAAAAGGTCGCGTAAAAACATCTTGGATTCTTTTCTATTCTTTAGTGCCAAAATTGCTCTTATTAAATCTTCAGTTTTCTTGTTATCCCACTTTTTCATTGTTTTATACTGCTTTATTATACTAAACTACTTTACTTGAATAAAGTATAACATAAGATAAAATTCTGTCAAGCAATCATTTAACTGCCTGTGGATAACTAAATTTCCCTTTTGACATAAACCTCAATTTTTAATACTATAAACATATATGAAACAATCACAACTTTTCACCAAAACTCAAAAACAAGCGCCGAAAGATGAAGTGAGCCGAAATGCCCAGCTTCTTATCCGCGCTGGTTTTATAAATAAGGAAATGGCAGGGGCTTATTCTTATCTTCCCCTAGGCCTGAGCGTGCTAAATAAAATCTCCAATATAATCCGGGAAGAAATGAATGCCGTTGGCGGACAGGAAGTTTTTATGACCGTTTTGCAACCTAAAGAAACTTGGGAAAAAACAGGACGCTGGAGCGACAAAGTTGTTGATAATTGGTTCAAAACATCTCTTAAAAATGGCGGGGAACTCGGGCTTGGATTTACCCATGAAGAATCTCTTGCTAAAATAATGAAAAATTATATTTATTCTTACAAGGATCTGCCTGTTTTTATATATCAAATTCAAGAAAAATTTCGAAATGAAGAGCGCGCCAAGTCCGGGCTGATGCGCGGGCGAGAATTTTTTATGAAAGACCTGTATTCTTTTTCTCTCACCAAAGAAGAACACGAATTATTTTATGAAAAAATGAAAGATGTTTATATGAAAGTTTTTGACCGCTTGGGAATGAAAGAAAAAACCTATGTAACCATTTCTTCCGGCGGGTCTTTTTCTAAATATTCTTATGAATTCCAAACATTATCCGAAGCCGGAGAAGACACTATTTATATAATCGATAAGAATAAAAAAATTGCTGTCAATAAGCAGGATTTTAATGATGAAATAATTGCAGATTTCAATCTTAATTTAAATAAAAAAGACCTCGTGCAAGAAAAATCTATTGAAGTTGGAGATATATATTCTTTAGGCTTCAAATATTCAGAAGCTTTTAATTTAACTTACAAAGACAAAGACGGAAAAGATCAATTTGTTTTTATGGGATCTTACGGCATGAGCCCTTCTCGACTTATGGGAGCTATCGTGGAACTAAACAATGACGAAAACGGAATTATCTGGCCAGAAGCAATGGCGCCTTTCAAAATTCATTTAATAAGTCTTGGCCAAAACGAAGAAGCGCAGAAGATTTATGAAGAGTTAGAAAAAAATAATATTGAAGTTTTGTATGACGACCGAGAAATTTCGGCCGGAGAAAAATTCGCTGACTCTGACTTAATCGGCATCCCCTACCGAATTGTCGTGAGCAAAAAATCTTTGGAAAACGGCGGAGCCGAAATCAAAAAACGAAATGAAAAAGAAAGCAGGATTGTAAAGATAAAAGATATCGCGAAAGAGCTTAAATAATAAATTTAAAAACAGATCTCAATAAATCTGTTTTTTGTTTTTCTTTTTTTAATTCAGCCTATTTTGATGACGATACAAATTGAAGTTTGCGAGCGTAAAAAATTTACTCATTATTATCCTTAGAGGAGTTTAGTAAATTTAGCGAGCAAACTGAAAATTTGTCGGAGACGAAATTGGGCTGAGAGTTCTTTTTGTTACTTTTTCTTGCGGAAAGAAAAAGTAAGAATATCAAAAGTTTTTCATCAAAAACTCATACTCGTTATCCCGTTCTGGATGAAAAACTAATTCCGCTTGAGTGTTCTCCAAAATATTTTCAAAAAATTCTTCTTCATTTTCCACCCAATCGAAACTCACTAAAAAATCGGAAGTATTGAGTTCAAAAGGATAGCTTCTGGCAATTCCAAGCGGGGTGAAAAAAATAAGGTTACGCCGAAAATTCATCATTCTCAATTTGTTGAGAATAAAAGCCGCTTTTCCGAATTTCTGAAAATATCTAAGCTTTCCCAAGCGCATATAAGATATGCCGTATTCTTTTTTGATCTTAAGCGCCGCTTTGAAAAACGGCGGGAAAAAATGAATATGTTCATGCGAATTTATCCCATCCGGATATTTTCCAAAAAGAGAATGGAAATCTTCAATCTGTTTTCTCCAAATTATCTTAACTTTTGCTTTGCTGTGCGCACCAATTAAAAAATCCGCCAAAAATACCGCAGTTCTTTTGAATATTCCTTTCTCCGCTTCTTTTTTTCTGTTTTCAAAAAATTCTTTTTCTAAAAGATGAAGGTGAATGTCAATTTTCACTCCTGATTCTAAAAGCTCTTCAGCTTCCTTTTTTGAAATTTTTCCACCCATCATCACCGATGCGCGATCAATTTTTTTCTCCCGCGCCAACTCTAAGATATTTCGATTAGCTTTTTCGCTTACTCCGAAATCATCCGCCGAAATTATTAGATTGTTTGAATATTGTGTATACATAACCTTTTTTACTCTACATCCCCCATTCGTTGCAGATTTATAAGTTTCTGATACAATCCGCCTTTCATTTGTGAAAGTTCCGTATGGCTACCCTCTTCCGCTACTTTTCCGTTTTCCAAAACTATAATTTTATCTGCTTTTTTGATTGTGCTTAGTCTATGCGCAATAATAATCACTGTCCGATTTTTTCTGATTTTTTCCATTGCCTCCTGAATAAGTTTTTCCGAGTAAGAATCAAGGCTCGAAGTAGCTTCGTCGAAAATCAATATTCTAGGATTGGCTAAAATTGCTCGGGCAATACCAAGACGCTGTCTTTGTCCACCAGAAAGTTTTATCCCTCTCTCTCCCACCATCGTATCATATCCTTCTCTCAATTGATTTATAAACTCTTCCGCATTGGCAATTTTAGCGGCCGCCTTAATTTCTGAAAAACTGGCATTTGACTTGGCATAAGAAATATTTTCCCGAACTGTTGAATTAAACACTTCTACTTCCTGGGGAACAATTGCAACAAACTTCCGAAAAGCATAAATATCATAATCTTTCACATTTTTTCCATCAATCAATATTTCTCCTGAAATCGGATCATAATGGCGGTAAATCATTCTAGCCACTGTTGTTTTTCCTCCGCCGGAAGGACCAACAAGCGCCGTAACAGAGTCTGGAGAAATTGAAAAACTAACACCATCCAGAGCTTTTATGGCGCTTTCTTGATAGACAAAACTGACTTTATTGAATTCTATTTTCCCTTCAACATTTTTTGGCTTAATTCCATTTTTTGAATTTTTAATTTCAGATTTTTCAAGCGATAAATCGTAAAGTCTTTCCACTGCTTCTGAAGATTCCATAATACGGTCATAAAGCCGGGAGATTCGGAAAAGCGAAAGCAAAGCTTTTTCCGATATAGTATACACAAAAATCAAACTGCCGATTGTGATGCTTCCATGAAACATCAAATAAATTCCAAAAAACAATACCAGCCCTCTTCCTAAATCAATAATAAAATTTCGAGCTAGATTATATCTTAATACATATTTGAATTCTTTCGAAATATTATCCTTAACATCTTTAGTTGCCTTGAAAAATTTGTTATATTCCCTAACCTCTTGCACAAAAGATTTTACCGTATTGATATTTATGATTGATTGGGCCATAATTCCAGCCGCTTCTTCTTGGCAATTGAACCTCGTCCTTCTGAACGGATAAACTATTTTATTGACTTTCAAAGTCAAAAATACGAAAGCCGGAACAAAAATAATTGTGATTAATCCAAAAATCCAATTTACCCAAAAAAGAAGAGCCACTGTCAAAATAACTTGAAAAATTGTCGGCGCTACTTCCCAAAAAAAGTTTCCGAAAAGATTGTCTATCTTATCAATGCCCCGGCTTATCTTTACAATTTTATTTCCAGTGTTTTCTTTTTCATGATATCCCAGACTTAAAAAAACCATTTTTTTATGGGCATTATTGGAAAGATAAAAAATAGCATCAGCTAAAATCGCAAGTATTTTTTTGTCGGAAAAATAATCCAGAATTGAAGCAATCTGATTAATCAAAAACATCAAAATGATAAGCACAAAAATAACGCCGATTTGGACTGGATTAAAATTGGCAATTTTATCAATAATAATTTTCAGTATATACGGACCGGTAAGAACAATAATTTCTCCGAAAAACAGCAAAATCAGCAAATTTATGATTTGCCTGTGACTGGGCTCTAAAAGCTTCCAAATTTTCACCCAGAAACTTCTAAAATCAAATTTTTTCTCTTCTTTTATTTCGCTCATTTCATTTGAATTATAAAAGCAAAAAACGGGATAAATCCCATTCTGTATAATACATCAACCAAAAAAAATTAACAAATAAGGGTCTTTTATATTTTTTCTGGCATAAATATTTTTATGTTTTTATTATACCGTAAAAATTTTAAAATGTCAGCGTCTTGACTATTTGGAGATTGTTTATTAGAATCTAGAGTCATACTTTTTTTAACAACATATTGACCAAAAGAAGAGAGAGATGGGCGTTAAAGAAAATAAAAAATATAGGAAAAAGTACCCTCATAAAAGAAGAGAGTATAGAAAAAGAAATTATGATAGGACTCTATGCAATGGCTGGAATGAAAAAAAGCCTTGGCTTCCAAAAGAAGACAAGGAAATAATCCGCCTGGGAAAACCAACCGATAGAATTTTAAGTGCCAAATTTGGCAGATCGGTCAAAGCGATTCAAACAAGAAGGTATAAATTAAAAAGGAAGGCAAAAAAATAGCCTTCCTTGGGGATCTCTACAATGCGCTAGAGATTCCCTTTTTTTATATTTTTGATTAAAGTGTTGTTATCGGCCGGCTTTGGACAATATAAAATTTATTCTTCTCATATGCCCATTCAATATCTTGCGGTTTTTTGTAATGTTTTTCAATTCTCAGGCAAATTTTAGCCAGAGTTATAATTTCTTTTTGAGGCAAAACTTGTTTTCCTTTTTCCGTTTTTGAAACACTCGCCCATTTTATCCTTTTCTTCAAATCTTTTACCAGCTTTTTTTCTTGATTGCTAATATTCGCATCCATAATTGACATTTTTTTCTTATTAAGAACATAACTGTCCGGCGTAATTGATCCTGAAACAATTGCTTCCCCGAGCCCCCAGCCAGCTTCAATAATCATTTGATTCCTGTCTTCCGTCACCGGATGCACCGAAAAACAAATTCCAGATTTTTCCGAATCTATCATTTTTTGCACCACAACTGCCACGCTTACATGAGTTTTTAACATATCTTTTTCATGGCGATAGAAAATTGCTCGCGGAGTGAAAAGTGATGACCAGCATTTTTTGACATTTGCCAATATATCTTTTTCTGTCGTGTTAAGATAACTTTCCAACTCTCCTGCCCAGGAAGCCACTGATGAATCTTCCGCCGTCGCACTGGATCTCACAGCCACAAAATTCGCTCCAAGTTTTTTGAAATCCGCCATAATTTCTTTTTCCAAATCTTTCGGAATTTTAGCATCATAAATCAAATCGCGAATAATGGCCGAAGAGCGATCTACTGAATTCACATCCTTATAATTTATTTTTTTAAGTTCTATTTCTACTTGCTGAAAGAGATCAGTTTCTTCGAGGAACCGGTCAAAGGCCGAAGCTAAAATCACAAACCCCGGCGGAACCGGAATTCCCGCCTTAGTCATCTCGCCCAGCGACGCTCCTTTCCCGCCCGCAATTCCAACATCTTTTTTAGTTAGATTTTTGAAGTTTTTGATGTGATTCATAAAAAAATTTGTATTAATTCTTAATAAATTTTAGATTCCAATAATTATATTTCATGCTAAATCTTTATATAAATCTTCTTCTTTAATATTCAATTGCTTTCTCTCCTCAACTGAAGCTAGGCGATAAAAAGAAATTGGGATCATTGGGTATATAAAAAATTTAATTGGTATTTTACTTATTTTTTCAATATATTTTTTTGTTAATGTGTGATTCATCGCTATATCCAAGCCCCATTCTTTATAAATTTTTCCATCTTTTTTTGTTCGAAAGGCCATATCTGCACAATTAAAATTTATAACACTCCAGTACTTGGATAATTCAAGCTCTTTTGCATAATTACTAATATTAAGCACTTTTAACCAAGCTTTTTGCATACTTCCACTATACTCGGTTTGCCCTGGTCCGCCACAAGTTTTTGCTCCCATATAAAAAGCTACGGTGGCGAATTTTATAAAAATAGATGGGATTAGAATGCCTTCGTTTAAAGCTCTTGAGATGTCTTCTGGCTCTAATTTAATATTTCTGGCCTTTTTTTCAGGACTAAATAAAACATCGCCCCTTAAGTCTAGTCGATATTCCTGCCCGTCCTCTTCATCGAAACACCAAAAAAAATAGGTGCCAGAATTTTTGCCATAATAATTCCAAGCCCCATAAATTCCATCGAATTCTTTCAAGACTATTTCTCTGAATTTTTTATCAAATAAGGATTTCCAAACGATATTATCTTCGTTTTCTAAAACAAATTTTGTTAAGAATTCTATCAAAATTTCATCATGTTCGAGAGTTATGCATCGCCTCACATCATTAATTATTCCAGGATCAAACATTTCTAGCCAAATTTTATGGTTAATTTTAATTATTTGGTCAGATAATTTTTTGCAAGTTGAGAAATCTACATTATCAATTATCAATTGCAATCTTTTGATAAATTCGATTTCGCTTTCATTAAAATCTTTTTTATTTTTATTTACCCATTCCATTAAATTATACTTATATAGAGGATATCTGGAGACAAGTTTATTTTTTGTAGATTTAGGATATAAATTAAGATGTTTTCCGTTAATTTGCACTCCCCTTTTATTTAAAGCATCATTAAAAGGAACATTTCCGCAATTAAGCACAAAATAATCTTTTTTTTCTTTCCGATTAAAAATAGTATCAAATCTAGTAATTAAATGAGCCCCGACAGTCGAAGGAAAATTTAAGATACTATGGTGATCGGTAGTATCTAAAATTAACCCTCCGTCAAAATTAACTTTGATATCTTCATTCTTAAATAATTTTTCTATTTTTTCTTGTATAAGTTTTTTGTATGGTTCTTGTCTTTTTAGATGTTCTGAGGCAAATTCATGTCTTGTTATATATTTTTTGCAATAATCAATCAATGGCTCTTCGCAATTTAAAAGCCATCCCATAAAAGGATTGGCTTTTTTTATGATTTGTATGGCTTTTTCTATATCTATCATTTTTCTTGAATTATTTTGTAGCCCGAGGCAGGTGTGAGCTACCGTCTCTTCGCGGAAAGCGAAGCGTCCTACTCTAGACGATCGGGCCAAAATTTCATATATTCTTTATTAATTCAGCCTAACATTTCAACTTTCTCTAGTCAATTGCGTTTTTGATCCAATTTTTTGCATTTGATCTGATAATCTTTTTTATATCCTCGTCTCTCATTCCAAAATTACGAGATAAAATTTCTCCCAAAATATGAAAATCTTTGGCACTCTTTATTTCATTAAGCCACTCTGGGGCAACGCCACCAAAATCAGTGCCAATAGCCAAATGGTCTATGCCTCTATCTAATTGGGCAATTGAATCAATTCTTTCGGCGACTTTTCTGGTGTTATCAAAAAATGGCTTAGTCACTCCAAGCCCGATTATACCACCCATTTTAATAATTGATCTTACTTCTTCTAAATTTAATAATCGATTTTCTCCAACTTTTCCTTTCCAGCTGTCAATCAAGTCATCCATAAGAGCACCATGAGTATAGGATATTAAATTTCCTTTTTTTCTTTCCTCCGCAATACCCATTACTTCTTGCCTAGCTTTAAAGCCTGTGTGAGCCAAGTCGATAATTAAATTATTATCCAAAAAATATCTCACTGTGTCTTGACCAAGTTCAGTGAGAGCGCCATCTTTATCCACTAAAGTATTTTCTTTGCCATATTGCAAACCAAAAATTTTTATACCTTGCTCAGTCAGCTCTTTAGCATCAGCCACTGTTTTGATTAAGTGAGCTCCGGCCTCCAACCCCAAAACTAAATTTCCTTTTTCTTTAAAATCTTTTTTTCTCCTTATCAGATTAACTCCGCATTTTGCGTCCATATTTTCAAATTGTTGAATTAATTTGAACATCTTTTCTTTTCTAACCGTATCGTCAGGTGATTCTGGCGATGGAAACATGTATTGATCAAATACTGAGGCAACAATTGTGTCATACTGTCCTTTTATAACTTCTGCCATAATTAAATTGTACTCCTTTTCGGTTAAATCAACCGCTTTTTTCCCAAAAGTATTTTCAACATCATTAATATCAACGCCAAACTGTTCCATTCTCGTTATAACCGATTTTTCTTTTGGATCAAATCGTTCCGGATAATTTTTATATTCCCCTAAATGACCAGTAGATTTAGGCACATATACATCATCGTGAAGCGATGAGATTGGCATTTTTTCTTTCATATTATTTCTTAAATTAATTATTAAAATATTTTTTCTAAATTTTTTTTAAGATTTTCTTCGGTTATTGAAAAATTTTTTTTGTCTTTAATATTTCCATATTTACTAATACCATAATCATAGGCGAATAGCAAAGGCGGAATCATATATTCCTTAAATTTGATTGAGTCTAATTTATTAAAATATTCTTCAGAAAATCCTCCTTTCAAAAAAATATCAAAAGCATGTAATTCTTTGAGTTTCCCTTGTGAATCGCGACCCTGACATATTGAAATAAGATTCATATTATCTAGCGGAATATTTTTTGCCAGTTCTGCTTCCTCGGGAAAATATTCTGCCAATATTTCAATCATTTTTATTTTCATTCTAGTTAGATATTCAAGAGAATAGCCTGCTAGTGGCTTCATGCCCATATAAAAAATTATAAGCGAGAATTTTAAAAGCATGCCGGGCAATATTTTTTTTGATTTTAATTTTCCAATAATAGCTTCTGGCGTAAATTCTAACTTAAATTCATTTTCTCCAATTAAAAAACCGCCTTTAAGTTCCAGCCTCAAATGCTCATTGTTTTCGTCTAACCCCCAAAAGAAATGCGTACCAACTTTTTTTTCTTCATCCCAGGCTCCATTAATTCCTTCGAATTCATCAATTATCAGCTCTCTAAATTCATTCTCAAAAAGCATCTTATAAACAAAACTGTCTTTTTCGTTTTCAAAAACATAAATCATATAATCAATTACGATGTCGTCATATTCAATAGAAATTAACCTGGCAGCATTCTCTCGCAATTTTTCTTCAAATAAATATGGCCAGAGATAATAATTTATCTTGGTGTATTGATCTCCTAAAGTCTTGCATGAAGAGAAATCAATGTTTTTTATTACATTATTTATTTTCTCCAATAAAAACTGCTCTTGATTTGTAAAAGATTGCCATTGATGGCTTTCTTCTTTTAATCTTTTAACGATGTCGAATTCATATGTATGCAAATTATAGACTATTTTATCCTTATCTGATTTCGGGAACAAATTTATTTTCTTTCCATTGAGCACGAATCCGCGACGGCGAAAAGGTTCATTTAACGGAACATTTCCAGTTGCAAAAGTCAAAATGTCTCCTTCTTTATCTTTATGAAGTAGTTTATAAAAATTAGAAACTAAATGAACCGCTAAAAGCCACGGATGGTCTAAAATCCCATGATGATCAACAATCCCTCCAATTACACCCCAACTATCATCAATATTAATTTTTATTTCTTTTCGCTCATTAATATTAAACAAATTCTCTATTTTTTCTTTTATTTTCTGCTTAAATCTAAATTGCCTTTTTAAATGAATTTCGCTGGGTTTATAAAAATTTATTCTTTTCGAATATTCCGAAAGTGTTTCTTCGTTTTTATAAAAAGAATTAAGCGAAGGAAGATACTTCACTACTTCATTTGCAATTTCATTAATTTTAGTATCAGAATAAAATTTTTCCATTTTATTATGTCAAAATTTTAACAATTCCTTGATTTACATCAACTTCTACTAAACCCCCATTCTTATCTTAATCCTACTAAATCCACGCAAAAAAACAAGGCATTAAAAACCTTGCTTTTTTCTAAATTTTGCACGAGGTAGTGAAGGATGTTAGAACTTTATTTGAGAAAAATAATAAATATATTTATATTCCTGCTTTGAAAGCTAATATCTCATAAACAGGATTTTATAAGCTCAAGGAGTTGTTTTCTTTTGTCTCGTAAAAAAATAACCTTGTCATATTCAGAATACAAAGAAGAATCAGTTTTATTATGGTTAAGATAGTAATGATCAGTGAGAGGCCATTGGATAGTTAAAAGTTTTTCATACCATGCTTCAATGGCATATTCTAATTTTGTTAGATCGAATACAAATCCACATTCTTTAACATATCCGTTTATAAAAACTTTAGCTTGATCCTTTTTATCTTCAATATGATCAAAATCCCTTCTGATAACAATCATATTAAATGACCTAATGAATTCACTATATGGATTGCCAATGCCACTTATATCCCAATCACAAATTCCAATAATATTCCATCGACCATCAAAAAGTATATTTCTTCCATGATAATCCCCATGACAAACGAATGCAGGCTGATTTTCCCGTTTAGCAAATTTATTCTTTTTTAAAAGAGAACTCTTTAAATTTATAAATTTTTTTGCTTTTTTATCATATTCATCAGGGCTGTCTTTCTCGCCTATAAATTTTAATATCTTTTCATATTCCAAAACACTCCTCGCCCTATCGTCCAGGTTCCAGGCTTCAATTGTTTTTATCGTTTTAGGTATCGACACTTTTCGAGAAACTAAATGGATTCTACCCAGCATTTCTCCAAGATTCCTTGTATATATAATTCGTTCGACTTCGGAATTCGGACGAGTTTCCTCATTAGAAATAAAAGGGAAGATACTATATTGCTGACCACTAATTGCAAGGTGTAATTCGCCTTTTTTATTTTTTAAAGACGATACAACAGGAATATCAGAATTTTCACTAATAAATCTAGCTGATTTTTCTGAATTTTCTATTTTATCTAGATCTGCTTTTTTATACCGCTTAATAAAATATTCTCCTCCATCTTCAGTAGAAGCGATAATATTCTTAGTGCTTATCCCTTTTCTAGGCTCCCTTAAAAAACTTAGTCTGGGTAAATTATATTCTTTTGATATTTTATCTAATAATAATTGTTCAGATTCCATAATTTCAGTATATCATAAATTAAGTAAAAGCTAGAACCAAAAAGAGGCCTTTTTCAAGCCTCTTTCTAATTAGAATTTCCTAAGCACGGGATGTAGGAATCGAACCTACGTCACCGGTTTTGGAGACCGGCGTACTGCCACTGTACGAATCCCGCCTGCCTGATTTTCCTATCTTATTATAAAACCCCAACTGTTTCAGTCAAATAATCTTTATTCTTAGTTGAGGAAAAATATAAAAAAATAAGAAAATCTGGCAGGCACGCCGAATATTCCTACTTGGTTTCTTTATGCATTGTGTGCTTTTTGCATTTCTTGCAAAACTTTTTCATCGCCAATTTTTCCTTGAGCTTTTTTTTATTCCTGGTTGTGAAATAATTGACTGTCTTGCATACTTCGCATTTCATTTTCGCAATGTTTTCTCTAGCCATAAAATTAAATTAATTTTTTAAATTTTTATCTTTGAGCCTGAGACCGGGATTGAACCGGTGACCTCATCCTTACCATGGATGTGCTCTACCAACTGAGCTACCCAGGCACTAGTTCCTGCCTCTTCGGCAGGTCGCCGATGAGGCGACTACCAACTGAGCTACAACGACATTAGCGCTTAATAAAACCTGTGGGCAGGGAGGGATTCGAACCCCCGAAGCCGTGAGACGGCTGATTTACAGTCAGCTGCGATTGACCACTCCGCCACCTGCCCATTTTATTCATTTTCCATTTTTGAGCCGAAGATCGGAGTTGAACCGATAACCTACTGTTTACAAAACAGTTGCTCTGCCATTGAGCTACTTCGGCCTGCCTAATTTTTCTATTTTATTATAATGCCTCAACTGTTTTAGTCAGATACTCTTTATTCTTAGTTGGAAAAAAATGTAGCAAAGTAAAAAAATTTGGCAGGCAAGCACATTTTTATTTCCCAAGCATCTTCTCTAGTTTTTTCATTTTACTCTTAACATTTTCATTTTGCGGATTAAGTTTCAGCACTTGTTTGAAACATTCCTTGGCATAATTCCAATTTTCAATTTCTAAATAATATTCTCCTAGTCGCTCATAAGCTTCAATGTCCTTGGGATTGGCCGCAATTCTTTCAACTAGTATTTTTTCCAAAATATCTTTTTTCTCTATTTTATTTTTCACTTCAATTTTTTCAGGTTCCAAAATATTTTCCGGATTTTTTTCTTTTTTTGACATTCTAGAAAAAAAATCTTTTTGCTTTTCTTCCCTTGCGAGATTTTCTTTTTCTTGCGTTATTTCCACTGCCTGGATAACATTTTCTTCTTCTCGCGCCTTTCTTTTGTTTCTAATTGATTCTCCCCAGCCGGCAAAAACATTCTCCAATTTCAAAAATAATACTTTGAATTTTTTTGTTATTTTTTCCAAAAACAAAAGCATTTTGTGGTTGAAATCTTTTTTGTCCTTATCCTCTTCACCTTCCTCTCGTCTTAATTTTGCCCAAAAACTTTTTTTAGAAACGCCCGATTCATTTTCTGCCAAATTCTCTTCTTTGCTTAAATTAGCAACTTCCGGCGCTTTTTTTACCAAAAAAATAATTATGCCGACTAGGCTCACAACTATTAACACTGGAGGAATAATTGAATATAACATATTATTTAAGGTCTTCTTTTCTTATGCTTATATATTTCCCATTTTCTAATTTTACTTTTATCTCCTGGCTCATAGCGTTCACTTCTACAACCGTTCCCCTGCCTTCTTTTGTATCTAAAACGCTATATACCTCCGGCATTCCTTCCAAAAGATTTCTATATTGCTCCGCTTCATAGGCAAGGCAACACATGAGACGCCCGCAAAGCCCCGAGATTCTTTCCGTTCCGCGATGCGCTATTTGCTGGACTCGCGCCATATCAGTTGTGATGCTCGGAATGCTTCCCGGAAATTTAACACAGCAAAGCTCGCGTCCGCAAATTCCAAAGCCTCCTAATTTTCTGGCTTCATCTCGGCTTCCAATTTGTTGCATTCTGATTGATTTTTTGAGATCTTTCGAAAGAACCTTTACTAATTCTCGAAAATCCACCCGACCATCAGCAGTGAAAACAAAAATTGCTTGCTTCCCGTCCAAACTTATTTTCGCATCAATAATTTTCATCGCCAGCTCGCCCTTTTTCACTTCTTCATGGCATTTTTCTAAAAGAGCTTCTTTTTCTTTTTCATATTTCTCCCAAATTTCAACATCTCTGGCTGTCGCTCTTCGAACTATTTCTTCCTGAGATTCTTCGCCAGATTTCAAATCAACTTCCAAAACTATTCCAAGTTCATTGCCGTTTTCCATCGGCACAATAATTTTGTCGTTCTTTTTAAGTTCAAAATTATTTTTATAAACTTTGGGATTTTCCCATGAATATACAGAAACTAAAACATTGGACATATATTTTTACAATTCTATTCTCTTAAATTCTCCCACCTGGATATTTTCTCCAATTTTTCCAATTTTTTCTTTTATAAGCATTTCAATCGTTTGTTCCGGATTCTTGACAAATGGTTGAGTGAGAAGCGATAGTTCTTCCCGAAATTTTTTTTCTTTTCCGATTAGTATATTTGGAATGAGTTTTTCCGGTTTGTTTTCATTTTTGAGTTGCTCTATCCAAATTTCTTTTTCCTTCTCAACAATTTCTTCAGAAACATCTTCTGGTCTTATATATTTTGGATTGATCGCTGTAATGTGCATTGCAATATCCTTGGCTAACTCTTTAAATTCTTCATTTCTCGCCACAAAATCAGTTTCACAAAGAAGCTTAACTATTGCACCGACTTTTCCATTGGAATGGATGTAACTCATCACTACGCCTTCCTGCGTTGTTCGTTCGGATTTTTTGGAAGCTTTTTCCTGGCCCTTTTTTCGAAGAATTTCAATCGCTTTTGCTTCATCTCCGTTTGCTTCTACTAGGGCTTTTTTAATATCCACCATTCCGGCGCCAGTTTTCTCTCTTATTTTTTTTATTTTATCTAACATATATATTTATTTTTCTTCTTTAATAATATCATTAGCATTTTCAATTTTATTCTTCCCGTCTAAAACAGCTTTTGCAACATACGACAGCATAAGTTTCAGCGATGACACAGCATCTTCATTGGCCGGAATCGGATAATCTACTTTTCCTGGATCGATATTTGTGTCCACTAGCGCAATCACCGGAATGTTTTTGTTTATTGCTTCCTTAAGCGCCAATTCATCTTCCATAATAGAAGCAATGAAAACTGCACCCGGCAATTTCATCATGTCTTTTATCCCGCCCATCTTGTTTTCCAGTCTTTCCAATTCTTCCGCCTTTTTCATCTGTTCAAATTTTGTATATTTTGCATATTCGCCTCTTTTCATTTTATCTAATCCGTCTCGCAGATATCTGGTTCGACCGGAAATTGCGGAAAAATTAGTGAAAGTTCCACCCAACCATCTTTCCGTAATATATGGCATACCGCATTTCTTAGCCGCCGCTTCTACAATTTTTTTAGCTTGCTTTTTTGTTCCAACAAAAAGCACTTCCTGATTTTCTGAAATTACCTTGGAGATAAAATCCATCGCCTCCAAAAGTTTCTCTTTGGTTTTTTCCAAATCCAAAATATTGATATTATCCTTAGTCGTGAAGATATATTTGCTCATCTTCGGACTTTTTCTAGATTTGTGGTGCCCAAAATGAACACCGCCCTTAAACATGTCTTCGAGATTGATTTCCAGTTTGGAAAAATCCAAATCTGAAAAACAATCAATTACCGGCTGTTTAGCTGGATTATTTTGATCAGCCATTCCGGCCGATCCATTGTTATTTTCTTCCATTATTTTTTCCTTAATTAATTATTTATCCCGCTTTTTGCGAGATCCACTACTTCTTGTTTTTGGCTTCTTTTTACCCCGCCTTTAGCAGGGACAGGAACGAAACCACAAAAAGTATGAGTTTTTATACTTATTTAATATACCAGCCCCATTCCCCCTTGTCAATTCTCAAAAGCTATGCTAGATTACTTTAGTATAAACAATAAAAACTATTGAAATATATGAAGAAAAACATCCATCCTAAGTATAATTCCGCCTCTAAGATAACTTGTGCTTGTGGCAATGTAATTGAGACCGGTTCTACTATTTCCGAGATGAAAATTGAAATCTGTGGCGCTTGCCATCCACTTTACACCGGAAAGAAAAAAGTAATGGACGCGACTGGACGAGTTGATCGCTTCAAAAAATTGGCCGAAAAAACAGCCGTCAAAAAGTCAGTAGTGGTCAAAAAAAAGGAAAAATCCGTCAAAACCAAAGCGGAAATTAAGAAAGTAGTTTCCAAGAAGAAAAAAGCGAAAAAATAATCACACTTTTAAAAAACCACCCGTAAGGGTGGTTTTTTATATTTCAAATTAATGAATTGGAATTACATTCTTAGTTGAAGTATTATTGTCTTCCTCTTCTTCATTGACATCATCATCTGAATCAACAATCGCCTTCGTTGCATAAGTCGACCAGCTAGCATAAGTATATTCGCAAGAAACTTCTATGCTATCGCCGGCCTCAAGTTTATTGACTTCTCCATCACATGACGATGAAGCATGCGTTGACCACCATTCCCATTTGAAATCTTCAGCATCAGTTTCTCCCTTATTTTTGATAGTAATTTTGACCTTAAATTCCTCTCCCATTACTGGATCATGATTAAATTCATATTTAGTAATAGTTAGATCGGCTTTATCATGCTTCGGAGTTACTTCTTTCGTAGTGATATTATTACTTTCGTTGCTTTCATCTACATCATTTTGCGAATCGACAATCGCCTTGGTCGTATAATCATCCCAACTCGTATAAGTATGATCACATTTGACTGTGCTGGCTCCGCCGGCAGAAATCGCACCTACTTTTTTCTTGCAGGATTGTTTAGAGGAAGTTGACCACCATTCCCAATATGATTCAGCAGATGTAGCCTGCCCCTTATTGCCAATTACTATTGTAGCGGTAAATTCAGACCCAACCTTTGGACTTTCGCTCAAAGTATAACTTTTCACATAAAGATCAGCTTTTTTGACTTCGGCGGGAGTGACGGTTGTTTCGGTTGTTGTCGTGGTAGTGCTAGTTGCCGAAGTTTTTTCAGTTACTGAAGGACTAGTATTATCATTTGCAACCGTATTATTTGAAGTTGCGCCATTTTTTTCCATTTCATTTTCAACAGGAGAATTTTTTGAAGTATTATAAAGAAAAAGCGCACCCAATCCTACAAGTGCAATAGCTAAAATAATTATTATGGCTATCAGGAAATTTTTTGAATCAGACGCTTTGTCTGGTTCTGGCGATACATTTAGCATTGGTTCTTGTTCCATATTTTTGGACTTAATATTTATTTTTTAGAAAATCTTCTAGCGCTTTTATTATACCTCCATTTTTCCAATAAATCAAAAAATTGCCACAAAAAAATCCCCCAGAAATAAGGGGGATTTTTATATAAAAAGTATACTTTTTTAGCGTTTAGCCCACTGTGGGTCGTCCGCCACAAGCGGACTCTTTGAAACCTTGCGGTTTCAATTCTTCCACCACGGGACAACTTACGTTTTCCCGACCCCTTTTCCTGCCTCATTGTGCCAAACTACCGTTTGGCCCACTGAGGCGCTCGTCTCGCTTTTTTGAGACCGAACTTCTTTCGTTCCACCTCTCTCGGATCACGCGTAAGATATTTTTGCCCTTTCAGCGACTTTTTGAGTTCCTTATTAAAAACAACCAGCGCGCGAGCAATTCCAAGTTTCACTGCGTCCGCTTGAGCGCTTACTCCTCCACCATAAACATTCGCTTCAACATTAAATTTCACGCCTTCGCCAGCCAACGCCAAAGGAGCTTTTACTAAATCCGCCCAGCGGCTCACTGGGAAATATTCTTCCAATTTTTTTCCGTTTATAGAAAAAGTATTCTGCGCGCCTTTTTCTGAAAAAATTTTGACTCTAGCAATCGCAGTTTTTCTTCGGCCGACCGCATAAAAATATTCGCCCTTCAAAACAGCTTTTTCCTCTTTGACTATTTTCTCTTCTTTTTTTGCAATTTTCTTCGTTACCATAATAATTTCAAAAAATTAATCTATTTTATGTTCGTGCTTTTCGTCTTTATAAATAAGCATCCTCTTCATCATCGGACTTCGAAGTTTATTTTTCGGAAGCATTCCATAAACTGCGCTTTTTATAACTTCCCTGGAATCCTTTTTCATTTGTTCTTTGAGAGTCACATTTCGAACTCCGCCCGGATATCCACTGAAATGATGATATATTTTTCCTTCCATCTTGTTTCCAGTTACATATAGGCTGTCTGCATTTATCACCACCGCAAAATCTCCCGCATCAATATGGGGAGTGAAATCAGCTTTGTTCTTGCCACGAAGAACCGCGACAATTTTCGTTGCCATTCGGCCAAGACTTTCCTTTTTAGCATCAAACAAATGATATTTTCTATTGATCGTTTTCATAATTATACAAATTCAATTATTGCTACTTTGGCGCCATCACCTTTTCGCGGAGCTAGTTTTATCACTCGGGTATAGCCGCTGTTTTTATTTTCAAATCTTTTCAGAAATTCTCCCATTATTTTTTTGATCGCTATTTCTGGAATATATTTTCCAAAATCTCTCCTAACGCCAAGTTTTTTTGCTTCGCTCTGACCCTTCTTGGCTTTGTTGATTATTTTGTCAATTCTTACCTTAAGCTCTTTGGCTTTTGCTTCCGTTGTTTTTATTTTTTCCTGCATAATCAAACTGCCCAGCATCGTTTTCCACAATGCTGTTCTCTGGTTTCTAGTTCTGCCGAATTCTTTTGTCTTGTTTTGATGTTGCATGAGTTTAATTTATTCAGTCTTCTTAAGATTCAATCCGAAATCACCAATCGCTTTTTTGATTTCTTTTATCCCTTTTGCTCCCATACCTTCTAATTCAGAAATTTCTTTTTCATTGAGTTTCACAATATCCCCGACATTCTTGATTTTCGCTTTTTCCAAAACATTTAGCGTTCTTGTAGAAAGGCTTTTGAGTCCCATAATTTCCACTTCCAATGGGTCAACGCCTTCTTTTTTTGCTTCTGGCTTATTTTCTTTTTTCTCTTCTACTTCCTCTTCTTTTTCTTTGCCAGCTTTTCCTAGGTCTTTCAACACAGAAAATTGTTCAACCAAAATTTCTACGGATTTCAAAAAAGCTTCCTGAGGCGCAATGCTTCCGTCAGTTGTGATTTCTAAATTTATTTTTTCAAAATCAGTTCTTTTCCCAACACGCATGTTGGAAATAGTATAATTAACTCTTCGAATCGGCGTGTAAATAGCATCGACTGCAATCACGCCAACTTCTTTTTTCTCTCTATCTTGCTGTTCCACTGGAATGTATCCAATTCCGCTTGCAATTTCCATTTCAATCTCCACTTCGCCTTTCGGGCTAGTGATAGAAGCAATGTAGGCATCACCATTGACGACTTCCACATTAGAAGTACATTCAATCATTGAAGCCGTAATTTTCTTTTCTCCCTTAACTTTCAAGTTAACTTTCACGCTCTCGTCTCCATAAAGTTTGAATCTGACTTGTTTCAAGTTTAGAATTATCTGAATGATATCTTCAGCTACATTCGGAATAGTAGAAAATTCATGCTTAACATTTTTGATTTTAACTGAAACGATTGCCGCGCCGGAAAGAGAAGAAAGCAAAACTCTTCGCAGAGCATTGCCCAGCGTTGTGCCATATCCCGGATAACAGCCTTCGATTTGAAAAATGGCCGTCTTTTTATCCGAGGAAGTGTATTTAGGTTTTTGAGGAAGTGATATTTGCATTTTAGCTTTTGGCTTATAGCTTTTAGGGTTTAGCTTTAGGAATTTCCCTAAAAGCTAACAGCTAAAAACTAACAGCTATATTAAATTTATCGAGAATAATATTCAACTACGACTTGAGCATCCACATTTATCCCAATGTCATTTCTTTGTGGATGACTCAAAATTATTCCAGCCTTTTTCTCAGCATCAAAACTTATCCAAGCTGGAAAATCTTTTTTATTTTTGAGTATCTGATCTAAATTTTTGAAATAATTTCTTTCTTGTTTGGCGTTGTTTAGACCAACTGTTTGTCCGATTTTAGTTTCATAAGAAGGAATAGAAACTTTTTTTCCGTTAACGCTGATAAGACCGTGATTCACAAGTTGCCTTGCCAAAGATCTTGAGCTGGCAAGTCCTAATCGATAAACGACATTATCCAGTCGCATTTCCAATCGATTGAGAAGCAAATCTCCCGTGATACCTTTTTTTCCTTTCACTTCTTCGAAATGCTTTCGAAATTGTCTTTCCAAAATTCCATAAATTCTTTTAATTTTCTGTTTTGTCATAAGTTGCATTCCGAATTCGCTCATTCCTCGCTTGATTTTTTTTCCATGTGCTCCCGGCGCGTAAGCACGCTTAATCATCGCGCACTTTGGCGTGTTGCAACGGTCGCCCTTAAGAAAAAGCTTGTCTCCAGCTCTTCGGCATTTTCTGCATTTTGCCTCTGTATCTCGTGCCATAAAATTTATACTCTTCTAGGTTTTTTCGCCCGGCATCCGTTGTGTGGAATTGGGGTTATATCCTTAATTAATATTAAATCAAAACCATTATTAGCTAATGCTCTTATCGCTGCTTCTCGTCCAGATCCAACTCCGCGAACAAAAACTTCCAATTCTTTGAGGCCGTATTTTCTCACTTTTTCGCTCACATTAGCCACCACTTGAGTAGAAGCATATGGAGTCGCTTTTTTCGCGCCTTTGAAACCCAACATACCGGAGCTAGCCCAGCCCAAAACTCCGCCAGTCATATCAGAAATGCTAACCATAGTATTATTATATGAACATTTGACAGTCGCTCGGCCTTTGGAAATTTGTCTTTTGGCTTTCTTGATTTTTTTCTTGGCCACCTCTTCTGCTTCATTTTTTTCTTCTGTCTTGCTTTCTGTTTTTTCCAAATCCAAAATTTCAGACTTTTCTTCTGATTTTTTTATTTCTTCTTTTTTATTTACTTCTTCTGTCATATTAAATATTATTTTACAAAACTTATTTTATTCGTAGATTCGAATGTCATTCGTAAATTCGCATCGCTTTTAAGTTTTTTCCGTCTTAACTCTTCCCGAACCCATTGTCTTTCGAGTGTTGCCTCTAACTGTCCGGTTGTTCGTTTTAGTTCTTTGTCCTCGAACTGGCAAACCTTTTTGGTGTCTTGATCCTCGATAACAGCCAATTTCTTTGAGTCTTTTGACATTATTTCTCACTTCATGTTTGAGTTCTCCTTCAGACTTGATTCTTTTTTCAATATGAGTTCTGATGCTGTTTTGCTCATCTTCGCTCAAATCTTTCGTTCTTTTATCCTCTGAAATTTTCAATTCTTTTAAAATTTTAGACGCCAAAGAATTTCCTATGCCGTATATATAGGTTAGAGAAATTACTATTCTTTTTTCGTCTGGAATATTAACTCCTGAAATTCGTAACATAGTTTTTATCCTTGGCGTTGTTTATGTTTCGGGTTGGAACAAATGACAAAAAGTTTTCCGTTTCTTTTGACGATTTTGCATTTGTCACAAATTTTTTTTACCGATGCTCTTACTTTCATATTTTTTATTTAAGTCTTTGAACTATTCGGCCTTTCGTTAGATCATACGGACTCATTTCAACCAAAACTCTATCCCCCGGGATAAGGCGGATATAATTCACTCGCATCCTTCCAGAGATATGGGCTAAAATTTCATGCCCATTATCCAGCCTCACTTTGAAAGTTGTGCTGGGTAAATTTTCCAAAACTTCTCCTTCTAATTTGACTAATTCTTTATTGTTCATTTAGAAAACAAAAAATAGACGGAATTTTTCAAGGCCGGCAGAATATTTTCGCCGAAACCTTGGGACTGAAATGACAATCCAAATTCCTGGAAACTGAAAATTCCCTCTATAAAATGAAACTTTTATTTTAAACTTCTCCCCTATATTATCGCCCCTTTAATTATTTGTCAAGTACCACTTCCACTCGGCTTTCTATGGACGGAATTTGGCTATTTATGAAAGACGGCCAATATTCAACATTAGCATTCTTTATATCCGAAAAAGTGCTTAAATAAGCCGTCAGCTCATCGTTGTTTTTTCCTAAAATTTCTTTTTTAATTGCATCCAGGTTCAAGTTAGGCGCGATTTCTCCCGTTGCGTGGAATTTTATATCAATTGTCCCAGCGGTAAAATCAGCGTTTGTTTTTCCAAAATCAAATTTTATCGTATTGCTTTCAATATTCGCCTTTCCATTTCCTGCTTTTGAAATCATCCGCGCCACCATATCTTTCAAATCTTTTTCCAAAACAACCATTGCCTTGGAACGAGATTGGATAGTAATTTGAAAAGAATCAGCCATATCTCCGCTGGAATTAGATAATTTATAGATTGGCTCGTCTCCTGAAACAGCGTCATCCAAAATAATCGCCTCTCCGCCGGCCGCTTCTTTTAATTTATTTTTTATTTCTTCCTTAAATTTAGCAAGTGCCTTAGTTTTAGCCGAAGCAATGTCGCTGTCAGTTATAAAATTAGCTGTTTGATTGCCACTTCCTCCGCCTGACATCGCCTCTTCAGACTTGGCATAAAACTTGGCATATTTTTCATTCCCGCTTCCTTCAAAACCAGGAATGGTAAATTTATCCGGACCGATATTGAAATTTTCTCCCGATTCATCAGCAATAACTTGCGCTTCCACCGTTCCCGGCTTCGTTTCACTGCCACTTTTTTCCATCCCAGGAATAGTCACTCCATTTATCAACCGAAAAAGTTTTCCACCACTGCTTAGAAATCTGGTAGTAGCGACTAATGGCTGCGGACTTGTGCTATATTCGTTGTAAATTGTAATTTTCCCGCGCGCTTTTTGATTGGAAACTGACTTGTTGCCGGAAGCATCGAATTTTTCCGTAATTGAATTTTCCGCCGAAACAACTTTAGCTGGAATTATTTCTTTTTCAAAATCAGAATTATTAACGCTAGTGCTTCCAGTAACATTAGAATCAATTGATTCAATTTTTGTTTTCGCTTCAATTGTCAAAGTAGCTTTCGGCAAAAAAAGATACGCCAATATTCCAGCTACCGCCAAAGATGAGATCAGGCCGAAAGCTAAAAACCATTTGTGATCTTTTTTAGATAGATTATAATTTTTGAATTCATCTGGCCGAGAATTTTTTATTTTGTCTTCAAAATTATCTTTTCTGAAGAAAAAGTTTTCTATTTTCTTTTCGCGATTTTTTTCGCCAATTAAATTTTTATGTTCCGATGTTTCTGGGGCTGGCAATTTTTCTGATCTTGCGGAAATATCGAGGCTAGGTTTCATTAATTTGTTTTTAGAATTCATACCCACGCCTGCCACCAACTCTTTGTTGACTAATTTTTCTTGAGCCGGTTCAGTTTTTTTCGCTTGTTTAATTTTTATTTTTTCCAGATCAATTTTCGAACTTTCCAAAATTTCTCCTGCATTAAAATAATTTTCCGATCCGATTTTGTCCAGTCGGCTTTGATTTTCCATAGCTCCATTCATTTCATCTTCCGCTGAATAAAATTTTTCACCCATTCCTTCTTCTTCATTCAAGCTTATCTCTTCATCGGCAATATTATCCATTTTTTGCTGAACAAAAATTCCTGCTTTTTCAATGAGAATTTTGCCCAATTTATCCTGCGTCACCATCATGAGTTGCATTTCATTTTCGTCTGCTTCTTTTTTTAGAATCCTCAAATTAACTATACTTTGGATAAGTAGGGCTCTTTTGGGAACGACAATAATAACTTCCCTAGCTCGAGCTTTTTTGAGCCTTTCCACAATGGAAGTTATTTCTTCGTCGATGTCGATATAAAATGTCTGGTGTGCCATGTTATGTTATATTATTTTAAATTATTTCTGCATCATCTTCACAGTTCTTCGAAGTATTCCGGCAATCATTTTTTCTTCTCCCGCCAAATCTAGCGCTAAATTAGCCAGTCCCATTGGTGTGATATCTTGCGGATCCTTAAGCTGTCGCGTTTCATCGACAATATTCACTACATCTTTTGGTTGGAGAAATCCCGCCTCAATCAATTTGGCAAACGGCAAATTTTTTCTCCAATGAGACGAGAGCAAAGCTTTTTTTATTCCCGGCAATCCCGATCCGCCTCCGCAAAGAAAAAATTTATGCGGTAAGACATCTGATTCAGAAAATTCTGACAAAGTTAATTCTATTCCGCGAAGCCAAACATCGCAATCATCTGAAAGCATTTTTTCAATTTTCATGCTCACATCTTTCCCTAATTTCCCTTCCGCATATTTTATTTTGAGCATTTCCGCTTCTTCAAAACCAATATTCAATTCTTGGACCAATCTTTTTGTGAAAGCTCGTCCGCCCAGTCCGAACATTTTCGTTCCTTCCAGCCCGCCGTTTCGCACTACTGCCACATCAGTCGTTCCTCCGCCGATATCGATAAAGACTGCATTGAAATCCAAAGAATCTTCCACGCCCATAGAACGCGCTACGGCATACGGTTCAGCGGCAATGTTTAAAAGACTAAGCCCAAGTTCTTCGGCAATTTTTGTAAGCGCGCCCAAATGCATCATTGGCGCATAAGCATTGAAAATAGAAATGGAAACGTCGCGTCCTTGAAATCCAACTGGATTAGAAACTTTATATCCGTCAATTCGGACATCTACAATTACCGCGTTTATAAGTTCTATTTCTATTTCACTATGTCCTGTTTCCCATGCCAGCTGACTTCTAATTCTATCAAACGCTTTTCTTTGAACTTTTTGAATAATATTTTTGAGCTCCGGCAAATCAATTCTAATTTCTGGATTGATTCTTTCATAGTGCACCGTAGTCGTCGTTCCTTTGACCAATTCTCCCGCAATGCCGATAATTGCTTTTTCCAATTTCTTAACACCGGCCATATTTTGCGCTGCCGAAATAGCTTGTCGGCAATTGACAATTACACCCGAGATATCAGAAACTGCTCCACTGTGCATATCCTTGAGACCCTGGCGCGCTCTACCTACGCCCTTTACTATTCCAATTCCCAAGTCTGGATCAATTTTGAAAACCAAAGCTTTCACTACTTCCGTACCGATGTCCAGTGACAAAATATATTCCGAAGAAGATTTGCCCAACCCTAAAATTTTAGAAAAAATTCCCATTGCAAAAATTTTTATTTTGTTTGTTTTTAACTGCCTCAATTATACCACAAATTGCAAAAACTAAAAACCGCCCTGATTTAATCGAGGCGGTTTTCTTTTCTAATATTTTCAAGATTATTTATTCTTTATAATTGGACAAGAATAATTGAGAAAGCAAATTGCTACAACCGCCGTTCCATATCTTTTCTTTGGAATAAAGCTTTTAGTTATCAATTTGACCTTCTTAAGTTCGTATTCTTCGCTAAAGCCATTTGTATAAAGTTCGTCGAGACTGGCGTAAAGACTTTCTTTGGCTACTGATACTTTTTCATTGCCATTATACTCGCAAACTAATCCGCCAAATTTTTTCTTTGTCTTTTTGTTATACAGCCAGCCAAAAACAATTCCTGCCGTAACTCTCTTCCCCTTTTCCGCGCTAGCAACAGCGCTGATGTTTTCCATTACCGACCCATGAACTAAATTTTTTGGTCTTCCTACTTCTTTTGCAATACTTGGTAAAATTGATGAGTAGGTAATTATATTGCACATTTCAATGCCCGCTTCCTTAAGCGCTAAGTGATATGAACCCGCATGAATAGTAATATCACTTTCTCCTTTCCCCTTAGTTATGAAATAATCCTTGGGAATTCTGCTCCCAATAATTATTTCAGAAACAGAAGACTGGTTTTTCATTTTTTCATTAAGCTTCTCGCAAAGTTATTTCAAGATAACTTTATGCTCTGAATGTAAATAAATAATTAACAAATTTATTTTACAACATTTCAAAAATAATGCAAGAGCTGTGGATAATTTACCTGTTTAATATACAACTTATCCAATTATAATCTTTCGAAATTCCCGTTTTCCAACTTTCAAAATTTTTCCATTCATTTCTTCCGAAATCACCGTTTGAATATCTTTTATAATTTCTCCATCAATCGACACTCCGCCTTGTTCGATTTTTCTTTTGGCATCCGCATTGCTTTCTGCTAATTTTGCTCGCACTATAAAATCAACCAGCTTCTCTCCATTTTTTGCTTTTTCCTCTTTCACTTCATCCGGCACTTCTTTTTTTTGGACAATTTTTATAAAATTTTCTTGCGCGAATTGCGCTGCTTCTTCGCCGTGATTTATTTTCACCATTTCATATGCCAATTTCATTTTGAAATCCCGGGGATTATTTTTTTCATCCTTAAGCGCCTCTTTTATTTTTTCAATTTCTTCCATTGGAATATTCGTTGCCATTTCAAAACCAATCGCAATCGTGCCATCCGTCCAACTCATCACTGCGCCGTACATATCCTCAGGAGACTGATCCAAAAAAACTGCATTGCCTTCGCTCTTTCCCATTTTTTTGCCCGTTTCATCCGACAAAAGTTTCAGTGTCATTACAAATTTTTCCTTGTTGTTAATATTTTTTTGCAAAGTTCTTCCGGCCAGCATATTGAACATTTGATCATTTCCGCCAATTTCCAAATCAACATTCATTGCAACGCTATCATAACCCTGCGCTAATGGATATAATAATTCATGAAAAGCTATTGGGGTTTCTCTTAGCCGATCTAACTCCTTCATTACAATATCTTCTTTATCCATTCCAGTCATCTTTCCGCAATTAGGACAATTAGTTTTATTTCCAATAAGCGTACTCGATTTAAAATTTTCTATAGTGCCAAATTGTATTGGCGATTTCCATTCAAAACCACAGTATCTGCATTTAACAACAGCCAAATTCCTTTTAAACATTTCCCTATCAATCATTTGTTGCAGAGTAAATTTTGAAGCAAGTTCAATTAAATCTTTAAAAGACAATTTATCTGACCACTCGCTGTTATACATTATTTTGGCTGGATTTTCTCCGTCAAATTTTAAATATCCACTAGCTTGTTTTTTATAATCTTCGGCATTTTTTAAAACTTCTTTACGCGTCATTTTTTTTCTGGTTGCAGTTTTATCAGTTGGATCGCCAATCATTCCGGTGAAATCTCCCACCAAAAAAATTACTTCGTGCCCGAGTTTTTGAAATTGAGAAAGTTTATTGATTGTTACGGCATTCCCAATATGAAGCGATGGCGCTGTTGGATCATAACCGCAATATAGCCGGATTCTTTCTCCGCTCATTAATTTTTCTTTGAGTGTTTTTTTATCCGGAAAAATCTGTTCCACACCCCGTTCCAAAATTTCATCAATCAATTTTTCATCAGTAATCACTTGTGGCATAAAATTTTTCTTATTTTTATATCTTAAATTTACCACTAATATTCGTTGTTTGCAAGAAAATAAAAAAACACCCTACAGAGAAAAAAATCTCTATAGGGTGGGCAATGCTTGGCCAAGAAATATTATTCCTCCGGCCATGTAAAAATTGGTGAAAGAATCGCTCCGGACATTTGAGGCTGGAGATTGATAGTAATTTTTCCATCAATTACTCCATCCCAATTAATGGGAGCTGTCAATATTTGATCATTTGTATTAACAATCAATTTAATGCCAATCGCTTCGTAAGGCATATACAAATTTACATTGTATTTGCCTGTATTCCATTCTGATGAAATATTGACATCCTCTATCCAAATATATTCGTTGAGAAGATATTGGATTTTTCCGTCGATATTGTTCAGATTCAGATCGGCGTTTCCAATTTCAATTTTTATTGGATAACCAAGCGGCATCATGGCGATTTCCGGAGAAAGCGTTTCTCCATCATGAATTGTGAAAACCTCATCTGAAGCAGAAAAGAAAAGCGCCGGCGTATAATCTCTTCCTCCAACGGCAGCAAAAAATAACTTATAGCTACCAGCCGGGATGCGAATCGTTGCATCATATTCCCTGTTTGCAACAGGAATTGCATACCACTCTACACATCTCTCTTGCCATCCTGGCCAATTACCATGCTTCATGCCATCGATTTCGCTTTCATTGATAACATAGTTACTGGGCATAAGGTATATCCGCAATTCACTCACTTGGTCTTTCATGTTTTCCAGCATTGATGTGGCCATAGATATTGCAGTCATAGAAAAAAAACAAACGAACGACAAAATAACGACTCTAGAAATAATTTTTTTCATTTTACCATCTCCTCTGCTCTTTTTAAATTTTAGAATTTTCCTCGAATCCGGACCATTCCGAATTGAGCATTCGTGTTTAAGTTTGCGATATTTTTCTTACCGACCACTGTTTCACTTTGCGACTCAGTGGGTTTAATTGTCATACCGTAAGTTTCTCCCTGATTGTCTTTTAAACAAGCAAGAGAAACAGCCATAGCCAGAATCGAAATTAACAAAAAACTAAAAAATAACCACTTCTTCATCTCCTTACCTCCCTTGATATTATTTTTTGAAATAAAATTAACTCAATCACCCAATTTCTGCCTCAAATCAGATCACTAATTAAAGGCAAAAATCGGGCAATCGAGATTTTATTCGATTTTTAAGGGACTATTCTTAACTCAAAATTCTAGCATATAATTTAGTTTTTGTCAATTAGACTTTTCTAACAAAAAATAGGGTCTTTTTTGCCCTATTTTAAGCCATTTTTAAACTTTATCCCAAAACTTTTCCTACTCCCCAATCTTCTTCACCCACCCAAAGGTAGATTCAAAGTTAGAGACAATGAGATCAAGCACGGATTGTTGTTTGGCCGGAGTAAGCAGGGAATAGTTTTCTGAAATTGAGATGTTATCATGT